>Ga0114945_10002240_pt1 | contig 11438 bp, 12 predicted proteins | sample OV2TP3_FD_87194 | JGI IMG/M metagenome (GOLD analysis project Ga0114945, IMG submission 87194) | Hot spring microbial communities from Beatty, Nevada to study Microbial Dark Matter (Phase II) - OV2 TP3 | ecosystem: Environmental > Aquatic > Thermal springs > Hot (42-90C) | place: USA: Beatty... | reverse complement strand
TTTCCGTTTTTATCATAGGCCACACCATCTAGGATCCTAAGATCGGCCTGCCAGTACATGCGGTTACTCTTCAAGGTTGCAGACTCGGAAGAGTCGGTCGGGATAAGAGTGTCCCCCCGCCTAATCAGGTCCCTTGGATCGGTCGTTCCAATCGGAAGATTAAGCTGCCGTACTCCATGGGCGCTATCCTGCACTAATCCGCCCCAATCACCGTACGCCTTGGCCGCCCAGTTCGAATCGTTGTGGTCGTAAGTGAGGCTGGCGTAACTTCCGCTTGGTTTTTTGATTTGGGCACTATAACAGCTTGAGGGGTTGTCCTTGCGACAGCGGAAAATATTGCCAGCCGAGCTAATTCTTGAATCCACGGCAGAAGCACCACCGATGTAGATGTCCTTGTTCGAATGGATTCGACCGTTGAGGGTCATGGGAGGGCCGGGAAAGATCTCGAGGTCGTCGTTGTAGAAGACGCCAAACTGAAACAGAGGGATCAGCAGATCTTGCAGATCTTGTGTCAATCTCACCGTGCCATTCTCGGGCGCCGTCCCCGAGGCTTGCGCGGTAATCGTGTAGGGGGTGGAGAAAGCGTAGAGGCCGGCGTAGGGTCCGGTGGAAATGGTCATAGCCATGCTGCTGCCAGTCGCGATGACAGTGAAGGCGTCGAAAGTAAATCCCTGGATGGAGGGCGCTGCAATAGCATTCAGTTGGGCTGTCGTGGGCGTCAAGGTCGATGCAAGCAGATTGTTAAGTGATTTTGTTCCAAACACCAAGCCCCCTTCCGCGGCATAAAACGCGGCTTTTCCCTCCCTTTGCATCCGAGTGGTGAGGAGATCTGTCGAGCTGCTGGTCAGTGAACCAATGCCCAGGATCGTAAGAAGAAGCATCACGACAAGAACCACGGGCATAATGATCCCGTCGCTTCTTTTTAGAATCGCTACAGCTTTTGTCGGCATGGCCAATCCTCCAGTTTAATTTGCAAAGTTTCTGATCCAAACCCTCGTACCTTTAACGCGTCTTCGATAGCCATCTGCAGCCCCTGCCCCTCGATCAAGAAGGGCAGGTCGCAAGCCTGCGTATCGTGCGTCAGGGAGCCTCGTTCTTCCCGCGATGATGACCTTGACGGCTCTCAGGTTGGTCGGTGCCTCTCCGGCGTTGCTTTCTCCTGCTACGTTAAAAACCCACTCATCATCGTTAACTGCGTCCCCGACTTCTGGGAGCAAACCATCGTTGTTTCTGTCGTAGCCAAAGCTGATTTGAAGATCTTCTATATAGCTCGCAATGGGCTGCGCGCCTGTGCCATCGTTGAGGTCTTTTTCGAGAACCGGTTTTGATTGGTCTGTGAGGTTGATTGCGTAACGGGTTTGGCGCACCAGGACGAGCGTGCCACCGCTATAATCAACCCCGAGTCCTCCGGGTGAATTGACTGGCGAAAGGCCGGGACTGAAATTGATTTTGTCATTGGCGGTCGTGACTTGAGTAATTTGAATGGTTCTATAATCGATGCCGTTGGAATGAACAGCGATGCCTATTTTTTCATCCATCTCGGGGCAAGTGCTTCCGACAGCTAAAAACATGTTAGCTGCGGACCCGTTGTAAGTCAGGATGGGAATGATTCGGGGCTTCGGAGGAGCGCATGGCGGATCGGGGATCAGGAGGCTGATGGAGTCAGGGCTCGTAGTGGAGTTGGAGAGAATTGCGGCAGCGGCTGCGGGGATGCCGGCGCCACCGAGCGCCTGGAGATCCTCGACGAGAAGCTCAAGGGCGATACGGACGTTCTGCTGGGTTTCCAGGAGTTGATCCTGTGAGGTGGCAACCTGGGAACTTGAGACGTAAAAGGAATAGACTCCCCCCAGTACAATCAAGCCCATCAGCATAGAGACAAGCAGCTCTGTCAGCGTGGACCCCTTAAAATTCACGGTGAGGGTATTTCCTAGAGAATCGTTCTGAAGGAGACTCGGTGAATTCCTAAGGGGTCGTTCCAGGATACAATGACGACTACTGTTTTCATCCCAACGGTTGGTGTATTGTCCGCGATATTCCAGGTTTGCGTGTAGATGCCTCCCGGCCGGGCCAATCCGTCAATGTTGCTCTGCTGGTAGTCGAAGTTGGATGTGCTCTCGAGGTCGCCGTTATTGCCGCTATTAGCGTCCGCCAACGTCGAACTAGTAGGGAAGGCGCTTTTCAACTCTTCTAGTTTATCCTGGGCCAAATTCACCGCGGTATCGGTGAGATCGCTAAACGAATTGGTGCGCATGAGTATCGACATCATTCCGGCAAGCCCCAGGAACACCGTGGCCAGTAGGAAGAGGGCGAAGAGAACCTCTAATAGAGTATACGCTTGCGGGCCTCCTATTTGGCCTAAGATCCCAGGTCTTTTTTTATTTTGAATCATCGGCGTTGGTCGAGATCATCGGATCTCTATTCTCCCCGATTGATTGATCTCCACCTGTTTCGTTTGGCCCTTCGAGTTTGTCAAAGTGATTGTCGCTCCCGGCGATACGTTGCCCCGGGTCTGAAAGACCGGGGTGTTGTCGAAACTGGATGTGATGCCCGAAGGGAACGCTTTGGGGCCGGTAAAAACTACGTAACTTCCACCTGGCGTTTGTTCCCTCTCCACGCTGTATGTGGTGCTTGTGACCGAAACCACTCTATATCTTCTGTACTGAGCCATGGCTCGGTTGCGTGCTGATTGGAGATCCGTAGCTACTTGTCGCGCTGCCGAATCGAGCTGGTAACCGTGAGTGAGGGTGCTCCAGTTGGGGATGGCGATTGATAACAGAACACTGAAGAGGGCCACGGTTAGCAGCATTTCTGCCAGGGTGAGACCGCGCTCGCACAGAAACCTTTGACGGTTTTGGAATCCGGGTATGAAGAAGACACTTTTTTCAGCCTTTGTCTTTGAATGGCCTACAGCGCACCTGCTACTAGGAGAAAATGCCTCGGGGATGCCTGGCATGGCTTCTAGTTGACCCTTAACTGATTATTTCCAGAAGGTGCAGAATTTGAGCAAGGGGTGTGCCAACTCGGACCGTAGATCCTGCGGCGCGGGAATCATTCAAATAACAAAGATTTTCAGGGGGAGAAAATAAGGATTTTAAGCCTGCTTGGCGACCCAGAGGACAAAAAAGTCCAGCTTGTACAAATTCTCAACCGGGGAGAAGGTAGCTTAGAGAGTTGGGTTTGATTTTGGTGGCTGGACGAGGCGGCGAGCGGATTCGAACCGCTGCATCGAGGTTTTGCAGACCTCTCCCTTAACCACTTGGGTACGCCGCCTTTTATTCATGTCTAACATGGTTTCTTGTTCGGTTTCAAGTTGGGTCTGAAATTATTGACAAGGAGAGACGAAACAAGTAATTAGAGAAGTGGGCTTAGAGGATGTTTCCATGGCGACGATGATCACAAGCGAGTGTATTAATTGTGGGGCATGTGAACCCGAATGCCCGAACAATGCGATCAGTCAAGGAGAAGAAATCTATGTTATTGACCCACTCTTGTGTACGGAGTGCGTTGGATTTCACGACTACGAAGCCTGCGCGGCTGTCTGCCCCGTGGACTGTTGTGTAGCGGACCCCAACAACGTGGAGACCGAGGAGGTTTTGGTCGCCCGCGCGAGAGAACTCCATAAGGATATCGACTTTGGTGAAACCTATGAGTCCCGCTTTCGTAAGGATGGCGGAAGAGCCGGACCGGTGGACCAAGGTTCGGTACCAGAGGCGCCTCGGGGGGGAGCTGTTGTCCCTGCACCACCTCCAGGGAAACCAAAATCCCAAGACAGCTCAAAACCAGCAGCGCCGTCGCCTACACTCCAGCCGGAAGCTAGAGAGCATCCGTCTAAGCCAGCGGCTCAGGTCCCTAAGGTCGCCAAGCCCGACAAGCATTTCCCCGGAGAAGTCTCTACGAGTTTTAGAGAAATGCTGCTCCAGTTCGAAAGTAGATCTCCTTTGGCAAGAACTCTTCCGCGGATTTTCATTTTCGTTTTACAGCCACTCTTGGGCGCCTTGCCGCACCAAGCCCAAAAGGATTTGGAGAGGGCGGTTGGGAACCCTGTCTTCTTTAGCGCGACAAGGGCAACAGGTTTAAATATTCTGGCGAACATGGTCCTTTATCCCGCGATTCTCGTCGGTATCGTTGCTGCGACGATGGGTGTGGATGTTCTCTTTAGCCAAAAAATCAATATCTACCTTCTCATCGGTCTCATTTTAGGTCTCCTCGAAGCGGTGTATCGTCTCCGGGAAGGGATCTTTCATGTCAGACCAGTGGAGGAGGTGGTCTTCGGGGCGGCCGCTTATGGTGTGCCGTTGTCCTATGCGCTTCGTCAGCTAATGCCGTCCCACGCAGGAATAATCCGGGCCTCGACAGTTCCCGTTGATGGGTTTTATGAGAAAGGATTCACCGAAAAAATCGACCGGCAGAGGCGTTACGGTGATGTTTACACGCTAGAGGATTGGGGGAAAGCCTATTTTCTCCAGTTGGAGTTTCCTAGAAAGATGCCTGAGATCGGACTCCCAGGGAGGCAGGAACTCCCCGACGAGTTGCCCGATTACGATTATGATCTTGCTTTGAAGGACGGTCATTTCGTCGTCAAGGGAAGGTGCACGGATGAGCGAGTCAGGAGGATCTCTTCTAGTATAGGCGCATTCCCTACCGAATTTACTACCGTGATACCCTTACGGGAAAGGATTTATGGATTCTCCCATCGTTTTGAGAATAAACTCTTGGAGGTGCTCCTTTTGAAGGAGAGCCGTAAGGGACCTGGGGACTAGTCATCTCTAGAAAACAATCCATGGAAGAATCGGAGGAAAAGACACAGGAAGAAGCAAAACCCTGTGGCTTTTTTGTTCGTAAGGGCCGGGTTCGTTTTAGACAGATGGAGCCGTCAGATCTCGAAGAGATCATGACAATTGAGCGGGCTTCTTTTTCATACCCTTGGAGCGCTGGCTTCTTTCTTCAGGAGCTTAGAGTTCCCTGTGCCCGCTCTTTAGTGGCTGTGGTGGAAGGAAAAACTGCTGGTTACGTGATTTACTGGCTTTTGCCAAGCGAGGTGGATGTCCACAACTTGGCTGTGCATCCGGCCTACCGGCGGCAAGGAGTAGGGCGATCCCTCTTGTGTGCGGTGATTGACGACGCAAGACGGCGTGGGTCCTGTCGGGTTACCCTTGAGGTTAGGAAATCGAACGAGGCGGCACAGAGGCTTTACCAATCTCTCGGCTTTGTGGCCAAAGGTGTGCGCAGGGGCTACTATTCTGATGATGGTGAAGATGCCGTCACTATGATGCTGGAGGTCGAAAGATATTCCCCCCCGGATGGTTGTTAAATATTATCTGATACTTTAGATTTCCGGAAATAATCCACTAAAAAATCTATAAATTATCTTTTCGCTTTGTGCCCTTGACTCAAGGCGCCTAAATAGTGTATGTTTTAAAGTGCTTTTAAAATAGCGGCCTTAAGTTTACGACCGCTAATCTTTTTTTAGTTCCTGCATGGAAGGACAGAGTCTGGTTCTGCAAGCTTCAGGCCACCTACATTCGCCCACCGATGCTTGCCGTCCGTGTTCAGCAACCATCGCTTTTTTCCCACTCCGCATCCTTGCCGGGTGTTTGGCAGCCCTAAAGGTGGGAAGCCATTTTCTAGGAGGTTCATTATGTTCAAGGTAGGTGAGAAGGTTGTTTATCCCGCCCATGGGGTGGGGGAGATTGAGGCCATCCGTACCCAGGTCATTTCAGGGACGGAGAAGAGATTCTACATGCTTCGCATTCTGGATACGGATATGAAGATTATGATTCCGATCGACAATGTCCAATCCGTTGGGTTGAGGAAGGTTATAGATAGACATATGGTCTCTCAGGTGTATAAAATTTTGCGCCAAAAGAAGGTGGAGACGGATCAGCAAACCTGGAACCGGCGCTATCGAGAATACACGGAGAAGATCAAGACCGGTTCTGTTCTCGAGATCGCCAAGGTCTTGCGGGACCTATTCGTCCTAAAGGGAGACAAGGAACTCTCTTTCGGAGAGCGCAAGATGCTGGATACCGCGAGGAATCTGCTGGTGAAGGAACTCTCCATTGCCCGATCCCACTCTGAAGAGAAGATCATGGAGGAGTTGCGCCATATCTTCACTCACTAGGATAGAGTCTATTTGCGAGAAGACTTAAGGGCCGAGAGAAGACTCTCTCGGCCTTTTTTTTGGAAGGCTACGAAATCTCTATGCGCGTGAATGCCGTGATCGTTGCAGCGGGTGAGGGCAGGAGGATGGGAGGTGATATTGCCAAACCGTTTTTGCTTGTTGGCAACCGCCCCGTGATTCTCCATACGTTAGGCCGCTTCGCTGAGACCCAAACGGTGCGCAGGGTGATTGTGGTCGCAGCAGAAAAAGAATTGTCGAGATATCAGGACCTTATTGGGTCAGATTCTCAGCTAGGCTGCCTCCAATGCATCTTTCAGCCGGGAGGTCTGAGACGACAGGATTCTGTGGCCCGGGGATTGGCGCGGCTGGACCCGGATTGTGAAGTCGTTGTGGTCCACGATGGAGTGCGACCCTTTGTTTCCCCCCAACTCATAGACCGATGCGTCGAGGCGGCATTCAGAGAAGGTGCCGTGGTGGTAGGCGTCCCAGTACGAAGCACGATCAAGATCGTGTCCCCGGACCGACATATTCGACAAACCCCTCCAAGAGGGTCTCTGTGGGAAATTCAAACACCTCAGGTCTTCCGGATCGAAATCATCCGTGAGGCCTACGCCCGGGCGGCCCGTGAAGGGACCGAGGCGACTGATGACGCGATGCTTGTGGAGCTTTTGGGGAAGAGCGTTGCCCTCTTGGAAGGAGAGAGGACGAATATCAAGATTACGGTGCCTGAAGATTTGCTTTTTGCCGAAGCCCTGCTTCGCGAAGGGCGGGTCCCCTAGGCAGGGTAACGGCCTATGGCATTGAAAAGAAAGACGGTAGATAGCGACGATGCGGAAAGAAGTTCAATTCCATTATGACCGCGAAGCAGATGTGCTGTATCTTTCACGAAGCAGGTATTCCCAGGACGTTTTTTAGTTCGGTCGTGTTCCAGGAACTATGAAAGATGAACTTATCAGAGAGCGAATTCGGTACTATACAGAATGGTCCCGATCTCTATGGATTGGTGTCTTGGCGCTAACTGGAGGGCTCTCCGGGTTGGGGTTAACTTTGGACAGTCCGGCGAAGGGCATCCTTTTTCTTATCGGCCTTGTAGTTGACTTTCTCCTCGTATTTGGCATTATCTTATTACACACGCGGATCGAGAAACTCATAGGCGAGTTAGGGAGAGAAAAGCCATGACAGGATATGAGTTGATTGCGAGTATTGGGCTCTTACTGATCGCGGTCGGCATCGGTTATATGGTATGGCAGATTGTGAGGAGTGCGTCCCACTAAGGGACCAGTCCTTCCCGACCGGTCATTTTTCCCACGATTCGAGAATACTAATCCCCGTCGCCCAAGTTTCCTCCTTTCTTTGTTGATAATACCCGCCATTTTTTCCGCTTGACGGCTGCCCGTTGCTTGGCATAAATAGAGGCCTAATTATTGAGCCTATAGGCATAGACGGGGTCATTTGATCCGGTCACATCTTCGATTCACACTACAGCTCAGCTCGTAACGAGTACGGTCGGTTCCTATTTCTCCAAGGTCAATGGGCGGAAGCTGCCGAACAATTGCGAAAGGCGATTGGACTAATTCCGGAAAATGACTCACATCGAAGGGAAGCACAAAGCAATTTGCGAGCTTGCGGACGCTGGATGCGACTTCAAAATTTATCAGTCAACGAGCGGATTAGAGAATATGTAGACCTTTTACACCAGGACCCAAACAATTTCGAGGCAAATTACCGGTTAGGACGAACTCTTCTTGGTGGAAAAGACGCGCTCGGACTTGGAAAGACGGCTACGGCAAGAGAATTAAACCTGAACAATTAAGTGACAAGGGTGAAGAATAAATCGAGGACCTTTTTGACCGGCCTGGGATCAGGGTTTTTCAAAACCCCGTTAAGATCTGTTGCCTAAGGGCTCGTTCATGCTTCCTCTTCGATAGCCTTCAAGATCCATGCTCACAAAGCTGAAACCGATCTCCTTAAATTTGCTGACGATGGCCTCTCTCGTGGCCGTGTCAAAGAGCCGGTTGATTTCCTGCAGTGCGACCTCGATTCGCACCAACTCACCGTGGTACCGAACGCGAAACTCTTTAAACTGGAGTTCCTGCAGAAACCTCTCACACGCGGCTATTTTTTCCAGTCTTTCCATATTGATCTCCACGCCATAAGGAAAACGAGAAGAAAGGCAGGCGATGGCAGGCTTGTTCCAGGATGGGAGGCCAAGTTCCCGACTATAGGAGCGGATCTCCTCTTTGGTCAGCTGCGCCTCTACCAGAGGGTGCCGCACGCGCCATTCCTTGGCCGCTTTGAGCCCGGGACGATGATCCTTCAAGTCGTCGAGGTTGGTCCCGTCGACCACCGTGCTCAACCCTAGCCGATCGGCCTCCAAGCGGCAGATACGGTACAGCTCATCCTTGCAGAAATAACAGCGGTTCACGGGGTTCTGGGTAAAGGAAGGATTGTCCATTTCGTGAGAGGCAATGCTAATGTGTCGGCACCCTATGATTCTGGCCAGTTCTTCTGCGGCCTCGAGCTCTCCAGGTGGAGCCGTGGGCGATGAGGCAGTTACGGCAGCGGCGCGGTTGCCTAATACCGTATGAGCGACCTTAAGCAGAAATGTGGAATCCACGCCTCCGGAAAAAGCCACCAAGACTCCATCTGTCCCCCTCAATATCGTCCTTAATCGTCCGAGCTTTGCATCCATTGTCGATCGCCAAAGATGTCCGTACTTAGATAATGTTCACCCTTGTCCGCGAATATAGTTACCACCACGTGTCCTTTGCCCAAATTCCTGGCCACTTTTAGCGCGGCACAGCAAGTTGCCCCAGAGGAGATCCCAACCAAGATCCCTTCTTCCAACGCCAATCTCCGGGTACAAAGGGCAGCATCTTCATCGGTGACCGCTATCACCTCGTCGTAAATCTGTGTGTTGAGAACCGCCGGGATAAAGCCTGCCCCGATCCCTTGGATCTTGTGGTATCCGGGTTCTCCTCCCGAGAGGACCGGAGAGGCCGCCGGTTCCACCGCATAGACTCTGACGCCTTTCATTTTGTCCTTCAGAATCTCCCCGACTCCCGTGATGGTTCCTCCCGTCCCTACGCCTGCTACAAAGGCGTCGATGCGTTTGAACTGTTTCAGCAGTTCCATCGCTGTTGTGCGACGGTGGATTTCCGGATTTGCCGGGTTGTTGAACTGTTGAGGCATAAAATAGTCCGGGTTTTCTAGAAGAAGCTCCTCTGCCTTGCGGATGGCCCCGCCCATCCCTTTGGTGTCCGGAGTAAGGATGAGCCGTGCCCCATATGCTGCTAGGAGGCTGCGTCGCTCTTCGCTCATGGTGTCTGGCATCGTCAGGACCAACCGGTATCCCTTGACCGCAGCTACTAGAGCAAGGCCGATGCCGGTGTTGCCGCTTGTGGGTTCTACAATGGTGCCCCCTGGTTTTAGCTTCTGCCCGCGTTCCGCCGCCTCTATCATGCTGAGACAGATGCGATCCTTTACCGAGCCACCGGGATTGAAAGATTCCAGCTTTCCCCACACCTCGGCGTCGTTTTTACCCGGAAGATTTCTCAACCGGACGACCGGGGTGGAACCAATCAGGTCCAGGATGGTTCGGCCACCGTCTAAGCTTGCCACAGCTCGCGCTCTTCTTCTGGAAGAAGGAGTGAAGATTCGAATTGAGACAAATCCTATGCTATATTTTTGCTCCGGGAAAGTCAATTAGAAACTCACCCGGCTGTCAGGATCACGGGCGATGGAAAGAAGGACTCTGGCCATCTTTGCGGGAGCGCTGGGAGATTTTATCTGTTTCCTACCTGCGCTGGAAAAACTAGCCACCCGTGGAGGCGTGGATCTTTTGGCCCGCTCAGAATATGCTGATTTGGTTCCCTCACCTGTCACGGTTCGGTCTGTGGAGTGTCACGAAATCGCTCGACTCTTTGTTCCTGGAGCGGACGAAGATGAACGACTCAAACGTTTTTTTGGCTCCTACGCGTCCATTTACTCGTGGATGGGGAGCGGGCAGCGGGATTTTGTTCGGTGTCTCCAGGCCCTATGCAATGGCAGGCTTAGAATCTTTCCTTTCCGTCCGTCCGGGTCGCGAGTGCACATGACCGATTATTATCTCTCCTGTGTGGGGGAGGAGAATCCAGGAGAGATATTTCCGATTATCCGGTTGAGATCCGATGCCCTGACCTGGAGCCGTCGTTTCTGGCAGCACAGTGCGCTTGAGAGGAAAAGGGTCCTGGTGTTGGCTCCAGGTAGCGGGGCGAGAGAAAAGAACTGGCCGATTGATTTCTACAAGGCGGTGGGTGAGTGGTGGAAGAAGGGGACAAAAGGAGAGGTTATCGTCGTTGTGGGGCCGGTAGAAGTGGAGAGCGGGGTGACAGGAAATTTTTGGGATCACGCGCTGGCCGTCCGCGGCCTGAACCTGGCCCAGGTGGCCGCCTTGCTACTTCGGTGCGATGTTTACCTCGGCAATGATAGCGGCATTACCCATATGGCCGCTGCGCTCGGGGTTGAGACCCTCGTGCTCTTTGGTCCGAGCGACCCGGTCCAATGGGCGCCGCGTGGGAGGAACGTGAGAGTGGTTAGTCAAGGGGTACCGTGCTCTCCTTGTGCCCATTCGGTCATGAAGGCTTGCCCTCACCGGAAGTGTCTAACTCAGCTCAATCCAGACGATATTATTGGATTTCTGGAGCACGCTGTGGAGAAATTCGCCAACGTCGGAACCTCCTTGACAACGTGAGATGCAGGGATTAAAGTTGAATTTAAAAATGACTGGAATTATGGCGCGATGGGTTTGCCTTCGTAAAGGAGGATGAAGGATGTCGAACTCCTTTAAGACAGCGCTTCTTCTGGGTCTGTTGACCGGGATCATCCTGGGTATAGGGCAGCTCTTTGGTGGGTCGCAGGGGTTGGTGATTGCCTTTGTGTTTGCAATGCTGCTCAATTTCGGGAGCTATTGGTTCTCCGACAAGATCGTCCTCGCTATGTACCAGGCGCGCGAGGTAGGTCTTGATGAGGCCCCTGAGCTTTATCGGATCGTCCAGAATCTTGCTCTGCGGGCTCAGCTTCCGATGCCTCGGCTCTATGTCGTTCCCTCTCAGTCTCCAAACGCCTTTGCAACCGGGAGGGACCCACAACATGCAGTAGTTGCGGTGACCGAAGGGATTCTACAACTCATGAATCGAGAGGAGCTCGAGGGAGTCATTGCTCACGAGCTGTCGCATGTTAAGAACCGAGATATTCTCATTGGCAGCATCGCTGCTACCCTCGCCGGGGTGATCATGATGCTTGCCAATATGGCGCGGTGGGCTGCTATCTTTGGTGT
>Ga0114945_10002239_pt1 | contig 11443 bp, 9 predicted proteins | sample OV2TP3_FD_87194 | JGI IMG/M metagenome (GOLD analysis project Ga0114945, IMG submission 87194) | Hot spring microbial communities from Beatty, Nevada to study Microbial Dark Matter (Phase II) - OV2 TP3 | ecosystem: Environmental > Aquatic > Thermal springs > Hot (42-90C) | place: USA: Beatty... | reverse complement strand
TGGCGGAGATCACAGACCTCCCGCTGTCAGGAATCGGGGTGACGGATCGAAAACTTGCGACTGAGAGAGAGCAGGTCAACAAGGTGATTCGCGGGATGCTCAAGGGGATTCGTTTCATGAAGCAGAATCGCGCGGAGACGCTTCAGATGATGACCGATTATCTCGGCATCAAGCCCTCTCAGGCTGCCGGTGCTTATGATGCGTCTATTCAGTCTTTCACCGATGACGGCTTTGTTTCGGATAGAGGCCTGTTGCTAGATATCCAGCTGGCCAGAGAGAGGATCAAAATGACCAAGGAAGTTCCCTTGAGCCAGGTCGTCGACTGGAGCCTGCTAAAAGAAGTCAAAGAAGGAAGATAGGTCTCTACAATCCCATCTGTGTGAGAATGGCGCGTGAGAGCGCGCTTTCCGCGTTGCCCAAAAGGGCGTTGATTCCATAGTGGTGGACTCCCGGAATCTCCAGATACTGGCAATCCACCCCGCGCTTTCTGCAAAGATTGAAGAAATCCCGGGACATCTCTCTCCAGCCTAACGGTTCGTCTCCGCCTACGGCGATGATGAGGGGTGTGTGGGGAAGGGGCGGGTGTAAGTTAGGACTATTTTCGCGGGCGACTTCTGGGGTTAGCCGGACCTCCTGGTTGACCGCGATGTGAAACACGGGATCAAGATCGTAGACGCCGGTTATGGCGACTGCGGCTTTGATCATGTCGCGGGGCAATCCTTCTTCCTTTTCCCAATCATAAGCCAGCGCCATCGCCACGAGATGGCCTCCAACTGAGTTCCCCGATAGGTAAAGCCTGGAGGGATCGCCTCCGTACTCGGCGATATTTCTGTAGACCCAGACGATCCCAGCGCGCGCTTGCCGAACTATATCTGTGACCGTGACCTTGGGGCAGAGATCGTACTCCAGAAAGACCACGGTGGCGCCTGCTTGAACGAATGTTTCGGCAAGGAAGTGGCTGCCCTCTTTGCTGCCGCTGCGCCAGTAGCCGCCGTGGATGTAGAGTTGGACCGGGGCCTCGGGTTTAGCCGCTGGAAAAATATCGACCACCTGACGCGGGGTCTCACCGTAGGGGATGTTGAGCGACGATTTGAGCCTTGCGCGCACCACCGCGCTCACTCTGGCTCTCTCCTCAGCCAAGCGAGGGTAATCCGGCACCGCCAGCCTGGGTTGAAAGTGGAACTCCATCTCCTCTTTGCGGAAGTTTTTGTAGACCAATTTGCTCATATCTCCGAAGCCTAGTAAACTAACAGGCGCGGTGTCAACAGGAAGGAAATTTACTCAAATATCGCAGTTAGCTGCTCTCGCCGAGGAGAAGTTGAGAGGGCTTGGGTGAAGGCGCGGCGGAGAAAGACGCCGATGAGGTGGCGTTTGTACTCAGCGCTGCCCTCGAGGTCGTCCACTGGATCAGCGGCATCGGCTAGAAACTGAGCGGCATCGGCTAGCTGTCCTTCCACTTTATCCCGCGGGCCAATGAGAAGTTCGTCGGCCTGATCAGAACGGCATGGCTTCGGACTCACGCTCCCCACAACTGCTCGGGCCTTGGTGATGGCGCGACCGCTCTCGTCCAATTCCAATACGAGCGCGAGACCAAGCGTCGGGCGCTCGTGAATTTGGAACTTGAGATAAGCGGCGCGCTGGGATTTCGATGGAAGGGGAATCTCTACCGCGGTAAGAAGCTCATCTTGTGCCAGGGCGGTTTCATAGGCGCCCACAATAAGTTGATCGATAGTCAAAGTCCTCTCTCCGGCCCGGCCCCGAACCTTGCCCCGGGCTTCAAGGGCAAACAAAAGAGCTGCCGGGTTTGAGTGGGGCTCGGCGAAGCATAGATTCCCTCCTAGAGTCCCAGTGGCCCGCACGCGCACATTGGCCACCCGATTTGCCATATCCGCCATGACCGGAACGCCCTGCAGAACAATCGGGGACTTCTCTATCGCCCTATGCGTGGCGGTGGATCCGATCCGAACAGAGGAGTTTGCGATCTCGATCTTGTCAAGATCAGGCACGGTCTTCACATCCACCAGATGTTCGTAGCGCAACAGATCGTGCTTCATGGCGAGGAGGAGTTCGGTGCCGCCGGCGTAGAGGCGTCCGCTCTCTCCGTACTGTGCCAGCATCTCCGCTGCCTCGCTCACCGCGCGAGGCTGATGGATCTGGAAACGTCTCAGAGGCATCATAACGATTTCCGATTTTAGATTTTGGATTTTAGACTTCGTCGTGAGCGCTCAGTCGAACGATTCAATCGAAAATCGGCAATCCAAAATCCAAAATAAAAGCTCACAGCTTACGCTCCCGCAGGGCGCGCCAGACCTTTTCCGGCGTTAGCGGCGCCCGCCGCAGGCGTACGCCTGCGGCACGATAGACCGCGTTAGCGACATTGGCTGGCATAGAATTGAGCGCCGCCTCGCCCCCTCCCTTGGCGCCATAGGGTCCTACCCCGTCGCGGTTCTGTACCAGGCGCATCTCAACATCGCCTGGCAAATCCGAGAAACGGGGCACCCGATAGTCGAGTAGCGTGCCGTTGACCAACTGGGGTCCTTCATAAACCAGCTCCTCGAAGAGCCCGACACCCATCCCCATGGTCGCCGATCCGATGTCCTGCCCTTCAGCAAGCGCGGGGTTGATCGCCAAACCGACGTCGCCTACCGTGACCAGCTTTTCCATGCGAATGAGACCTGTCTCCTCGTCCACTGAGACTTCCACGCCGGTGCAGGCCGTCTCCCAGAAAACCGGCAGCTTGGCGAAGTCCCCGGCCTTGCGGATATAGGCCCGCCCGATCACCTCGCCGTCTGGAAGGCCGTAGTAGCGCGAGATCACCTCCGACCATGTAAGCTGGGCCTCGCCGCAGCGCACTCCCCCCGGAACAGTCTCAACCTGCTCTACTCTCACCTTGAGAAGATCTGCAGCCATCCGCACCATCTGATCCATTGCCTCGCGGCTTGCCTCCAGAACCGCTCGACCCATTAGGGTCGTCGTCCGGCTAGCACCCGTGGAGCGGTCATAGGGTGTGATCGCCGTGTCCGAGGCCACGACTCTCACCCTCTCAAAAGGGATGCCCAATTCTTCAGCAGCGATCTGGGGTATCACGGTATGGCTTCCCTGGCCCAACTCCGTACTCCCGGTCAGGATCGAGACAGAGCCATCGGCATGGACCCGAAGCGCAGTCGAGGTGAGGGGGTAGGCCCCGGCATCGCTTACGGAACAGCCCAGGCTGCGTCCTCGCCCTCTAGCTAAGGGCTCCCTCCAGCTAAGGCAGTTCGCGGCAATCTCCAGGTCCTCCTTCAGGCTGCCGTCAAATGGGCGCATCTTGGGGAAAAATTCTTCACCCGGCTTGGCGACATTAGCCATCCGGAATTCGTACGGGTCCGCGCCGATCTTAGCCGCCAGTTCATCTATTTGAGACTCTCCCGCCATGGTGACCTGGGCGCAGCCGAAGCCGCGATACGAGCTTGCCGGGACCGTGTTGGTGTAGACCGAATAGGTGTCAATCTGGACATTAGGGATGGAATAGGGTCCGACACATCGATTGGTTGCCTTCTCGCAAACCAGGGGGCTATTTTCCGCATAGGCGCCCGTGTTCATGGTGATCCTCGCTTGTCGCGCGATGATCTTACCGTTTCCGTCCACGGCGGTGCGCATCCAAGTAAGCGCATCGTCGCTCCGGGTGGTGAGCATGGCCTCCTCAACGCTCAGTTGCAGCTTAACGGGACGCTTGGCTTTCCAGGCACAGGCGGCCACAAGAGGCTCGATCTTAGTATAGGACTTGCTGCCGTAACCGCCGCCGACAAATGGCACGATAAGACGGATCTGGCTCACGGGAAGATTGAAAATGCTCGTCAAATCGTGGCGGACCATGAACGGATGTTGTGCCGAGGAATAGACGGTGACGCCGTTTTCGTTGACCTCGGCGATAGCCACATAAGGCTCCATGGCGTAGGCGTAGACCATGGGGAAGTAATACTCTGCTTCCGCGACAGCGAAAGCGCTGGCGAAGGCCCTTTCGACGTCACCCCAGCCGATGTGATGCTCCTGGCAAAGGTTGGACCCTCGCCCAGCGGTCACCTCTCCTTCGAAGCCACGCAAGGCGCCGGCCTCAAACTTGCGCTCATGGAGGAGCAGGGCTTCCTGCTCCAGGGCCTCTTTGGGGGTGAGGACGGCCTTTAACTCTTCGTACTTGACCTCGATGAGCTCAAGCGCCTCGAACGCGCGGCGCTCATCCTCGGCGACGACCGCGGCGACCGGCTCTCCGACAAACCTCACTTTCTCGATCGCGATCAGCGGGTGATCTTTGACCGCGTGGCCGTAATAGGGGTTCAGGCCCTCGAGGTCATTGCCGGTAAGCACGGCATGGACACCGGGACGGCTGGCTGCCTGACTCGTGTCCATGGAGCGGATGCGGGCGTGGGCATAGGGGCTCCGCAGGACCTTCGCGTAGGCCATCCCCTGAAGTCTGACATCGCTTGCGTAGAGTGCCTTTCCCGTCACCTTCGCCATCCCGTCTCGCCTCGGGACAGAGTGGTTGACGATGCGAAATTCTCTTTTTTTCTGCTCGCTCATTCCAAGCTATTCCTCGGAGAAGTTTCCCTCGGGAAGCACGCCTTCGGCTGCGGCCGAGGCTTCGACTGAGCTCAGCCGAACGTCTGGGCCAGTGCTTTAACCGAACCTTCCTACTCCTACGTCCGCAGCCTCACTCGCGCTCCCCTCGGGCTTTCTTTCCCGCTCCGTCCTACATCTGCCTGAGGCAGAGGTTAAAAGTGGCCCCGCTTCAGGGAGCCCGTTAAGCCTCCTCTCTGCACTCATTCCTTCCTACTTGCTTTTCGCCATGGTATCCGCCGCTTTCTGGATCGCACGCACAATCGGTACATAACCGGTGCAGCGGCAGATATTACCGTCCATATAATGGACAACATCGTCCCGCGACGGCCGGGGGTTCTCATCGAGGAGCGACTTCGCTGCGAGAATCATCCCCGGAGTGCAGAAGCCGCACTGGAAGGCAAATTCGTCGATAAAGGCCTGCTGGAGTGGGTGGAGCGTTCCGTCGGGTCGGGCGAGCCCTTCGATGGTCAGGACATTGCGATCGCGCGCCTCGTAGGCCAAGAAGGTGCACGAACTCACCGGCAGCCCGTCGACCAAGACCGTGCAGGCGCCGCAGACCTGCACCTCGCAGGAGACCTTGGTCCCGGTCAAGTTTAAGCGGTTGCGCAGGACTTCGGCCAGGGTCTCTTGGGCTTCGCATTCCACGTCGACCGGTCGGCCGTTTAATTGGAAAGAAAGCTTCATATTGGAGTCTGGTGGTTCAAGTCGTTCAAGCTGTTCAAACGATTTGAACGATTAGAACGACTTGAACTTCTCATCTTTCTATGCGTAGTGCGGGATGATCTCCTTAGACCAGAGCGTCATCTGCTCGAACATACTTTCCATGCTGGGATAGATGAGCTTAAGCTCGAAGTGCTGGACTCCGGCCTCGATGAACTCATTGAGCCTACGGCGCACGTCATCCACGGAACCGATGATGTGCCGATCCAGGGCAAACTGGATAGTTTCTACATCCCGCTCGTAGCTGTTCGTGCTGGTTCGAATCGTGGGCAGGGCGAGATTCAGGGCGTCGTCGCGGCTGCGCGCTATGGCAGCGAGCTTCTCCACGGCAATCGTGATCTTGCTTGGGTCTCTGCCCCGCTCCTTGGCCGTTTGGGCTAGGATCTCGCAGCCCCGTTTCATTTCCTTAGGGGAGAGCCAGCCCGGGATCCATCCCTCACCGTACTTGCCGGCCCGCACCGCCGCCTGATCCATCCATCCTCCGACCCAAACCGGAGGATGAGGCTTCTGGGCGGGCTTGGGATAGATCTCCGCGTTTTTGAAGCTGATGTGTTTGCCCTCGAACGAGGCGAGGGGCTGTGTCCAGACCGCCTTCATCGCCTTGATATATTCGTCTGTCCTGTAGCCGCGGCCTTTGATGGGAACGCCGAACACCTCAAACTCATTCGATTCTCGGGTCGCTTTAGAGCCGAGGCCCACGCCGACGATGAGCCTGCCGCTGCACAGCCAGTCCAGGGTCGCTGTCTGCTTTGCCGCGTAGACCGGGTTGCGGCAGGGCATGACTAAACAGGCGACGCCAAGCTGGATGGTTTTCGTTTCAGCCGCCAGATAGGCGAGCGTGGTCAGGGACTCGAAAAAGTTGGCTTCCTGGTCGTCCCGCAGGGCCTCGTGGGCGCCGGATGAGATGTGATGCTTGTGCATCTCTGAACTCCAGACCACGTGGTCGTGGACCCAGACCGTGTCGAAGCCAAGCCTCTCCGCTTCCCGCGCGGCTTTGACCAGATTATCCTTGGCGGCCAGGGGCCCTGAGTTGGGGACGCGCACGCCGAATTGAATCTTTTTCATCGTAAGCTCCTACCAATCAGAATTTCCTCTCCCGTTGGGGAGAGGACAAAGGTGAGGGGATTGCCTGCGCCATAAAAGCCCTCACCCTAACCCTCTCCCTCAGGGAGAGGGAAGAAATCGGAATACTAGATTTTCTCCTTCACTTCGATCTTCTCGTACTTCAAGTAACAGTCGTAGAAGTCCACGACCGCCCCGGCCACGTCGTTAAAGTAATCGTTATAGATGCCGTAATGGGTTGTCTGCCTGAACAGGATCAGCTTTTTCGGCTCCCCTGCCTTCTCGTACAATCTCACCGATTGCTCCTCGGGAGTGACCGCGTCGTTTTCGACGGCGATAAAGAGCGTGGCGCGCGGCGCGATTTTGTGGACCACATCTTCCGGACTAAATTCCATGAGTGCCTCCGCGCACTGAAGCGGCATGGCATCCGGGATCTTGGTTTCGACCTCCTTCTTGATGGTCGTAGTCTTGCGCTCCGGCGTTTGCACCATGATCTCCTCCCGGGCGCTCACGACCTCGCCGGAGCCGGTGAGGACGCGTTTTTTACGGTCTTCGTCGATCCGTTTGAGATAGTCGACCCACTCGTACTCGCGGCGCATCGAATGGAGCCAATCTCGGCCGCTGCCGATGCCTAAGTAACACACCGCGCATTTGACCCGCTGATCCACGGCTGCCACGTAAATCGCATTTCCCCCGCCCGTTCCGCCCGAGCCGTAGGTAGCGATCCGGTTGGGATCGATATCGGGCCGGGTCTGGAGGTAAGTGATGCCGTTGCGGATGTCTTCGGTCTGCCACTGGGGCATGACCCAGCCGCGCTGTTTTCCCTCGCTATCGCCCCAACCCCTGTAGTCGAAGCACAAGCAGGCATAGCCCGCCTGGCAGAGGCGCTCGAACATCATGATGTAATGTTTGGCGTCGCTAAGGCCGAGAAAACCCGGTCCTTGGACGATCCCGGGATAGGGCTTTCCCTGATCGGAATCCGGGAGATAGAGGTTCCCGCTGAGTTTGTCGCCCTCGCTATAGAAACTTACCTTCTCAGAGCGCATCGTATACCCTCACCCCTGCCCTCTCCCAAAGGGAGAGGGGATCTTGTTATGCCCGCAGCGCTGGCAGGACCTCCTTGCCCAAGAAGTCGATCTGCTGATACCAATCGGCGAAGCGGAACCTGAGGTCGTAAACGATATGATTCAAACCGTTCTTCTCGTATTCCTCGGTATCTTTGACAACATCTTTGGGTTTGCCGGCCAAGAGGAGACCCCGGATGTCTTCGTAGGTGGAGAATTTACCGAAGTTGACCCAGGTTTTCTTGCTCGGGTTGTTACCTTCCTTGATCAAACCCTTGGTGTTGACCTTGCTGAGCGCGGTATCGAGGTCCTTGTCGATGCTGACGATGGGAATGGCGCCCACGGTGCCCATCGCTCGCCCCTGCGCTTTGTACTGGTCGCGCAAGTAACCAACCATTTTGATGAAGGTTAACATCGGGATACGGCCCGGCATCCAGCCATCGCAGTACTCCGCCGCGCGCCGGCAGGCAGCCGGAGTTCCGCCGCCGTACCAGATCGGAATCATATTCTTCGGGCGCGGCTTGAGCTCGACGTCGGCGAAGTCAAAATATTGATCCTTGTAGGTGACTTTCTCGCCTTTCCAAAATCGCCTGCAAAGCTCGGCATTGATCTTCGCCAGATTGGCGCGGTCTTGCAGCGTGTTCGGATAGCCGGCGGCGGCGAACTCATGCTGGAAGGTGCCGAGACCAAGGCCCATAATCACCTTGCCGTCGCATAGGGTGCTGAGCCCGGCCATGGCCTGTGCCAGGTGAATGGGATGGCGGTGGGAGATGACCGTCCCGGTGCCGAGAGTCAGCTTCTTGCAGACCGACGCTATTGAGGCGAGTACCAGGAGCCCCTCGATGTGAGTGTTGTCCTCACCCTCCATGCCGTGGGGCTCGAAGACGAGGTGGTCTCTTACCCAAACGGAATCAAAGCCGTAGGCCTCGGCCTTCTTCGCTCCCTCGATGCACCTATCGATAGATGCGTGTTCACCAAAGTGGGGCAGCAGCAATCCAAACTTCAACTTCGTCGCCATCGCGCTTCTCCTTCTCTCAATACTGCACTTGGACGGCATTTCTCTGCCGCTCGATTTTCCTAACACATTTCTGTCCCTCATGACAACTCGGAGCTCCAAGAGCTGAGGCTATGCTAAAGAGGGGAGCGCTTCCTCGTCGGGAAGAGTTGTCGAGGGAGGCCTGCATCCTCCATCCTTGCCCTGCGGCGGTTGACTTTAGTCATTGGCTACCTTATAAAGTATCTGATAATTCTTATAACTGGATGACTTATGGGAGCGATTGCCGTTTCAAAGAAGGAAGAGCAGCAGATCGAGAGGCTCTGCAAGGAGCTTGGGATAGCTACCAAATCGGGGCTCATCCGCACGGCCCTGAAGACTTTGGAAAAGAAAACCCAGGAAGAGAAATTACGACGTGAGATCCAGGAATCCGTGCGCCGGTGTGCCGTAGCGGACATGGAGGAGAATAAAGACTTACTTTTCGCTGGCGTTGCCCGTAAGGCCCCAGATATGTAAATGCAGATCAAGCGGGGACGCCTATACATCATAGATTTTAATCCGCGCATAAAAACCAAACCCGGAAAACTCCGCCCCGCGTTAGTCCTGCAATCCGACCTCGTCAATGAGGCGGGGTATCCATTTACCATTGTGATCCCGACAACTACCAAGCTCGTGGAAAACCCGGGAATCCTACGGCTTCGTGTCAAAAAGGGGCAAGGCGGCCTTGCCCGTGATAGCGATCTTCTTCTCGGCCAACTGGTCGCTGTGGCCAACGAGTCTTTCCGACAAGAGATCGGCGCCTTGCCAGATCCTTTGATGGAAGAACTAGAAAATCGTATCCGCATCATTTTGAGCTTGTGACGCCTGACAAGTCATCTTATAATCTTATCGGCTCTCGCCAACACATTCGGCGGAATCGTGAGGCCGATCTGCTTCGCCATTTTCAGGTTTATTACCAGCTCGAACTTCGTCGGCTGTTCCACGGGCAGGTCTGCGGGCTTGGCGCCTTTCAGGATTCTGTCAATGTAAGATGCCACCCGCCGGTAAGAGAGGGCATGGTTCTCTCCGTAGCACATCAGAGCTCCGGCATCGACAAAATCTCTTGAGTGGAATATCGACGGCAGCCGATTTTTCGTTGCGAACTCCGCAATCCGGCCACGGTTGCCATGGAATAAGGGATTCGGAAGCTCAACGAGGGCTTCAGCACGCTCCATGATTCCGGCTTGTAACTTGGAATCGAGATCGCCGGGACCTCGGACTTCCAAGGGCTGGAGGCGCAGACTCAATGCCCGGCTCACAGCCTCCATGTCTTTAAGCCAGCTTACCGCGGAAGGACTGGCTGTGCGGACGAGGACCGCTACACGAGAGATTTTGGGAAAGGCCTCCTTAAGTAGCTCCAGGCGTTTGCCGGTCAATTCCTGCGAGAGCGTGCTTACGCCCGTCACGTTCCCGCCCGGACGTGCTAAGCTGCTAACGAGACCAATCGCAACGGGATCCGCTCCCCCAATAAAGACAATGGGGATGGTGGTTGTGGCTCTCTTGGCGGCCTGAGCGGTTGACCCGGCGGCGGCAACGATGACGTCGACTTTCAGACGGACTAACTCGGCAGCCAACTCCGGGAGGCGCTCCTCTTTTCCCTCAGCAGCCCGGTGTTCGATGGCGATGTTCTGTCCCTCGACATAGCCAATCTCGCGCAGGGCTTCCCGGAATTCTTTCGGCGTCAGCAAGCCGACGAATAGATAGCCTACCTTGGGGACTTTCTTCGGTTGCTGCGCCTGGGCAAACGGAACAGTAGACAGTAGAGCACTAGTCAATAGGCAGACAATCATTTTTCTGTTCATGCCTTTTCCCTCTCCTAATGTCGCCTCATGCCTCACGCCTATCGCCTTCTTTTCATTTGATCACCTTATCCGCCCGCGCCAGCACGTTCGGCGGAACCCCGTCGCGATTTTAGATTTTGGATTTTCGATTTTGGGTTGCGGGCTCATCGGATCACTCGATCTGCCCTAGCCAAGACATTAGGTGGAATGGTTAATCCGATCTGCTTGGCTGTCTTCAAATTGATTACCAATTCAAACTTCGTCGGCTGCTCCACGGGGAGGTCAGCGGGCTTAGCGCCTTTCAGAATCTTGTCAACGAAGACGGCGGCGCGCCTGAAAATTTCAGCATCGTTGGCTGAATAAGATATCAGGCAACCCGCGTCTACATACCCGCCTGTCTCGCACATTGAAGGCAGTCGGTTCTTTATGGCGAGCTCTGCGATGCGCTCTCGGTGACGATTGAGCACGGGATTACTAACTATGATGAGCGCATTAGCACGGACCTTCGCTACGGCTTGAAACGCACCATCCAAATCAGGGTTCGGGCCTCGTACCTCCAGCGATTGAAGCTGTATCTTTAGTGCGCGCTCTGCAGCCTCGTACTCTTTAAAAGCAATAGCCGGACCTGGCGCGTTCGCATCCCATAGGACGCCGATGCGCGATCTCCCCGGAACTACCTCTTTAAGCAATTCCAGCCGTTTTCCGCTTAAGTCACGCCGAAGTGTGGCGACCCCCGTGATATTTCCGCCCGGGCGCGCCAAACTATCGACTAACCCAGCCGCGACCGGATCGACAAAACTCACCATGACAATGGGAATCGTATTCGTCGCCTGCTTGGCCGCCCGGATCCCTGGTAAAAATGTGACGACAAGGACATCGACTTTGAGTTGCACGAGTTCGGCCACAAGGCTTGGGCTACGGTCCAGCATTCCTTCAGCATAGCGATACTCAATGAGGATGTTTTTCCCCTCAACATAACCGCGGTCTCGCAACCCTTGCCGGAACGCCTCGATCCCAGGCCCAGGAGTCTTGGGATCGCCAGCCCCCGGCACAATCCCTATTCTTGGGACTTTCTTCGGCTGCTGCGCCTCGGCCATTCCCACACACCCCACGAGCAAGACGAGGATGGCAACAAACCCCGCCCATTTTAGATTTTGGATTTTAGATTTGCGATTGTCGGAGCGAGA
>Ga0114945_10002238_pt1 | contig 11444 bp, 11 predicted proteins | sample OV2TP3_FD_87194 | JGI IMG/M metagenome (GOLD analysis project Ga0114945, IMG submission 87194) | Hot spring microbial communities from Beatty, Nevada to study Microbial Dark Matter (Phase II) - OV2 TP3 | ecosystem: Environmental > Aquatic > Thermal springs > Hot (42-90C) | place: USA: Beatty... | reverse complement strand
AGTCTAGGTGTTCCTTCGGCAGCATTCGGCTGCTCAGTGCGCGAGGAGACGGTCCCGCCCCGCCGTACACTTTCATGCCAACCAGTCCGATCCCCTTTCGCGCCGCGAAGGGCCAGACTCGCTCTTCGAAGTTGTAGGTGTGATAGTCCGCGAAGTTCGTAGCGTTCAAGAGTGCGTCGATCTCGAACTCCCGGATGGCCTCTTCGAAACGACCGGCCCGATTATGGCCGGACAGCCCGACGAAGCGGGTGAGTCCCTCCGCCTTAGCCCTGATCAACGCGGGGTACGTCCCATCGGGAGAGAAGACAATACGCGGATCCATCTTATCATCGCCAAGGCTGTGAACGAACACCAGATCGGCATGATCGGTCTGCAGCTCTTTGAGGCTGCGCTCCAGAAGGCGCAACGCCGTCTCTCCATACGGCTCGAAGCATTTCGTCACGACGAACACCTCACCCCGGCGTTCCCTCAGAACGTGCCCCAATTGCCGTTGGGCGTCTCCGTAGCCGGCAAACCCCGGCGCGGTATCGAGGTACGTCACCCCGGAATCGATAGCCAAATGATAGAGCGCCACAGCTTCTTTCAAAGAAACCCTCGTGCCGACCGGTGCGGTGCCGAAGCCCAGGATCGGAACCCGTACGCCGGTCTTCCCCAGCACCCGCGTCGGTAACGGCGTATCCGCACCCTCTGCCCGCGACGCATGGCCTCCGATCGGTCTCGCTCCGAACATGCCGGCCAATACCGACGCGACGAGGCCCTTAATCACATCTCGCCTGCTCCGTGATTCCATGGTGGAGGGGCTACCCTTTCTTGAGCTGTTTTTCGGCGTACATGGCCTTCTCGGCCCGTGACAGCAGGTTCTTGATGGAGCACGACTCGGCAGCATCGTAATTGGCCGTGCCGATACTGAGGGAAAGCTTGTAACGACGATCCTCTTTGGCGTGTCGCGCTTGCAGACGGAGAATGAGCAACTCCGACATGGAAGCCCCTGAATCGACGGCCAACACGCCGAATTCATCCCCCCCGAGGCGCGCCACGATATCGGACTCCCGAAAGGTCTCTTTCAAGAACTCACCGACTTCAACCAGAACCTGATCACCTTCTCTGTGGCCACCAATGTCATTGATGCGCTGAAGACCGTCCACGTCGATATACAGGAGCGTCAGCTCTTTTTTCCCGCGGTGGGCCAACTTCAATTGCTGTCCGGCCAGGGTGAAAAATCCTCGGCGGTTGTACAGGCCGGTCACCTCGTCGGTGAGGGACATTTCCCGGAGCTCGGCCAGCAGGCAGTGGCGGTCAATCGCGTATCGCAAGGACCGCTGAAGCAATTTGCCTTTGGCTTCTTCCTTCACCAAGTAGTCCTGCGCCCCGGCCTGAACCGCCTGGATGGCGAGTGTTTCATCATCCACTCCGGTCAGGACCACGATCGGGACATCCGGTGCATGAGACTGGATCTTGAACAATGTCTCAAGGCCGGAGCTGTCGGGCAGGGAGAGGCCCACGAGCACCACGTCGACACCGCCCTTGGCCAGCCCCTCGAGTCCCTCCGCCAACCGACTGATCCACACGGTCTCAAACGAGCCGCCATCAGGCTTCCTCAGGCTTTCGCTGATGAACTCAGCGTCCCGACGATTACCCTCGATGACGAGAACTCTGACCGCGGCGCGTTTCATGCATAGGTCCCATGAAACGGGTCATAGAAGCATCGAACTTGCGATCTCATGGGCGTCACAGCCTACGAGGAGCGGAGAGCGGTAGCATAGGCTACACCGAAATGCCAGCCCTGTCCAGGCACCGCGCCGGTGGGGATAGTGATTTCGGAAAAGTAAGCGGCTAGGGATCGAACGAGATCCGCTCCCAGCTTTCGCCGCCGTTGAGGCTCCGGTAGAGTCCGCTCCCGTTCGTCCCCACGTAGAAGATCGTGGGGTCGAGGGGGCTCTGGACCAGGGATCGGATGTTCAGAGTGGCAAGACCCCGATTGATCGCAGCCCAAGTGGTTCCACCATCCTTGCTGCGGTACACGCCTTGTCGGCTGGCCACGTAGATCACGCCGGCCTCCGCTCGATCGAGGACCATGGCGCTGATCATCTGATCAGGCAGAGATTGAGCGATCCGTGACCACGAAGCCGCTCCATCCACCGACTTATAGAGGCCGTTGAGCGTAGCGGCGTAGATCACGCTGGAGTCCCGAGGGTCCACCTGAACGACCGTGACGCCCAAGGCCCGCGAGGTACTCCGCACCTCAGGCGCGACCAGGCCGTCGTTCACGATTTGCCATCGCGACGCCCGGTTGACCGTCTTGTACATGCCTCCACTCGTCCCGGCGTACATGATCGTGGGCTGCCGGGGGTCCATGGCCAGCGTCACCACCATCAACACTTCCTTCATACCATCCATCCGCTTTTCCCACGACTCACCGCCGTTCTGGGTCTCGAAGATTCCCATGGTGGTGGCCACAAAGAGCTTATTGCTGTCCGCCGGGTCAAACACAAACTGGTTGACGACCGAGCTGACGTCCACGCTATCGAGCCCCTGCCTGAGCGACACCCATCGCTGCCCCCCGTCATAACTCTTGTAGACCGCATCCCCTTTCGTGCCGGCATAGACCGTGGCCGGATAGACCGGGTCGATGGCCATGGAGATGACACGGGAATGGCTCATGCCCCGAGAAAGATTGTTCCAGGTCTGCCCGCCATCCCTGGTCTTATAGATATAATCGTTCGTGGCGACGTAGAGGATCTTGGGATTGGCGGGATGAAGGGCGACGACCACGATCGCGTCGCTTCGCCCGCAGCCCGCGGCCACGAGCGCCACCAGCATGAGCCGTGCTGCCAGAAGGCCCCGTGAGGTTGCCGATGCCATTGCGACCACGACAGAACGCTCAGCTTTAGGAAGAGGCTGCCTCCTCCCTCTTGGCTTCAAGATACTCGAAATGAAAAAATCACTCAATCAACCGATTCCCGGGATCCTCGGCCATAGATCAACCGTGCGCCGGGCTGGTTGGTCAAGTAGTACCAGAGCCACTCGGACATGACCCGGAAGCGATTGCGGAACCCGATCAGAAAGTAGATATGGACCAGCCCCCAGAGGATCCACGCCACGACGCCCGAGCTGCGGAATGCTCCGATCTGGGCGATGGCCCTCCCTTTGCCGATCGTCGCCATGGTGCCCCGGTCAATATAGACGAACGGCGGCCGCCGGCTTGCTGGAATCTGCCGCTCAACCTGGCGTGCGACGTACCGAGCCTGCTGCATCGCCACCGGTGCGACTGCCGGAAGCACGTTCCCCTGCGGATCGGTCGCATGCGCCGCATCGCCGATCACGAAAATCCGCGGATCCCCCGGAATGCTGAGGTCCTTTTGCACCATCACGTGTCCTTGCTTGTCCAGGGGGGCCTCCAGCGAATGCAGAAACGACGGCGCCACATTCCCGGGAGCCCACAGAACCGTAGCGGTCTCGATCCATCGCCCGCCGGCCCGCACGCCGTCCTCCGTCACGTCTGCGACCGGGGCATTCAGGCTTACCGTCACCCCGAGGTGCTCCAGCATGCGTACGGCTTTTCCCGCCAGGGAGAGATCGAAGCCGGCTAGGATTCGTGGTCCGGCCTCAAGCAGGAACACCGTCATCTCATCGGCCTGAAGCCCCGGAAAATCAGGAAGAACGGTTTCGCGGGCGATCTCGGCCAGGGCGCCAGCCAGCTCCACACCGGTCGGCCCTCCGCCCACCACGGCAAACGTGAGATAGCGCGTCCTTTGCGGACCAGGGCCGAGACGCTCCGCCCGTTCAAATGCCAGGAGGACCCGCTCGCGGATGGCCAAGGCATCGTTCAAGGTTTTCAATCCGGGCGCATACGCCTCCCATTCCCCATGCCCGAAGTACGAGTGACGGCTCCCGGGAGCCAGAATCAGGTAATCAAAGGGCACCGTGCCGTCGGACAGGACTACCTGTCGCTTCCCGCAATCGACGGCGAGCACCTCGTTCAGCATGATGTGGATGTTGCGCTGGCCGCGGAAGATCCCTCTCAGCGGAGAGGCGATGTCGGCCGGCGACAGCGCCGCTGTGGCGACCTGATAGAGAAGGGGCTGAAACAGATGGTGGTTGGTGCGATCGATCAGGACAATTTCGACAGGCGCCCGCCGAAGCGCTTGCCCGGCGGTCAGCCCGCCGAAGCCGCCTCCGACGATCACCACGCGCGGGACAGCCATCGCCAGCAGGCGCTCGCCTATCTGACCATGATCACGGGCCGCTCTCGGCAGACGCACGTACACACCAGACTCGGCGGGTTTGTGATTTCTGATCGGTCATCACCTCGCCGGACAGGAAGCTGACGTGCCAGGCCGTGATGGGGTCCTTGAGGGATGGAGTGGTCGTCCAATAGATCGCCGACTTCACATTGGAGAAAGGATGCCCGGCGGGCAGGGCGGGATCATGTTGGCTCTGATCCACGAGGCTCGCCAGCTCTTCGACCGTCGGAGCGCGCCAGCCTTTTCGCCCGCCGACCGTCTTCTCGAGACAATGCGGATTCGCGTCGCTCCACACCCCATGGAAGCTGTCCGGCTCCCGCTCCCAAATCAGACCGGTCTTGTTGTCCCTGACCGCCGCCCCTTCCATGACCAGCACAAAGCGGTCGCTCGTGCCTGTCTCGCCCGTCGTAACCTGACCCGACATGATGGCCAGTGAAGAGGCTATAGCCGTCATGAAGCCGGCGAAGGGATTACGTGTCACGTTCTCCCTGGAGCGTCAGGAGCGGCGGTACAGGGTCAGCCGGTAAGTCGCCCCATTGCGCTGGTACTCGAAAATGAGCTTTCCGTCGGAATCATAAGTATTGAAGCCACCCGGCCGCGATGGATTGGCACGCCCAGACTCTCGACAGCGAGGGCGGCTTGATCAGAACCATCCCTAACAACGGCCCGGCCACTCTCGCGCGAGACAACCGCATCGAAGCTCCCTGCCTCCGGCAGTTCTTCTAGAACCGGCGCGGACCAGATCATAAACTGAGACGAGACGACAGTCACGAAAATTTAAAGCCCCTCACGGTTAACACGCTTGGCTTGTGCCGCAATCTCACGTACAATTCGGCTTCGCCCGGCTCAGCCGGCTTCCACTCGCGACAGCGACTACGCAAGAGGAACGTATGGAGATCCTGCCCGCCCATAGCGCCGTGAGGTTCCGCAACTGGCGGATCGCCACCAAACTCATGGCGCTGATCATCCCGCTGTTCGTGCTCCTGACCGTCGCGGTCGCCTGGATCGACCAGGCCCTCGATGAAGCCAACCTGAGGGAGAAGCTCTCCCAGCGGGCGAAAAGCCTCCACACCCAGATCATGGCGGACCGCGCCTACTATGCGACGGTCATCGTCCCACGGATTGCGGAGCTGGGAGGAACCATGGGGCCGGACTACGCGAAGGTGCATGGTCGGTTTCCCCTCCCCGCGACCTTTGTGCGCGAAGTGTCGGAGAAGACCGCCCAACACCGGGACGGGTACGTCGCAAACCTGATCAGCCCCTGGCCGATCAACAAAGACAAAGGGATGAAGGACGACTTTCATCGCGAGGGATTCAACTACCTGCTGGCCAATCCGAAAGGCCAGTTCGTCCGAACCGATACGATGGAGGGTCGCGCGGTGATGCGGGTGCTCATGGGCGACTTCGCCGCGGCTCAGTCCTGCGTGGACTGCCATAATGCCCACCACCAAAGCCCCCGGCACGACTTCCAGTTGAACGACCTGATGGGCGGCCTGGAGATCATCGTGCCCATGGATCAGTACCTGGCGGAAACCCGCCAGGGTCTCCTGCTGACCATGGTCGGCGGGGTCAGCTTCTGCCTGCTGCTGCTGGTGACAGTGGCCATCGGCACAAACTGGACCGTCACCCGCCCGCTGGCCGCGCTCGCCACGAGGATGAAGGCGTTCGCCGGATCCGAATCCGCCCTCATACCGAGGCCCTATTTACCCCCTCCGGCGGATGAAGCCGCCTATCTCGCCGAAACCTTCGAACGGATGCAATCGGTCATCGAAATGCAACAGCAAAGCCTCATGGACGCCAAAGAAGTGGCTGAAGCGGCCAATAAAGCCAAGTCCGAATTCCTGGCCAACATGAGCCATGAGCTTCGGACGCCGCTCAATGCCATCATCGGCTTTTCGGAGCTGCTGGCGGACAAGACCTTCGGCGAGCTGAACGCGAAGCAGGACAAGTACGTCAACAACATTCTCACGAGCGGTCGGCATCTCTTGCAGCTCATCAACGACATCCTGGACCTGTCCAAAGTCGAGGCCGGGCGCATGGAACTGCAATGCGCCACCTTCGACGCGACGCAAGCGGTACGCGACATCCTGGCGATCGTCAAGACACTGGCCAGCAAGAAAAACATCGCGCTGACGCTTCAGGGCGACAGCGAGATTCCGTTCATCAATGCCGATCAGAAGAAATTCAAGCAGGTCCTGTACAACTTACTGAGCAATGCCATCAAGTTTACGCCGGACGGGGGAAGCGTGACGATCACGCTTGCCATGACGGCCGATGTGGTGGACCAGGACCAGCCGGCCGGCCGCATGCTCCGCGTTTCGGTCAGAGACACCGGCATCGGCCTGAAGCCTGAGGATCAGAAGCGTATCTTCCGGGCGTTCGAGCAGGTGGACTCCTCGTACGCGCGTCAGCAGCACGGGACCGGGCTCGGGCTTACGCTGACTCAGAGGCTGGTCGAGATGCATGGCGGGCGTATCTGGGTGGAGAGTGCCGGGGAGGGTCAAGGCTGTGTGTTTAGTTTCGTCCTGCCGCTCGGCATGCCTGAAGCATCATCTCCCGCTGCCCCCCCGCCATCACCCGAGGTGGCCGAAGCCGGGGCCCCGGCAGTCACTCAAGACCAGGGCGCGCGCTCCAGGCCGCTGGTTCTGGTCGTCGAGGACGATCGCCAAGCCAGCGAGCTCCTTTGTCACCATCTGACCGAGGCCGGGTATGATGTCGCACAGGCCTTCGACGGGATCCAGGCCGTCCAGCTCGCCCGGAGTCTCAGGCCCACCGCCATCACCCTGGACGTGCTGCTCCCACAGAAAGACGGATTGCGGGTCCTGGCGGAACTCAAGACCCTGCCGGAAACGAGACAGATTCCGACCATCATCGTCTCGATCACGGACGAGCGCCAAATAGGCACAGCCTTAGGGGCTGCGGATTATCTCATCAAGCCGGTGGACCGAGACCGGCTGCTGCAAGCCTTGCAGCACGCCACGGGTTTCAAGAGAGCCGCGGCACGGACGGTCTTGATCGTGGAAGACGAACCGCAGGACCGCGAGTTCCTTAGCCGGCTACTGGAGGGGCAGGGCTACGAGGTGCTGCAAGCCTCCGGCGGACGGCAAGGGATTGAGCTGGCGCTCGCCCGGCGACCGGACGTCATGATCGTGGACCTCATGATGCCGGAGGTGAGCGGTTTCGACGTGGTCCAAGAAGTGCGCACCCACCCCGAGACGCGCGATATTCCCATCCTGATCTTTACTTCCAAGGATCTCTCTGAAGAGGAGCGCCAAAGCCTCATCCGCAATGTCCAGGCCATCGTCTTCAAATCGGGCAAAGAGGGCCTCCTGGAGGCCTTGGCGCAGCTGGCGACTCCGGTGCCGCTGAGAGACCGTACGAGTTGACGGAGGAGCAGAGATGGCCGGCGAAACCGTTTTGGTTATTGAAGACAATCCTCTGAACATGGAGTTGGTCACGGACCTGCTGGAAGCAGCCGGTTATTGCGTTCGTCAGGCCAGGACCGCTGAGGAAGGCATTCGCCTGGTCAGAACGGAGCGGCCGAGACTCATCCTGATGGATTTCAGCCTGCCCGGGATGGACGGCTTGAGCGCCACGGCGGTGCTCAAGTCGGACCCCGCCACCCGAGAGATCCCCGTCATTGCGCTGACCGCCCACGCGATGAAAGGGGACGAAGAAAAAGCCCGCGCCGCCGGCTGTGTGGCGTACATCACCAAGCCGATCGACACCAGAGAGTTTCCGAAAACCATCGCCCAGTTCTTGCAATCAGCCGGATAGCCAACAGGCAGGTCAAGGAGGCCGCAGGAATGGACCAGCCGAAACACATTCTCATCGTGGATGATGAGCAGGCCAATCGCGACCTGCTGGAGGCCATGGTCGAATCACTGGGGCATGTGCCGGAGCTGGCCCGAGACGGCGTGGAGGCGCTCGCGAAGATCAAGCTCGGCATGGACCTGGTGCTGCTGGATGTCATGATGCCGGGCATGGATGGATTCGAGGTGGCGCGGCGCATCCGGCAAGATCCTGAGGTCTGTGACATCCCGATCATCATGCAGACTGCGTTGACGAGCCGGGAGGACCGCCTGCGGGCGGTGGAAGCCGGCACCACCGACTTCATTGCCAAGCCCGTGGACAAGACCGAGCTTCGGGTGCGGGCGACATCCCTGCTCCGGATGAAGGCGGCGCAGGATGTGGTGAAGCAGCACCAAAAGGAGCTGGAAGAAACGGTCCAAAAGCGGACCGCGGCGCTGCGCCAGGCGCTCGCCGAAATGGCCGACGCGCAGCGCCGGGAGCACCATGCGCATCTGGATACCATCCACCGGTTGGCGGTCGCAGCGGAGTATAAAGACGAGGACACAGCGGCCCACATCGACCGCATGAGCCGCTACTCCGCGCTCCTCGCCCGGCACCTGAAGCTGCCGCCCGGTGAGGTCGAGCTGGTCCTGCTGGCCAGTCCCATGCACGACGTCGGCAAGATCGGCATCCCCGATGCGATCCTGCTCAAGCCGGCGAAACTGGAGCCGGAGGAATGGAAGATCATGCAGCAGCACTCCGCAATCGGCGCCCGCATCCTCGGCGGCTCCCAGTCCGAGTTACTCAAAGCCGGAGAGCTCATCGCCATGTGCCACCACGAAAAATGGGATGGCACCGGCTATCCGAAGGGCCTGGCCGGTGAGGCCATCCCTCTCTGGGGGCGCATTTGCGCGGTCGCGGACGTGTTCGATGCGCTGACGAGCCGGCGTCCGTACAAACCGGCGTTCCCGAACGACAAAGCGGTGGAGATCCTGAAGGAAGGGACGGGAAAGCATTTCGATCCGCCGTTGGTGGAGCTGTTCATCAAGAACCTCGAAGAGGTCATCGGCATTCAGCAAGAGTACCGAGACGACAAACCGCGTTAGGAGTCGAGACTCGATCCCGAGGTGATCTATGAAACTCAAGCGAGGGCTGATGATAATCGGGGCGCTCGCCGCGCTGGCCGGCTGTGTGCTCCTCGAACCCTGGCAGGTAACATACCTCCGTACGGCCGAGAACCGCGCCACCCAGCAAGAGGTCAAGGAAAAGCTCGGGGCGCCGCTTCGGGTGACGAGGTCAGAGGGGGACGGAACGGAATGGTACTACGAGTTTTTTGACTATGATCCAGGCGATCGCATCCACCCCGGAGTGAGTTGGTGCGACCAATATTGGCTGAGCTTTGATGACCGGGCGTTGCTCCGCCGATGGCAGCACAAGGAGACCAGGGAGACCACGCGCATTCCCTGCTCCCTCCTGTAATGGCTCGTCATCCTCCCCCGCCTCTCGGCGCTTCCATAAGTTTCCAGCTGTCCACCACGCCCGTGTCGAAATACACTCGGTGCTGCGCTGTCGTGCAGGGCGTTCGGCCGCTCGGCGGATACATCCACACCTCCAGGTCCCGGCCGTCGGCCTTGATCATCTTCTTACAGACCGGTTCGCCGAGGGTGAGGAACACCTGATCCTGCGTCATCCCTCGCAGCAAATAGCCGTTGTCAATCGCCCGCTTGACCTGGTCGGAATAGGAGGGATACTGCTCCTTCATCAGGCGGGCCCGCTCCGAGCTGCATCCGGCAAGCAGCAGCACCGCGAGGAGCGCAACGATCCCGCCCCAGTGTCGCGCGCCACGGCGATCTCCGGCTCGCCTAGTTGCCGACATCATTGCTGTCCGCCGTCTGGAGATCCCGCTTGGTGTCGTTGACGCTCCATTGATCGAGCGTCGCATCGTTATCGAGGTTCGCCGCGCCGGTGGCCGTAAAGCCGGTCGTGCTGGTATTGGCTGCCGGTGTCCCTTCGTTGACGATCGGGCCGACGCCGGCCGGCAAATAGTCCACATCAATCGTATTCGTGGAGGTTCCCCCGGCTCCGGGGGCTCCACTGCGATAGCTATAGCGGTTGGACGTCCCGGCCAGCTTGAACCCGATCTCGCCGAAGGCTCCGTACCGCTGGTGCTCGCCGTAGTAGGCCGCCTCGGCCACGAACATGGCGCCCAGGTTTGTCTTCACCTCTGCCTGCCGGGACTTCGCCTGATACCGGAGGAAATTGGGAATGGCGATGGCCGCGAGGAGGCCGACGATCGTGACCACAATCATCAGCTCGATGAGCGTGAACCCCCGCTGGTCTGATCGGTGAGGGCCCAGGACAGACACAACATGAGCCGTACAGTGATTCATGTGGTTTTTCACTGATAGCGTTTTCTTCTTAAATTCGCAAGCTTCTCAGCCGTTCACTGTTTCATTCGGAGAACACTCTGGGAACTACTTTTTTGGCTTCCAGTTCCGGGCCAATTGCTGGGCTTCGGCGATCTGGGCATGCGTCATGCGCATTGCGAGCACTTCTCGTGCCTTCAGAGCTTTCTCATTGCCTTGGGCCGCCGAGAGGTTGAGCCACATGTGCGCCTGAACGTAGTCCTGCGGCACACCTTGGCCATAGGCATAGAGCAATCCGAGATTGAGCTGGCCCAACGCGTCGCCTTGATCCGCTAACTTCCGGAATTCTTTCAATGCCGTCGCGTAGTCCCCGCGCTTATAGGCTTCAACGCCAGTCTCAGACTCGGCCCATGCGGGCAAGGCGAAACAAAGCAGTAAGAGCACAATAGGGATGAATGTTGGTGCGAAGTGCTTCATGCTGAAGCTTTTACCCTAAGTGGATTCAGGTTGAAAATAGGAAGTTTCGAGGAAATCGCTGAACGCTGGAAAAGCTGGAGCCGGCGAGTGGGATCGAACCACCGACCTGCGGTTTACGAAACCGCTGCTCTGCCGCTGAGCTACGCCGGCTCTGTGTTTAGCTCGTCAATGTCGCGACGACCATTCTGGCGATCCATTCTCGCTAACCCATCTCATGGGCATTTTCGGTCCCGGGCCGCATAAAGGTGGCAGCCCTCTCTTTTAGCTCCTCTATGGCGCTTTGCAACTGTTTTTTATACAGGTGTCGGAACCGAGCGTCAATGACGCGCAAAGCAGGGGGTCACGGTTGGGGACGGGGGAGCGGCTGGATCTCCTGTGGCTCTTCCTCGGACAACACGCCTTTTCTCCGAAGCGTTTGAATCAACTCATCGAGGCCCTTCATCGGATCCGGCCTCGGCGGCTGCCGGCCGAGGACTCGGAAGGAGGGCGTGAAGATGATCGTGTAATCCACGTTGCGCAGCCGGACCGTCGCCGGTTCGCTCTCGCTGTACGGCGGTAATTCCTT
>Ga0114945_10002237_pt1 | contig 11448 bp, 9 predicted proteins | sample OV2TP3_FD_87194 | JGI IMG/M metagenome (GOLD analysis project Ga0114945, IMG submission 87194) | Hot spring microbial communities from Beatty, Nevada to study Microbial Dark Matter (Phase II) - OV2 TP3 | ecosystem: Environmental > Aquatic > Thermal springs > Hot (42-90C) | place: USA: Beatty... | reverse complement strand
CCGACCCGCAGGTGCAGCAGCTTCTGCAGCTGCGGGGGGACGTCTTCCCCGATTACACGCGGGAGCAATTCGAGCGGGCCTTTGGCTCGATCTTCCGCTTCCATGCGCCCGTCCCGGTGCCAGGAACGGAACGCTTGCTCTACACCATGGAGAAACGGCCGTGAGCAAACCGGGGGAGCCGGCGGTCCTGCACCCGTATCTCTTTCTGCTGTACCCGCCGCTCGCCATTGCCTCGATTCCCGCCAACGACATCACCTTCCCGGAGCTGGTGCCATCCATGGTCTTTCTTCTGCTGGCCACGCTGGGGTTGTTGACCCTGGTGACCCGGCACTATGGAGATCGTCCATCTGCCGGCCTGTTTGTCTCACTCGGGGGGTTGTGCTTTTTTTCGTACGGCCACCTCTTCTCCCTCCTGCAGGATAAACACCTCCTGGGATTTATGTTCGGGAGGCACCGCTTCCTGTTGGCGGCATGGGGCGGCCTGTCCCTCCTCCTCTACCGACACTTCAGGCGAGCCGGAAAACGGAGCCCCGCCTTGACCCTTTACCTCAACGTCGTTTCCGTCATTCTGCTCTGCATTGCGCTGGGGCGGATGGGAGTCCAGCAATACGCGGCGGCGCACAAAAATCCCTCGCCGGTCAACCTTCAGCGGGTTGGGGTACCGCTGGGACAGCTCCCCAACATCTATTACATCATCCTGGACGGCTACGCGCGGGATGACGTGCTCCTCAAAAATTACCAGCACGACAACGCCGCGTTCCTCGACTGGCTCGAAGGCAAGGGGTTTTACGTCGCCCGCGGGAGCCATGCCAACTACAACTTCACCCTGTCCTCACTCGCCTCCTCGTTGAACATGTCGCTCCTGGAGGAGCTGAGGGGCCAGTGGCGACCCCATCGCTTTAACCTCTTCCCGTTTCGCCAGCGGATCCTCCAGAGCGATGTCCTCCGCACCTTGAAGGACAGCGGCTATCGGATCATCGCCTTTTCCACCGGCTACCTGGAGACGGAGATGCCGAATGCGGATCTGTATATCAGGCCGGTCTGGCGGCTGGGGCCCTTGGAACATCGCTTGATCAACTCCACCCCGCTGCCGTTCCTGCGCCTGATCAAGATCCCGGTGCTCCAACGGTACTCCCACAGGGTCCAGGTTCTCTACACGCTGGACCACCTGGACCGCCCATTCTCGAAGGACCGCCCCGTCTTCGTGTTCGCCCACCTCGTCTGTCCCCACCCGCCGTTTGTGTTCGATCAGAACGGAGGGCCCGTGGCGGGGAGGGAGCCCTTCACCTTCCGCCTCGGGGAGCTGGATCGTTACATGGACCGGCAGACGTATGTGAGAAAATACCGTGGGCAACTGGTCTTCATCTCGAGGAGAATCGCGCAGGCCCTGGAGAGGATCCTGGCCGGCTCTCAAAGGCCCTGTGTGATCGTTCTGCAGTCGGACCATGGGCCTGCGTTCTTCGCCATGGCGGACCGGAACGATTTCCTGGAGGAGCGGATGGCGATTCTGAACGCTTACTATTTCCCGGACCGAGATTATTCGGCCCTGTACCCGGAGATCACACCCGTGAACACATTCCGAGTCATCCTGAACAAGTACCTTCAGATGCAGCTGCCCCTGCTGGAGGATCGCTCCTACCTCCTGGAGGACTCCCTGCAGGAAGGCAGGCCGTCGTTCGCGGAGGTGACCGACACCTTCGTGCGGAGAGGGCTGCCCAAATGACGATTCCCCAGATGTTCCGGGAGCGGGCGCGGCGTTACGACGGAAAGGCCGCGCTCATGGTCAAGCGCGCGGGGGCCTACCAGGATATCTCCTGGGCGGAGCTGGCCCGCCAGGTGGAGGAGGTGGCGCTCGGCCTGTTGGACTTAGGTGTCCAGCCGGGGGAGCGCGTGGCGATCCTGTCGGAGAACCGCCCGGAGTGGGCGATCGCGGATCTGGCGATCTTAAGCGCCGGGGCGGTCACGGTGCCGATCTACACGACGCTGGCGCCGCAGGAGATCGAGTTCATCCTGCAGAACTCCGGCGCCAGGCTGCTCTTCACCTCCAACCCGGACTTGATGGGCAAGGTCGTGCATCTGCAGAAGGAGCTGGAGCTCAAGGTCGTCCTGTTCGACGCGCCGTACCGGGTCGCCGGACCCCGGGTCTGGTGGCTCGGGGAGCTGTTGGGGCTGGGGGGCACCGCCAACCCGGCGCAGAAAGGGGAGTTGAATCAGCGCTTGGAGCGCCTGAGGCCGGACGACCTGGCCTCCATCATCTACACCTCCGGCACCACCGGCCTGCCCAAAGGGGTCATGCTGACGCACGGCAATTTCCTGAGTAACTGCGCGGCGGTCGCGGAGGTCTTTCCCCTGGGAGAGACGGACGTTTCCCTTTCCTTCCTGCCGCTCTCGCACGTCTTCGAGCGGACGGCCGGCTACTACTTCGTCCTTCACCAGGGGGCGACGATCGCTTACGCCGAGAGCATGGAAACGGTCCCGGCGAACCTCCTGGAGGTCCAGCCCACGGTGGTGATCGGCGTGCCCCGGTTTTACGAGAAGATGCTCGAGCGTGTGAACGCCGCCGTGCGCGCCGCCCCGCGGCTTCGCCAGTTCGTCTTCCACTGGGCGGTCCGGGTCGGGCGCCACGCGGCCCAGGGGCGGCTGCAGGGAAAGGACGTGCCCCTGCTGCTGGCCCTCGGGCGCCGGATCGCCGACCGGCTGGTCTTCTCGAAGATCCGGCACCGACTGGGCGGGCGGATCCGCTTCTGCATCTCCGGGAGCGCCCCGCTCTCTAAGGCGATCATCGAGTTCTTCCACGCGGCGGGGATCCTGATCCTGGAGGGGTACGGGCTCACCGAAACCTCGCCGGTGGTGACCGCCAACCGTCCGGACCGGTTCCGGTTCGGCACGGTGGGGCCGGCGGTGCCCGGCGTGGAGGTGAAGATTGCCGAGGACGGGGAGATCCTGACCCGCGGGCCTCACGTGATGAAGGGCTACTTCGGAAATCCCGAGGCCACCGCGGAGGCCCTTGACGCCGAGAGCTGGTTCCGCACCGGGGACATCGGGGGCTTAAGCCCGGACGGGTTCCTCACCATCACCGACCGGAAGAAGGACCTCCTCAAGACCTCCGGCGGCAAGATGGTAGCGCCGCAGAAGCTGGAGGCGTTGCTCAAGTCCGACCCTTACGTGGCCGACTGCGTGGTGCTCGGCGACCGGCGCAAGTTCATCTCCGCCTTGGTGGTTCCCAGCCTGGAGAGGATCCACGCGCTCGCCCGACAGCGCTCCCTGCCGGCGGGCTCGCCGGAGGAGCTGGTACGGCGCTCGGAGGTGGTTTCCTTCCTCTCGGAGCGGGTGCAAAAGATCAATCAGGGCCTCGCCCCGTTCGAGCAGATCAAGAGGTTCACGCTCCTGCCCGGTCCCTTCACGCTGGGCGGCGGAGAGCTCACCCCCACCCTGAAGGTCAAGCGCCGCGTGATCGCCGAGAGGTACAGCGCGCAGATCGAGGCGATGTACCAGGAGTAGAAGGCGGCTCTGAATCGTTAACCGCTGCCGTGCTATAATCTTGGGCTAATGACAGTGACGGCGGCGGAGGGTCACCTCGTCTCGTCGGATGGCCTGAAACTTTATTTCCGCCGATGGCCCGCTCCCCAGCCACGGGCGATCTGTCTGCTGGTGCACGGCATCGCGGAGCACAGCGGACGCTACGGCCACCTTGCCGAGGCACTGACCCATCACCGGTTCGATGTCCTGGCCCTGGATCACCGCGGGCACGGGCGCTCGGAAGGCAGGCGGGGGGATTGCCGGTCGTTCCGGCAGTTCGTGGAGGACCTTCATCTGCTTGCCGGGCAGGCGCGCGCCCAGATTTCCCGCATGCTCCCGATGGCCCTGGTAGGACATAGCTTGGGGGGGTTGATCGCGCTCACGTACGCGGCCGCCTACCCGACGGAGGTGAACGCGGTTGCCGTCTCCTCTCCCGCCTTGAAGCTCACGCATGAGACCCCTCCCCTGAAGGTTTCCTTCGTGACCGCCGTCTCCCGCGTGCTGCCGGAGTTTCACTTCCGGAACGGGGTCAACCCCCGCCATCTCTGCCGTGATCCGGCGGTTGTGCGGGCGTACGAGACCGACCCCCTGGTCCACCGCGTGCTCAGCGCCCGCTGCGCGGTGGCGCTGCGCCAGGCGATGCTCCGGTCGCAGGAGCTCGCAAAGGAGATCAGGATCCCCTGCCTCATCCTGCAGGCCGGCGCGGACGAGCTCTGCGACCCGCGGGCCTCCGAGCAGTTCGCCCGCAGCGGTTCCGATCCGCAGATCACCTTCCGCCGGTACGAAGGGATGTACCACGAGCTCTTCAACGAGCCGGAGAAGGGGCGGGTCATCGCCGACCTCTGCGCCTGGCTGGATGAGGTGATCCGTTCATGCTGAGCAGGTCGAAGCGCGAACGAAGCGGCCGTTCACCCTTCGACGGGCTCAGGGTGAACGGGATCGCATGGTTCTTGGTGGGTTCGCTAGTCGGCTGCGCAACGATCTACAACCCCGCCACCGGCCGGAACGAGACGGTCCTGAACACCGGCCTGGAGGTGGCCCTGGGGAACATCGCGCGCGCGCAGATGGGGCTGACCTCCCTGCGGATGGGCCGGGTGGACGCCGGCGAGCTCCAGCGCGTGCAGGAGACCGGGCGGAGGATCGCGCAGGTGAGCGACCGCCAGGACCTCCGCTACCAGTTCGGCGTGATCCGGGAGAAGGACCTGAACGCCTTTGCGCTGCCCGGCGGGACGATCTACGTGCACAGCGCGCTGGCCGAGCGGGCGGATGAGGACGAGCTGGCCGCGGTGCTGGCGCACGAGGTGGGGCATGTGGCCGCGCGGCACGCCGCCAAGCACTTGCAGGCGGACCTGGGCTTCACGCTGCTGGCGCAGATTGCGCAGGCCGCCGGCGCCGGCCCGGAATCCGGGAAGCTGGCCAACTCCATTTACGGCCTCATCCGGAACGGCTACAGCCGGAGGGACGAGTTGGAGGCGGACCGCCTGGGGCTCAAGTACGCGCTGAGGGCCGGCTACAACCCGGAGGGGATGCTCACCTTCTTCCAGAAGATGCTGGAGGAGCGCCCGGAGGATCGGATGGACCAGGCGATGGTGTGGCAACGGACCCATCCCCTGACGTCGGACCGGATCGCCGAGGCGCGCAAGGAGATCGAGCGGCTGAGGACAACCAAGTTCTGCCCGGCCTGCGGCGCGTCGTACGGGCCGCACGACCGGTTCTGCACGAAGGACGGCGCGGCGCTCAAGGAGAAAGCCGGGTGATCCGCCTGACGGCGCTCTGGCTGGTTCTGCTCGCCTCGACCGTGCTGCTCTTGGTCCTGCGCGAGGACCGGCTCTCCTCGGAGGGGAAGATCCCCTTGGGCCGGATCCGCCGGCTGTGGCTGCGCAAGGAGAAACGGCGGGCCCCGCGCTACCGCGTGGACTGGCAGATTCGCTACCGTCGTTCGGAGTCGCAGCCGGCCTCCGATGCGCTGCCGCGTAACCTCAGCCGCACCGGCGCAGGGCTGGCGTTGACGGAGAAGCTGCCGGTCGGCAGCTTGCTCCAGCTCGATGTGACTCTCCCGGGCCGTCCGTCCCCGGTGGCGTTGACCGGCCAGGTCGTCTGGGCCCGAGAGGTGCCGCCCCGGCCGGGCACAGGCCAGGACCGGCAGTTCTTCGTGGGGATCCATTTCCAGAACGTGGGCCCCGCCCTGGAGCAGGAGCTCTCGGACGCCCTGGCGGGGCGCTCCCCCTCGCCCTCGCCGGAATGGTCTGCGCCAGCGGATGCGCAACCACTTCCTGCGGCCGGGAGCCGGCCGCCGCAGTCGTGGGCGGCGCGGTACGCCCGGCAGAGGCGATGCGCCTGGCTGGCGCAGGTTGCCCTTTCGCTGGGGTTCCTCGCGGCGCTGATACAAGCCGGGATGGATCACCACTGGGCCCTGTGGGTCCGCTCGCATCTGCGGGTCTGGCCCCTGCAGGTCGCCCTGTACAGCGCCGGGTTGTGGGGCGCCTGGACGCTGCTTTCCTTCCCACTGGACTGGGCGGTCGGCTTCCGCATGGAGCATCGGTACCAGATGTCCACGCAGCGATTCCCGCAGTGGTTCGCCGATTACCTGAAGCAGCTCGCCCTGGGCGGCGCCCTGGGGCTCGTGGTGATGGAAGGGCTCTCGCTCCTGCTGCGCGTCTCGGGAAACGGCTGGTGGTTCTGGGCGGCCATCGCCTGGATGGGATGGTCGGTTCTGCTGACCCGCGTGGCGCCGACGTGGCTCATCCCGATCTTTTACCAGCAGCGTCCGCTGGAGGAGGGGGATCTGCGCCGCCGGCTGCAGGGGCTTCTGGAGCGCTGCGGAACCCGCGTGCATGGGATCTTCCAGGTGAACTTAAGCCGCACCACCCGAAAGGCGAACGCCTGCCTGTGCGGGCTATTCAGATCGCGGCGGATCCTGATCAGCGACACGCTTCTTTCACGCTACCCACCGGAGGAGGTGGAGGTGGTCCTGGCGCATGAGCTGGGGCATCACCGGCTTCATCACATCGGCCTGCTCCTGCTCACCAACACGGCGGCGGCGGGAATCTCCTGTCTCCTGGTGGACCGATGGCTGCGCCTAGGGCTGGGGATGACGCGGCTGGAGGATCTTTCCACCCTGCCGGCGCTGGGGCTCGGGCTCTCCCTTGCGGGGTTGTTTGGGATGCCGATCGTTCACGGCATCTCGCGGCGGCTGGAGACGCAGGCGGACCGGTTCGCCTTGAGGCAGACCGGCAACCCGAACGCCTTCGTTGCGGCGATGCGGCGGCTCGCCGAGCAGAACCTGGCGGAGCTGCGTCCACCCCGGTGGGTGGAGTGGCTGCTCTACGATCATCCCCCCATCGCCAAGCGGATCGCGATGGCGGAGGGGCTCGGGGAAGCCCATGGCTGAGTGTATCTTCTGTAAGATCGTGCGGAAGGAGATCCCGGCCAAGCTGGCCTACGAGGATGAAGCGCTCGTTGCCTTCCACGACATCGCCCCGCAGGCGCCGGTGCACCTGCAGGTGATCCCCAAGCAGCACATCGCCCGCGTCTCGGATCTGACGGAGCAGAATGCGCAGGTGGTGGCGCAGCTCGTGCTGGTGGCCAACCGCCTGGCGCGGGAGTACAAGGTGGCGGAGCCGGGCTACCGCCTGGTGATGAACTGCAATCCCGGCGCCGGACAGTCGGTGTACCACCTGCACCTGCACCTGCTCGGCGGCCGCCCCATGCGCTGGCCCCCCGGATGAGCGAGGAGAGAATGCGAGCAGATCCAGGAGGACGTCGAGTCGGGGTGCGGGACCGCCGTACGCTCGTCGCCCCGGCGAGGCGACTCGCTCTCTCCCTCCCTCGCTCGTCCCTCCCCCTCGCGTTGCTCGGGGTCGGGACACCTTGCCCGCTCGGTCGGTCAAGGCCGGCTTATCCCGTACCCCCTCCCCGACGTCCTTCGGGGATCCGGTTACCGGCGTGGCCGTGCCTTTACCCCGCGACGGGGAGGCCGGCAGCGCACCTCGTGAGGCCGAGCGGGCAGGGATCCCGAGGGCGAAGCCCGAGGGAGAGCGAGGCCGAACGAGAGCGAGCGATCCTCGCCGGGGATCGCGAGCGATGCGATGCCGGCCTCACCGGAGCGGGGGATGGCACGGCCATCAACCGGAGGAAGGCGAATGGTTGACGTGGTGGTGATCGGGGCGGGGCCGGCGGGGACAATCTGCGCCTACCTCACCGCGCAAGCGGGGCTCTCCACCCTGGTGGTGGAGGAGCACGAGGCGGCGGGTCTCTTCGTCAACTGCACGGGGATCATCGGGGTGGAGGCGTTTGGCCGGCTCAACCTCCCCCGGGAGCCGGTCTTAAGCCGGCTCCAGACGATCCGCTTCTTCGCCCCATCCGGAAAGTCGTTCCGGTACGATCCCGGCCGTCCGCTGGCTTACGTGGTCAGCCGCCAGCAGTTTGACCAGGCCCTCGCGGAGCTGGCCGCCTCCGCCGGGGCGCAGTTCCGCTTCGGCTACCACGCGCGCCTCGTCCGGGTGGATTCCGCGGCGGTGGAGCTGCGGCAGCGGGAGGACGACCCGGAGCCGCTCTCCGCCAAGGTGGCGGTGATCGCCACCGGTTTCGGCTCTAACCTCTCCGCGCAGGTCGGCCTCCAGGCGCCGCGGGAGATCGTCTACGGCGCGCAGGCCGAGGTGGAAATGGAAAACCTGGAGGATGTGGAGATCTACCTGGGGCGTGAGGTCGCCCCGGAGGCGTTCGCCTGGGTGGTCCCGCTGCAGCCGGACGTCGCGCGGCTCGGGCTGGTGGCCACCAAGGAGGCGCCGGTCTACTTCCAGAAGCTGCTGCGGCACCCGGCCATCGCCCCGCGCCTGCGCACCCCGCAACCGAAGATGCTCTTGAGCCCCGTTCCGACGCAACCGATGGAGTGTACCTACGCCGACCGGGTGCTCGTGGTGGGGGAGGCGGCCGGCCAGGTCAAGACCACCACCCAGGGCGGGATCTACTACGGCATGCTCTGCGCGGCGATTGCGGCGGAGACGATTCAGCAGGCGGCGCAAGCGCAGGATTTCCGGGCCGCCGTGCTGCGGCGGTACGAGCAGGCCTGGACCCGCGCGATCGCGCAGGAGCTCAAGACCGGCCTGTCGTTACGGCAGCTCTTCGCGCGCCTCTCCGACGCGCAGATTGACGCCCTGGTGGAGCTGGGAACGCGCGACGATATCATCTCGCTGGTCAAGCGGCTGGCGCAGTTCGACTGGCACCGGGACCTCATCCAGACCTCGCTCAAACTCCCGGCGCTGCAGGAGGTCGTCCGGGGAGGGCTCTGGTAACCATGTTCCATCGTCCGGGCAAGGCGTACAAGTACAGCAACACGCGCCGCTTCATCCGCCTACCCGCCGCCTGGCCGATCAAGTGCGAGCCGCAGACCCGGGAGGACGGCCGCCACGTCACCCACACGGCGGACGTGAGCGCCGGCGGTGTGGCGATCCTTTCCCGGGAGATGATCCCCGTCGGAAGCCGGATCCGCATGGAGATCCACATCCTCCCCGTGGACCGCTCCGTCTCAGCGGAGGGGAAGGTGGTCCGCTGCCTGCCGGCGCGGACGGGAGGATTCGAGCTGGGGATCCAATTCGATCGGATTGCCCCGGAGGACCAGCGGGCGCTCAACGACGCGGTGGAGGGCGCCCTGACCCCGCGGGAACGGACGCGGCAAAAGGGGGCCTCCTGGTGGAGGAGGATCTTTTGAGGGCCGCGGCCGGTTTCTGGCTCCTCCTCTCCCTCCTGGCGGCCGCGCCCGGCCGGGCGGAGGAACCGGCGGAAGCCGTGGAGCTCGCGGAGCCCCCCTCCCCGTTGGAACGACAGGGGCTTTTCCCAGAGGAGGAAGAGCAGGAGCGGGAGTCTCTCTTTGCCTATTTCAAGGAGAGGACAAAACTCACCTTTGGAGGGGAGATCCGGTACGACAGCAACGTCTTCCTGCAGGACAACAAGAAGCAGGGCAACCTCATCATTGGCACAGACCCCCAGATCTTCTTCGTGGATTCCAAGGGATCGCTCCAGTACGGTGCGACCCTGGAGGGCAACTTCGAGCGGCATACCTCGATCAACCGCGAGGTGGTGGACTGGCAGGGCTCGGCCTTCCTGGACTTCGACCCGGGCGGGCTGTACGCGTTCCAGCTCACCTACCGGCTGGACGCCAGCAATTCCCTGGTCCGGGCGGAGGAGAACACCGATTTCTTCCGAAGAGGAACCGATTTCCAGAGGGCCGTCGCCCACGATGGGAGCGCGAAGGTTTCCTATGCCCTGAACAGCCGGGACAAGTGGATCAACACCGTTTCCTTTTCCGTCTTGGATGACCAGGTCACCGACGATTCGGGCACGGACCGGCGGACGCTGGGGTTCTTCTCTACGCTCGACCGGGAGATCCGGCCCGCGTGGACCCTTTCAGGAGGGTATGAGCTTCAGAAGCTCGATGTCCCTGGAAAGAAAACCAGGAGCTACGTCTCCCATCTGGGACGGATCTCCCTGCTGCACGAGCTGACCGACGACTTTGAGCTTAAGGGAACGTTCAAATATGGGCTTCGCAGTTTTCATCTCGGTTCGAATGACACGGTCGCCACATTCGAGGGGGTCTCGAGGTACCCGCTCTTGACCAGCCCGCGCCTGACCGTCAACCTGGACGTTACCCGGGTTGAGACCGCTTCGTACGCGGCGACGAGCACGCAATCCAGCGGTAACTCCCTTGCGCCCCGATTGGAGTACGAGCTGACGCCTCTGGTCACCCTCTCCGGCGGATACAGCGTCTCGAGAGGGCGCTCAAGCGGCGGGGGCGTTCCGGACTCCTTCACGCGGACCTACGGCACGAACGCCTGGATCAAGTGGCAGATCAACCCGAAGCTGACCTTCTTGCTCGGACATCTGTACACGCGGTCCGGCACGCGGGACACCACACAGCACAAGATCTTCGCCGACCTGAAGGGTGAATTCTGATGTTTCCGACGAATCGCGGGCGGGTGATCCTCATCGGGCTGGCATGGGCGCTCTCCGGGTGCGGGGGCGGGGCCAAGGTGCTGTCCCCCACGCAGGCCGCGGAGGCGCCCTACCTGCTCCAGCCGACCGACCAACTGCAGATCTCTGTCTTCGGCAACGTCCAGATTGAATACAAGGCCACCCTCGCCGACGATGGGCGGATCCTCTTCCCCGGCCTCGGAGAGATCACTGCGGCAGACCGCCCGATCCAGTCGATTGAGGAAGAGCTCCAACAGCGGCTGCTGCGCAAGTATTCACCGGAAAAGGAACCCGGGCCGGAGGGCGGCCCGGCCCTCACCCAGCGGGTCGTCGCTCCCGAGGCGGTCCGGGACTTCGTCTACCGGGTGCAGCCGGGGGATCCCCTGAAGGTTTCCGTTTGGAACCACGGGGATCTTTCCGTGACGGTGATCGTGCGGGAGGACGGTACCTTCCCGTACCCACTCATCGGCGAGATCCGGGCAGTCGGTCGCTCCGTCCGCGAGATCCAGCAGGAAATCACCGAGCGGCTCAACCGGGATTACGTCGTCAACCCGGAGGTCACGGTGGGGCTGGGAGAAACCACCTTCACCCTGCTGGGGCAGGTGCCCAGGCCGGGGTCCTACCCCACCGACGGCACGCTGGATCTGCTGGCCGCCCTCAGCCTTGCGGGCGGCACGGAGGGAGGGCTCTCGGGCGAGGTGGAGCTCATCCGGATCGCGGGGGACGAGAAGCTGCTCATCCGCCTGGATGCCGACCAGGTGCTCCAGGGCCGGCAGCCGAACCTGCGGGTTCTTCCGCACGATACGGTGTACGTCAAACTCCTGGCCGCCGAGGGAATTCAGGTCAAGGTGGAGCTGGTCGGGGCCAAGTTCACTGCCATCGGAGAGGTGGGCCGGCCCGGCCAATACGACATCACGGGAGCCCTGGATTTGCTGACAGCCGTCAGCCAGGCCGGCGGGG
>Ga0114945_10002236_pt1 | contig 11453 bp, 7 predicted proteins | sample OV2TP3_FD_87194 | JGI IMG/M metagenome (GOLD analysis project Ga0114945, IMG submission 87194) | Hot spring microbial communities from Beatty, Nevada to study Microbial Dark Matter (Phase II) - OV2 TP3 | ecosystem: Environmental > Aquatic > Thermal springs > Hot (42-90C) | place: USA: Beatty... | reverse complement strand
GTCTTTCTCCTCAGCTACGGCGGCATCGACGGCGCGAGCCCGGCGACCATCGTCTACGCCTATCGGGGCCGCACCCTCGTGGCGAAACTCCGCATCGACACCGTCGAAAAGGACTTCTCGATCGCCCGCGTCGTCGAAGGAACCCAGCGGGCGGATGTCCGGGAGGGGGACCTGATCGAACTCCAGGAGATTCGGATCCTGGTCGTGGGTCGGGTGCGGCACGTCGGTCGTCAGAACGGAATCTACGTCGACTCGGGCTCCGATGCCGGGGCGAAGACGGGAATGCGCATGAAGGTGACGCGCCAGGGACGGACGATCGGAGAGATCGCCCTCGATCAGATCGAGAAGCTCTGGTCGACGGCCAAACTCGTGGGAGAAACGAAGCTGGAGGATCTCAAGAAGGACGATTTCGTGGAGGAGATCCCGTAGTCTCTCACGCCACGGTAAGGGTCGGGCCACGAACCCCCGCCGGCGCCCTTCCGAGAAGGCGGGGGAAGACATCCACGAATTCCAACGGACCCGACCGAACGAGGGTCTCCGAAGCACCCCTCCTGCAGGCCTGAGCCAGCATGTACGAATGCGGACTCTCCCGATCCGAGGCCAGGACCAAGACCAGATGGGAAACGAGGGAACCTTGTGGGGCCGGCGAGGCGCTGACCACGGCGAGAAGCTGGGTCTGGGATGGAACCGAAGCCAGAACCTTCAGCGCCGCGCCGTAGCTCCCCGGGGCCTCCCCGGGGGGATAGACCAGATCGAAGAGGACCGTCTGGCCATCGTCGACCATCGCGAAGGGGGGAGCATCGGGATCGTCGCCGATCCGCCGCATCGCCTCCTCGACTAGGTGATCGATCGTTCGCGCGCGTCGGTTCAGGAACCGGGATGCCGACTTGACGATCATCTCTCGCCCTCCCACACACGGGACCTACCGCTACTCCCCTATCTGCAGCTCCGCGCTTGTCTGCTCGAAAAAAGTCTTTTCGAGAACCCGTGCGCGCAAAAGATTTCCCTCCCTCACGACTCGAGCTAGGATGGCCCGGTTCACGTTCCGTTACCGGGGAGGATTTCATGCGTCGGATCGATCTTGCCGTTCTCGTGCTGCTGGGGTTCGCTCTCGCCTCGTTCGCCGCCGTAGGAGTCCGCTCCGGCCAAGACCGCGCCGAGACGGTCGCCTGTGCGAACAATCTCTCCCAGCTCTGGAAGATGCAGGGCAACTACATGGTCCAATTCGGCGGACCCCAGAAGAAGATGCCCGTCGAAACGGGAGACGCCTTCTGGCTCAAGCTTTCCAACATGAATCCCCCGCTGATCGACGCCTCGCTCCGCGACATCTACCAATGCCCCGTGGAGAATGTGGACGACGGACCCGGAACCTGCGACTATCGCGGACCCGCATCCGATGTCAACGGCGCCGACGTCGGCGACGGCGATCCGGTGGGCGCCGACGTGGACGGAAATCACGGCGTCGGAAAAGGCGGCAGCGTCTTGCGCAAAGCCGGCGACGTCCAGACTTGCGGGGCCGAGGACGCACTCTGGCAGTCCGCGGCGAAGAAAACCAAGGGCGGGAACCCCGCAACGCCGCCGAAAGTCAACGAGTCCGAATTCACTCCGAAGCAACAGCGCGCCGTCGTGGACATGGGACACATCGCGATCGCTCTCTTTCTGTACGATCAGATGATGGGGAGTCGTCCCGAGACGCTTCGGGACCTCGTGCAGCCTCCGAAGGACGCCCAGAACTGGCCGGAAGGCGGCTTCTATCCCGGAGGGCGCATCCCCAAGGATCCGTGGGGGGGCGAGTACCAATTCCGCTGGTCGGGTCGCGAGCCCAAGATCTGGACTTGGGGCGCCGACGGGAAGGAGGGCGGCGAGGGCGAGAACGAAGACGTGGATCTGGAATCCGTGTTCCGCGGACGCCGCGGCGGCTCCGCGGGCGCCTCGGCGGAACGGAACGCGATGGGAACCATCAAGACGCTCGCCACGGCCCAGGCCGACTTCCGCTCCAACGATCGCGACTGCAATCGCGTTCAGGACTTCTGGACCGGCGACGTCGCGGGGCTCTATTGCATCGACAACACCAGCACCGGCGCGGAGAAACCGAGCATGATCAAGCTGATCGAGCTTTCGGTGGCTCTAGCCGACCACGCCCCCATCAGCGGACTCACGATCCAAGGGGAGAACAACTACTCCAAGTCCGTGGAGACCCTCGGGAAGCGCGCCCCGAAGGCAGGATATTGGTATCTCGCGATGAAGGAGGATCTCCAGGTCACCGCGAACGGCGGGGACGGAACCTACCGCCAGAACACCGGCGTAGCGAAAGAGGCGGTCTACAACACCAGCCGCTTCGGATTCTGCGCCTTCCCCGCCGAATACGGTAAGTCGGGGAAAAAGACGTTCATCATCAACGAGGGAAATACCCTGTTCTGGAAAGATACCGGCGGAAAGCCCGTCGAGAACTGGCCCACGGACGCGGAGTTGGCGAAGGATTGGAAGGTGGCGGACTGATCGAGAAATCGCGGGCGAAATCGAAGGAGTCCCTGGCCGAGGCGGTCGAGACCGAGCCCTTCCGGAAGGACTGGCTTCGACTCACCCCCGGGCAGCGTCTCCTTCGCTCTTGGCGAATGCGCCGCTACCTGAAGAATCCTGAGGCCGCTCACGATGCGCGATCTCTTCCGCAGCTTTAACCGCGAGGGGGTTCGATACCTCGTCATCAGCGGCCAAGCATGCGTTCTCTACGGTGCGGCTCATTTCTCCCAAGATCTCGACCTCTGGGTGGAGCCCACCCAATCCAATCTCCGCCGTTGGATGGGAGCCCTGGCGCGGCTGCGCGCGCGGGTGCACAAGCTGACGCCCCCGATCCAGATTCCCTTGCTCGAGAAAGGACATGGCTTTCATTTCGTCGTTCCCATCCCCGGGCAGGCACCGCTCTATCTGGACATTATGGGCCAACCGCCTCGCGTTCGGGGCTTCCGTCAATCGGCCCGTCTTGGGGAGAACATCGAGAGTCCGCTGGGATTGCTGCCCGTGGTCTCGATCGAAGACTTGGTCGAGATCAAGAAAACCAACCGGCCTGGGGACTATGATGTCATCACCCGTCTCGCCCTCATCCGACTGGCTCGCGAGAGTACCCCAACACCGCGTCTCCTTCGATGGGCTATCGGCAACATTTTTCGACCCGAGGATCTCTGGGAGGTGATCCTGCGATTCGGAAACCGGCTGACGCCGGCCATCCTCTCAAGTTCGATGGCGGTGCGGCTGCTCCACTCCTCTTTGAGGCGCGGGTCGCCGCCCTCGCTCCGAGCGTTGGAGCGAGTAGGCGCGTTTCTCGGACTGCGCGCGGCTCATCTTCAAGCCCGAGGACGCGTCTATTGGAGTCCGCGCCTCCGAGAATTGCGCCGGTTGCGGGCCGCAGGGCGCCTCCTCGCAGAAGGCACACTCGTGTCGCAATTGATGAAGAGCTGACGACCCTCCGACAAATCGATCCAGCCACTCGATCTCCTCCTCGTACTCCTGGGTCGACGAGACCTACTCCCGGAACAGAGCTCGCACGTATCGGGAGAGCCGCGCCCTCGCACGATGGAGATAGTTTTTCACGGACGAAGGCGGGACGTCCAAAGTTGTCGCGAGGTCGGAGTATCTTGACGGCCTGTTCAGGTGAAGATGCAATACCCGGAAGTAGGGAGTGGCCTCGACCTCACATTCCTGTCTCAGTTGATCCATGGCCAGCCGGACGAGATTCTCCACCCATTCCGCATCGAAGGCGGAGTCGGACTCGATCCCGGGAGCGTCTCCACGAGGGAAACGTGAGACACCCTACCCCCGCGCACGCGCCGGCTTCGCTGCCGATCCCGCTCTTGAACGACGTAACGAACGATCCCCAGAAGGAAAAACCGAAATCGGCTCTTGCTTCGGTCGAACTTTCGCAGTAGGCCCGGTTGCAGAAGTCGAGCGAAGACGTCCTGAGTCAGATCTTCCGCATCCGATTCCTGAATCCCACGCCGACGGAGGCAACTCAGAACCGGGGGGCGGTATCTCGAGAGGAACTCGTTCAGCGCCGCCTCGTCCCCCGCCTGGGCTCCCTCCAGAAGCACTCGGATGGTGCTTTGAAAACCCGTCGGGGCCATGCCCCTACCATAGCTTTCCTCCGAGTCCCGGGAAAGAAGTGTCCTCAGAAAGCGTAGCTGTACCCGGGATGGTTTGGTCGGAGTCGACAACCTTCGTCTGCCTTCGCTGCGGTCAGTTCACCTCGGCCCCTAGGGAGATGGACCCAATCCCCTGCGACAAATGTAAGGGCACGTTGGTCCGCCGAGATACCGGCCTCGGACGTGCCCTCGACTCAAACGGACTCCCTCCGGAGCTCCCCGAAGAGGTGATCCGCGCCCCCGCCCAGGAGTGCGGAGAATTCCTTCTCCTCTCTCTCGTCGGGACCGGAGGAGTCGGCGAGGTCTGGAAGGCCTGGGACAAGAAGCTCCGGCGCTTCGTCGCCATCAAGTTCATCGTTCGAGGGACAGGGGATGATCGTCGTCGGCTGGTGCGCGAAGCCCAAGTGGCCGCAAGGGTGAAACACCCGTCCATTGTCACCATCCATGGTGTCGGGGATTCGCCGCGGGGTCCGTTCATCGTCATGGAGTACGTGGACGGGGTGACTCTGGAGCGCGCGACCCTCAGCCTGCGACAAAAGTGCACCGCAATCCGGGACGCCGCGCGAGCGATCCACGAAGCCCACCGAGAGGGGATCATTCACCGCGACCTCAAACCCCAGAACATTCTCGTTGTGATCGACTCGGTAGGAGCGGTTCACGTTCATGTCACGGATTTCGGACTCGCGAAACAGCTCGAGGCGGAAAGCAGCGTGAGCGCCTCGGGGATCGTGCTCGGCACCCCCGGTTACATGTCACCGGAACAGGCCAGCGGAAGGTCCAAGCAGATCGGACCCCGGAGCGACGTCTACTCCCTCGGTGCGACCCTGTACCACTTGACCACCGGCCATCCTCCCTTCGATGGGACGGAGTTTCTTGAGCTGCTCCGCAAGATCGAGTACGAAAACCCACCCTCTCCACGAACGCGGAACCCCAAGATTCCCCGCGAGGTTGAAATCATCCTGGGAAGGGCGATGGAAAAGGAGATCGCGGGACGCTATGCGAGCGCGGAAGCGCTGGCCGAAGATCTCCAGCGCTGGCTCGAGGGAGATCCCATTCGGGCGCGGCCTCCGCGTATCGGAGCCCCTCTCTGGAAGAGAATCCGGAAGCACCCGAGGACGTTCTCTTTTTTCTCCGCCTCTCTCCTCGTGATCGTCGTCTTCCTGATCGGCTGGAGGCTGCTGGAGAACCGCCGCTCCGAACGCGAGTCTCGGCGCGCGCTTGGGGAGGCAAGAGAACGGGTAGCGCGTCGGGAGTGGACACACGCGATCGAGATTCTGGCTCCGCATCTAGCGAGACATCCGAAGGATCCCGAGGCCCTCCACCTGAGGGCAGAGTGTGTCCGGGCTCTCGAGGAAGAGAAATCCGTGGCGACCCGACTCTTGGACGCCCTGCTTCGCGATCTTGCGGAAACGCATCAAGAAGCCCTCAGGCGCCGACGAGCTGGAGAATCGGCTAGGGTCCTTCGCGAGATTCCCAATCGAATCCTGGAATCGGCACTCTACCGGGAAGTTAGGGGGCAGGCGGAGCAGGATGCTCGGGTGAGGTCCTCCTTGGGCCGGCTGTATCGGATCGTCGGGGACGATCGACGCGCAATAGACCATCAAGAAGCGGCGATCGCTTTGGATCGTGGACTCGCCTCCGCCCAGCTTGAACTGGCGCACCTTCGATTCCGCGAGTACCAGCGTTTGTATCTTGCCCTGAGCCGTACCTGGCAGCGAGATGCGTCCCGGAAGCGGTTTCAACTTGTCGGTGTCCATCGGGGAAGTACGAGGCCCGTCGATATTGAGAATAACAAAGCAAGGGAGTATCGCCTGGCGGCACAGCGACATCTGGGACTCGCCCTGTCGGGCCTGAAGAAGGGCAGTGTTGATGAGTCGACAGCGAGGGGTTTGAGTGCGTTCATCGACAAACAGCGCGAGACGGCCATTCTGGAGTTCCGTCGAGCGGTTGAAATGGACCGAGGATGCGAAGATGCGGTCCTCTACTTATCAAGCCTGCTCGAAACACAGGGGGAGATCGCGGCAGCGCTTCAAGTGCTGACCGGGGGCATCGAGGCAGACGCAGGAAACGTCGTGCTCTTGGTTCGAAGAGGGGGAACGCAAGTTCGGATGGCCGACGGTCGAGGGAAGGAAGACCTCGAGTCGGAGAAGCGTCTCCGCACGGCTATTGCTGACTTCACGCGAGCCCTTCAATTGGACCCTGAACACGGGGAGGCACGGTTTGGTCGTGTCAGCGCCCGATTGAATCTCACCTCCCTCCTGATGAGACGCGGTTCGGATCCCGCCTTGGAGTTTCGAGATACCCTCGTCGATCTGGAAATCCTTGCTCGCCAAGATCCGGAAAGTCGAGAGGTCGGTTGGCACCGGGCTCAACTCTGGATGGCGTGGGCGGAATACCACGAGAACCGCGATTCCGATCCCGTACCTTCCTATCGCCAAACGATTCGCACGTTCGATGACGCGATTCGACTCGACCGGGCCAACGTCGTGGCCAGAATCCTGAGGGGAAAGACTTGGACCAACTTGGGATTAAGGAACCGGCGGAATGGAATCGATCCGTTGCCGTTCCTGGTCATGGCGATCCAAGACTTCCAAGAAGCCATCCAACTGAACTGGAGAGATTCCGAAGCCTTTCTAGGGCGTGCCCATGCGCGCTCCTGCCTGGCCGGCGCCAGGAGGGAGCAGGATCTCGATGCTTCTGCAGATATGGAAGCCTCGCTTCGTGATTTTCAGGTCGCTCTCGAGTTGGAGCCGGGGAACTACGAAGCGTTGCTCCTGCGAGGCGACGCTCGTAACTCCTGGGGAACCCAGGTGCACCTGCGGGATCAAGATCCGACTTCTCTCTACCGGGCGGCCCTCGTCGACCTGGAGCGGGCGATGCACTTGAGCGGGGGCACCGTGGGTCATGCTCTCTTGGGAAGGACCTGGCGGAACTTGGGGCTCTGGATCCAAGGGTGCGAGGGGAACCCGGCCCTGGAATATGCTCAATCCGAATTGGCCTATGCAGGGGCCATCCGAAAGAACCCGGGTGATTTTCGCGGATTTATGGGGCGGGGAGACACGAGGCTCAATTGGGGTGTTTTCAAGGAGGAAAATGCTCAAGACCCCACCGTCGAGCTGGAGCGGGCGATCATCGACTTCGGAGAGGCCATTCGACTCAATCCGAACGACTTCGAACCCTGGATGAGCCGCGCGAATGCCACCGGTTCGCTCCTGGTTGCCCTCACCAAAGGCCTCGCCGAGACCCGGTCTACCAAGGAGGAATTGTATCGGTCCATCCTCAAGGACTTCGGGGTGGCTGCCTCACGGAATCCGAATCATGGGGAGATCTACCTGAGGCGTGCCTACTACCATACCGTAATGGGACGCTATGCGGATTCTCTTCCGGACTTTGAGAGAGGGGCTCGGCTGAGTCCGGGTCTTGCGCGGAGCTTTCGAAAGTACTGGGTCGAGGCGCGAGAGAAGACATCGCAGAAGGATCGTTGATTTCTATCCGAGCGGAATTCCCCCGCCCTGCGGCGGTTTGCCCGCCATCTTCTTGCGGAGCGCCTTCTCGACTTCCTTCGGGACGAACGAGGAGATGTCCCCCCCGAGGGCCGCGGCCTCCTTGATGAGACGCGAGCTCACGAACGAGTACTCCTCGTGCGTCATCACGAAGACCGTCTCGATGTCCGCCGAAAACGTACGATTCGTCATCGCCATCTGGTATTCGTACTCGAAGTCCGAAATCGTGCGGATGCCTCGGAGGATGACGGTCGCCTTCTGACGCTTGACGTAATCGACGACGAGGCCGTCGAAGCTGTCCACCTCGAGATTCTTGTGCCCCTTCGCGGCATCGCGGATCATCGTGACCCGCTCCTCCTTGGTGAAGAGGGACTGCTTCGCGGGACTGTCCGCGACGGCGACGATCAGCTTGCCGAAAATCTTCGTGCCGCGGCGGATCACGTCCAGATGGCCGTTCGTGATCGGATCGAAGGACCCCGGATAGACGGCGATGGTCATGGCCGGCCGATGCTCCGATAGAGGAATCCCGACGCCTTCATCGCGCGCGGGTCGAACAGGTTTCTCCCGTCGAGGACCACGGGTTGACCGAGGGCTTTCTTGAGGCGCGCGAGATCGAGCTCCGCGAATTCCTTCCACTCGGTCAGGACGAGAGCCGCGTCCGCTCCTCGGGCCGCCTCGTACGCGCTCCGGCAGTAGGTTACGCTCTTTCCAAGAAGTTCGCGCGCGGTCCCGAGCGCTTCCGGATCGTAGGCCCGTACCCGGGCGCCCATCTCCGTCAACCGCTTCACGATGTCGATCGCCACCGACTCGCGGCAATCGTCCGTGTTCGGCTTGAAGGAGAGTCCCAGCGCCGCGAGGGTTTTTCCCTTCACGATCCAAAGCTCCTCCTGGATCTTCTTCAGGAAGCGCTCGCGCGCCTCGACGTTGATCCCGCGCACTTCCGAGAGGAGCCGGAAGTCGTATCCCAAATCGCGGGAGATCGCCTCGAACGCCGCCACGTCCTTCGGGAAGCACGAGCCGCCGTAGCCGACCCCCGCATCGAGGAAGGCGGAACCGATGCGCTTATCCAATCCCATGCCGCGCACGACTTCCGTCACGTCCGCGCCGGCGAGCTCGCACACGGCCGCCAGAGCGTTCGCGTACGAGATCTTCAGCGCCAGGAACGAATTCGATGCGTGCTTGATGAGCTCGGCGCTCTTGATGTCCGTCACCACGATCGGCGCCTTGAAATTCCCGTAGAGCTCGCGGAGGATCTTCTCGGCCCGGGGGCTCTCCACGCCGAAGACGATTCGATCCGGATTCAGCGTGTCCTCGAGCGCCGATCCTTCGCGGAGAAACTCGGGGTTGGACGCGACGTCGAAGACGACGTTCTTCCGGGCATACCGGGTGATCACCAACTTGACCCGCTCCCCGGTGAGGACCGGGACGGTGCTCTTGTCCACGATCACGCGATAGTCGGTCAGGGCCGCCGCGATGTCCCGCGACACGTTTTCGACGAACGTCATGTCCGCGTGGCCATCGGCGCGCGGAGGGGTGGGGACGCAAATGAAGACGACCTCGCCGAACGCCACCGCGTCGGAGTTCGATCCCCCGAAGCGGAGCCGGCCGGCCCTCGCGTTCCGACGGACCATCTCGCGAAGCCCCGGCTCGTGAAACGGCATCGTCCCCTTTTTCAACGCCTCGATCCGGCGACGGTCCACGTCCACGCACCAGACCTCGTTTCCGCGCTCGGCGAAACTGACGCCGGTGATCAGGCCGACGTGACCGGTGCCGATGACGGAGACTCTCATGGTCGAAACGGATCGGGATGGAGCGTCGAGAGCCGAGTACCGAGAAGCTTCGGGACGAAACTCACGTAGAATCGTTTCTCGTCGCGGCCCACGTCGTTCTCGAAGATCGCCTCCAAGATGAACTCGTGAAAATCCCTCCCCAGGACGACTTGCTGCTGGGTGAACTCCCTCGTCTGATTGTCGTACTGACCGCCTACGGAAAGAGCCCACTTCTCGCTCGGGCGCCACGTGACCCCGCCGGAGTACGCATCCGTGATGTCGCGGTAGAACGTCTGACCCACGGAGACGGAGAGCCACGGGAACGGCCGCGCCCAGAGCGTGAACTCCCTGGCCTCCTCCCGGGAAGATTCGAGATTATATTCGCCCCGTCCCTCGAGCGTAAAGAAATTGCGGGCGTGGAGCCGCACGTCCCAATGCAGGTTCGACCATCGGCGCTCCTCGAAATCGCTCCCGCCCGGCGTTTCCGGCGCCAGGGAAATCCAGTGGAACGGAGGGAGGAAACCGGACTCGTTCAGCGCCGTCGTGTCGCGCGAGGCGCTCGGGTAGTACTCGATCTGGAGTCCGATGTCCAGGAACTCCCATGTCTCCAGCTTCTCGCCCGTCCAATGCTTTGTCTGGAATCGATTCCGGACCGAGAACGCGACCTCCTCGAACCGCCCGATGCGGTCCACCTCGTCGAAGCGGAAGAGATCCGACGTGTCCTCGTGATTCGTATGGAAATTGGAAGCGAGCCGCGATTCGAGCTGAAGAATGTGGCGCAGCTTGTTGATCCCGATCGCGGGAAGCGAAACCTCATGGACGCCGTGGATGTCCGTCCGGATCCGGCCGCCCACGCCCCAAAGCCAACGGAATTCCCTTTCCTCCTCCAGATCGTCGAGCCAGACCGTGCCGCGCCCGGAGACGTAGGGAGCGATCTGGACGGCCGTGAGATCGATCGGTGCCGAGACCTCGTTGAGAAGGTCCAGCCGCCAAGCCCTTTCGTCGTCGCCCGCGATCCCCGATCCAGGGCGGAACCGCTGATTCACGACTTCCGCGGATCCCGTGTAGAGGAGGCGATCCCAGAGCAACGGCTGGTCGTAGACATCCCCTCCGATTCGGGGTAGATACTCGACCTGCGACTGGAAATCGTTCAGTCGGTGCCGCTCCTGGGCGAAGGCGGCCAGGTGGTCGCGCTTCCATCGAAGATAGAGCACGGTCTCCTGCTCCTTCCCTTCCTTGAACTCCTCCGGATAGAACTCCTCGAGCAAATCCTTGTCGGTGATGTACGAAAGCTCCGCCTCGTACCGCCATTCCGGAAGAAAATCGTGACGATGGAAGAGCCGGACCCGACCGCGATCCGGGTTCGCCACCTCCTCGAATTTCTCGTCGAAGGACGTATCCGATCGACCTAAGTCGTGAAGATAGTACGAATGCAGATACCCCTTGGTGCCGTCCCATTCCCATTTCATCGAGAGCCCGCCGGCCCCTCCTCGGATCTGCCGCCAGTCCAGGTCGAGGGAAACGTCGCCCCACTTTTCGTGATCGTCGTTCGGATCGCGGTTGCCCCCGGGCGTGATCGCGTCGACCCATCCCTTTCGGATCGGCACTCCCCACCGCGAAAGGGCGAACCAGCCGAAGCGCGACGACTCCCCGACCAGCAGGCGGCGGAGGGGAAATTCCGAGGGTTCGTTTCCAAGAGTGAAGCTCGGGATGAAGAAGAGGGATTCGCCCCAGATTCGGGGCGAAATCCGTTCTCCGCGGATGGACCAGCCCTCGTAGGGGAAGAGATCGGTCGAGGCGGCTCCGGTTTTGGGACGCGACCCTTCCAGAGTCCCGCGGTCCAGGTGGAGATCGTAATGGGGCACCCCGTAGTCGCACGTGGAGATGGAGACGTCTTCGGCGACGAAAGTGCCTTTGGCGATCTCGCGCGCTCGGGCGGCATGGATTTGGAACGAAGCGCCGCTCTTCGCGTCGTGTCCGCGCCCGCGGAGGGCCAGCACGTAGGCCCGGTCCGTTCCTCGGTCGTAGTAGAGCTTCTCCGCCCG
>Ga0114945_10002235_pt1 | contig 11460 bp, 12 predicted proteins | sample OV2TP3_FD_87194 | JGI IMG/M metagenome (GOLD analysis project Ga0114945, IMG submission 87194) | Hot spring microbial communities from Beatty, Nevada to study Microbial Dark Matter (Phase II) - OV2 TP3 | ecosystem: Environmental > Aquatic > Thermal springs > Hot (42-90C) | place: USA: Beatty... | reverse complement strand
CAAGGCGCCTGCCGACTTGGGCTACTTCGAGGGAGTGTGTAAGCCTGTTGTGGAAGACGTGCCCCTCAGCCGACGACACTACCTGTGTGACCTCGGCCAGGCGCCGGAAAGCTGATGTGTAGAGGATTCGATCTCGATCCCGTTGATACGGGTTGCGGTTGTCCTCGGGGCTGTCCTTGTGGCGGCGATCGGACCGCGCTGGGTTACGATCGTGGCTATCGCTTGCGCTCAACCGAACCCCCGCGCTCAATCTGCGGGCCGGCCCTCAATTTCCTCTGCGTCGACAGCTCAAGCATTCGCTCCGCGAGTAAACGCCAGATCGCCTCTCGAACGAGGGCAACATCCACATTCTTCCGCCGGGCAACCTCGTCAATCAGAACTATAGGCTGGTGCTCAACGCCCTCGGGAAAGAACGTCAACAGCTCGTTCTCAATCTCACTCATGCAAGCCCCCTAGTCGCGACATTAAGCCGCCGATTATAGCCACCGCCCTGGTGGAAATCCTATGGATGTCATGTTTATCTGACGACAGTTTAACTTGACACAAGGCACACGTGTCAAGTAAAAGCGACAGGCTAAGGAGCTTCTTGAGCAATGGCTAAGCGGTCTAGAAAGGATTCGGAGCTGCTCCGCGAGATTGCCGCGCAGTTCCACAAAGCCATAAAATCCCGACATTTGCCGAAAGAAGAAGCAGCGCGAGTGCTAGGGGTGAGCCGTCAGACTCTCTACGCCTATCTCGGGGCGACCGCGATGCCGAACGCTGAGGTGGTCGCAAGAGCTCTTCATGCGTGGGACGTCAAGCTCAACTACCGAGGGCATACGATCGCAGCAGAGTGGTATGGAGAGAAAGGGCTTCGCCGCCCTAAGCCAGCTGAGCCTTATCAGCTATCGCTTCTCGATGCGATCGATTCTCTGGATAAGCGCGATGTCGAAGTTGCGATCACAAGAAAGGACCCTGAAAGGATAGAGCTGCAGGTAAGCCTCAAGTTTGTCGGGTAGGTCCTCGCCAGCGCACCTCAAATCCGCATGGGCATGACCACGTAGCGGTACTTGTAGTCCTCGCCGTCCAGGGGGCGAAGCTGGCCGGCGGACTGCTCGTCCTTGAATTCGAAGCTGACGTTGCCGGAGCCGGTGGCCTTGAGGAAATCCAGCAGGTAGCCGGAGTTGAAGCCGATGACCAGCGGATCGCCGTCGTAGCTGGCTTCGATGGAGTCCTCGGATTCGCCGGTCTCCATGGATGAAGAGGAGACCTTGAGCTCGTTCTTTTCCAGGCGCAGCTTGATGGCGCCGGAGCGCTCGTCGGCAAACTGTGCCACGCGCAGGATGGCGTTGTAGATGTCCGCGCAGGGCACGCTGACACTGCGCGTGGTCTCGCGCGGCAGCACCGCTTCGTAGTTGGGGAACTGGCCGGTGAGCATGCGCGAACTCAGCAGGCGGCTGCCCACGCGGAAGAAGAGCGTGGACTCGTCGCGGCCGAACTCCACCGTCTCCACACCATCGGATTGCAAGAGCAAATGCAGTTCCGCCATGGCCTTCTTGGGGATGAGGGTGCGCATTTCTCCGGAGACGCCTTCCAGCTTGGCGCCGCTGTTCTCGATGTGCGCCAGGCGATGGCCGTCGGTGGCCACCATGGTCATGGACTCCGCCTTCAGCACCAGCAGAGCGCCGTTCAGGGTGTAGCGTGATTCTTCGTTGGAGATGGCAAAAATTGTTTTTGAGATCAGCGTGTGCAGGATGGCTGCGGGCAGCGTCAAAGCTCCAGCCGCGGGAAAGACAGGCACGCTGGGAAAATTGCTGCGCGCCATGCCCACCATTTTGGTGTTGGAGCGGCCCAGGCGAACCTGTACCCAGTGGTTCTCCAGCAGCTTGATGCTCATATCGCCATCGGGCAGCAGCTTCATATAGTCGTAAAACTTGCGCGCGGGAATGGTGCAGGAGCCGGGCTTTTTCACCTTGGCGGGACACGCTGTGCGCAGGCTCAGGTCAAGATCCGTTGCCGTGATGGAGAGCTTGTCGCCCTCGGCCTCAAACAGGAAGTTGGAGAGGATGGGGATGGTGGTCTTGCGCTCCACCACACCCTGGGTCGCGGCCAGTTCTTTCAGTAAGTCGGACCTGCTGACGCTGATCTCCATGGCTCTTCCTTCCGCCGGTGTGTTTCTGCTCCGCCTAAGTTATATCAAAACCAGAATCCTTGAAAGCTGTAGTAGCAGGGACGGTGGAAATGTGGACGCCGGCTGCGCCAGGGGCAATCTGCACAAGGCTGCGGCTGTAACTGGGATGTGAATTGGAGGTTGCTGCCATGGCGCAGCCTGCCAATTTCCGGGGACGCAAAAATGTTGATGCCGAAGTTTCCACGCTATGCACAGGCGCTCCACAGGGCACGAAGGGGAAATCCTGGCCTGGAGAAAGAAAGCGGCGGCAACTCCAGCAGCGTCAACTCAGGATCTCCGTCAGCTTGTTCAGGACCCTGTTCAAATCCTTATCGGTCTTGCGCGAGTTCTCAATCTTGCCCACGGAGTGCAGCACGGTGGTGTGGTGCTTGCCGCCGAACTGCCGCCCGATCTCCGGCAGGGAGGCCTCGGTGAGGTGCTTGGTCAGGTACATGGCAACCTGGCGGGGATACACGATGGCGCGGGAGTTGTTGCGCGTCTTGAGTTCGGAGACACGCAGCCCGAACTGCTCCGCCACCGCCTTCTGGATGGAGTCAATGGTGACGCGGCGGTTCTGCGAGTCCAGCAAGTTCTTGAGCACCTGCTGCGCGGTGAAGAGATTCAGCGGCGCGCCGGTGAGCGAACTGTAAGCGATCAGCCGGATCATGGCGCCTTCGAGCTCGCGCACGTTGGAGCGGATGTTGGAGGCGATGAACAGCGCCACATCGGTGGGCAGCGTCACGCGCTCACCCTCCGCCTTCTTCTGCAGGATGGCCACTTTGGTTTCGAGGTCGGGCGGCTGAATGTCGGCGATCAGCCCCCATTCGAAGCGGCTGCGCAGGCGGTCCTCGATCTCCGCCAGCTCCTTGGGCGGGCGGTCGCTGGCGATCACCACCTGCTTCTGCGATTCGTGCAGGGCGTTGAAGGTGTGGAAGAACTCCTCCTGGGTGCGCTCCTTCTGCTTGAGGAACTGGATGTCATCCACCAGCAGCACGTCGACGCTGCGGTACCGGTCTTTCAAACTGGCCATGCGGTCGTAGCGCAGGGAGTTCACCACATCGTTGGTGAACTTTTCGCTGGTGACGTAGCAGATGGAGGCCTGCGGCTGGCGACGCTTCACTTCGTGCCCGATGGCCTGCATCAAGTGGGTCTTACCCATGCCCACGCCGCCGTACAGGAAAAGCGGGTTGTAGGCCTTGGAGGGCCGCTCGGCGACGGCCTGTGCGGCGGCGTGCGCGAACTGGTTGGCGGAGCCGATCACGAAGGCGTCAAAGGTGTAGCGCGGGTTGAGCTGCGCGGCGCTGTCCCAGTCAAAGCGGCCCTGCTGCGGCCGCGGGCCCTGCGTGCCGACGGCGGGGAAACCGCCGTCGTGGCGCACTGGCTTGGCGGTGGGGTCTTCGTCGGCGGTGACGAACTCCACGTCTTCAAACTCGAGCGCCAACATCTCGATGGCTTCGCGGATCAGGTCGCCGTATTTCTCGCCCAGGTGGCGGAACTCGGGCGTGGGCACGCGCACCACGATGACGTTCTCGCGCGTATGGCTGAAGCGCGTGGGCTTGAGCCACGTGTCGTAGGAATGCCGGCTGATCCTCTTTTCCAGGCGGTCGAGGATGCGCGCCCAGGGATTGGGAGGAACGGCTGCGGCTGACGATAAGGACAGGGACATGAAATCAAAACCAAAACATCACGGCCGCGACCTCGACCGCGCTGGCTGCTGGGTTAGGGTTGGAACTCAAGCAGAACGTATGCTGAAAAATTACAGAGCCGCATCCTACCACGAAAACTTTCCGCCTGCGGAAATCCTCCCGCGGAGTTTTTCCGGAGCGCATTCTTTTGAACGCTCCGCGCGCATTTCTGTCAAGTAGTAACTTTGTTACTGTCGCGATGGTGGTGCAGCAGAGATTGGTTCGTCTCGCCGCGGCCCCTAACGGATGAAAGTCTGCAGGAGGCGCAGCAGGCGCCGCAATTGCGGCCCGCGGAGAGCTTCGGGTATACTTTGCGTTTGTCCCAGCACAATATTTTGAAGCAGGAGTGCAATCTTTCATGCCGAAGCGCACATTTCAACCCAACCGCCGTCGTCGCTCCAAGACGCACGGCTTTCGCCGGCGAATGAAGACCAAGGCAGGACAGAAAGTGCTGTCACGCCGTCGCGCCAAAGGGCGCAAGCGCGTTTCCGTGAAGCCGGGATTCCGCGAGTAACCCCGGCAACCCAGGTTGTGACCCGCAGCACTCCAATTCCGCCAGCGGCGCGCTTTCCGCGGACGGCGCGGCTGCGCAAGCGAGTTGATTTTGACCGCGTCTACCAGCAGGGCCGGAGGCACTTCGGCGGCCACCTGACAGTGTTTTTTCTGCGCCGCGAGGATGGGCCCCAGGGGACGGCGGAGTACACCGGCCCGCGCGTGGGATTTACCGTGGGGCGTGCGCTGGGAGGCGCGGTGGTGCGCAACCGCATCCGTCGCCGCATGCGAGAAGCGGTGCGGCGCCACCTGGCGCAGCTCCAGGCGCCCGTGGACCTGGTGGTGCATCCCCGCAAGTCGGTGCTCAAGGCCCAGTTCGCCGAGCTCGACGACGAGGTGGGCCGCGCACTGCAAGCGGTGGCCGCCGGCCGCGGAGAAGGAAGGCGGAAAGAGTAAAGAATGAAAACACTGCTGCAATTCTCGCTGCTGGCATACAAGCGCGCGCTTTCGCCGCTGCTTCCCCCGGCCTGCCGCTTCGTTCCCAGTTGCTCGGAGTACGCCCTGGAAGCTGTGGAGCGCCACGGTGCTTGGCGCGGCGCGGGGCTTTCCGCGTGGCGCCTGCTGCGCTGCCAGCCGCTGGCGCGCGGCGGCTACGATCCTGTACCCGGCAAGCAACCGGCGAGAATGCAAGCGGGCCGGCCGCTGAGACTTCGTGACGGCGGGGCGATTTGAGCGACTTCCAGAATCCCCAACAGGATCCCGGCATGGAGCGCCGGCTCCTTCTGGCCTTCGCGCTGACCTTCCTGGTAATCGTCATCACGCAGCCGCTGATCTCGCGCTACACGCGCAAGGCCGAGCCGGCCACACCCGTCGCGGAGGAGCCATCCCTGCCGGCGGCGTCGCCCGCGCCGGCGGCACCGCCAACGGAAGGCGCGACTCCGCCCGCGCCCGTGGTCGCCATCCAGGCCGCGAGCGAAACCGAGGTTGTGGTGGAGAACGATCTCTACCGCATCGTCTTCACCAACCGCGGCGCGCACGTGAAGTCCTGGGTGTTGAAGAAATACCAGAACAAGCCGGAGGGCGAGCCGCTGGAGCTGGTGCATCCCGCGGGAGCGTCCAAACATGGCTACCCGCTCTCTCTGTGGACCTACGACGAAGACTTGCGGCGCCATCTGGACGAAGCGCTGTACGCAACCAGCCAGAGCGGCAATCTGGTTGCGCCCGCCACGCTCACCTTTGAATACGCCGACGGCGAAACCACGGTGCGCAAGAGCTTTGCCTTCGATCACAGCTACGTGCTGGAGGTGGAAACTTCGGTTACCCACAAAGGCGGCGCGGTGCAGGCGTTTCCGGCATGGCCGGCGGGCTTCGGCGACCAGGAGAATTCCCTTGCTTACGCCTCGGCGCGCATTATCTGGCAGAACGGCGGAAAAATTGAGCGCCTCGAGGCCACGAAAGTCAGCGGCGGCAACACGCTCTCCGGCCCCCTCCACTGGGCGGGGACGGAGGACCAGTACTTCGGTGCCGTCTTCCTGCCGGACCAGCCGGAAAAGGCAGCCGCGGTCACGCTGCACCAGGCGCTCGAAGTTCCCAAGAACCCGGAGAAGCCAGATCCGGGCGAGACCGAGAAAGTCTCCATGCTGGGCGTGGCCGTGGGCGACGTGGGCGGCGCAACGCGACAGCGCCTTTTCGTCGGCCCCAAGGCCATTGACGTGCTCGAATCCGTGCACGCCTCGCTCACCCGCGAGGAGCGCGCGTTGCTGGGGCCGGGTGCGGGCGAGGAGGCGCACGGTCCCGACCTGCGCGGCATGGTGGATTTCGGGTTCTTCGGCCTCATCGCGCGCCCGCTCTTCCTCTGGCTCAAGTGGACGCACGAGCACTGGGTAGCCAACTGGGGCTGGTCCATCCTGGTGCTCACCGTCATCATCAACGTGGCGCTGTTTCCGCTCAAGCTCTCCAGCATGAAGTCGTCGCTGAAGATGCAGAAGGTGGCGCCGCAGATCAAGGCCGTGCAGGAGAAGTACAAGAAGTACAAGTTCAACGACCCGCGGCGCGCGGAGATGAACCAGGAAGTCTCCGCCATCTACAAGAAGGAGAGCGTCAACCCGGTGGGCGGCTGCCTGCCCATGCTCATCCAGTTTCCCTTCCTCATCGCGTTCTACACCATGCTGCAGGTGGCCATCGAACTGCGCCACGCTCCCTGGCTGTGGCTCAAAGACCTTTCGGGGCCGGACCCGTACTACGTTCTGCCCGTGGGCATCGGAGTGAGCATGTTCTTCGTGCAGAAAATGACGCCCCAGGGCGCCATGGACCCGATGCAGCAGAAAATGATGAACATCATGATGCCGGTGATGCTGGGCGCCATCAGCATCACGCTCTCCTCGGGCCTGGGACTGTACTGGGCCATGGGCAACGTCATTGCCGTGGTGCAGCAGATGGGGATGAACCGCACCAAGTTCGGCCGCGAGATTTATGCGGAAATGGCCAAACGCGCCGCCAGGAAAAAGTAAGCCGTAGGGAGACGGAACAGAATGCCCATCACAGACAAAATCGCCGCCGCCAAACAGATCGATTCGCTGCTCCGGATGCTGGTCGCCGACGGCGGCTTCCGCTTGCGCTACCGCATCGTGGTCGACCCGCCGCTGACGGAGGAGCGCGACTGGGAACGGCCCGAGATCCTGGTGGACCTCTCGGGCCCGGACAGCTCGCTGCTGCTGGAGCGCGGCGCCGAATTGCTGCGCGCCTTCGAGCACGTCGCCCTGAAGGCGCTGCGCCTGGAGTCCGAAGAGCACGAAAAAGTGAGCTTCGACTGCATGAACCACAAGGCGGTGCGCCTGGAGGAGCTGCGCTTGGCGGCCGCCGTGGCCGCGGAAAAAGTGGCCAAGACAGGCGTGCCCTACGAGTTCAGCCCCATGTCGGCGCGCGAGCGCCGGGTGCTCCACCTGGCGCTGCGCGAGCATCCTGACCTGCGCACTGAAAGCCAGGGCGAAGGCGGCCGCCGCTTTGTGGTGATCTATCCCCGCGACTACAAACCCAGCGGCGCCCGGCCCGCCGGCTCGCGCGTCAGCTTCCGTCGCCGCCGGTAGTTGGCCGCTGGTCTCGACGGGATGCTTTCCCGCGGTGTGTTCCCTTTTGAACAAAACACTGGCACTCCGTGCGGCGAGTTGGCATGATGCGCCTAGGGCACGCCGCTCTGGAGAGCGCAGCGCGTCCCGGGGGTGATTATGTCCGCTGAAGTAGAGATGCTGGCGGAAGTTCCGCTGTTTTCCCTGCTCGACGAACAGGAGCGCGTTAGCCTGGCCGAGGTCCTGGAGAAAAAGCACTTCGAAAAGGGCGACACCATCTTTCACTACGGCGATCCCGGCGACTGCCTCTATCTGGTGCGCCAGGGCCGGGTGCAGGTCTTCGTGGAAAACTACGAGGGCGACAAGATCATCCTGGCAGAGAATGAGCCGGGCGATTTGTTCGGCGAAATCTCGCTGCTGGATGGCGGCGCGCGCACCGCCACCGCCGTCGCGGTCGAGGACACGGAAGCGCTCACGCTCAACCAGGACAACCTGCAGGAATTTCTCACCCGCCATCCCTCCGCCGCGCTCGACCTGCTGGCTGTCATGGGCCGCCGCCTGCGCGCGACGGACGAACTGCTGCGCACCCAGGTCTCGCGCAACATCAACGAAGAAGAAGAGGAGCGTCTCACCTTCGGCGAGCGCGTGGCCGACCGCGTCGCCACCTTCGGCGGCTCCTGGACCTTTATCCTGCTCTTCGGCGCGTTCCTGATGGGCTGGATGTTCCTGAATGCCTACATTCTGACGACCGAGGCCTTCGATTCCTTTCCCTTCATCCTGCTCAACCTGCTGCTCTCCACGCTGGCCGCGCTGCAGGCGCCGGTGATCATGATGTCGCAGAACCGGCAGTCGTTCAAAGACCGCCTGCGCGCCGACATGGACTACCAGGTAAACCTGAAGGCGGAGCTGGAAATCGCCCAACTGCACAACAAAGTGGACCGCATCTACGAGCAGACGCAGGCCAACTTTGCGCGCATGGAAAAGCTTCGCCAGGCGGACAGCAACCGGCCCAACTTGTATTGAACGTCAGGCGCTCAGGCTGCCACCTCGCGCAGGCGGCCGGTCTTCACGTCGTAGACGAAGCCGCGCACGGAAATCTGTTCCGGCAGCCAGGGGTGAGAGCGCACACGCCGCACCTGCTCGCGCACATTCTCCTGCAAGTCGGCAAAGGCGTGAAAATGCCCGGGCTGCTCCGCCTCCCTGCCGGTCCGGGCGCGCAGGCGCGCGCGCAGCTCGTTTTCTGCAAGATTTTGCAGGCCGCAATCGGTGTGGTTGATGACCAGGAATTCTTCCGTCCCCAGCAACTCGTGGGAAATGATCAGCGAGCGCAGAACGTCCTCGGTGACGATGCCGCCGGCGTTGCGGATGATGTTGGCGTCGCCCGCTTTCAGGCCCAGCATCCGCTCCAGCACCATGCGCGCGTCCATGCATGTGACAATGGCCAGCTTGCGCGCCGGCGGCCGGGGCAAGCCCGCGAGGTCAAAGGTTTGCGCGTAGCGCTGGTTGGCCTGAAGAACGTCGTCGGTAACGGTCATGCCATGCCTCCCACACTTGATGTCCCGGGCGGCCCGGGCCGTTCCGCCACGCGTGCCGCTACAATCTACGCGTGCATCTCGACGATACCATCGTGGCCATCTCCACCCCTCCGGGACGCGGCGGCATCGGCGTGGTGCGCCTCTCGGGTCCGGAGGCGCGAACCATTGCCGCGCCGCTTCTGCGCCTGAAGCACGAACTGGAACCAGGCCGCGCCATCTTCGGCGAACTGATCGAGCCTGCGAGCGGCGAGCGCATCGACGAAGTGGTCGCCAGTTTTTTCGCGAAACCGCATTCCTACACCACCGATGACGTGGTGGAAATCTCCACACACGGCGCGCCCGTGGTGCTGCGCCACGTGGTGGAGCTTGCCCTGGCGCGCGGAGCACGCCTCGCCGAACCCGGCGAGTTCACGCTGCGGGCCTTCCTGAACGGCCGCCTCGACCTGACGCAGGCGGAAGCGGTGCGCGACCTCATCGAATCGCAGACGCTCTACCAGGCCAAGGTGGCGGCGCAGCAACTGGGCGGCGCGCTCTCCCATCGCCTGGCTCCCATCAAGCAGGAGCTGGTGGACTTGATCGCGGAACTCGAAGCGGGCGTTGATTTCGCCGAGGACGACGTTGCGGTTTTGCCCGCGGCGCGCATTCTCGAGCGCATCGAGCAGGTGCGAGCACCGCTGGCCGAACTGGAAAAGTCCTTCGCCTACGGCAAGCTGGTGCACGAAGGGCTGACGCTGGCCATCGTGGGCCATCCCAACGTGGGCAAGTCGAGTTTGTTCAACCGGCTGGTGGAGCGGGAGCGCGCCATCGTGACCGCCGCTCCGGGCACCACGCGCGATCTGGTGAGCGAAGCTGTGGCGCTCGAAGGCATCCCGGTGCGCCTGGTGGATACGGCGGGCATGCGCGAGGCACTGGACGAGGCCGAGAGCATCGGCATCCGGAAATCGCTGGAGGCGCTGGCCGACTCCGACCTGGCGCTGGTGGTCTTCGACGCCTCGCATCCCCGCGGCCCGGAAGACGGGGAACTCTTGCGGCTGGTGGAACAACGCCACGCCATCCTGGTGGAGAACAAGTGCGACCTGGCGGCCGATGGCGCTGCTCCCTTGCGCTCCACGGAGAGCGTGGCCGGCACCACGGTCGTCAAAGTGCGCACCTCGGCGCTTACCGGAACAGGCATCGCCGAGCTGCGCGCTGAAATTCTGGAATTTGTCGGCGGAAACGCCACCCAACCCGAAGCGGGGTTCCTGACCAGCGCGCGCCACCAGGCCCTGGTGCGCGATTCCCTTGCTGGGCTCGAGGCGGCGCGCCGCGCCACGGAGCACGCAACGCCGCACGAAATGCTTCTGCTCGATCTCTACAACGCGCTGCGCGCGCTCGATGAGATCACCGGGGCCACCAGCGCCGCCGACATCCTCAACCGCATCTTCAGCAGTTTTTGCATCGGCAAGTAACGCGGCGCAAGTTTCACTCTGTTCCCGGGCGCAGCCAGTTGGGCGGCTGCACGAAATGGGCGCGCACGGTGAGCGTGCCCTGGACCTCACTGAGGTCATCGCGGTCCTTCACGAAGCTGACGGTGCGCTGCTCCTCGCTTCCGGGAAGGAGGGAGAGGAGCTTCATTTCGCGGATTTCAAACTGGCGCGCGCCCGTGGCGGCGATGTACTCGTCAAACACCACGCCGTAGACCACGTAGGTATGCCCGCGCCACAAAAGAAGAAATGGATGCCCGCGACGCAGACTCATGATGACCTCATCGGCATTGCGCGGCGCGCCGGCGGTGAACTGCGCCTCCAGGCGCACCTTGCGGCCGTCCTCCAGAACGTACTCGCCGGGGATGTAGGCGGTGAGCGCCGCCGGATCCGGCAGCGGCGAAAGACAGAGCAGGCCGCCGTGCGCCTTGAACAGCCAGTACTCGCGATCGAGCGCCACGTCCTGCGCGCGCAGCAGCGATTCCACTCCCGCCGCCCAGGCCCAGTTGTCGCAGGGCTCGGGAGCCGGGGTGACGGCGGGAGCGGCGACGGTTTCCGATTGGTTGGGCTTGACGGCCACGGGAATGCCCTTTTGCTTGTCCCTGCCCGCAGCAAGCAACGAGCCCGCCAGCAGGAAAAGGCACAGAAGGGGAATCGCCCGCCACATGGGTAGAGTGTAGCGCGCCCGCTTGCGCCGGGGGCCCGGCCGGAACCACGCCGGGCACGCTGCGCTATCGGGCCAGCGCCGCCAGCGCCTCGCGGAAGAGGGGAGCGTGGGGGGTACCCCCCTCCCCCCTCCCATCTGCCGGTCTTTGCGAATCAACCGCTTAGCGGCCTTGGTACGGCGAAGCACCTGATTTCAAAGAGCTTAGGTCATCGGTCTTCGATCCCGAATGACTTATCATTATGCTATCTAAATGCATTATATATTATCATTGAAGAAACAGATTGTCAAGAACTTTCTTTGGGGGCGGTGAAAAAAGCCGGCGCCGGGAAGCAGGGGGGGACTTAGCGGGCCAGCGCCGCCAGGGCCTCGCGGAAGAGGGAATCGAAAGAGCGGTGGGCGCCGTT
>Ga0114945_10002232_pt1 | contig 11464 bp, 10 predicted proteins | sample OV2TP3_FD_87194 | JGI IMG/M metagenome (GOLD analysis project Ga0114945, IMG submission 87194) | Hot spring microbial communities from Beatty, Nevada to study Microbial Dark Matter (Phase II) - OV2 TP3 | ecosystem: Environmental > Aquatic > Thermal springs > Hot (42-90C) | place: USA: Beatty... | reverse complement strand
TGCAGGCGAGAAGCTTCATAACCAGAGCTGGCGAAGGGATTTGAACCCCCGACCGGCTGATTACAAATCAGCTGCTCTACCCCTGAGCTACGCCAGCCCAGCGCAAAGCACCTATTATAGTCCAGAACCGGGGAGAAATCAAGTATCTTCTCCGGACATTACTCCCCAGCGCTTCTCAGCGTCCTACATGGGACACCCTCTCTCATGCACCAGCGCCGCGCTTAGCACATAGAAGGGGTGGGTGCTCGTACCAGGGGATCTACCGTTAAACCTCAACCCCTACAAACCTCTCTTCGAACGCTCGGTGGGCCAGCGCAATGGATCCGTCGGAGGCGATGTGTGGGTTTTATAGCACAAGTCGGAAGAAAAAGCTAGGGACTCATCGGGGGCGATAGGTCGATACCGGCTTCCTCAGGGCCTCCCTGCGCACGCATCACTTCATAAAATAAGATGCTGGCGGCCACAGCCACATTCAGCGAATGCAGCGGTCCCCTGAGCGGAATCCGTACGAGCGCATCACAGTGACGCTTCACCAGTGGACCTAGCCCCCGTCCCTCCTCCCCAAAAATAAGGACCAGCGGCGAGGGAAACCCATAGGTATCGCAGCGGGCTTGACCTCGCTCATCCGCGCCCACAATCCAAAAACCTATCTGCTTCAGGCGCTGGAGCGCCTGGGTCACGTTTGTCACCTCCGCGACCATTACATACTCCAACCCTCCCGCCGCGGCCTTCGCAACCGTTGCTGTCATGCCCACGGCTCGCCGTCGTGGCACAACGATGCCGCCGATGCCAAAACCGGCGGCGGAGCGGATAATGGCGCCGCAATTACGCGGGTCTTTGATCCCATCCAATATTACCAGCGGAGGGACCGGGCGCTGGGCTCCGATACGCGCCACCATCTCCTCGAGGGTCAGGATGGATGTGGCGGCGAGAAAGGCCACGATTCCCTGATGGGCGGACGTCCCCGCGGCTTCCGTCAGCGATCGATCCGAAACCGTTTCAACCTTCACCCCCCGCGCGGATGCAAGCGCGAGCAGTTCGCCGATGCGGCCCCCGCCCTTCCTTTCAGCGACCCACAGTCGTTCGATTTGCCGCCGGCCTGCGCGGAGAGCCTCGCGAATCGGATTGATTCCACACGCCACCTCTCGCATGAGTTTGTCCATGGCTCTCTCCAGTCTGGAAAGCTGTGGAAGGGTAGCGCTGAAGCCGCTGCACCTGCTAACGGTGGTGCGGAGCCATCAAGCACACGGCATAGGCGGCGATGCCCTCAGCCCGGCCAAGGGCCCCTAAGTGTTCAGCTGTCTTGGCCTTTACGCTGATACATCCCTGATCTAGACCGAGCACATCCCCGAGTTTGCGACGGATGTGAGGGAGATAGGGAGCCAGGCGAGGCTGCTGCGCGATGAGGACGGAATCCAGATTACACAACGTGTAGGCATGCTCGTGCACCATCCTCATGACGGTTTCCACGAGCTTCAGGCTCGAGATGCCCCGATAGCGTGGATCGGTATCGGGAAAATGCTCACCTAAATCGCCCAGCGCCAGTGCCCCTAGGAGCGCATCTCCGATGGCATGCAAGAGCACATCAGCATCCGAATGACCCTCAAGCCCCCACTCCGAGGCGATGGTGACCCCGCCGAGAATCAGTGGACGCCCTCGTACCAAACGATGGACGTCATAGCCGATTCCGACCCTCACAAGCGCTCCACCCTCAAACACTCCAGGGCTTGCCCCCTGGTGCGTTGGGCCACCATTAATTCTGCAAGCAAAAGATCGTCCGGCGTCGTGATTTTGAGATTCCAACTCGAACCTGGCACGATCCAGACCTGATGGGGCACGGATTCGACCAGTGACGCCTCATCCGTCCCTGTCAGTTGGTAACGCTCCGCGAACTCTAAGGCCTCTTGTAGGATCTGCCGTTGGAATGCCTGGGGTGTCTGCGCCCGCCATAGCTGCTGACGCGCAACTGTCTCAAGGACCACTCCCTCGCCCGATACCCGCTTGAGCGTATCCGATTCCGGAATGGCGACAACCGCGCCCCCATAGCGAGCCGCGGCGTCGATGCCTGCCCGGATAAGCGCAGGAGTGACGAAGGGCCTGGCACCATCGTGCACGACCACGATATCGATATCGGGGGCGAGCCATCGAAATCCCGCCTGGACCGACCCCTGACGGCTCTCGGCTCCTGTCACGATCCGGGCGACCTTGCGGAACCCCTCTCTCGCCACCACGGCTTGGCGGCAAAATTCCTCGCGACCCGGCGGAACAATGAGGATCACCGTATCGATCTCGCTGGTCTCCTCGAAAGCCGCCAGTGTGTGGGAGAGGAGCGGCTTTCCGCCCAACAGACGGAATTGCTTTTCCACCTCCCCCCCCATTCGCTCCCCTTTCCCGGCCGCCGCGATGAGCGCTGCCACCTTCATCGATCCACCTTGCTCTCCAGGTGTTCCTCCCGCTCCATGTCATCCTTCAACCGTGTAAAGATCATCCTTCCAGCGGTCGTTTGTAACACGCTGGTGACCGCGACCTCGATATTCTTTCCGACGTACTTGCGGGCGCTGTCCACCACCACCATCGTTCCGTCATCCAGATAGGCCACCCCCTGGCCATACTCCTTCCCTTCTTTCAGGATGTACACACTCATCATTTCCCCAGGGAGGACGATCGGTTTGACCGCGTTCGCCAACTGGTTGACATTGAGGACCGGAACACCTTGCAACTCTGCCACCTTATTCAGGTTGAAGTCATTCGTGAGGATTTTCGCCCCCAGCTGCTTTCCCAGGGCCACTAACTTGGTATCGACATCTCTGATTTTCGGAAAGTCCTGTTCCAGGATCTTCACTTTCACATCCACACTCCGTTGCACACGCTGCAGGATATCCAATCCTCGACGACCCCGATTACGCTTGATGGGGTCAGAGGAGTCGGCGATCTGCTGCAACTCTCGCAGCACGAAGTGGGGAATGATCAGTGTGCCCTCGAGGAAGCCCGTTTCACAAATATCCGCGATACGGCCGTCAATGATCACACTGGTATCGAGGAGCTTCGGATTTTCCTCTTTCACCTCGCCTCTAAAAAGTTTCTTATACTCGTTCAGGTCGAAGTCTGCTCCCTTGCGAGCGCCGAGCACGGCTCCGACATAGGCGAGTGCGGCATGAATCAGGCCACGAACGGCGAGGCTATTAAACCCCTCCCCCACGGGAAAAACCAGCAGCGATGTCGTCAACAGATGTCCGAGGAGGAGGGAAACGATCAAGCCCAGAAGACCACCAAGCAATACTTTAGGCGGGATCCGACGCGCAGCCTTTTCGAAGGCGATGATCCCTCCCGCCATCAGCATTCCAAGCAGGATGCCCGGCCAGGGAAGCTGATTCCCTGTGGTCCACGGTGTGCCAAGATGGTACCCCAACACCGCGGCAAGAATGATGAAAATCGCTCGAATTGCACCTATCCCAACGGACCTCACCTCCTTTGTCTTGCGCAAGCCCATCGGTCCAGCATTCGTTCGCACGTGCCATCGTCGCTGCTGAGGGAGTGGGTGGAAATTTTAGCTGAAAAAATCACACGATACGAAAATCATAGCATGGCTCCCATACCTGGTCAAGGGAATTTCAAGCCTCTCACTTCGGACCCGCCGGCACCCCCCTGCTTTGCCGGCCTAAAAGAGAAGCTCAAAGGCCGTCATGACTGAGGCTACTGCACTTACTTCAATCGTACCAGAAAACGTCTCCGGAGGCCGGTTGTGTTCGGGGACCAGCACCCGTCGAAAGCCCAATTTCTCAGCCTCACGTAGGCGGGCCTCCAGGTATGGTATAGCTCGTACCTCGCCGCCCAAACCAACTTCGCCCATGATCACGCTGTGGGGATCGAGCGGCTGCTCTCGAAAGCTCGACGCGATCGCTGCCGCGACGCCGAGATCAGCCGCCGGTTCGGTCACACGGATCCCCCCAGCCATGTTCAAATAGATATCCTGTCCATAAAGATGCAGTCCCAGGCGCTTTTCCAGGATGGCGATGAGCAGGGAGACGCGGTTCAGGTCGAACCCGGTCACCACCCGGCGGGGCATCGCTAACGGTGACGGCGAGGCTAACGCCTGGGCCTCGACCAGCAGAGGACGTGTGCCCTCCAGCGTGCAGATGACCGCTGAACCAGGCGCGTCCTGAGGGCGTTCGCTGAGGAAGATCTGCGACGGATTCCGTACCTCGCGCAGGCCGTCTTTGGCCATCTCAAACACCCCAATCTCATTGACAGACCCAAACCGATTTTTCACGGCTCGCAAAATCCGAAAGGCATGGCTTGCCTCTCCCTCGAAATACAGCACACAATCGACCATGTGCTCTAACACTTTGGGTCCGGCGAGAGCTCCGTCCTTGGTCACATGGCCGACCAGGAAGATCGCAACTCCATGGGTCTTGGCGACGTCAACCATGCGGGCCGTGACCTCGCGCACCTGGCTAATGCTTCCCGCACTGGACTGGAGGAGCTCAGAGGAGAGGGTCTGTACCGAATCAACGATGACCAGCAGCGGCCGAATCCGGTCGATATGCTCTAAGACTCGCTCGAGCGAGGTATCTGGAAGAATGAGGAGATGCTCCGAGAGGGCGTTGATGCGATCGGCCCGCAGGCGCGTCTGCTGGGCGGATTCCTCGCCGGCGATATAGAGCACGGCGTGTCCGGCATGACTCATGCGCCCTGCCGCCTGGAGCGCCAGCGTGGATTTGCCGATGCCTGGATCGCCGCCGATCAGCACAACCATCCCCGGCAATACCCCCCCGCCCAGCACATGGTCCAACTCGTCGATCCCGGTCGGCAGTCGCGCCCCTTCGTCGGCCCCGATGGCCGTAATGGCCACCGGCTTCATCCCCGTGCGCTGCACACGCCCGGGAGAGCGCGGACCCGACGCGGCTGTTTGCTCTTCCACAAAGCTATTCCACTGCCCACACTCAGGGCAACGCCCGAGCCATTTGCTGGCTTGATACCCGCAACTCTGACAGCTAAACGTGCTGCGTAGCTTGGGAGTCACACCTGTTCCCCCGGACGACGAAATGTCCCGCTGCGACCTCCGCGCTTCTCGACGAGTCGGATATCGCCGATAGCCATCTCGCGGTCCACCGCTTTGCACATGTCGTAAATTGTGAGCGCCGCGACCGCCACCGCCGAAAGCGCCTCCATTTCTACCCCGGTCTTCCCTGTCACGCGCGCCCGGCTCTCGATCTCGATTCTCCCGCCTCCAGTATCGAAGCCGAAGGTGAGATCTACGCTCGTCAGCGGTAAAAGATGGCACAAAGGGATCAGCTCGGCGGTGCGCTTTGCTGCCATGATCCCCGCAATTTTGGCGACGGACAACACATCACCCTTCTGGATGGCATTCTGTTGGATCAACGCCAGGGTCGATGGACGCATCAAGACAGCGCCGCGCGCGATGGCTTCGCGGACGGTATCAGGTTTCTCGCTGACATCGACCATGCGTGCCTTCCCATCGGTATCGACGTGGCTCAACCCACTCATGTGCATGTTCCTCTCCGGCCAGTGTCGCGCCCTCTCAAGCTTGACAGTCAGCTGGCCTGCATGTTATAGTTCCGCGTGAAAGGCCCGGTGATGGGCTTAGCACCATCCAGGATAGGTCACCCACTTGGTCTTCATGTTCCTTCTGAGGAGATACGATTCGATGAAGCACCCCCATTTCTTATCAGCCTTCCTTCTATCGCTCGGTATTGTGTTCTTCGGTACAGCGCTCCTGGCCGACGCCGCTGACCCCGCTGAGGGCAAGAAATTATACGGTCAGTTCTGCGCGGCATGCCATGGCGAATCGGGCAAGGGGGACGGACCTGCCTCAGCAGCGCTGAACCCGAAACCCAGAAACCATACAGATAAAGAATACATGTCCAAGCTCTCGGACGAGGACATGATGAAAGTGATCAAGGAGGGGGGGCCGTCCGTCGGGAAATCGCCCATCATGCCGCCATGGGGAGCTGCGCTGAAGGACGATCAGGTCAAAGACGTGATCGCGTACATCCGCACGCTGTGCTGCAAATAGCCCTTCCCCTGCATCCATCCGGCGAATCATCCTGACCGGAGTTGCGCGGCTACAAGCGAGGGGACCTTGGCGAGCGCTCCGGTCAGCTGTCCCGCATTCCTACCACCTGCCTGGGCCATATCCGCGCGTCCGCCGCCGGTTCCATCGACCATTCCCGCGACCACCCTTACGAGATCGCCCGCATGCACGCGCTGAGTCAGATCCAGCGTCACGCCTGCTACCAGCGCCACCTTCCCCTCGACGACCGTCGCGGCCACGACGACACCGGAACGGAGTCGCTCCTTCGCCCGATCGACTAACGAGCGCAGGTCTTTCTGACTCAGGTTTTCTTCCTGCAGCGTCAGCACCTTGATTCCTTCAACCTCTGTCACCCCCTCGAGTACATCACGGGTACGAGCACCTGCGAGGCGCTCTTTGAGGGCCTCCACCTCCCGCTCGAGCTCTCGGATCTGTTCCAGCAAGCGTCGCACCTTCGCTGGCTCCTCGGACGCCTGCGCTCGGAGGAGCTCCCGGATTTCGTTCAGAATCGCCGCCTCTTGCCTGATGTGCCGGTAGGCCCCCTCGCCCGTTAATGCCTCGATCCTACGGATACCGGCGGCGATCCCGCTGACCTGGGTAATGCTGAACAGCCCGATCTCTCCGGTCGAGCGGAGATGCGTGCCGCCGCACAGCTCCAGGCTGAAATCGCCGATCTTGACCACGCGGACGTCCTCGCCATACTTCTCCCCGAAGAGCGCTACGGCCCCCATCTTGAGGGCTTCATGCAGCGTCGTATGCTCGACGGCAACCGGCCTATCCTCTCGAATGCGCTCGTTCACCAGCTCTTCGACTCGATACAGCTCTCGGTCCGACAGCCGGCCAAAATGGGTGAAGTCGAAGCGGAGGCGATCCGGCGCGACCAATGACCCCGCCTGCTTCACATGGTCGCCCAGCGCCTGCTTCAGCGTCGCGTGTAGAATATGGGTGCCGGTATGATTCAGGGCGATCGCCTGCCGTCGCTCGGACTCCACACGCGCGTGCAGTACGTCTTGCGTTCGCAGCCGTCCCCGTTTGACCAACGCGCGATGAATGAGGAGGTCGTTCAGCGGTCGCTTGGTATCCCGCACTTCCAACAGGACATTCGGGCTCAGCAGTAACCCCGTGTCTCCCACCTGGCCGCCAGCCTCCCCATAGAAGGGGGTTTGGTCGAGGACCACCTCGATTTCGCTCCCCTCCTCCGCCTCGTCTACCACATGTTCGTTTGTGAGAATGGCCAGGACCCTGCCCTGGGCCTCCAGTGTGTCATATCCGAGGAAATGCGTGGCGCCGATGCGCTCGGCGAGCGTAGGATAGATGGGCTTCACCGTTTCCGCACCACTTCCCTTCCAGGCTGCGCGCGCCTGCTCCCGCTGGCGGTCCATCGCTCGCTCGAAGCCCTCGAGATCGAGCGCGAGCCCTTGATCCCGGGCGATCTCCTCGGCGAGATCCAACGGAAACCCATAGGTATCGTAGAGCTTGAATACCTCCTCCCCCGGAATCTGTGCGCTTTCGCGCCCGCGCGCCTCGCCTGTGAGGCCGGCCAGAATCCGCATCCCATTTTCGAGCGTATAGGCGAAGCGTTCTTCCTCGTGCAGCGTCACCGTAGCGGCGAATTGCCGCGCGCTGACGAGCTCGGGATAGGCGGCACCCATTTCATCCACCACGACCCCCAGCAATTTATAGAGAAACGGCTCCACGAGCCCGAGCATCTTGCCGTGACGGGCCGCGCGCCGAATGATGCGCCGCAGGACATACCCCCGTCCCTCGTTGGAGGGCAGCACCCCATCGCTCAAGAGGAAGCTTGTCGCCCGGGCGTGGTCCGCGATGACGCGCATCGAGGTGTCCTGGCCCTCGTCATCGGCATACCGCTTGTCCACCTGCGCTTCGACAGCGGCGATGAGGGGGCGTAGGAGGTCCGTCTCATAGTTGCTCGTCACGCCCTGCATCACGGCTGCGACCCGCTCCAGACCCATCCCCGTATCGATGCTCGGCCGCGGCAGGGGCTGCAGTTGCCCGGAGCCACTGCGCTCGAACTGCATGAACACGAGGTTCCAAATTTCTACATACCGGTCGCAATCGCAGCCGACAGCGCAGCTTGGCCGACCGCAGCCACGCTCGGGCCCATGATCATAAAAGATTTCCGAGCAAGGTCCACACGGACCCGTATCTCCCATCGACCAGAAATTATCCCGCTCGCCGAAGCGGTGAATGCGCTCAACCGGTACGCCCATCTGGTCTCGCCAGATGGCAAAGGCCTCTTCATCATCCTGATAAATGCTGACAGACAGGCGGTCGCGCGGCAGTCCCAGCGCTTGTGTCACGAACGCCCAGGCATAGGCGATCGCCTGGTCCTTGAAATAGTCGCCAAAGGAAAAATTACCAAGCATCTCGAAAAATGTCTGATGGCGGGCTGTCCGACCCACGTTCTCGAGATCGTTGTGCTTGCCTCCCGCGCGCATGCATTTCTGCGCGGTTGCCGCTCGCGTGTAGGGCCGCTTTTCTTTGCCGAGAAACACCTCTTTGAATTGGACCATACCGGCGTTCGTAAAGAGAAGAGTCGGATCATCGCGGGGAACCAGTGAGGAGCTGGGGACAAGCGTATGCCCGCGCTGGGCGAAGAATTCGAGGAAGCCTTGTCGAATCTCATTGCCAGTCATGAGAACTCCTTCCAGGGATACGATCAGCCTGCGGCGATCAGCGCCAGGGACATCTATCCTGGACGAAATGCTCTGGAGCGATCGTCTAAGGAATGAAGCTCGGGCTCCTCAGGGTGCCTCCGATCCGGAATGAGAGAAGCTCACGCCGCTCTCTTCGCTGTTTGAGAAAGGCCCCTATACTCCCCAGTTGCTGTTCGAGGGCCTCGGAGCTGCGGATCCCGAGGGTCAAATCCAGTGTGCTCTGGGGAAAATTGTCGTTGAGCCCCACCTGTCCTCGCAGGCCCAATTGCCAATCGCGCCCGCGGACCGACAACTCGCGGACGACCAGGCTCCGCGTTTGGAGAGCGAGTTCACCGCCCAAGTGGTCGTAGGCAAGCGACGGAAATCGCACTCCCATCACCTCGATTCCCGAGAGCCCCCCGGCACCGGCCTGAAACACCAAACGTCCTTCTGACTCCTGCCAACGGGGTTTGGGTATCCAGAGCGTCATGGTCCCCATCAGCTTACCCTGCAAAGGAGGTGTCGCGAGGGTGGCCGTCAGCGGGAGTGCATCCAGGTGAACGTCACGCACATCGGCGCGGAGCTCTATCCCTGGTTCATCTTTCACCCGGACCCACGTGACCTCACCGAACATGTGGCCGCCGTATAGCTCTCCTTCAAAACCGACCCGCGGTGGTTTCCAAAAAGGGACGAACATATGGGGATAGATCCGCAGCTCCGGTACCCTCGCCCATTCCCTCTGTGCACCGTTCGCCTCAACCGTCAAGCTCAGCTGGCGGAGCGCCAGCCCCGGCGGCAGAAGCGGCTCAACCGACCCGATGGAGATATCACTCAGACCCTGCTCACGCAAGCTTGTGAGCAACAGCTGACGTACCCGTTGGCTCGGAAATGTGAGATACACGAAGAGCACAAAGAGGGTCAGACCGGAACATATGTAAGCTCCCACCATGAGCGATCGGCGCCACACCTCTATCTCCCCTTTGCCCATCCTATTGCACCCGCCAGTAGAGAATCTGCCCCCCCTGTTCTCCCCCAGCTCTGAGGAGGGCCGTGACCTGTTTCGTGGTCTCGCCGACGATCCCGCGCGCATTCACCAGATAATACGTGCTCGTCAATGTCCCGCGGCGGCTAAAATCCCGATAGGCATCCCCCGTGATCCCCAGCTGTTGCAGATCTCCCATCTTCTCGATCCACGTCTTGGAGCGCTGTTGCACGATCAGCTCTGCGAACTGCCCCACCTCACTCGTCAGGCTGGCTAAAATGAGCGGAGGCGCCGTGTTGAGATTCACCCGCCACGTCGCACCTGGCTGGGTCGGGAGGACGGTCAGATAGGCGTTTGTCGTCGGATCCACGATGCCACCCACCCGCTTTGCGCCGAGTTTTAAGAAGATTTCGTCGGTGAACCCTCTGATCAAGCGCAGCTCTCCCACAGTTTCCATCGGTCCATTCCGGGCGGTGTAGGGCTTTTGCAGTCCACGATAATAGCTGCTCTCCGCCCCGCCCCCGCCAGTGGCGAGATCATCTTGATCGACCCAATCCTTGATCGCCCCCACGAGGGCGGGATCGATCCCGAGTCGCTGAAAGAGGTCCTGGCTAATCTGGATCCAGGAATTGACCGGTGGCGGCCTGCCCCGCTGCGGGGTGACCTGTGCCGTGTCGGCTTCACTCGCCAGAGCGTTGAGATTGATTTTCCCCCCTTCGTCCGTCACTTGCAGCGTGACGAGATCCTCCCCGAGAGGAAGGGTATGGGTACCCCCGGCCAGGAGCCCTCGTTTCAGTTCCTCCAGCTCCTGTACCTTGCGGCTGAAGAGCATTTTGGCGACGGTCACCCCCGACTTGGCCAGATAGTACCCCCGCATGCCATCGCGAAAGTTGGTGGCTGCATGGATATCCACACGTACGAGGTAATTCAGCTCGAGCACCAGCACCGCCACCAGCGTGAGGAGCACAAGGGTCAGCGCCAATGCTACCCCAGCTTCGTTCACAAAAGGAGCGCAGATGCGTCGCATATCGAACTGGCCTGCCCGCTCCGCCCATGCGTGTGGCCCGCCGCTTCAACGGGCGAGCACAATATCTGTGAGGTGTTCAAAGGGGCGTACGAAGCCCTGGTTGTCCGCCAGCATCACCATGATTTTGACCCCAGTTGGCAACCGCTTCCCCGCCTGCCCCTCGCGGGAATCCCATGCTGATCGGTCACGGCCCTGCTCATCATAATAGGTAAATCTCAATCCCCTCGCTAAATCCGTTAAGGGGAACACATGTTCCTCCTCGGTCGGCTCTGGATCCAGGCTGCAGCTCACCCGGCGGAAGAGGATTTTCCCCTGTGCGGGAGGCGCCTTCGGCTCTAAACTATACGTGATACGACACACCTCTGACTCGGGCGTATCTGGACGGAAGGATGGGAGGAGGGCATAGAAGGTGAGCTTATCAAAGGGGAGCCTATCCTCCTCGAAATCTTCCCCGATAAAGACATACCTTCGTGCCTCGGGCTGCTGCAGGGATTGTTGGGCCTGTTCCACAGGCTCGCTCATATAGGTCGCACGAAGGTCATTGGCCATGAGTTGCAAGAGGACCCGGGCTTCATGATAAACTTGCGCACGCTCACGGCTGTGCTCCGCACGCTCGACAGAGGCAGCATACGTACCAAAGAGGATCGCCAGGATCATCGCAAAGATCCCGAGGGCGACCAGTACCTCCAACAGGGTGAACCCTCCTGCGGCTCGCTTCACCTCCCGGGCTAACGCACGTGATA
>Ga0114945_10002231_pt1 | contig 11464 bp, 11 predicted proteins | sample OV2TP3_FD_87194 | JGI IMG/M metagenome (GOLD analysis project Ga0114945, IMG submission 87194) | Hot spring microbial communities from Beatty, Nevada to study Microbial Dark Matter (Phase II) - OV2 TP3 | ecosystem: Environmental > Aquatic > Thermal springs > Hot (42-90C) | place: USA: Beatty... | reverse complement strand
GATTCTCCGGGTATACATGAACTTCCCAGGATCCGCCACCTACTAAAAGAGTATAACTTCCTGCTGTGTCTACTTTAACATTAGCAGCAGACGCGCCGGTTTCTTTGCTCCAAGCATTTACCCATGCGTCCGTTACGGCAGTGCCGCTTGCTCGCTTCACTGTTCCTGTGATAGTTTTAGTGGCCTTTGACAGGATAAAATCTTTAACAAGAATCTGGCCCGCGCTAAGCGTTATAGATATCTGGGGAGGACTGGTTAATCCGGAACCCATCATTGGCTGTACGTCAACAAGATAAGTACCGGGTGGGATATCCGCGACTGCGTACGCGCCGTTAGAATTTGACGAATTCCCCCTGGAAGTGGACCAGTCAGAGGTATGGACATTAACCTGCGCGCCCGATACCGCGAGTCCGCTAGAATCAGTTATATTGCCTTTAAGTTTAGCGCTCCCATTGGCCACGCAATAATTAACATCAGTATCCAGATAATATCCTGTGCCGCAGCTCACGGTAGTAGTACTGTAGTAGCAAGAATTGTAAATCGAATCCCACTTACATTCAGAGTGAGTAGTGCAAGTAGATTGAGTCGTATACGTGCCACAGCCTGTTGTTGTTGATTTATAATAGCAACTGTTATAAGCAGTATCCCACGCGCATGTTGTATCTGCTGTACAGGTAGACTGTGTTGTATATGTACTGCAACCGGAAGTAGTCGTTGTTGATTTATAATAACAACTGTTATAAGCAGTATCCCACATACACGTTGTATCAGCATCGCAGGTAGATTGAGTTGTATATGTGCTACAACCGGACGAGGTAGTGGTATTTGCGAAGCACGAACTATTTACTGAATCCCACATACACGTTGTATCAGATGTACAGGTAGATTGTGTTGTAAAACCAGAACAATGGGTAGCCGATCCTGTCGGTATTCCTCCCGTAAAAATAAATGCCGCTGAAATAAAAACAGCAGCGATAAATATAGCGGATAAAATATAAAAATTACTTTTAGACATAGTTAATATTTAATTAATTATAAAATAAAAAAATAAATAAAATAATTATTCGTCTTTACTATATATAATACATTATATTAAAAGATACCCACCTGTGGATATCTTTTTACAATTTTTATTCACGTGCGCATTCCACACCTCACCCCCTTCCCCCTTCTCCTTATCAAGGATGGGGGTGGACTAAAACGCACAAGGTTCTAAAATAAATTCTGACACTTTATACAAATGAAACACGGCCGTGTTGCATTTGTATAAAGTAAAAATCAGAAAGTTATACAAAATAAACGCGGCCGCGTTTATTTTGTATAGTTTAAAACCCCGATTCGTTTCACAAATAATCAGGTCATTTTATAATGACCTGATTATGTTCTAATACAAAAATTATTTTTTATCTCGTAACACTTATAGATGCCGCTATTTCGGCATCCGGTGCAGACACCGTAATTCGCCCATTGGCGTTTCTTACTATAGTATACCCCGCTCCGTTAGTGGCGCACGCGGTTGGACAGGAGGGATCCATTGGTATAGAGACAAGATAAATTTGCGTAGCTCCTACGAGGGAAGTGTGTAGATTAATCAAGCCAGTGCACGAAACATCATCTTTGCATATTTCCGTCGGCGCGAGGGTTATGGCGCTCGGCAACGCACCGTTATTTCCTACGGCATACTGATATACGGCATTTAGTATCGCGTTTACATCGCTCTGCCTCTTGGTATCCCGAGCTTGAGCGAATTGACGCGCCGGATTAACGGCAATTATAACAATGCTTGAAAGTATTGCTATGATACCGATAACTATTAGGATTTCTATAAGAGTAAAACCTTTACGGGGCATATATCTATATTACACTATTCATATATTTTATAAAAAAAATATATGTGGATAACTTTTTTATTCATCCTTCCATCTGTCATTGCGAGGAGCGAGCCGCCGCGAGCGACGCGGCAATCTTTCGGCTTTACATGTTTTAAGATTGCTTCGCCTACGGGCTTCGCTCGCAATGACAAATCGCTCGTAATGACAAATGTGGGTGGGCGTAGACATGATCTTTTATTCCTCTTCTTCTTGAAGCAGTTCTCTAAATCCTCTATATTCAGTGGACGAAGCATCTAAAATTATTTCGTCTTGCGGAACAATAATTTTAAGTTCAGGCTCCGCTCTTGGCATATTGTGTTGTATCGTCTTTTCCGGAGATTTTAAGATATAAAAATATACAACTAGTCCCAAGAAAATAAAGGCGACGGTTACAAACGATACCCCGAACAACATACTTCTTCGAAGCTCTTTAACAATATCGGAAATTCGAACAACCAAACCCCTTATATATTTGTATCTTTCTTCTACATTTATGGCTTCCGGCAAAAGATTTATACCCAAAGATAAATCTTCATTCGCGCATAACGCAAGCCCAATAACACTTGCGAGAAGAGATTGGTCTTTTTCTTTTCTTAATATTTCGTCACTTTTAATATTTTCCAACGGGTTTGCCGTAATTACTGTTTTTCCAAGATTTGATGAAATGTATTCTTTAACTTTGGGTAAAAGCTCCGAGTTTGCGACTAAAATAATTTCTCCTACAACTTCTCCTGTTTTATCTTCATAGTACAAAATAGCATCTATGATTTCTTTAATGGCAAGCTTGTTCCCTTCAATAGATATGCTTACTGACATGCTTAATACATTTTCACCGTTAAAAAAACTTAAACTCCCGGCCAGTGAATTTATATAAAAAATCGCCGCGGCCACTTTCGTTTTTAGATTATATCTTTCGCCCAACAGCGCCCTTCCCAGGCTCGAAGATTGAATGCCTAAAACAACCGGGTCAACACCAGCCATTTTAATTACACTGACATAGCGATCTACAACTTGTTTTAAAACGGCTATATACAATACGGGCTTGAAATTTATTTCTATTGAATCAACATAGATATTCTCAGGATCAAAAGGAATATTTTCTTTAGATTCATTTACAAAAACCTGCGATTCCGGTAAATTTACTAGAGCTTTTAGATTATAGCGTTCGGGATCTAAAGAATTAGGTTTAGTATTTTTTAATAAACTGATTATACTTTGCGCAAGTTTTTCTTTATCGATTATTTCCCCGTTTTCTACAATACCTCGACCTAACGCAACGCGGCCAAAAGCCAGAGCCTCCTTTTTGTCGTTAAGCTGAAGGGCTTCTATAGAAGAATCACTGATATTAATAGCTATTGTTGCCTGTTTTTTGAACATAGATGTCCTTGAGTCACGAAATTAAAATGATGAACCTCTTGTTTAACATTCGATGTTAAACATAGATGAGGATACTCTAAAAATCCGCCACTGTCTCCCATGAACTAATTTGCATAATGGGGCTTACCTGCGATATTTTTACTTTAACTTTATGCGTATATCCAGAAACCGTACTTTGGGTTTTAACGATTCTATTCAAATTTCCGGAACCGGTAATCAATAGTATATCGCATGTTTCTCCATCTATTATTATACTCTCGCTTCCATTATAATTTAACACGCTTTCCAATTTCATAAGTGCCTGTTCGGCGCAAAGATTGGCAAGGGCAAGGGCCTTGTGTGATTCTTGCTGGTCCAGACTCATCGTAGTTTCATCGATAGAGCGCAAAGAAACTCCTATGCTTATTACAAGAATTAGAGCGCCTATTATTAATATTGAAATTAACGCGATAAAACCATTATTCATAGATATTCGCAGTAGTATAAAATGTCTTTTCAAAATCTCCGGATTTTAGCCTCATTTCTATCCTCGCAGTTCCGGGCGTATTTGGATAAGAAATATTAGAAAAATTTATGTAGCTTACGGTGACTTCGCTTGAAGTAAGCTCAATTATGGGGCCAAGTCCTTCTTGCATTCTTACTGCGCCCCCCAGGGTATCAAAAATAGTCGGATTTTTGGACGCGTCTGACATTTTAAGAGAAAGCGCAGGGCCAAAACTTCCCGACGGAAAGGGGCTGTTGATACTCTCGGCTCTGCTTACAGCCGTAGAAATTTTTTCCATACTAAAACGTCCGCTATAGCTTACCTCTTCTATATTAGCCAGTTTCGCTTTTCCCAAAAGTATATTCACGGCCATTGCTCCGCCCACTGTTAAAACCGCGCCAACTATGGCGATGTAGATTATAAATTCCAATAGCGTGAATCCCTTATTCATAAAAATTAATGGGTGTCACCCCCCCGTCATCTCCTACCTCACCCCTAATCCCTCCTCCGACTATAGTCGGAGGAGGGGAACTCTCGATACACGTCTTATGCGGGTACCTCCCTCTCCTTGATAAGGAGAGGGAGGACAGGAGGGTGAGGTATTAACCTTTTTTCATAAATCTAACAAAATATATTTCGTGCTTCCGTCAGACATAATAAATTTTATTATAATATCGGTACCGGAAACAGAACCGTCAAATCTAAGCTCCAGGTCGTGTGTTCCCGAACCTTGAGTAATGGTAAAATCCGTGATGTCAATCTCCGTTCCGGAGGGCTCTCCACTTGGTGGGGGTACCTCAAAAACATTGGTGGTATCTATGCGAATTCTATGAATAGTATCAGGGGTGTCCCACCATAAAGTCATTCTAGAAATGATAATATCCTCTCCTACGATGGAAGATATGTTTTCTATGGTAGTGCCATCCACTCTTTTAGCTGCGCCCCCCATAAGAATCGAGCTTGAAATATCAACGGAGAGTTCGCCCGCATCTCCTTGCGTCTGATTCCAATCCGTTAAATAGTCAATAAAGCTAACCGAACCCTGCCGCGTTTCTGTGATAGGCCAGCTTACAGCGCTTTTTACTTTTTTTATATCGCTACCGTCATCTAAAACTCCAGGAACGCTCGATACGGCAATCTCGCGAGTAAACTGATTCTGAATATCAGAAACTCCTGAAAACACCCACGTATTTCCTGAAAGCATTATCCCGTGTAAACCGTTGACTAGATTATCAAAGCTCGCGTCGCGAATAGACCGCGCCGCCTCCAGCCCTTCTTTCGCAAGCAAAGTCGCCTGCGCGCGCTCAAGGCCCTGCCGCGATGCAACATTAACGTCTAGTACCAAAAAACCAATTGTCGCCACTCCAACCGCAAAAACGCCTAAAGCAATGATAAGCTCCAATAATGATTGTCCCGAATCTCTAACATGTGCGGTGTCCGACACCGCACATAATCTATTCCTTCTCAATTTTCCCATACACGTTAACATTAACACTCTGGCTGTCACTGCCGGAGTTAACGCTAAAAGCTCCAATGAAAGAAGGCGTCCCGTTTAGTTTTGAAAAACTCACCTCGTCTATTCCCGTAACCGAAATTCCAACCGGCAGATCGAAATTTTCATCGTAGCTCAAAACGCGCAAAGCATACGAATCGCCCTGAAATAAAGTGTATAATCCCGGCAAAAATTTTACGCCATATGCTCTGTCGTTTTTTTGCGATATTGCTTGGTTATTAGCTCGCCGGATGGTCCATAAGATGTTCATTGTTGCTTCGTCTAATCTTTGCGTCTGAAAAAAACGAAATCCTACGGGCATAGTAAAAGCAGCGATTAAAATCGCTGCGCCGATTACTACTATTAACTCTACTAATGTAAAACCTCGCATATCAATTCTACCAATGTAAAACCTCCCATGTTGACTTACGACTAATGACCGTCCGTCATTGCGAGGAGCGAGCCGCAGCGAGCGACGCGGCAATCTTTCAGCTTATAGATTGCTTCGTCCTCCTCCGACTATAGTCGGAGGGGTCCTCGCAATGACAAATAAAGATAGTCTCACTGACTAAAACTGCGCGTAATTTCGTAAATCGGCATGATTATAGACATTGCCACAAAGCCGACTATAAGCCCTATAAAAATTAAAAGCAGAGGCTCAACCACGGTTGGCAATTTTTTAGTCTTATTGCTAACTTCTTTTGAATAAAATTGCGTAAGATGCTCAAAAGATTTTTCAATAGTTCCGCTTTTTTCTCCAACCGAAACTATGCTAATAAAATTCTTCGGATAAAGCCCGCGATATTCTTCCATAGCGCCGGATAAGGTAGTGCCGGAGAGAACCTTTTCTCTCATTTTTGAGATAGACTCTCTATAACGCAAATTTAATACAGCCCCTGAAGTTACGCTTAGAGATTCGGTCATAGAAACTCCGCTTCTAAATAGCGTTGATAAAAGCTTCGAAATAAGCGCTAACTCGTAGTCAACCAGGAGATTGCCAAGAAATGGCATTTTTATATAAATTGAATGCAGAAAACGTTTCACGGCATAAAGCCGGTTAAGCAAGATAAACGCTATTATAATACCGGCAATACCCAGGAAAACTGCCAGCCAAAATTCCTGAATAAATAGCGACACTGCCATTAGAATCCTCGTTGTAATTGGCAGCTCAACCCGGAGATTTTGGAACAAAGGCGCAAGTCTTGGAAGTATAAACACAGTAAGCCCGCCTGAGAGCAAAAACGTCGCGGCAAGCACAATCTTGGGGTAAAGCATGGCCGCGCTCATTTCCCGCTTTAAATCATTATTTCGCTCAAGCCAGTCGGCAACAAACGAAAGATTATCTTCCAGGGTGCCGCTCGCCTCTCCCGCCTTGATGAGACTCACAAAAACTCCCCCGAACGCGCCCTCCTCTTCAAGAAAAGCTTCGGAAAGAGCGGTGCCTTTCTCGGCCTTGTTTTTTATCCTTTGCAGTATTTCCTTAAATTTTTTAGACTTTGCCTGCTCGGCCAGTGAACCTAAAGATTCGTTGATCGCAATACCGCTTTTCAGCATAATTGCAAGGTTATTCGCGAAATCAACTTGTTCTTGTGAGGAAATTTTTGACATACTAAACTAGAGCTTTAATTTTCTCAATTACTTCTGACAATTTAATTTCCGTTTTTATAAGATAATCTTTCGCGCCCAAATCCATTGCTTCTTTTATATCTATCTCCTGGCCCAAATTAGAAATTATAATAACCGGAATATCTTTTGTTTCTTCATTGCTTTGTAAATCTTTTAAAACATCAAATCCATTTTTTCTTGGAAGCATTAAATCAAGCAAAATTAAATCCGGTTTTTCGCTCGCGACTTTGCTTAATCCCTCCAAGCCGTTCGTTGCTTCAATAAAATCAAAACCCTCTCGGGTCAGCTGATCCCGATAGATTTTCCGCAAAAAAATATCGTCTTCTATCATTAGTATTTTTTTAGGCATGGCATTAACTTAATGAATAATTGCTTTTTGCGGGTTTAGAGGCCAGAGCGGGCATGGTCTCCGACTGCAGTCGGAGGAGCGGAGGCCGAGACCCGAGTCCGACCCGCCGGGACGTCCGAGGAAAGCAAAAAACAATTATTCATTAGGCTCAGTATTGTGCAACTGGCAGTGAAAAATAAAAAGTTATTCCCGCGTCTTTGTTTTTTTCAAACCAAATTTTACCGCGGCTTAATTCGATAATGGCCTTGTTTATGTAAAGTCCAAGGCCCGTTCCAGACGGATCAGCCTCTAATGCTTCACTCGATCTATAAAATTTAGAAAAAACTTTATCAAAATCCCCTTCCGGAATGCCCATTCCATTATCGCTGCATGAAAAAATTATGCTATCGTCAATTTTTTTAATCCCAACCTCCACCTTACCCCTTCCCGATGACTTATATTTAATCGCGTTTGAAATAAGATTATCAATAACCTGACGAATTTTTATCGGATCCGCATTAACAAATGCGGGCTCTTTATATTTTTCAAATTTTATTTCTGAATTTGACGCTTGCGCCATGTAAAAAAAGTCGTCCACAACCGATTTTACTATTTCTCCCAAATCAATAATCTGGAGTTTCATGTCGTACTTATTCTCCTCTATCTTTGAAACATCCAAAAGGTCGTTTACAATAGCCACTACTCTTTTTACATTCTCCAGGGAATCTCTTAAATATTCTTTTTGTTTTTCGTTGAGTTTCCCGATATTCTCCGTAAGCAGCGACTCAAGATAAAGCTTAATAACCGAAACCGGGCTTTTCAGTTGATGCGCCACTATAGAAATAGGTTCTGCTAGTCTAGCTTTCATTTTATTATATCAAAATTAACTCTTAGTGGCTCGTATAATCTCTTCAAGGGTTGTAACGCCCTTGAAAGTTTTTGCTATTCCGTCTTCCAGAATAGACGTCATTCCCAGTTCCTTTGCCCTTTTATTAATAACGCTAGACGGCTCTTTCCCGACAATAAGCGGGCGAAGCGCTTCAGAAACTTCCATTACTTCAAAAATGCCGATTCTCCCGCTGTAGCCGGTATTGCCGCAGACCTTGCACCCTACGCCCTTATACAATCTAACGCCGGACGGGTCATATGATGATCCCATTATTTCTCCAAGGGCTTTTGCTTCATCTTCGCTTAAAGAATAACTCGCCCTGCATTTCTCACAAATTTTACGCACCAATCTTTGAGAAATTACCACATTAACCGACGATGCGACAAGAAAGGGTTCCACGCCCATGTCTATAAGGCGGGGAAATGTTGTCGCAGCATCATTTGCATGCATTGTGGAAAGAAGCAGGTGGCCGGTCATAGAAGCATTCACCGCGATTTTCGCTGTTTCGTTATCGCGTATCTCGCCGACCATAATAATATCCGGATCCTGTCTGACTATATATTGAAGGCCCGTATCAAAAGTAAGATTCTTTTTACTGTTAACCTGGGTTTGCTGAACGTGCTCTACTTCGTATTCAACCGGATCTTCAATGGTCATTATATTTACTTCGGGTTTATTTAAAATCTGTAAAATCGCGTAAAGAGTTGTTGTTTTCCCGGATCCTGTAGGTCCCACCGTCAAAAGCATTCCATAGGGCTTTTCCGCGGCACGTTTTACTTTTTCAAGATCACGATCGGCAAGTCCTAAATTTTCAAGTGTTAATCTGCGCGAACGTTCTGAAAGAAGCCGCATTACTACATTTTCCCCGTTAGTAACAGGCATCACCGATACTCGAACGTCAAATTCAGCACTCCCGGCCTTGTAAGCAAATCGGCCATCCTGCGCCGCGGCGTGTTCATCGGTGCGAAGACGAGCCATTATTTTAATCCGAAAAACGATCTTATCGTGCAGATTTTTCGGATAAACCGCGACTTCATGCAAGACGCCGTCGATTCGAAAGCGCGTGGATACGTTTCTCTCTAAGGGCTCTATATGAATATCGGATGCTTTGTTGTCATGCGCGTATTCCAATAATAAATTTACAAGATTTACTATGTTTTCTTCCGTATTTGAATTTTTCTCAAGACTCTTAATAATATCCGCCACCCGATCGCTCAAATTAGCCTTGTAATATCGCATTGCTTCTTCCATACCCAAAAGAGTTGCATAGTAGGCTTCTATTTTATACCCTGTCTTTCTCTCAAGTAATTTAATAAATTCATAATTATCGGGGTTCACAGTTCCGAGCTTCAATATGTCATTATCTCTATCAAAAATAATAGCTTTCTCAAAATAGGCAACGGCCTCGGGAATAAAGACCAAAAGATCATCAGGAATCCTTACCGCTCTTAAGTCTATAAATCTGTAGTCAAGGCCATCGGCAATAATTTTTCCAAGATTCTCGTCGGAAATAAAACCCATATCTACGAGCAGCCTTGTAATCTCAATCTTTCTCTTTCCGGATTCTTCCGCGGCAGACATAAAATCGGCCTCGCTTATGTGCCCCGGCCCCACAAGCAGCTCTTTTAATTTTTCGTTAGTAACTTTCACTATTAAATTATAACGTATATATTTTGAGACGTAAATCAGCAATCAACCCTACTTGATGTTATATATTATCGCTTCTATTTTTTGTAAAAGCATCTCTTCGCTTAGAATTCCGACGCTTACATCGCGGATTATGCCATCGGAATCCATAAAATAAGTCACGGGAAGATTTCTTGCCTGATATATTTCCCCTGTTGAACCGTCTTCATCGAGTAAAACTTTTACCTGGTATCCTCCTCTTCGCATGAAATTAGAAACAATGCTTTTATCTTCCTGGCTATTTATAGTAACGATTTCAAAAAGCGCCCCTATGCCATTATCTTTTTTTTCGCGCGCGGCAAGATAATCGTCAAAAATTTTGATCTGATCAGCCGACAGAGTATTCCATGTTGTCCAAAAAGTTAAAATGAACGGCTTACCCAAAAACTCTGTGATAGCTACCGATTTCTCTTCTGGGTCCTTGAGCTCAAAATAAGGCGCTTTCTCATCGATCTTTACACCGGAAATTTTTGCCCCCCGATCTTCTAATGGTATTTCCAGTGTTACTTCACTAATTAAAGATTCGCCGAAATAGGCCAAGAACAAAATGCCCGCGAATGCGATTACAACAATAGATAGAATTGTGACTATAGATTTCTTCATGGACATGTTCTTTAATTTCTAATTCACCTAATTTCTAATTCACCTAATAAAAATTAGAATACAAAAAGGTCAAATTCAAAAATTGTTTTAGCTTTTAGTCATTTGACATTTTATTAGGTGAATTAGAAATTAGGTGAATTAGGTGAATTAGGTGAATTTTCAAGCTGGTGAATTATAAATCTTCAAGTATCTTTTCAATTAAATTCTCGACGATTCCCCTAATCCCCCTCCTCTTTTCCATCACAAAATCAACCGTCACAAAACTAGGATTTGCGAACTCGAAACTGTTGCTTTTGATCCTCGCGAATCCCTCCCTTCGCAAGGTCATTTGGTATGTGCCGGGGGGCAACAAAAGATCATACTCACCTCTTACATCACTATATATAGGATTCACAAGATCGTATTCTTCCGCTTGCCACTCTCGCCAGGTCTGCGTATCTATATCAAATACTAAAACTTTCATTTTTACTCCTGCCACTGCCGCTCCTTCGCCGGATATAACCCTTCCTTTTGGCATTATATTTATAGATCCTATTTTTTTATTGTGAGTTATGTTGCCCAATAAGTCTTCGGCTGAAACAAGGATATCAAATTTTCCTAATTCGGAAAAATTAATTTCTGCACGCCACAATCCCTCCTCTTTTATTAGGTCTTTTGGCTCTCCAAATCCCTGAACCGTAGCGCTTGCTGTGTCTTGTTCAAGTGAAATAACAAAATCAGCATTAGCTCCCGCGACAATACGGAAATCTTCGCCTCCGGGCATTAAGGCAAGGTTTTTACTTTTTAATATGTAACTGCCAACTCTAGGGGGCGTAGTATCAACAAATATGCTTTGGGGACTCGCGATATCCGAAACATTTCGGGCCGAATCCGTTGCCCTGAAAGACACATCGTACGTGCCGTCAGGCAGTTCAAACGGATGCTTAACGCGAAAGCCAACGCTCTTTGTTCCATACCCATAAGTTATTAACGCTTGATACCAGTTTGTAAGATCAATGCTGTACTCCACATATTCTACCGGAGAAGACTCGTCAGTCGCGCTTCCGCGCATTTCAAGGGTGAATGACTCCGCGAAAGAAGTTTTCTCCAACGGTACAAAACTTATTTT
>Ga0114945_10002230_pt1 | contig 11466 bp, 12 predicted proteins | sample OV2TP3_FD_87194 | JGI IMG/M metagenome (GOLD analysis project Ga0114945, IMG submission 87194) | Hot spring microbial communities from Beatty, Nevada to study Microbial Dark Matter (Phase II) - OV2 TP3 | ecosystem: Environmental > Aquatic > Thermal springs > Hot (42-90C) | place: USA: Beatty... | reverse complement strand
TCGCTCATTCCGGAGAATGATCCGTCGGTGCTGTTTACGACGGCGGGGATGCATCCGCTCGTGCCCTTTCTCATGGGGCAGGTGCATCCGGCAGGGAAGCGGCTCGCGAACGTCCAGAAGTGCATCCGCACCGGAGACATTGATGAGGTGGGGGACGCGACGCACCTCACGTTCTTCGAGATGCTTGGAAATTGGTCGCTCGGGGATTACTTCAAGGAGGACGCCATTCGTTGGAGCTACGAATTGCTCACGGGTCGAGCATGGTTCGGGATTAACCCAAAGCGACTCGCCATCACCGTATTTGCAGGAGACGCCGATGCGCCGCGCGATGAGGAATCCGGCGCGGTGTGGAAATCGCTCGGCATTCCTGAATCGCGCATCGCATACCTCGGAAAGGATGACAACTGGTGGCCGGCGGGTGGGAAGAATCCCGGGCCGCAGGGACCGGATACGGAGATGTTCGTGTGGATTGGAGAGGGGAGCGCGCCGGAGACATTTGATCCAAAGGACGACCGTTGGGTCGAGGTGTGGAATGACGTGTTCATGGAATACAATCGGACACCGGAAGGTGCGTACGAACCGCTCAAGCAGAAGAATGTGGACACTGGCATGGGGCTCGAGCGAATGCTCTGCGTGCTCACGGGTGCAAAGACGGTGTACGAGACGGATTTGTTTGAGGCGATTCTGGAGAAGATTGAGGGACTACGACGCACATCTCCCGGCGGACGAGATTCTTCGGCTTCGCCTCAGAATGACACCGATAACGCGGGCGCGAGAAGCCTCCGCATCATTGCCGACCATTTGCGTGCGGCGACGTTTATCCTTGGGGATCCTTTTGGCATTGCGCCGTCGAATGTGGATCAGGGGTATGTGCTTCGGAAGCTCATCCGACGCGCGGTGCGCGCGGGGCGCAGCGTCGGGATCGAGAAGTCGCCATGGACGCCGGATGTCGCGGGAGTCGTCATTACGCACTACCGCGACGCGTACCCCGAGCTCGAGCAGCACCGGAGCCGCATCCTGTTTGAGCTCCGCGAGGAGGAGGAGCGATTCAACGAGACGCTCGATCGTGGGCTCAAGCGCATCGCCGCGCTCGGTGACCATGTATCCGGAACGGATGCCTTCGACCTCTATCAATCATACGGATTTCCACCGGAGTTGACGGAGGAAATTCTTGGAGAGCGAGGCGCGACGCTCGATCGAGATGCTTTTCATGTGGCCATGAAAGCGCATCAAGAAAAATCCCGTGCCGCGACTGGCCAGCGTTTTCAGGGTGGGCTCGCGGATCATTCGGATCAATCCATCCGCTACCACACCGCGACGCACCTCATACACCAGGCGCTTCGGACGGTACTCGGCGATCATGTGGAGCAACGCGGCTCGAACATCACGCCGGAGCGACTGCGATTCGATTTCTCGCATCCTGAGAAGCTCACGCCGGACCAACTCAAGCGCGTCGAGGCGCTCGTGCAGGAGCAGATTGACGCGGATCTTTCCGTGCACTACGAGCTCATGGACGTTGCGACTGCGAAATCGTCCGGCGTCATCGGGCTCTTCGAGGATGCGTATGCGAAACTCGGTGGGAGCGTGAAAGCATATTTCATCGGGAGCCCCGACCGCGGGTACTTCTCGAAAGAGATCTGCGGTGGGCCGCACGTCGCGCGGACGGGTATGATCGGAAGGTTCACCATTGCGAAAGAAGAGGCGATCAGTCGAGGTGTTCGTCGGATCAAAGCCATCGTGGAGCCTTCGGAGGGGAGAGTGGACGTTGCACTACAACAAGCGCGTGGTTGAGTCATTTCTCACTCTTCTGGCCGCTCAGTTGACACCCACCACAGGCTCCGATACGATGTGGGTACCGACATGACCACGTCTCGCCGGTGTTTTTTGTGCATGGGAACGGCACCCCGCCACCCGCGTGGGGCGCCGGTATCGTTTGCGCGGCTATGAGAAAGCGGACGGCACCGGCTGAGGAGCAGAGTCCGAGCAAGGATTTCATCACCGTTGACGGCGTCGTTCGCGAGTTGCTCCCCTCGACGAACTTTCGCATCGAACTCGAGAATGGCCACGAGGTGCAGGGCTACCTCGCGGGCCGCATGCGCATGCATCGGATCCGTATTCTTCCCGGCGATCGCGTGCGGGTCGAGCTCACCCCGTACGACCTCCGGCGTGGTCGCGTCGTGTACCGGTATTGATCCGTTTATCCCTTTACGTTACGCGAGCAACGGTGCCGAGCTCGAGCAAGGGAGGAAGGGCTCTGCCCGACCATTGCGAAGCAGCGAGGCGGGGTCGCACAGGGGTATCCCCTGTGAAAAATTATGAAAGTTCGATCATCCATCCGTCCACGGTGTAAGAGCTGCCGGACGGTTCGCCGCCGCGGTCGTTTGTACGTCATCTGTACGACGAAGAAGCATAAGCAACGACAAGGATAATGTAACATTTGACACCTGACATTTGACGCCTGACCACGCGGTAAACAAATGGTCAAATGTCAATGGTTAGGAGTCAGGTGTCGCGCGAAGCGCGTATGGCTCGCATTGCTGGAGTCACACTTCCGAACGAGAAGCACATCATCGTTGCGTTGACGGCCATCTACGGGATCGGCCAGAGTTTGGCGTCGCGCATCCTGCAGGTGACGCAGATCGCGCCACAGACGAAGACGAAGGATCTCAGTGAGGTGGATGTCCAGAAACTCCGCGCGCTCATCGAGAAGCAACACCGCGTGGAGGGTGATCTCCGACGCGAGGTCCTCGGGAATATCAAGCGCATGAAGGACATCGGGTGCTACCGTGGGAGCCGGCACGCGAAGCGGCTTCCAGCGCGTGGACAACGAACGAAGACGAACTCCCGAACGGTCCGTGGGAACGTGCGGCGAACGATGGGATCGGGTCGTCGAAAACTTGAGAAGACCTAGTGTACGTATGGCAGATCCGGTTCAGACAACGCAAACGACGGAAGCTACAGCGGATGCGAAGACCGCGGTGGCTCCTCGTGCGAAGCAGGGGAAGCCGAAGCGGCAGGTTCCGCGCGCGCACGTGTACGTGAGTGCTTCGTACAACAACACCATGGTGACGTGTACCGACCCGAAGGGGGATGTGCTCGCATGGTCGAGCGCAGGGAGTTGCGGGTTTCGCGGACCGAAGAAGGCAACGCCGTACGCGGCGAGCGTGGTCATCCGCGAACTCCTCCGGAAACTCGATGGTGTCGGTGTGCGCGAGGTCGGCGTGTTCGTCCGCGGGGTCGGATCGGGTCGAGAAGCCTCAGTCCGCGCACTCCATGCGAACGGGCTCCACATCATCGGCATCAAGGACGTCACCCCGATTCCGCACAACGGCTGCCGCCCACCCAAGCCTCGGCGAATCTAACACTGCACACCTGACATTTGACATCTAACATTTGACCAGACGTGTACTGTACGATGGTCAATTGTCAATGGTCAGGTGTCGCGCGAAGCGCGCTATGGCTCGTAACCTCGGTCCAAAACATCGCCTCTGCCGTCGCGTGGGCCAAAAGCTTTGCGATCTCGACCGGTGCCCCGCGGTGCGCCGGAGCTACCCCGCGGGCATCCATGGACCGAAGGGGCAACGGAAGCTCACCGAGTACGGACAGCAGCTCCTCGAGAAGCAGAAGGCGAAGGCGGTCTACGGGGTCCTCGAGCGGCAGCTCCGAGGGTACTACGAGCGCGCGCTCCGACGGGAGGGGGACACCGGCCACCTCCTTGCTTCTCTCCTTGAGACGCGCCTCGACAACGTCGTGTTCCGTCTCGGATTCGTGAAGTCACGAGCGGCTGCGCGCCAGGCGGTGACCCACGGTCACATCACCGTGAACGGACAACGGGTCACCATTCCGTCCGCACACGTGCGCGCCGGCGACGCGGTTGCAGTTGCTGAGCGCAGCCGCACGTCGCCGCTCTTCCAGGAGTACCCGAAGACCGCGGCACAGCGCCGGACACCCGAGTGGCTTGCGGTCGAGCCAGACGATTTCCGCGGGCGCCTCGTTCGTCTCCCGACCGCCGAGGATCTCCAGGGTCAACCATTCCGCATGCAATCCATCGTGGAGTTTTACTCCCGCTAACGCGCAATACATCGCGCAAGCCGTATGGAGCAACTCATCCTCCCGTCGAAGTTCACGTGGGAAGAAGGGTCGAAGCCGAGCGAACGCCGTCTCATCATCGAGCCGTGCTACTTCGGGTATGGGACGACGCTCGGGAACGCACTCCGGCGAGTCCTCCTCTCGTCGCTCCCCGGTGCGGCCGCTACGGCGGTGAAGATTGATGGCGTCAGCCACGAGTTCTCTCCGATCACGCACGTGCAGGAGGATGTCATGCAGATCCTCCTCAACGTGAAACAGCTGCGCTTGAAGGTGTTCACGGATGAACCGGTCCGCCTCGTCCTCGAAGCGAAGGGGAAGCGTGAGGTCACCGCCGGTGACATTGCCGCGCAATCCGATGTGGAGATCGTCAATCCCGATCTCCACATCGCATCCCTCTCTCATGCGGACGCGAACCTCCGAATGGAGATTTTTGTTCGTCGCGGCCGCGGTTACTCGACGACCGACATGCGTGGGAAGGAGCGCTTGGAACTCGGGACCATGGCGATTGATGCGGTATTCACACCAATCCGGAACGTGGGATTCCGAGTCGAGAACACGCGCGTCGGGGAAATCACGAACTACGATCGGCTCATCCTCACTATCGAGACGGATGGCACGCTGACGCCAGAGGAAGCGATCCGACAGGCGACACGGTTGCTCATCGACCACTTCACGCTCATCCTCGAACCGCCGAAGGAGAAGGCGGAGGAGGATACGCCGGCGCCTGACGCTTCTGCGGCATCCGAAATCTGAAATCGGCGAAGCCGAACCCGAGCAAGGGAGGAAGGGCTCTGCCCGACCCTTGTGAAGCGGTGAGGCGGGGGTTGCACAGGGGGCGAAGCCCCTTGTGACAAGCACTATGCGCCACCGGAAACACCACGGACGACGGTTGGGGCGACACCTCGGTGCCCGCCGGCAGCTCCTGCGCTCGCTCGCGACAGGCTTGCTCCTCCATGAGCGTATCCGGACCACCGCCGCGAAGGCGCGTGTGGTCCGCCCGTTCGTGGAACGGTGCATCACCCTCAGTCGTGTGCCGACGCTCACGAGCCGCCGTACGCTCGTCGCATCACTCGGGAATGAACGCGCGGTTGCGAAGTTGCTCGAGGTGGTTGGCCCGCGGTACCGGACGCGACCCGGAGGATACACGCGGACGACTCGACTCGGTCGCCGCGCCGGCGACGCTGCCCCCGAAGTGCTCATGGAACTCGTGTGACCCGCCATCACCACACCATTGATGCGGCCGGGATTCCCCTCGGACGGCTCGCCACCCGAGTGGCGGTGCTCCTGCGTGGGAAGCAGAAGGCGACGTACGCACCACACATTGATGGAGGTGATTTTGTACGCGTGACGAACGCGCGAGCGATCCATTTCAGTGGTCGGAAGCTCACCGGGAAGCACTACCACCAGTTCTCCGGTTACCCGGGTGGTTTGCGTACGACGACGCTCCAGGCCCGACGAGTGCAGGATCCGACCGGGATCATCCGCGATGCCGTATTCGGAATGCTCCCACGGAATCGACAGCGTGCGCGTATGCTCCGACGGCTCACCATTACCCCATGACATGAGACCTATGGCGACGAAGAAGTCCGGCATTGCAGCGAATACCATGAGTGCATCAGCCCCTGCGACGTCGAGCCAACGCGATCCTGCGATGGCGATTGCGGCCGTGGGACGGCGGAAGCGGGCGATTGCCCGCGTGCGTCTGTACAAGAACGGGAGCGGTGAGATTACGGTCAACGGTCGCGCCGCTGATTCGTACTTCACGATGCCCGCCGCACGCGTCGCGAGCCAGCAGCCACTCGAGGCGGTCGGCCAGACCGGGAAGGTTGACATCGAGGCGCGTATCGTCGGCGGCGGCATCCACGCACAGGCCGATGCCCTCCGCCTCGGCATTGCCCGCGCGCTCTGCGGACTCAACCCGACCTTCCAGCGCGCGCTCCGCAAGGTCGGCTACCTCACCCGTGACGCGCGAATCAAGGAACGGAAGAAACCTGGCTTGAAGCGCGCCCGCCGCGCCCCGCAGTGGGCAAAGCGGTAGTTTGGATGGAGGGAATCGCCAGCCCGCTCCTCCGCGGGCTGGTTTCGTATGCACGGACGATGGTAGAGTGAGGGACACATGACTTCCGCCACCGCACAGCGCATTGCGCGGAACACCGCGTGGTTCACCTTCGGGTCAATTGGCCAGAAGGCGTTCTCGTTCGTCCACTTCACGATCATCGCGATGGCACTCGGCGTTGGTTCGACCGGTCGCTACTTCTCCGTGCTCGCATTCACCGCGCTCTTCGCGACCGCCGCGGACTGGGGCATCTCGCCGGTCATCATCCGAGAGGTAGCAAAAGATCGCGACCGCGGCCTCGCGCTCTTCCGTATCGCACTGCGGTGCAAGGTCGTGACAATCTTCCTCACGGCGCTCGCGATCGCAATCGCCACCATGCTCGCTGGCTACTCACCGGAGATCCAACGCGCGATTGCGGTCGCGACCGTCACGGTGGCGATTGACTCGCTCCACATGCTCCTGTACGCCGTGCTCCGCGGATTCCAGCGCGTCCACTACGAAGCGATCGGCAACGTCATGAACCAAGCGACGGTGACGCTCGCCGCCATCCTCCTCCTCGCCGTGCTCGCCGGACTCCAACTCGGCGATGAGACATTGCTCACCGCAACGCGCGGCATCGACACCGCCTGGCTCTTGGTCCCCTTCGTGCTCGCGAGCATCGTGAACCTCAGCGTCGCGGTGTACGGACTCATCCGTGAGCGCGTGATGGACCAACTCCGGTCCATCGCGCTCGGATCGTGGAGGTGGCTGCTCCGGGCAGCGACGCCATTCGCCTTCACCGCGATCCTCGCGCGGGTGTACACGTACAGTGATACGTTCCTCCTCTCGATCCTTGCCGGTGAACTCGCGGTCGGGTACTACAGCACGCCGTTCAAGATCGCCTTCGCGTTCCAGTTCCTCCCGCTCGCGCTCATTGGCGCGTTGTACCCCGCCATGAGTGAGGCAGCCGTACGCGATCGTGGGCGCCTCGGTACCACATTCACGGAGGGCGTACGGTCACTCCTCCTCATCGCGCTGCCGATCGCATTCGGCGTCGGCGTCCTCGCGAGCGACATCCTCACGGTCGTGTACGGCTCGTCATTCCTCCCGTCCGCACTGCCGCTTGCAATCCTCGCCATCGCGATCCCGTTCACGTTCGTGAACTTCCCGGCTGGGTACCTCCTGAACGCCATTGACCGTCAGGCGACGAACACCATACTCGTCGCGATTGCGACCGTCGCGAATATCGGTTTGAACCTCATCCTCATCCCACGGCTTTCGGCGATTGGTGCAGCCATCTCCGCACTCGTCGCGACCGTCCTGCTCGCGGTGATGAACTTCACGGTCGTCCACCGTACCGTGCGGTACGAGCTCCACGCGATCATCCATCCCGCCATCCGAATCCTCCTCGCATGCCTCGTGATGAGCGCGGTCGTCGTCGTGAGCGCCGCGCTACCGCTCGGGGTTCGTATCCTGCTCGGCGCAGTCACCTACGGAGTGGTTGCGTTGGGTATTGGTGCGGTGCGAAAAGCGGATCTCGCAGTCGTTCTGGCGATCTTTCGGGGAGGACGACATACGTTGCCGGCCGCCTCAAACTCATTGTGAGACCCTTCGTTTCGCTCAGGGTAAACTCGAGTCATGCGTTACCTCCTTGTCACCTCGGATCTTCCGCCGCGACGTGGTGGTGTCGCTCGATACCACGCCGCGGTCATCACGGCGCTCGGTGAGGATGGCGCCGCACACCTCGTGCGGCTCGATCAGCACTGGCTGCGGCTTCTCTGGCAGCTGCCGGTCGCGCTCCAGAGACATCGTGCGAGCGGGCTCATCGTCGGAGAGATCCTGCCAATCGGAACGGTTGCCTGGGCACTCAGAACGATACTCGGGATTCCGTACGTCGTGATGTGCCACGGACTCGATCTCCGAAACGCGCTGCGTGTGCCACGGAAGCGATGGCTCGCACGCCATATCCTCCGGAACGCGCGGTCCGTTATCGTGAACAGCGCACACACCGCCGCGACCGCTCGATCACTTGGAGCGGACCCAGTACGGCTCCACGTCGTTCCACCGCCGATCGGCGTCACCCCAGCGCTGGCGCAGCCCGCGCAAACGCCAGATGTTCGGCGTGCCCATCACCTCGAGCATGGCCGCATCGTACTCTCGGTCGGTCGCCTCGTCGCTCGGAAGGGCTTCGACACGCTCATCCGGGCAATGGCGATCGTCCAGCGAACGCACCCGCGCGCAACGCTCGTCGTCATTGGTGATGGTCCGGAGCGCGATGCGCTCGAATCACTCGCCAAGGCGGAACGGGCCTCTGTACGATTCCTCGGCCAACGTGATGACGTGACGACCGCCGCATGGTACGCGGCGTCCGATGTGTTCGCGCTCCTCCCACGCGAACTCCCGGACGGGGATGTCGAGGGGTTCGGCATCGTGTACCTCGAGGCCGGCGCGTTTGGGAAGCCGGTCGTCGGCACGCGGAGTGGGGGAGTGCCGGAGGCAGTGGTGGATGGTGAGACTGGATTGCTCGTCCCACCGGACGATTCGGCAGCTGCCGCCGAGGTGATCACAGTGCTGCTGCGCGACCGCGACCTCGCGGCTCGGCTCGGGGCGAATGGCCACCGTCGGACCGTCGAGGAATTCAGTACGGAACGATTCGCCGAGCGCATCCGTTCGGCGCTTGCAAGCGTATGAACCGTATCGTCGTTATTATTCCGACGTGGAATGACCGAGAGCTGCTCCACCGATGCTTCGTGTCGCTCGCAGCCCAAACGTTCAAGGACTTCGAGGTCATTGTCGTGGATGATGGGAGCGAGCCAGCGATCGAGTTACGAGGGACGAGTGACGAGGTACGAGTTCGATTGGTGCGGCAGGAGCATGCGGGGGCGCCAGCTGCGCGGAACCGAGGAGCGCGGGAAACGCAGAGCGAGTTCCTTCTGTTCTGCGATGCGGATGTTGAGCTCCAACCGTACGCACTTGAACGCATGGCCCGGACGCTCGATGCGCACCTCGAGGCATCCTACGCCTACAGCGCGTTCCGATTTGGGTGGAAGAAGTTCTCGAGCTTCCCGTTCGATGCGGCTCGTCTCCGTCGCATGCCCTACATCCACACGACGGCGCTCATTCGGCGTGCGCACTTCCCAGGGTTCGACGAGTCGCTCAAACGATTCCAGGACTGGGACCTCTGGCTCACCATGCTCGAGGCCGGGCACGTTGGCACGTACATCCCGGAGACCCTGTTTACGGTGCGGAGCGGTGGCACGATGAGCCGGTGGTTCCCATCATTCGCGCTCCGCTTGCCGTGGAAATCGAGCCGGGTCCGCGCGTACGAGGATGCTGCAGGAGTTATTCGGAAAAAACACCGGATCACTTATACACACCCACGAGATTGACAACAATATTTAACCATCAGCACAGTCGGTTACACTGAAATCGAAAGGTCGGGATCATCAATATTTTACCGTACCTGCGCGAAGATTCCCTCGCGTGTATGAACGATACGTTGGATCTCGATGACGAGTTGGAAGATATCGAGGACACAGACGACGAACTCAGCGATCTGGATGACAAGGACGATGACGATGATGACGATGACGATGACGATGACGAATGAGACAGCCAAGCACCCCCCGATAGCCATCGGGGGGTGCTGCTATGATGGTGGGGTCAGTATGCGTACGCAGTGGGTTATCAGTGCCGTGCTGAGTGCTGGCGTCGCGCTCGACCTCCTCTCGTTCATCGGGTGGAGCATGCCGGCGTTGCTGCCGTGGATCACCGCTCACGTACTCGGCGCGGTTGCGATCCTTACATTCAGGAACCTCCGGTTCGGCGTCGCCGCAGTGCTCCTCGAGCTCCTGTGGGGCAGTCACGGATACCTCCTGCGTATTCCGGGGCAGGGGATTGATCTCTCGCTCCGGACCGCGCTCTTCCTCATCGTCCTCGGCGCCACCGCGTGGCATCTCCGGACCGCGCTGGCTCGACGGATGCTCTGGGCCACCATCCGTACCCACCCCGCGCGGTGGCCGGCGTTTGTATTCCTCGCAACACTCGCGCTCGGGGGAATCCTCGGCGTGCTCCGCCATCCATTCGACCGCGTTTTCTTTGACATGAATGCATGGGGATTTCTCCTCCTCGCCCCCGCCTTTCTCATCGCTGCAGCACGGATGACGCGGATGGATCGCGCGGATAATACGGATACGCGGATTCGATCAAATTGGTCAGATGTCAGATGTCAGATGTCAGATGTCGTACTCGCGGGAGCTCTCTACCTCATCCTTCGCTCCTACGCGCTCTTGTTCTTCTTCGGCCACGACCTCGGAGGTACCTGGATGCCGCTCTACCAATGGGTCCGCGATATGCGGCTCGGCGAGGTGACCATCTTCCCCGGCGCGTTTCCGCGAGTGTTCATGCCGAGCATGATGCTTCTATTTCCTGCGATTGCGATCGCAATGACACGAATACGCGAATGGTCGCGAATCCGCGAATACGCAAATGATCGGGTGCGGCTCGGGCAAAAAACATTCTCACATTCTGCAGAATGTGAGAATGTTGTACCTCGTAGATATCCCATGCTCGCACTGGGCGTGTTCGGTGGGGGGGTGGCCGTGCTGCTCCTGAGTCTCTCGCGGAGCTACTGGCTCGCGGGGGTTGCGCTCATCGTTGTTGGGCTGATGTGGGCGATCGTCGGTGCATTGCGCCAGCGCACCCACATCCATGGATCCCCAGAGGATCTTTCGCATTTTCGTACGAAATTGCGAAAGACATTTCGTGACGCGCTCGTGCTCGTCGGTGCAACGATCATCGCGGTCGTCGTCGCTGTGGCAATCGTCCGTCTCCCGTACCCGAAACCACTGACCACGGCCGGTATTGGGAGCACGCTCCTCGCGCGCCTCTCCGTTGATGCGGCGGTGAGCAACCGTTGGCAGCAGCTCGGACCGCTCCGAGGGGCCATACTTCAGCACCCGATCCTCGGGAGCGGCTTCGGTGCTGCAGTGACCTACGAGACGAAGGACCCGCGAACGCTTGCCGCTTTCCCGAATCGCCAGTACACGACGACCGCCTTCGAGTGGGGCTACCTCGACGACCTCCTTGAACGCGGCCTCATCGGCCTCCTCGCCGAACTCTGGCTCGTCGGCGCACTCATTTGGTACGGACTAAAAACACCGCTCCCTCGTCACTCTTCACTTTTCACTCTTCACTTTTCACTTTCTTTCGGCCTCCTCGCCATCGCGATCGTCCACGCGACGAGCCCGTACCTGAACCATCCACTCGGGATCGGGGTTGTGCTCTGGCTCTTCACAATGGAATCACCCCGATCCTTGGGAGAGGAACGGAGTGACAGCGTC
>Ga0114945_10002229_pt1 | contig 11475 bp, 9 predicted proteins | sample OV2TP3_FD_87194 | JGI IMG/M metagenome (GOLD analysis project Ga0114945, IMG submission 87194) | Hot spring microbial communities from Beatty, Nevada to study Microbial Dark Matter (Phase II) - OV2 TP3 | ecosystem: Environmental > Aquatic > Thermal springs > Hot (42-90C) | place: USA: Beatty... | reverse complement strand
TCATCCGCGCCGGCGATTTCGCGTCGTGGCGCGCGGCGCACGCCGTCATCGCGGCTCTCGCGCTCGCCGGCCTCGCCGCGCACACCGGCGGCCGGCTGGGCGCAAATCTCGATCTCCTCCTGATGAGCTCGTTCCTCGGCGTGATCGCGCTCGGCGCGATCGCCGCCGGCCTGGTCGCGCTCGAGCACCGGCTCGGCGCGCGCGCGGTGAGGCTGCGGCGCGCCTGGACCTGGGCGCATCTCCTCGTGTTCTGGCCGGTGCCGGTCCTCCTCGGCGTGCATGTCTTCAAGAGCTACTACTTCTGAACCGCGCCCTGTGGATCCTCTGGGGTGCGCTCAGCCTGGCGGTGCTGGGCTACCTGGGAACCGGGCTCTTCTACCCGGCGTCGGCGGGCAGCGCGCTGCTCGCGCCGGGGCGCGCGTTCCTGCTTCCCGGCAGGACCACGCACGGCCATCACCAGATCGAGCTCGCCTGCGAGAGCTGCCACAGCTCTCCCTTCGGCGGCAAGCAAGCGATGCAGAAGGCCTGCGAGGGCTGCCACGCCGCCGAGCTGAAGGAGGCCAACGATACCCATCCGTTGCGCAAGTTCACCGATCCGCGCAACGCCGATCGCCTCGAGAAGCTCGACGCTACGCTGTGCGTCACCTGCCACGTCGAGCACCGGCCGGGGATCACCACCGCCATGGGCCTGTCGCTGCCGCGCGACCTCTGCTTCCACTGCCACGCCGAGATCGCCGAGGACCGGCCGAGCCACGCCGGCATGGGCTTCGAGACCTGCAACAGCGCCGGCTGCCACAAGTTCCACGACAACCGCGCGCTCTACGAGGACTTCCTCGCGAAGCACCTGGACGATCCGCCGCTATTGGTTTCGCGGATTCTTCCCGCCCGGAAATTGCCGGAACAGAAGCCGGTTCCCGTTCCCGATGCCAAAGCAAACCCCGCTGTCGTTCGCGACTGGCTGGAGACCGCGCACGCCAAAGCCGGGGTGAACTGCAGCGGCTGCCACGGCACGCCGTGGCAGGAGCGGCCGACACAAGCCGCCTGCAAGGAATGCCACGCGCCCGAGGTGAAGGGTTTTCTTGCCGGCAAGCACGGCATGCGCATCGCCGCCGGGCTCCCGCCGATGACGCCCGCCCTGGCGCGGCGGGAAATGCGGTCCGAGGCGGGGCATCGCGCGCTCGGCTGCACGAGCTGCCACGCGGCGCACCGCTTCGACACCCAGAAGGCGGCGGCGAAAGCCTGCGTCGGCTGCCATCGCGGCCCGCACATCGAGGACTACGCCAAATCGGCGCACGCCGCGAACGGCGTGACGTGCGCGAGCTGCCACCTGCCGCGCGTCGAGTGGCACGACGAGGACCTCGGCGTGAAGCGGATCCTCGTGCAGCACAACCAGAGCGAGACGCTCGAGCCTTCCGAAAAAATGATCCGGCCGGTGTGCCTGCACTGCCACGGCCTGGGCTTCTCGATCGACGCGCTCGCCGGCCGCAAGGTCGCGAGCCTGGACATGGTTCGTAAACGCCTTCTAACCAGGGAAAGGAGTCGCAAGTGAAGAACATTCTCATCGGGGGATTGCTGCTGGGCGCTTCCGTCCAGGCCCACTGCCAGGTCTCCTATAAAGAGATGGCCGACGCGCTGCACGCGGTGATGGAGTCCGACCGCACGGTGTACACGCGCATGGTGGTCAACCGCCTGCAGAACGAGGAGAAGGTGATCAAGGCGAGCGAGCACTTCAAGGACGAAAGAGCGCTGCCGCTGCCGGCGCAGATGTTCCGCTTCGGCTCGGAGATGGTGGCGGAGAAGAAGATGGGCTTCAGCTACGCGCTGCTCTCCATGTGGCCGATCAACAAGCAGAACGCGCCCAAGACCGCGGCGGAGAAGGAGGGCCTCGAGGCGGTGGCCAAGGATCCGGCGAAAGCCTTCTACAAGGAGGAGACGCTCGGAAGAGTGAAGTACTACACCGCCGTGTACGCCGACCGCGCGGTGTCTCCCGCGTGCGTGAGCTGCCACAACGAGCACAAGGACACGCCGAAGAAGGACTTCAAGCTCGGCCAGACGATGGGCGGCGTCGTCATCCGCATTCCGATGAAATGAGCCGCTTTTTCACTTTGATGCTGTTCAGCACGGCTGTCCTGGCCCAGACGTGGCGAAAGGCAAGGAGGCGCTCTATCGCAGCGCGCGCGGCGGCAATGCGTCGCTCACCGACGCGCAGGTGAGGGCGGCGGTCGATTACATGATTTCGAAACAGGGAGTGGCGAAATGACCCCGAAGCAAGTCGAGCTGGTGCAGGGAAGCTGGAAGAAAGTCCTGCCGATCGCGGATACCGCGGCGGCGATCTTCTACAAGAAGCTCTTCGAGCTCGACCCGGCGCTCAAGGGCCTGTTCAGGAGCGACATGAAGGAGCAGGGGAGGAAGCTGATGGCGATGATCTCGGTCGCGGTGACCGGGCTCGCGCGCCTCGAGAGCATCGTCCCGGCGGTGCAGGACCTCGGCCGGCGCCACGCCGGGTACGGCGTCACGGACAGGCACTACGACACGGTCGCCGCCGCGCTCGTGTTCACGCTCGAGAAGGGCCTCGGCGACGCCTTCACGCCCGAGGTGAAGGAAGCCTGGGTAAAGACCTACGGCGTGCTGTCGAGCACGATGAAGGACGCGGCGGCGAAAGTCGCCGTATGAGACGCGAGTTCATGAAGCGCACCGGCGCCGCCGGGCTGCTCGCGATGGTGCCGCAAGCGGTGCGCGCCGGCGCCTGGGCCGGCGGCTCGGACGCGCCGGAAAAGCCGGCGGTCAGGATCGGGCTCATCCCGCTCACCGACTGCGCGCCGGTGGTGATGGCCGCGCGCCTGGGCCTGGACGGCAAGCACGGGCTGCGCATCCGCGCGTCCAAAGAGGCGTCCTGGTCCGCGGTGCGCGACAAGCTGGTCGCGGGCGAGCTCGATGCCGCGCACGTCCTGTACGGGCTGGTCTACGGCGTGGAGCTCGGCATCGGCTGCGTGCCGCGCGAGATGGCGGTGCTGATGACGCTGAGCGCGAACGGGCAGGGCATCTCGGTGTCGCGCCGCCTCGCCGCCAGCGGCGCGGCCGACGGCGCCTCGCTCGCGCGGCTCGTGCACGCGGGCGGGCGGCGCCTCGTGTTCGCGCAGACCTTTCCTACCGGCACGCACGCGATGTGGCTCAACTACTGGCTCGCCGCGAACGGCGTCGACCCGCTGCGCGACGTGCGCACGATCGTCGTCCCACCGCCGCAGATGGTCGCCAACGTGCGCGCCGGGCGCATCGACGCGTTCTGCGTCGGCGAACCGTGGAACCACTACGGCGTCGCCGACGGCACCTCGGTGCACGTGGCGAGCTCGCAGGACGTGTGGCCCGAGCACCCGGAGAAGGTGCTCGGCGCGACGCGCGAGTTCGTCGAGCGCAATCCCAACACCGCGCGCGCCCTGGTCGCGGCGCTGCTCGAAGCGGGCCGGTGGATCGACGCTTCCGACGCCAACCGCAGCCGGATGGCCGAGGTCATCGCGCGCGAGCCCTACGTGAACGTGCCCGTCGAGGTGATCCTCGACCGCATCCTCGGGCGCTACCAGGACGGCATGGGCCGCACCTGGACCGACGCGCACGCGATGCGCTTTCACGCCGACGGCGCGGTCAACTTCCCGTGGCTCTCGGACGGCATGTGGTTCCTGACCCAGTTCAAGCGCTGGGGACTCGTGCGCGAGGCTCCCGACTACGCGGCGGTGGCCGCGCGCGTAAACCGCGTCGACCTTTACGCGCAGGCCGCAGCGCAGGTAAAGGTCGCAGTGCCCGCGCAGCCGATGCGCGCCTCGCGGCTCATGGACGGGATCGTCTGGGACGGAACCGCGCCGGAGCGCTACGCCGCCGCGCACCATATCCACGCATGAGCCGCGCCGCTCGCACAGCGGCAGTGCAGCGCTGCTTTTGCAACATCTTGATTCCCAAAGGATGCGGCATGGCATAGAGCTTGCGCAGCTGGGAGCGGCCGGTCGCAACGACGCGCCGGCACGGACAAAGGCGTTCGATCGCGCATCCCGCGCGACCGAACGCTTTTTTTTGGGGGGCTGAAATTACATGACGCAACGTCGCAAGTTTCTCGCGGGTCTCTCGGCGCTCGCCGGCGCGAGCCTCGCCGGAATGCCGGCGGCCGCGCAGCAGAAGCGCGCGCGGCCGGAGAAGGAGGCGCTCAAGCTCGGCTTCATCAAGCTCACCGACATGGTGCCGCTCGCGGTGGCCTACGAGAAGCGCTTCTTCGAGGACGAAGGCCTGTCGGTGACGCTGGAAGCGCAGGCGAACTGGAAGGTGCTGCTCGACCGCGTGATCGACGGCCAGCTCGACGGCGCGCACATGCTCGCCGGGCAGCCGCTCGGAGCCACCATCGGCGTGGGCACGAAGGCGCCGGTGGTCACCGCCTTCAGCATGGATCTCAACGGCAACGGCATCACCGTCTCGAACGAGGTCTGGCGCGAGATGAAGAAGCACCTGCCGATGCAGGGCGGCAGGCCCGTGCATCCCATCCGCGCCGACGCGCTGAAGAAGGTGGTGGACAAGTTCAAGGCCGAGGGCCGGCAGTTCAAGATGGGCATGGTCTTCACGCTCTCGACGCACAACTACGAGCTGCGCTACTGGCTCGCCGCCGGCGGCATCCATCCCGGCTACTACACCGCCTCCGACGTGAACGGCCAGACCGGGGCCGACGTGCTCATCTCGGTGACGCCGCCGCCGCAGATGCCGGCGACGCTCGAGTCAGGAACGATCCACGGCTACTGCGTCGGCGAGCCCTGGAACCAGCAGGCGGTCGCCAAGGGCATCGGCGTGCCGGTGATCACCGACTACCAGATCTGGAGGAACAACCCGGAGAAGGTCTTCGGCGTCACCAGAGCGTGGGCCGAGAGGTACCCGAACACGCACATCGCGGTGGTGAAGGCGCTGATCCGCGCCGGGAAGTGGCTCGACGCGAGCATGGCGAACCGCGTGGAGGCGGTGAGACTCATCAGCCGCCCGAACTACGTCGGCGCGAGCGAGGAGGTGATCGGCAACAGCATGACCGGCACCTACGAGTTCGAGAAGGGCGACAAGCGCGCGATGCCCGACTTCAACGTCTTCTTCCGCCACTACGCCACCTATCCCTTCTACAGCGACGCCATCTGGTACCTCACGCAGATGCGCCGCTGGGGCCAGATCCCGGAGGCGAAGCCCGACGCCTGGTACTTCGACGTGGCCAGGCAGGTGTACCTGCCGGGCGTGTACATGCAGGCGGCAAGAGCGCTCATCGCCGAGGGAAGAGCGACCGAGGCCGACTTCCCGATGAAGACCGACGGTTGGCGGGGTGTTCAGGACGGCTTCATCGACGGCATCAAGTACGACGCGAGAAAGCCCAACGAATACCTCTCGAAATTCAAGATCGGGCTGAACGGAGCAAGCCGTGCTTAGCGGGGGACTGCGCTCCCTCGGTTTCTCGCTCGTGGTGCCGGCAGTGGCGATCGCGCTCTTCCTCGTCCTCTGGGGGGCGAGCGCGGCGCGCGTGCAGACGAGCCTCGGCGCGGTGCCCGGGCCGCTCGCGGTGGCCGCGCAGGCCCGCGCGCTGCTGGAGGACCACCTCGCCGAGCGCGCCAAGGCCGCGGAGTTCTACCAGCGCCAGGAAGCCCGCAACCGCGAGCGCCTCGCCGAGGACCCGCAGGCAAGACCGGTCCTGCACCGCTGGACCGGCAAGCCCACCTTCCTCGACCAGATCCTCACCAGCCTGAAGACCGTGTTCACCGGGTTCCTGCTCGCGACGCTGGTCGCGGTGCCGCTCGGCATCCTCTGCGGCTCGAGCCGCGTGGTACAGGCCGCGCTCAACCCGATGATCCAGGTGTTCCGCCCGGTTTCCCCGCTCGCCTGGCTGCCGATCGTCACGCTGATCGTGAGCGCGGTCTACGTCACCTCCGAGGGCGCGCTGTTCGAGAAGTCCTTCCTGGTCTCGGCGATCACGGTGACGCTGTGCTCGCTCTGGCCCACCCTCATCAACACCGCGGTCGGCGTCACCTCGGTCGACCGCGATCTGATCAACGTATCGCGCGTGCTGCAGCTTCCCTGGACGACCAGGGTGCGCCGCATCGTCGTGCCCTCGGCGCTGCCCTACATCTTCACCGGCATGCGCCTGTCGCTCGGCGTGGGCTGGATGGTGCTGATCGCCGCCGAGATGCTGGCGCAGAACCCCGGCCTCGGGAAGTTCGTCTGGGACGAGTTCCAGAACGGCAGCCAGGAATCGCTCTCGCGCATCATGGTCGCCGTCCTCGCCATCGGCCTCATCGGCTTCGCCCTCGACCGCCTGATGCTCTGGGCCCAGCAGCTCGTGACGCGCGCATGAGGGCGGCGGCCACCCAAAAACAGGGACAGACCACGTTTTCCGGTGAAACGGAGGCCAGGAAAACGTGGTCTGTCCCTGTTTTTGAGGTTTCGACACCGGCGCTGGAGCTCCGCGGCGTCTCCAAGCGCTACGGCGCGACCGAAGTGCTGCACGAGGTGAACCTCTCGATCGCCGAAGGCGAATTCGTCGCGATCGTCGGCTTCTCCGGCAGCGGCAAGACCACGCTCGTGAATCTCCTCGCCGGCCTCGTCGCGCCCGACGCGGGCGTGGTGCTCAAGGGCGGGCGGCCGGTGACCGGCCCCGGCCCCGACCGCGGCGTCGTCTTCCAGAGCTACTCGCTCATGCCCTGGCTAAGCGTCCGGGAGAACGTCGCTCTCGCAGTGGATTGTGTTTTTCAAAAGGAAAGCAGGGCGCAACGCGATGCCCGCATCGATCACTACGTCAACCTCGTCGGCCTCGCCCCGGCCCGCGACAAGCGCCCGGCGCAGCTCTCGGGCGGCATGCGCCAGCGCGTCGCGGTGGCGCGCGCGCTCGCCGCGAACCCGGACGTGCTGCTCCTCGACGAGCCGCTCTCGGCGCTCGACGCGCTCACGCGCGCCAAGCTCCAGGACGAGATCGTGCGCATCTGGAACGAGGAGCGCAAGACCGTGCTCCTCATCACCAACGACGTCGACGAGGCGCTCGTCCTCGCCGACCGCATCGTGCCGCTCGACGCGGGGCCGAGGGCCTCGCTCGGACCCGCGTTCGAGGTCGATCTCGCGCGCCCGCGCGAGCGGCGCGCTCTCAACCACGACGCGCGCTTCAAGGAGCTGCGTGCCGCGGTGACCCAGTCCCTCATCGAGACCGGCCGGCGGCGCGCGGCGGAAGCCGCAGGCAAGGTGGTGTCGCTCCCCGCCCTCAAACCTAAACCACTTTTTCAGGGGAGGTCTTCCAAGGCTCAACCCCATGCCGATAAGCGCTACGTCGACTTCTCGCGGCTCGGCAAGGTATACCCCACGCCCGCCGGGCCGCAGAAGGTGGTCGAGGGCTTCGACCTCAAGATCGCCAAGGGCGAGTTCGCCTCGATCATCGGCCACTCGGGCTGCGGCAAGTCGACGGTGCTCTCGATGGTGGCCGGGCTCACCGGCGTCACCGAGGGCGTGATCGTCCTCGACGGGCGCGAGATCGCCGCCGCCGGGCCCGACCGGGGGATCGTGTTCCAGGCGCCGAGCCTGGTGCCCTGGCTCAGCGCCTACGACAACGTGCGCCTCGGCGTCGAGCGCGTCTATCCCCACGCCACGGCGGCCGAGCGCGGCGACACGGTCGAGTACTACCTCTCCCGGGTGGGCCTCGCCGACGCCATGCACAAGCGCGCCGCGGAGCTCTCGAACGGCATGAAGCAGCGCGTCGGCATCGCGCGCGCCTTCGCCCTCGCGCCGAAGCTGCTGCTGCTCGATGAGCCCTTCGGCATGCTCGACTCGCTCACGCGCTGGGAGCTCCAGGAAGTGCTGATGGAGGTGTGGGCGAAGAACCGCATCACCGCGGTGATCGTCACCCACGACGTCGACGAGGCGATCCTCGTCGCCGACCGGGTGGTCATGATGACGAACGGCCCGCGCGCGAAGGTCGGGCGCGTGCTCGACGTGCCGCTGCCGCGGCCGCGCTCGCGCCGCGCGCTCCTCGCGCACCCGCAGTACTACGAGCTGCGCGAGAGCCTGATCGGCTTCCTCGAAGAATGCGAGCACGCGTCTACCTGATCGGCGCCGGCCCCGGCGACCTGGAGCTCCTGACGCTCAAGGCCGTGCGCGCGCTCGCCGAGGCCGACGTCGTGCTGGTCGACGACCTCGTGTCGCCTGAATGCCGTTCCTTCGTCAGCCCGCACGCGCGGGTCATCCATGTCGGCAAGCGCGCCGGCTGCAAGTCCAGCTCGCAGCTCTTCATCGAGAAAACCATGGTGGAGAACGCCAAAGCCGGCCGTACCGTCGCCCGCCTGAAGGGCGGCGACCCGTTCGTCTTCGGCCGCGGCGGCGAGGAGAAGCAAAGACTCGAGGAAGCGGGGGTGGAGGTCGTGGTGATCCCCGGCATCACGGCCGGCATCGCCGTCCCGGCGGCGCTCGGCATCCCGGTCACGCACCGCGACTACGCGCACGGCGTCACCTTCGTCACCGGCCACGGCGCCGACATCGACTGGGCCGCGCTCGTGCGCTCGAAAACGACGCTCGTCATCTACATGGGCCTGAAGAATCTTCAAAAAATAATTTCCAGCCTGAGAGCCGCGGGAATGGACCCGGGCACTCCCGCCTGCCTCATCGAGAACGGCACGCTCGACTCGCAGAAGGCGCTCGTCACCACGCTCGAGCAGCTGTCCGCGGCGGGCTTCGTCGGCCCGGCCGTCATCGTGATCGGCGAGGTGGTTGGTCTTGCCATCAGTTCAGCAATACAGCAAAACGCGCGCGCCGCATGAAAATCGTCGTCATCGGCAACGGCATGGTCGGCCAGCGCTTCCTCGAGGAGCTGGCGAAGCGCAGGCCCGACGCCGAGCTCACCGTGTTCTGCGAGGAGCCGCGCCCCGCCTACGACCGCGTGCAGCTCACGAGCTTCTTCTCCGGCAAGACCGCCGCCGACCTCAGTCTTTTCAGAAAACCGCTCGACATCACGCTGCGGCTGAACGACCCCGTGCTCGCGATCGACCCGGCGGCGAAGCTGGTCAGCTCGGCGCGCTACCGCAACGTGCCGTACGACAGCCTGGTGATCGCCACGGGCTCGGTGCCGTTCGTGCCGCCGGTGCCGGGCCGCGACCGGCGCGGCTGCTTCGTGTACCGCACGATCGAAGACCTGGAGGAGATCGCGGCGCAAGCGAAGCGCGCGCGCGTCGGCGCGGTGATCGGCGGCGGGCTCCTCGGCCTGGAGGCGGCGAAGGCGCTGCACGACCTCGGCCTCGAGACGCACGTCATCGAGTTCGCCCCGCGCCTGATGGCGGTGCAGCTGGACGACTCGGCAGGCCGGCTTCTCAGAAAGAAAATCGAAGCCTTGGGCGCCACTGTCCACGTTTCCAAGAACACCAAGGAACTCACCGACGGCGAGAAGACGCGCCACCGTCTCCACTTTACGGATGGAACGAGCCTCGACACCGATCTCGTCGTGTTCTCGGCCGGCATCCGCCCGCGCGACGAACTGGCGCGGGCCGCCGGGCTCGCGGTGGGCGAGCGCGGCGGCATCCGCATTGACTCGCACTGCCGCACCACCAACCCCGACATCTACGCAGTGGGCGAGTGCGCGCTGTGGCAGGGGCGCGTCTTCGGCCTTGTCGCCCCCGGCTATCAGATGGCCGAAGTCGCCGCGCGCCACATCGCCGGCGAGCCCGATGTGCAGTTCCTCGGCGCCGACATGAGCACCAAGTTGAAGCTCATGGGCGTGGACGTGTGCTCGATCGGCGACGCGCACGCGCAGAGCGCCGACTCGCGCAGCTACGTCTACACCGACGAGGTGATCTACAAGAAGCTCGTCGTCTCGGGCGACCGCAGGCAGCTCCTCGGCGCGATCCTGGTCGGCGACGCCGCCGACTACGGCACGCTGCTGCAGAGGGTGCTCAACCCTGTCCCGCTCCCCGAGCATCCGGAGGACTTGATTCTTCCGCAACGGCAGCGGACCGCGGGCGGCCTCGGCGTGGATCTCCTTCCGGATTCGGCACTGGTGTGCTCCTGCAACTCCGTTTCCAAGAAACAAATCGTCGAGGCGGTGGCCACAGGCTGTACCTCGCTTGGTTCGCTTAAAAAAACCACAAAAGCTGCAACCAGTTGCGGCGGCTGCGGCCCGCTCGCCAGGCAGATCCTCGACGCCGAGATGAAGAAGCGCGGCTTCAGCGTCAACAACCACCTGTGCGAGCACTTTGCCTTTTCAAGACAGGCTTTGTTCCACCTGGTGCGGATCGAGGGCCTCAAGTCCTTCGATGAAATACTGAAAAAGCACGGCCGCGGGCGCGGCTGCGACATCTGCAAGCCGGCGCTCGCCTCGATCCTCGCCTCGTGCTGGAACGAGATGATCCTCAGGCCCCAGCACGCGCCGCTCCAGGACACGAACGACCACTTCCTGGCGAACCTCCAGAAGGACGGCACCTACTCGATCGTGCCGCGCGTGCCCGGCGGCGAGATCCTGCCCGAGAAGCTGGTGGTGCTCGGCCAGGTGGCGAAGAAGCACGGCCTGTACACCAAGATCACCGGCGCGCAGAGGATCGACCTCTTCGGCGCGCGCGTCGAGCAGCTCCCGCTCGTCTGGAAGGAGCTGATCGACGCCGGCTTCGAGTCCGGGCATGCCTACGGCAAGGCGCTGCGCACGGTGAAGTCCTGCGTCGGCACCACCTGGTGCCGCTACGGCGTGCAGGACTCGGTGTCGATGGCAATCCGCATCGAGCAGCGCTACCGAGGACTGCGCGCGCCGCACAAGATCAAGATGGCGGTGTCGGGCTGCACGCGCGAGTGCGCCGAGGCGCAGGGCAAGGACGTAGGCGTGATCGCCACCGAGAAGGGCTGGAACCTCTACGTCTGCGGCAACGGCGGCATGAAGCCCAAGCATGCAGTGCTTCTTGCAAGTGATTTATCTGAAAAAGAATTAATTCAGTTCATCGACCGCTTCTTGATCCTGTACATCCGCACCGGCGACCGGCTGCAGCGCACCGCGACCTGGCTCGAGAACCTCGAGGGCGGCATCGACTACGTGAGGAAGGCGGTGTGCGAAGACTCGCTCGGCATCGGCGCCGAGCTCGAAGCGGACATGCAGAAGTTCGTCGACAGCTACGCCTGCGAGTGGAAGCAGGCGATCGAGTCGCCGGAGATCATGAAGCGCTTCCGCCACTTCGTGAACAGCGATGAGCCCGACGCGGGCGTCGTCTTCGTCACGGAGCGGGGCCAGCCGATCCCCGCATGAGGGTTTGTCCTGTCGACCAAATTCTCAATAACGCCGGCGTGTGCGCCCTGGTCGGCGGCGAGCAGGTCGCTATCTTCCGCGTCGACGACAAGGTCTATGCCGTAGGCAACCACGACCCGTTCTCGCGCGCCAACGTCCTCTCGCGCGGCATCGTCGGCGACGTGAATGGCGAGCTGGTGGTCGCCTCGCCGGTCTACAAGCAGCACTTCAGCCTG
>Ga0114945_10002225_pt1 | contig 11485 bp, 15 predicted proteins | sample OV2TP3_FD_87194 | JGI IMG/M metagenome (GOLD analysis project Ga0114945, IMG submission 87194) | Hot spring microbial communities from Beatty, Nevada to study Microbial Dark Matter (Phase II) - OV2 TP3 | ecosystem: Environmental > Aquatic > Thermal springs > Hot (42-90C) | place: USA: Beatty... | reverse complement strand
CCCGGGTCCGTGGGAGGGCGAGCTGCGCAACATGTGGAAGCCGACGCGCCAGGAGGCGCTGTGGTTTCACGGCGGCAACCTCATGCAGTCGCGCCACTACTCGTTGTACCTCGGGCTGCAGCTCAAGGCGCGGATGGAGGCGATTCCGACGCCGGTGTACGGCGCCGAGGAAATCGGGGTTTGACACGGCCCATCTGGGGCCTCTGGGTCAGAACGCGTAGCCGAATAGCTCGATCTCGCCCTCGAAGTAGCGCTCGACCAGCCGCCGCGTGCGGGCGTCGTAGTAGTCGCGGTAGCCTTCGCTGGCCCGCCGGCTCTTCAGCAGCGGATTGAGCCAGACCCCCTCGCGCATCGGCACGCCGAGGCGTCGGAGCAGCTCCGGCAGCTCCTGGAGCACCGTCTCGAAGCGATACACGTGGTCGACGAGGAGCTCGCCGCCCGGGCCGTCGATGAACGCGAGCGGGCTCGGCTTGGTCGACTCCAGCCACCACGGCAGCCAGACGTCGAACGACATGTCCCGCGCCCACTGCGGCACGCCCGTCGGGCCGACGTGGCGCAGGCCCCGGTTAAACGCGAAGCACGACACCACCCAGTCCCACGGATTGCGCACGATCGTGAACCTGAAATACTCGTCAAAGCTGTCGCCGAGGAACCGCCGGATGTCAACCGCCCGCGCATGCTTGAAGTACGGGCTGGCGGCGTGCCTGCGCCCCTCGAGCGCGACCCCGAACGGCTCCAGGTACTTGCTGACCTGCGTGCCGCGGGTGCGCGGGATGTGCACGAAGACGAAGCGGTGAGATTCGCTGATCACGCGGCCTCGCGCGCCCGGTCGCGCGCCAGCATGCATGGGTCGAGCGGTCGGCAGCCGATGCCCTCCGAAGCGGCAGACGCCGCCATGACCGGCTGGTCGAAGCTCCCCGGCGTCACGCGGCCTATTCTGCCCTGTTCGCCTGCAGCTCGGCGCACGACATCTGCGCTCCGCTCCGGGAGCAGGGCGCGCAGCCGGCGCTGGTGCAGCGCTCGATCACGGTGGTCGCGATCTCCGAGTCGCTCAAGGCGCCCGCCTGAGGGCGGCTGCGCTCATCGCGGCGCACGCGCGGCACCTGGGCGCGACCCTCGTCACCAACAACGAGCGCGAGTTTCGCCGGATGCCGGGGCTTGCGGTGCAGAACTGGCTCAAGCCCTGAGCGGAGTCCCCTTCGATCGCGCTCCCGCCGGGGAGACTGCCTCAGCCATCCTGCGCGGTCCGTGGAGACCCGCCGCCAAGCCGCCGCGCCAAGTCCTGCATCTCCTCCTGCGCGCGCAGGATCTCCTCGAGCCGCAGCCGGGACCAGCGGTGCAATTGCTCGCGCTCGGCGCCTTCCCATGTGGTCAGGCTCCAGTCGATTGCCTGCTCGTCAGCTTCCCGCATCGCCGAGCTTTCGCAGTTTTTCGATGTCGATTGTATCCTGCGGCCGGCCCGCGATCTCCTTCATGCGGATGAGCGCCGGAATCGACACGAAGCGCACGGCGACCGGCCCGAACGGCTTCGCCAGGGCGCGCGCGTGCTCCTCCTCGAAGTCGAACGGTTCCGTGGCGAAAACGTCGATCGGCGTGTCGCGGTGACGTTCGCTCCAGAAATTCAGGACCGTCATGCCCCTGTCGCGGATCCATGCGGAGCGCTTGCGCGCATCGGCGAAATCCGCGGCCTGGATGGGGACGAGCGGCCGATAGCCGATGCTCTCCAGGGCGGCAAACGCCGCCATGACGTTGGGCGGAGCGAGCTGGAGCACGAGGGCGATGTCCCTGGTGAGGCGCAGATAGCCGTGCGCGTTTACCGCAAGCCCTCCGGCGACGAGGTAGCGCACCCCCGCCTTGTCGAGCGCGCGCACCAGCTCGTCGAAGCTTCCCAGCGTCATGCGGGCTATTCTGCCCCGTTCGCCCGCACCGCGCGCGCAATGAAATGCTGATGCGCGCTTCCTTCGACTGCACCGCCGCCGGCGCGCGCTTCTCGCGCTGCCGGCGCTGGCGCACGCTGCTGTGGCGCTGCTGGGATGCCTCGCTGCCCGCAGCCAACTTCCTGATGCTCAACCCGAGCACCGCCGACGAGCGCGTGCTCGACCCGTCATGCAGCCGTGCGCGCCGCTACGCCGAGCGCTGGGGCTACGGGACGCTCCTCGTGACGAATCTCTTCGCATGGCGTGCCACCGACCCGGAACAGATGAAGGCGGCGCGCGATCCGGTCGGCCGCGGCAACGACCGCGCGATCCTCTCCGCGGCCCGCGCCGCTGGAATCGTGGTCTGCGCCTGGGGCAACCACGGCGCGCATGTAGGGCGCTCGGCAGCCGTTCTGAGCATGCTGCGCGAGTCTGGAATCGCGCTGCACGTGCTGCGGCTGAACGGCTCGGGCGAACCCGCGCACCCGCTGTACCTGCCCGCGGCGCTCGCGCCGGTGCGCTGGCGCGAGCCAGGCGCGAAGCAAATCGTGGTCTGACCCTGATTTCGGGCCAGCGCTAGGCGACGAGCAGCTGCTCGAGCGCGAGGTAGCGCTCGCGCCAGGTCTCGAAGGGAACCTCGTCGGCGGCCTCGATCGCGCGCTGCTCGTCGAGCGATTCCGCGGCCAGGCGCGCGAAGCGCTGCTCCACCTCGGGCGCGAGCGGCAGCGCGAGCAGGCTCGCGCGGTGCTTCGCCGACAGCTCGAGCACGAAGCGCGTGTAGGAGTCGGCGAAGTCGTCGTGCATCACGCGCAACACGCGTGCGGACGGCGTGCTCGCCGGGTCCTCGAGCGCCGCGAGCGCCGCGGCGTGCGCCTCGCGGTAGCCGCTCCCGCCGAGCTCGCGATCCAGGCGCGCGGCGATGGGCGCGCACTGCGCGAGCAGCTGCCCGCCCCACTCGGTGAGCGGCACTTCGCTCTTGCCCTTTTCCAGCCGCAACCCGGGCTCGCGGCCGCGGTTGGCGGCACGCTGCAGGTTGCGCGCGAGCTGCGCGATCTCGCCGGGCGTGTCGGGAGGGCTGTCGCCGAGCAGGCAGTGCAGCAGGAACACGTCGAGAAAGCGCATGGCGCCGGCGTCGATGCCGACCGCGAGGAACGGGTCGAGGTCCATGCAGCGCACCTCCACGTACTCCACGCCGCGGCTGCGCAGCGCGTGCAGCGGCCGCTCCCCGGGGAGGATGGTGCGCTTGGGCCGGATGGTGCCGTAGAACTCGTTCTCGATCTGCAAGAGGCTCGCGGCGAGCTGGCGGTATTCGCCGTCGGCGCCCCGCAGCCCGATCCTCTCGTACGCCGGGTAGGGCCGGGTGAGCGCCTCCTGCAGCGACGCGCCGTAGCTCTCGAGGCCGTTGTAGCTCACCGCGAGCGAGGCCTGCGCGTCGCTCTGGTAGCCGAGGCGCCCCATGCGGAGCGACGTGCCATGCGGCATGTGCAGCGTGCCGCCCGGGAGGGGCTGCAGCTCGTGCTTGCGCCCCGCGACGAAGCTCGGGCAAACCGCGGGCGAGGCGCCGAAGAGATAGAGCAGCAGCCAGGAGTGCCGCCGGAAGTTGCGGATCAGCGCGAAGTAGCCCTCGTCGCGCACCCCGGGCAGCGAGAAGTTGTAGTGGATTCCCGAGATCGCCTGCATGCGCCGGCCGTAGCGGTACGAGAGACCTGTACGGTAGACGGTCTTGGCGCGGCCGATGTTGGAGGAGCCATAGCGCCCGAGCGGGATGGCGTCGTCTGCCGGGAGGTTACAGGGCATGCTCGCGCACCAGAGCATCTCCCCGCCGATCGCCCGGTACACCACCTGGTGGATTTCCGTGATCTCGCGCACGCAGGCGTCGGCATCCGGGTTCACGCCGGTGATCAGCTCCAGCTGCGCCTCGCTGAAGTCGGTGGTGATGTGGGGGTGCGTGAGCGCCGAGCCGAGCGCGCGCGGGTGCGGCGTCAGGGCGAGCGCGCCCGCCGCCTCTACGCGCAGGCTCTCCTTTTCGATCCCCCGCCGCATGCCGCGCAGCGTCTTGGGCGCGAGCGCGGCCAGGCGCTCCTCGAGCTTCCTCAACGGGACTCCTTTCGCAAAAGACCCCGCGCGCGCGGGGTCTTCGTGCGGCCTGTGGCGCGTGACGCGCTCAGGCCGGGACCGGCTGCGTCCTCTCCTCCTCGCCGGGCGCGGCCTTCGCCGGCACGGCGGGTTGCGCCTGCCTGCGGCGCTCTTCCTCCGCCTTCAGCATCTCGCGGCGGATTTCCTCTGCGCGGCGCAGCCAGTACTCGCGTTCGAACTCATAGCACATGACGCACCTCCTCCAGCCGATGCTACGCCGGGCCGGGTAGCCCGGCAAGCCGCATCGCGTGACATGTGGGAATGGGGTGCATGCGCGCCGCGCGCCCAAGCTAGGGAAGGGTGTAGAGCTCCTGCTCGCCTTCCACGTCCTTGAGGGCGAACTTGCCGAGCGCCAGGAGCTTGCCTGGAAAAGCGTCCGCGAAGGACTTCGAGACCACGACCCGCCGCTGCAGGGTCTTGGTCATGCTCTCGATGCGCGCCGCCTCGTTCGCGGCCGACCCGATCACCGTGAACTCGAGCCGCTCCGGGATGCCGATGTTGCCGTAGGTCACATGCCCGAGGTGCAGGCCGATGCCGAAGCCGATGGGCGTGCCCCCGGGGTTCGCCTCGTTGGCGGCGTCCACGCGCTCGCAAGCGAGCCTGGCCGCCGCGATCGCACGCCGGCACGCTTCCGCGGCGCCGGTCGCCGAGGCCCAGTCCCCGCCCGGCGCGTCGGCGATGGGGAAGATCGCCAGCAGCGCGTCGCCGATGAAGCGCAGCATCTCGCCGTTCTTTTCCATCACCGCGCCCGCGATGCACTGGAAATAGCGATTCAGGTACAGCAGGTATTCCTCGGTACCCATCGAGATCGACAGCGCAGTGGAGTTGCGCAGGTCGCTGAACCAGACCACGCTGTGGATGCGCTCGCCGTCGCCGTGGCGCACCAGCCCGTTCAGCACCCGGGCGCCCGTGTGCCGCCCGAGGTAGGTCTGCAGCAGCGTGACCGCGGTGCGCCGCTGGGCGTGCACCTCGAACAGGCGCGCGAGCACCGGCATCGCCTCGTAGATGCGCCCCAGGTCGCCGGTCGAGAACCCGCCCGCGGCAAAGGAGGTCATGGACATGACGTTGAGCTGCCCGTCGGAGAAGCGGAAGGGCATCGCCACGTAGTCGGTCGCGCCCTCGGCCTTGAGCTCGCGCACCACCGGAAAATCGAGCTTGGCCTCGGGCCGCTCGAGCTTGCGCCGCACCCCGCCCGCCCCGCGCAGGATCGACGCGAACGGGCTGTCCTTGAACTTGGGCTGCTGCAGGATGTCGTGCGGCTCGTAGATCGTCCTCGCGCCCGAATCCTCGCGCCAGACCAGCACCGTCGCGAACACCTGGGGATGAAGGGTCGGCATGATGAGGGTCATGCGCGCGAGCGGCACGCCGTTATCCTTCAGGCACTGGCCCCACTGCGCCGCCAGCTGCTCGGGATTCTGCGCCTGCCACGCCCGCTCGAGCAGCCAGCCGGCGAGCGGGTTGGCGTGCATGCTCTGCGCGGCGCGCGCGAGCTGCGGTATCTCCTCGTCCCCGTCGTAGATCGCGCTCACCCGGTCGGGATAGAAGGCGAGGTACTCGCGGATCGGCGCCGCGTCGTCGTAGGGCTCCTCGTACGACCAGGCCGCGTTCTCGGAGGTCTCGCCGCCCACCCGCAGCGTCCAGTAGCTGGCATTGCCCTTGAACGGGCAGTGCGTGCGGTGGCTCGTCTTCTCGAGCAGCTCGAGGCGCACGTCCTCGCGCGGGAAGTAGTAGGCCGGGGGCAGGCGGGTCTCGTGCAGGATCAGCGCGCGCGTCGAATCGGCGACCCAGGCGCCGTTGTACTCGACGCGCACGCGGCGCGCGCCCGGCTCGAAGCGGATCTCGTAGCCGGGCTCGCGCCGGCCGGGACGCGACCCGGCGCCGGTGCTCTGCGGGGTGGCCATGGCGTGACCGCGATTCAACTCCACATCGCCGCGGATGGCAACCGGCCCCGGGCGCGAGCGCTCATTTCTCCCCGACCGCGCGCCGCGCCCAGTCGAGCACGATCGCGAGCCTTGGAGGCAGCAGGTCCTCGGCCTCGTCGAACGTGACCCAGCGCCACTCGTCGTGCTCCGGGCGGCCGAGCTCGGGGGACACGGGCAGTTCGATTCTTTCCGCGTCGGTCTCCGCCAGGTAGTAGCGCGCGACCTTGTTGCCCGAGTAGGGCAGGGTCTCCTGGTACTCGTCGCCGAACGGGAACTCGACCTCGCCGAGACCCGTCTCCTCGAACACCTCGCGCCGCGCCGCGGCGAGCTGGTCCTCGCCCGGCGCTACGAGGCCCTTGGGAAAATCCCAGTTCGCGTAGGCGCGCAGCAGGAGCAGGCGCACGCCCTTCGGCGTCCTGTGGAAAACGACCGCGCCGGCGGCGCGGATATGCGGCGAGGCCATGATCCGATGGTAAGGCACCCTTGATTGCGCCGCCCGGCGCCCCCATGTCGGCGTCATGGACCGTCATCTTTCCTCCGAAGCCCTCGAGGGGGGCGACGCCGCGCGCGCTGCCTCCGGACCCGAATCCCGCCGCGGCGGCGCGCTCGCGCTGCGCCCGCTGCCCGAGGACGCGATCATCGTCATCCCCCTGCGCAACGCGGTGCTGTTTCCGGGGCTCATCGCGCCGGTCACGGTGGGGCGAGCGTCCTCGGTGCTCGCCGCGCAGGAGGCGGTGCGGCGCGAGGCGAAAGTGGGCTTCCTCCTGCAGCGCGACCCCAGCCAGGACGAGGTCCGTCCGCACGACCTGCGCCAGGTCGGCACCGCGGGCAGGATCGTGCGCTACGTCGCCGCGGGCGAAGGCGCGCACCACCTGGCGGTGCAGGGCGAGAGCCGCTTCCGCGTGCTCGAGTTCCTCGAGGGCTGGCCGTTCATGGTCGCGAGCATCGCCTGGGTGCCCGAGGCGACCGCCGGCGGGACCAACATCGAGGCGCGCTTCCTGCAGCTGAAGGAGAAGGCGGCCGAGGCGATCGAGCTGCTGCCGAACGCGCCCGGTGAGCTCGCGGGCGTGGTGCAGGCGATGGACTCGCCCGGCGCGCTCGCCGACATGGTGGCGAACCTGCTCGACGTGAAGGCGGCCGAGAAGCAGGCGCTGCTCGAGGCGTTCGACCTCGAGCAGCGCCTGGACAAGGTGCTCGCGCTGCTCGCCGCGCGGGTGGAAGTGCTGCGCATCTCCAAGGAGATCGGCGACAAGACCAGGAAGGAGTTCGACGAGCGCCAGCGCGAGCACGTGCTGCGCGAGCAGAAGCGCCAGATCGAGAAGGAGCTGGGCGAGGCCGAGGACACGGCGAGCGAGATCGCGGAGCTCAGGAAATCGGTCGAGGCCGCCGGCATGCCCGAGGAGACCCTCAAGCACGCGAGGAAGGAAATGAAGCGCCTGGAGCGCATGGGCGAGCAGTCGGGCGAGGCCTCGATGCTGCGCACCTGGCTCGAGTGGACGGCGGAGCTTCCCTGGAAGGCCGAGCCGCAGAAGGCGATCGACATCGCGAGCGCGCGCAAGGTGCTCGACGAGGACCACTACGGGCTGGAGAAGGTGAAGCGCCGCATCCTCGAGTACCTGGCGGTGCGCAAGCTCAACCCCGAGGGCAAGAGCCCGATCCTGTGCTTCGTGGGCCCGCCGGGGGTGGGCAAGACGTCCCTGGGGCAGTCGATCGCGCGCGCGACCGACCGCAAGTTCCAGCGCGTAGCGCTCGGGGGCACGCACGACGAAGCCGAGATCCGCGGCCACCGGCGCACCTACATCGGCTCGCTCCCCGGGAACATCATCCAAGCGATCCGGCGCGCCGGCTCGCGCGCGGGCGTGCTGATGCTCGACGAGATCGACAAGCTCGGCGCGGGGGGCTTCCATGGCGACCCGTCCTCCGCGCTGCTGGAAGTCCTCGACCCGGAGCAGAACTCGAAATTCCGCGACAACTACCTAGGCGTCGACTTCGACCTCTCGCGCGTCATGTTCATCGCCACCGCGAACGTGCTCGACACGATCCCGGGGCCGCTGCGCGACCGGATGGAAGTGATCCACCTGCCCGGGTACACGGCGGAGGAGAAGCTCGAGATCGCGAAGAAGTACCTCGTCAAGCGCCAGCTCGAGACCAACGGCCTGAAACCGGGTCAGACCACGATTTCGGACGCCGCCATCGGCGCGATCATCGCGGACTACACCCGCGAGGCGGGCGTGCGCAACCTCGAGCGCGAGATCGGCGCGGTGCTGCGCTCGGCGGCGATGAAGATCGCGGAAGGTGCGGCGACCCCGATCGTGATCGACGCCAGGGACCTCCACGGCATCCTCGGCGCGCGCAAGTTCGAGAGCGAAGTGGCGCAGCGGACGTCCGTTCCCGGCGTCGCCACGGGGCTTGCCTGGACGCCGGTCGGCGGGGACATCCTCTTCATCGAGGCCTCCAGGGTGCCCGGGAGCGGCAAGCTCATCCTGACGGGGCAATTGGGCGATGTCATGAAGGAGTCGGCGCAGGCCGCGCTCACCCTCGCCAAGAACACCACGGGCGAAGCGCTCGACAAGGTGGATCTGCACGTGCACGTGCCGGCGGGAGCGACGCCCAAGGATGGACCGAGCGCGGGCGTGGCGATGTACCTCGCGATCGTGTCGCTGCTGTCAGGCAAGCCGGTGCGGTCGGACGTGGCCATGACGGGCGAGATCTCGCTGCGCGGCTTGGTGCTGCCGATCGGCGGGGTGAAGGAGAAGGTGCTCGCGGCGCTGCGCGCCGGGATCACGACCGTGATGCTGCCCAAGAGGAACGAGAAGGACCTCGAGGACGTGCCCGCGAGCGCGAAGGAAAAGCTCGAGTTCGTGTTCCTGGAGCGGGTGGAGCAGGCGGTGGAGACGGCGGTGGGGAAATCGGAGGCAGCTCGACGCCAATAGAGGCCTGGTGCTACCATGGTGACACCATGGCCGATACGACGACGCTGAAGCTACCCCAAGCCCTGAAGGCGCGCATCGCGCGCCTGGCGAGGCAGACGCGACGCAGCCCGCACAGCCTGATGCTCGAGGCAATCGAGCGGGAAATCGCGCGTGCCGAGCGAACGCGCGACTTCGTGCGTGAGGCACTGGCCGCCAAGTCGGATATCGAGGCTGGGGGAGCGATATACGGCGCCGACGAGGTGCACGCCTGGATGGAGCGTCTTGCGAAGGGCGAGAGGCCTCCCCGACCCTCGCCTTGGCGAAAGTAGGCTACTCCGGGCGCTCGCTCGAGAACTTCGAGCGGGCGTTCGAGTTCCTCGCCGCAAAGGATCCGGCCTCGGCGGCGAAGGCAGTGGCAGCGATCCGCTCGGCAATCGAGATCCTGTCCACCCATCCGCTGATTGGCCGCGCCGTGGAATCGGGGTTGCGAGAGCTCGTGATCTCATACGGGACAACCGGGTACGTCGCCCTGTACGCGCACGTCCCGGAGCGAAACGAGGTTTGGGTTCTTGCGGTCCGGCACCAGCGCGAGCTCGACTACCCCGTTTGAATGCCCCCGGTGACGAGCGCGCTCGCCGCCCCCTTGCCGCGCACCTGCGCCTCCTCGAACTCTGCGGCGGCGATGGCGCGCTCGAGCGCGGCGCGCAACTGCTTCGCGGTCTCGAGCGTCAGCTCGACGCCGGCGCGCGCGCCCGGCTCGAGCGCCCGGTTGATGAAGTCGAGCGTGATGACGTCGCCCAGCGGCGCATGGCGCGCGTGGTCGTAGGCGACCACCGCCTGCGCGAGCGCGAACCACTCCTCGCCGCGCTTGGCCATGCCCTCGGCGGGCACGATCTCGATGATCGAAGTACACATGGCCGTGACCCTCACTTCGCGAGGTGCTGGCCGAAGAACGCGAACACCTTGCTCCAGCCGTCCATCGCCGCCTCGGGACGGTAGAGCGGCCGGTGCCAGTAGAAGAAGCCGTGGCCGGCGCCGTCGTAGCGGTGGAACTCGCAGGACTTGCCGTGCTTCTTCAGTTCCGCCTCGTGCAGGTCGACCTGCTCGGGGCTCGGCGCGCGATCCTCGTTGCCGAAGAGGCCGAGCAGCGGGCACGACAGGTCCTTCGTCATGTCGATCGGCGCGACCGGGGTCTTGTCGTTGAGCTCCTCCTTGCCCATCACGACGCGGCCGCCCCAGAGCTCGACGCAGGCGTCGACGTCCTTGCGCTGGCAGGCGTAGATGAAGGCGTGCCGCCCGCCGGAGCAGGAGCCGAAGACGCCGACCTTGCCGTTGTGGTTCGGCTGGGACCGCATCCACCTCACGGCGGCCGCGGTGTCGCCGACCATCTGGCTATCGGCGATGCCGCCGTCGGCGCGCACCTTCGCGGCGACGTCGTCCGGATTCCCCTCGCCGGCGCGCTCGTAGAGGTTGGCGCAGATCGCGAGATAGCCGTGGTGGGCGAAGCGGCGCGTGGTCTCGATGTAGAGCTCGCTCCAGCCGGGGAGGTGGTGGACGAGCACGACGCCGGGGAACCGTCCCTGGCCCTCGGGCTTGGCGACGTAGGCCGTGATGGGCGTTCCCTTGTCGCCGGTGAGGGTGACGTTCTCGCAGGTCATGCCTCTGTAATAGGACATCGGTGCTTCCTCCATTGGTTGAAACGCTTGCCCTTCTAGATGTTACTCCGGCGCGATTGGGACTCGACCATTGGCTGTCGATTCCCGTCGGGAACGAGATGCCCGGGCCGTCGCGAGCGCCTAGGCCCAGTCGAGCAGCTCGAAGCGCTTGCCGCCTCTCAGGCGGAAAACGCCGAAGTCCTCCCGGTCGACGGTGAGAATGCGGCTCGCTCCGGACTCGTTCGCCAGCCACACGAGGCCCGCGTCGGCAAAGTCGATGTCACGGTCGGCGTACTTGCGCAGCGTGTGCTCGAGCAGATCGTAGGCGAGCACCGGGACCTCCAGCACGGACATGCCGCCGCGTCGAAGCCAGGTGAGGCACTTCACCTTGGCTTGCGGCGAGAGGAAGAAGCAGGTTTCCACGACCGTCGCCGAGACCGTCGCGAGGGGATGGCGATGCTGCTTGAGGTATCTTGCCGCCGCCGCCGCAAGCGCGTCCTCCGGATCGAACAGGGCGACGAGAAAGCCCGTGTCCACGAGGACCGGCGTCATGGGGCCTTGCGGCGGAAGCGTTCCCTCAGCAGGCGCTTGGTGTGGCGCGCGACGTCACGCCTGGGTCGCGTGCGCAGGTTGCGCGCGAAGAACTCCTCGCCTAGCTCGTAGGGGGAGGGCTGGCCGGCCCCGGTGCTCAGCATCTGCTCGAGCGCGCGCTTGACCGCGTCGGTGCGGGTGATGCCGTGGGAGGCGCAGTAATCGGCGAGCCGCTGCTCGACGCGGGGCGGGAGGCGGACGGAGAGGGGCATGGGTGTATGACGGAGCTGATGGGATTGTACTACGCGATGGGAGTGGTCGGGATTGCGGACGTCCAAGGAGGCGGCCGAGCGGCCCAATCTTGCATCTCATTCCAAGATGCGACGCCAAGCGGTTGAATCGTTGCCCCACTT
>Ga0114945_10002223_pt1 | contig 11486 bp, 8 predicted proteins | sample OV2TP3_FD_87194 | JGI IMG/M metagenome (GOLD analysis project Ga0114945, IMG submission 87194) | Hot spring microbial communities from Beatty, Nevada to study Microbial Dark Matter (Phase II) - OV2 TP3 | ecosystem: Environmental > Aquatic > Thermal springs > Hot (42-90C) | place: USA: Beatty... | reverse complement strand
CAAGGTCGTCCCCCGCCGCCGAATGGAGGATGATGCTGAGCGGGAACTCCCGGAGCCTGCGCAGCCCGGCCCGGTATTCGAAGAGATTATTGATGTTGCACGGGTGCACGTCCAGATCAGGAGAGTCGCAGACGGCCTCCTTCCAGTCGACAAGATAAGAAAGAGTCTGGTATTCCTCCGCGAACAGAAACTGCACGCGCCTGTGGTGCCGCCACCGGGCTGGGACCATCTCGGGAGTCAGCCGAAGCCCGCCGACGAGCGTATCGGCCACGATCCGCCTCCGGTGCGGAACGCTGTGCGCATAAAACAGCAGGGTGCGGATCCGATCCGTCATACGCCTCCAGGGAGAGGCACAACCGCCTGCAGCAGGTGCGTCTCGGCCGGCCCCGAGGCTTCGCGCAGCCGTTCGGTGTGTCGGCGTATGCACGATTCAACGAGCGGGAGATTCCGGCGCGTCCATTCGATGGTCAGGCGCAAGCCTTCGGTCAGTGCGACCGTTGCCTCGAATCCAAGGACGCGCCTGGCCTTGGCCGTGCTGCCGAAGCGCCTGAGGGATCGATCCCAGTCGCGGTCTGGTCCTGCCTCCAGAGGAGCCGAATTCCCGGTGAGCCGGTTGATCGCTCTGGCCAATTCCCGGATCGACGTTTCCACTCCGCTGGCCAGGTTGTAGACGTCTCCCGGTTGCCCGAACGCCGCGCACAGCAGCAGACCCCGGACGATATCCTCCGCATAGATGAAGTCACGGGTGGCACGGCCGCCGTTCTCGAGGCGCAGCGACCGGTGTTGCAGCGCCCGGTAGATAAAAGTCGGAACCACGTTGCGCCAGACGGTTTCCGGAGTCCCGCGCCAGCGCCCTGCGCCGAGGATCTCTCCCGGCCCGTACACATTTTGGAAGCGTGCCCGGACCGCAGGCAGGTGGTGCCGACGGTGGTAATAGACCGAATAAAACTCCCCCACCACCTTTGAGATCTGGTAGGGCGTATCCAAATCCAATGGAACACGGCCTTCCTCCGCGGTGGCTTGCGCCTGGTCAGCCGTATGCGGAGCCAGCGTGCATCCGGATGCCGCATAGACCAGCTTCCGCAGCCGGCTGAATCCCTTGACCCGCTCGTAAAGCTTGAGGGTGGTGATCAGGTTGTTGTCATGGTCCGCCAGCGGGTCGGCGAGGGAGCTCTGGTTCCCGTGATAGGTCGCCAGGTGAAAAATATAGTCGAACTCGTCGGCCACACCCCGCAGCACCGGATCATCGGCAATCGACCCTTCTCTGAATTCAACCAGCGGGTCTTTGGGGAGATTGGCTCGCTCGGCCGAAAGCAGATTGTCCACCACCACTACGCGGTGACAGCCCTGCGCCACGGCTGTCCGCACAAGGTTGCTCCCGATGAACCCGGCCCCTCCGACGACCAGGATGGATTGGCCCCTCAAGGGTTCGTGCGTGGGCGGCGTCGCTGGATTCATGACCCTCACGTTCTGGCATCCGCCGGCTTGAGATGCGTGAAGGTCTGCCGGATGCCGAACCGCTTGTACCAGTCCACGGCGGCGGCCACGCCCTTCTCCAGCGACGTCCCTGCCTGCCAGGCGAAATCCTGATTGGTCTTGGACGGGTCCAGCAGGATGCTGTAGGCATCGTCCGGTTTACGGGGAGTCACGGGAACCTCGTGTTCCAACCTGATGCCGAGCGCCCGGACTGTGACATCGAACAACTCTTTGATGGAGAGGTCGGAGCCCGATGACACGTGATACACCCCGATCCCACCCTTTCCATCCAGGGCCATCAGCACGACCCGAATGAGATCGTCGATATAGAGGAAATCGCGGCGAGTATCCGTGACAAAACAGGACTGTCCGCTCGTCAGACGATGATAGAAGGTGGGGAGCGGACCGCTGAGGTTCCGCGGCCCGTAGGCATTCGCGAGCCGAAACGAGATCCAGTTCAACCCGCTCAACCGGACATAGCCTTCTCCGGCGGTCTTGGTGATGGCGTAGCTGCTTCCTTCAGGCCGGATGGGATGGCTCAAGGTAATGGGTTGCTCGTCCGGGTGCAGCCCGTAGCACAGCGCGGTCTGAAAATAGATCAGCCGTCCCACCTTATGGCGTCGTGACGCCTGCACGACATGCGCGGTCCCCACGACATTGGTCCGGCTGTCCTCCACCCAATCGCCGGGGTCTTTGTACGACGCTGCCGCGTGCACCACCTGATCGGGTCGAAAATCAGCGAACACCCGCTCCACGAGGGCGCCGTCACCGATGGTCCCCTCGATGACGGTCAGCCGCGGGTGCGGTGCCAGATTGTCCCGCCTGCCGGTCGCGTAATTATCGATGACCAGGACTGTCTCGCCCCGGGCCAAAAGATGATCGGCCAGATGAGACCCGATGAATCCCGCTCCTCCCGTGATGAGGACTTTCATGGCGCCACTTCCGTCTGAACCAGTTGCTTGAAATACGTCGCCCGGTCGTGGAAGCACCGCTGCCACAATTCCAGCGACAGCAGCCCCCACATCTTCCGGCCGAATTGAGGCTCCCGGTCGAGGCCGGCCAGGACCTTGCGGTTATCCACCAACGGCCGGGTCAGAGCCTGTCGCGATGACAGGGTGTCCCGGATGAACTCCTGGACCGGACCTCGTTCTCGCTGCCAGAGCTGCAGAGGAACCGGGAAACCCATCTTGTCCGTCCGGCCGAGAATGGATTCCGGCAACACCGTCCGCATCGCGCTCTTGAGGACATGCTTCATGCTCCCGTCCTTGAACTTGATGTTGGACGGGATGGTCGCCGCCAATTCCACCAGGGGATGATCGAGGAACGGCACGCGGGCCTCCACCCCATGCGCCATGCTGACCCTGTCTTCGACCTGAAGCAGGGCCGGCAGGAGGGTTTTGAAATCAAAGTGAGTCATGCTGTCGAAGTACGACTCTTTCTGGACATTGTTCCCGCGAAAAATGGCCCTGAACGTCTCGTACGGCGAATAGCCGTCCAGCTCCGACCAGTTGATCTCGTCTCCGAGATCAGACGCCCGGTTAATCAAGCGGAAGTAGCGTCTGTCCAGATCCTCAAAGAGCCCATCCCGCCAGAACTCCTGCAGCAACGGTTTGTACGGTTGGAGCGCGCGCAGGTTGGGAATGATGGACTCGTAGGTCACGATGAAGTTCCCGGAATGCATCGTGCCGTCGATCGCGGCCTTAATGCATTGCTCGAAGTAGGCGATTAAATACCTTGTATATCCTCCAAAAATCTCGTCTCCTCCAAGCCCGCTCAGGACCACCTTCCGGTGCCGGCCGACAAGGCGAGACACGATGTACTGGGGAAAGGAACCTGGGCCGGCCACCGGCGTGTCCAGATGGTAGATGACCTGCGGCATGGACTCGACGAAGTCAGCCGGAGTGACCTCCACCTCATGCAGGTCGAAGCCGTGGTGCTTGGCCAGGTCCCGCGCGTACCGGCTCTCGTCGTACCCGGGACCGCATCCAAACCTGCCGCAGAACCCCTGAAGCTCCTTGTCCGTTCTGATGGCCAGGGACGCCACGATGCTGGAGTCCAGGCCGCCGCTGACGTAGGCACCGATCGGAACATCGCTTCGCAGGTGAAAGGCGACTGACTCTTCGAGCAGCGCTCGGATCTGCTCTTCGAAATATCTGGCGGTGTGGTCGAAGTCGAGGTTGTAGTACACCTCCCAGTATCGGCGCGTTTCGACCGAGCCGTTCCGGGCCACTAACACATGCCCGGGAGGGAGTTCCCGGATTCCTCTGAACAAGGTCTTGCCGCCCAGGCAGAACTGAAAGGTGAGGTATTCCCTGAAGGCCTCAAGATCAGTCTCGACCTCCGGCACGAACGGGAGAAGCGCCTTGATCTCGGAAGCGAAATACAGGATGTCGCCCGCCACGGTGTAGTACAACGGCTTGATGCCGAACCGGTCCCTCGCGCAGAACAAGGTCTGCCGGGCCTCGTCCCACAATGCAAACGCGAACATGCCGCGGAACCGCTCGACGCACGCCTCCTGCCATGCCCCGTACGCATGCAGGATCACTTCCGTATCCGAGCGTGTCGAAAAGCGCTCTGCGCCCAGCTCATCGCGCAGCTCCAGATAGTTGTAAATCTCTCCGTTGAAGGTCAGATGATTGCCGGTTTTGTCCTCCATCGGTTGGCGTCCCGCCGAAACATCGATGATGCTCAGACGGCAGTTCGCCAGGCCCACCACGCCTCGCGGATGTTCCCAGATTCCTTCGCTGTCCGGACCGCGGTATCGCTGGAGTGCATTCATCGTTTTCAGAGACCGCTCCAATCCCCGAAGCTTTCCGGAAGAGAGGTGCAGCATTCCTGCAATGGCACACACGGCAAATCCCTCAGGACCGCCCGGACATCGGATCGATTTGGCCCGCCAGCATCGCGCAGAGAAACTCGCTCAGCAGATCAGGCTGGTGCTGCCCGAGACACAGCAGACAGTCGAACCGGTGCAGGTCATGTTCTCCCACAAACACCCGGACCCGGACTGACCACGGCAGACACAACTGTGCATCACCGCGCACGGCCGAATGCTCCCACGCCATGGTCCGAAGACGCCGCTCCCGGATAACGGATTTCAACCCGGGCTGCAACGCGGCGGCCGTGCCCTGCAGTTCCCCGCTCGCCGAAAGGTGACTCCGCCCATTGAGCCGATGGCTGACAAAGAGAAGGCGACCATGCTCCGGGTCGAGATGCAGGGAGATCCGGAACCGGCCATCCGTGCCTGCAGAGGAACGCATAGCCTGCCTGACGACAGCCAGTTTCAGGACATCCCGCAGCAAGCGTCTGACGCTGACCTGCCTTCGCAGATCAGCACTCCCCAGCCACCGCGCCAGAAGGGCCCGTCCCGGTCTGAGCTGCAACAGGAAGGCGACCGCAATACCCGCCTTCATGACGGCTCTCGGAATCCGGAGGACAGGGTCGGCGGCACGAAGGAGGCGCTGGCCGATCAGAGCCACGGGCCGTTCCACCGTGGCAAGCCGATAGCGCAGCCTGCTTGCCGGGACACGATCGGATCGCTCCTGGTCCAGCACCTCGTCGAACTGCGCAACGAACCGCCGGTGCGAATATCGCCCTGAGGCGACCAGATCCGTATAGGTCTGTTCGGTCAGGCTCCTCAGGAAAGGCGCGTCGCGAAGACTCCGGACCACCTCCTCCATATTGGAAAAGTCCTTCGCCAGCGGGATGTAGTGGACCCAGGGCTGCACGACTCCCGAATACTCTCCGGGAAACAGGATGAGGGCGGTACGCATCGCTGCCGCTTCGAACACGCGAGGGGACACCACCTGCAACTTTACGTTGCCTTCGAACGGCTCCAGGACCGCCCGAGAGACCGCCCAGAAATCGGCCTCAGGATGCTCGGCTAAATAGGCCAGGGTCCGTCGCTCCACGGAGCCGTCGAAATCGGTGATGCTCGCGCCGCTTTCCGTTCCGAGGGTGGCCTTGCAGGAACTCAGGAATCGGTTCCAGCTCCTCCCGTAGATGCGGTCCTCTTCGCGCCAACGGATGTCGCACCGCAAGCCATAGCGCTCTGCTCGTTCCAGGACTCCTTGCGCGATCCAGACCTTCTCCTGGGCCAATCGTCCCAGCCAGTACGGCAGCGTGCGGCCGCGATAACCGATGTCGATGGGGCGCGATTCGATAGGGGGCGGGATCAGAGCTTGTGGAACCTCCGGCACATAGCCGCCCAGCGTGTGGATTGTCCTGACTCCCGGCAGGCGGCGGGCGCCGTAGACTTTCGGAATCTCGGCGGGCGGCAGGAGCGTCCAGAGCACCTGGATGCCCAGGTCGCGCATCATGCCGGTCATCTCCTCCACCCAGCGGTACTCGTCCTGGATCAGTTGCACCTTCAGCCCGCGGAACCGCCTGATCTGCTCCCGAAACGCCGGGGCCAAATAATGATCAGAGATAATGACGAGCGAGTAGTGGATCACCAGCACGTCGAATTCATCCAGGTCCAGGAAGCTGCTGTGCGTCAATCCCCGTGGATTGAAGGTCCGGACATCGTGCCTGGAACATTTTCGGAATGCGGCGATATGCTCCCGAACGGTGTTGGCATGGCCACGGGTGTCGTCGCACAGCAGCAGCACGGACAGGCGGCGATTCGATCGCTGGCCTCCGGATGTCGCCGGTTGCGCGGGGCCCCCGACAGGCCGATCTGCCTCCGCAACGCCTCCAATAGTGCTGAGCGGCTTTTCGGTGTCGAGACTCATCGCTCCTCTGGTAGCAAGACCGGGTGCCTGCACACTTGCCGCCATCTCGCCGGATGCCGGAACACGCCCATGTCCAGCGCCACGCCCACCGGCTGTCGCACCGAAAAGGAGTGAGGCCGATGCCACAGGACCGCGTGTTGAATGCCGACCGTATCGGCCAGGCGCAGGGAAGGATAGATCCCGACCGCTACGGTGTATTCCCCTGGTCCCAGCATCAACGGGTCAAAGACCACATCAATCGAACCGTCCCCTTCCGTGATCTCCAGATCGGCGTCGTCCATAGAAGAAATCGAGTTACAAGCCAGCACCCCGTCCGTCCGGTAGACGGTCACCGCGATCACAGGTCCCTGCAGTACGATGCGCGACCGGCAGGAGATGCGGATGATCAAAGGCTCCCCGGTCGAGAAGGTCTGAGCAGGCTGTCCATTCCCTTGAAGGAACTCCACAGTTTCGATCTGCACCGCATGGTCCCTGCGCAGCAGACGCGCCCTGTCGGGTTCTGTACCGCACAGCTGGGCGCTGGCTTCAGCCTGACGGTCTCGCTCCCGGTACAGGGATTCGTTATAGGCCGTGACCACCTCCAGCGGCGTCCCATCCGCGATCACCTGTCCGTGATCGATCCAGATGCAGCGGGAGCACAGCCGCAGTATCGTGGCGTGATCGTGCGAGACCAGCACGGTGGTCCGCCCCTGGGCTTGAAGGTGACGGAAGCGCTCAAGACACTTCCCGAAGAAATTCAGGTCTCCCACACCCAACACTTCGTCGATCAGCTGGATCTCAGCCGGCAAACAGGTGGCCACGGCAAAGGCCAGCCTGAGGTACATCCCCGAGGAATAGGTGCGGACCGGCTGGTGGAGGAATTCTCCGAGGTCGGCGAACGCCGCGATCTGGTCATACAGCCGGTCCATGGCCTGTCGCTCCAGACCGAGATACAGACCGCCCGCATAGATGTTCTCCCGGCCGGTGAAATCCGGGTGGAACCCCGTTCCGAGCTCCAGAAGCGCGGAAACGCGACCTTTACACGTAACGGTGCCGTGAGTCGGTGAGGTCGTGCCTGCCAGCAGCTTGAGCAGGGTGCTTTTCCCCGCACCATTCCGCCCGACCACCCCGAGGGTGGTGCCCGGTTCGATCCCGAGCGACACCTCACGCAAGGCCCAAAACTCATCGAAATGCCGTCCGGCACGGACCGGCATGAGCCCGAAGAAGTCGCGTAACCGGGCCGACCTTCGCCGGTACAGCTTGTACATCTTCGAGACACCGGCAAGAGAGATCGCGCTGTCCATCACACCAGATCCGGCAAGGCGGTACGCAGCCGCGTGAAGTACCCGTGACCGATGAGCAGTATGCATACGGCGAGCGCTCCGAAGACGGCCAACCCGCCGAAAGCAGGGACCTGGGCATGCAGCAAGATCGCCCGGTACCCCTCCATCAGGAACGAGAGCGGATTCAGCCTCACCATCACGTCCAATCCATCGGGAACCATGTCAGCGGTGAAGGCGATGGGCGACACAAACATCAGCAACACGACACCCAGCCCCACCACTTGCGTCGTGTCGCGATAGAGAATGTTGACGCAGGACAGCATCCAGACGAGGCCGGTCGTGAACAGAGCCTGGAGCAGGACCAACACGGGCAGCAGCAGAACACTGAGCCCGATGCTTCCGGCCGCCACGACCACCGCGAGAAGCAGCATCGTCCCCCAGAGCTGCCCGACGAGCCCCACGCAGACCGCCGTCACAGGCACCAGCTCCACGGGGAACATCTGGCTTTTGAGCAGATTGCGCTGGGCCAGCACCGAGGCGGTCCCTCGGGTCAGCCCTTCAGAAAATCCCAGCCAGGGCAGCAGCCCGCAGGCCACCACCAAGGCATAGGTCCACCCGCTCAGGTCCGGCGCAGGTTGAACCTTCAGGATCTTCCCGAACAGCAGGAGATAGGCCAGAAGGAGCAGGCACGGAGCGAGCAGCATCCAGAGGAGACCGACTCGCGATCCGGCATAGCGGATCTTGAAGTCCAGCAGCGTCAGGCTCCAGATGAGCCGCCGGTTTCGCACCAGCATGCGGAGTGCGGTCATACAGGCTGCCCCGTGAAGTATCGGACCAGGGTCTCGAGAATCGCTTCGGCCGCGTACCCGTTCCCGTAAGGATTTCCGGAATGCGGGGGCCTATCCCGCAGGGAGGCTGCAGCCGCCACCACAGCGTCCGGATCGGTCCCGGCGAGGCGGTTCCACCCGGCCTCCACTGTTTCCACCCATTCGGTCTCCTCTCGAAGCGTCACGCAGGGAACATGCAGCAGGTAGGCTTCTTTCTGCACACCCCCTGAGTCGGTCAAGATCAGTCCGGCATGCCGCTCCAGGACGAGCATGTCATAGTACGAGACCGGTTCAACCACGCGTACCCCGGACGGCAGGACGACACCGGACAGGACCGCTTGGGTCCGCGGATGGAGCGGCACGATGACCGGAAACCCCAGCCGGCTCAAGGCTTCAAAGACCCGCTCCAGCTTCTGGCGATCGCCGGTCGTATCAGCTCGATGGACCGTGGCCAGCCCGTACTCGCCCGGAGTGAGGCCCATCTGGTTCAGGATTTCGGAGGAGCCTTCGGCTTTTTCCATATGATGGAGCAGCGAGTCATACATGACGTCGCCGACCAGATGCACCCCTTTCACCAGGCCCTCACAGCTCAGATTCTTGACGGCCCGGGTCGTCGGACAAAACAGGAGAGACGCCAGATGGTCCGCGATGACGCGGTTGATCTCTTCGGGCATCGCACGGTTGTAGCTCCGCAGCCCTGCTTCCACGTGCGCGCTCGGGATCCCCAGTTTGCTGGCGGCCAGACTGCCGGCCAGGGTCGAATTCGTGTCCCCGTACACGAGCACACAGTCCGGCCTCTCGGCATCCATCACCGCTTCCAGGCGCTCCAGCATCCGACCGGTCTGCTGGCCGTGAGATCCGGAGCCGACTCCAAGGTAGTGGTCAGGCCGGGGGATTTCCAGTTCTTCGAAGAACACAGAGGACATGCTCGGATCGTAATGCTGCCCGGTATGGACCAGGACCTCGCGCAGGCGAAGAGCTGGCGCCTGCTGGCTCACGCGGGGAAGCATGCGAGAGATCACCGCGGCCTTGACGAACTGAGGCCGGGTGCCTACCACGGTCAACAGCTTCCGCTCATCCATGGGCCAAGAACTCCATCGTTCAGAGCAGCACCACGTTGTCTTTGTTGATCTTGACGTGCCGCGTTCCGTTTCGCGTATCAAAGACGAGGGGGGCGTTGCGCACAATCAATTCGTAGTCGAAGGCGGAATGTGCCGTGAGGATCAGGGCACAGTGTGTCTTCGCGAGGGCTCCTTCCGTCACCTCAACGGCTCGATACGCCTGTTCGTCCAGGAGAATGCTGGGCGTGAAAGGATCGGCGTAGGAGAGGCGGGCACCTTCCCGCTGCAACTGCTCCATCACTTTGATGGCGGGGGTCTCGCGGGGATCACCGACATCCGCTTTGTACGTGACTCCCAAGACAAAAATCTCGGCCCCGTTCAGGCACCGCCCGCGCCTGTTGAGCAGGCGTTGCAGCTTGTTGACCACGTAGTACGGCATGTTCTCATTGACCTCGCCGGCAAGCTCGATGAATCGGGCATGAATATCGTATTCCTTCGACTTCCATGCCAAGTAATACGGGTCCAGTGGAATGCAGTGGCCCCCGACGCCAGGGCCGGGGTAGAAGGGCATGAAGCCGAAATTCTTGGTGGCTGCGGCGTCAATGACCTCATAGGGATTGATGTTCATCCGGTCGCAAAGAATCGCCAACTCGTTGACCAGCGCGATATTGACCGACCGAAAGACGTTCTCGAACACCTTGGTCATCTCCGCAACGCGGGGAGAGGAAACGGGAAAGATTTTGACGATCGACTGCTCGTAAAAGGTCCTCGCCAGATTCAGGCACGCCGGCGTGATGCCCCCGACCAGCTTGAAGGTGTTGTGGGTCTTGAACGCCCGGTTGCCAGGGTCCACGCGTTCGGGTGAAAAGGCCATGTACAGGGTCTCGCCGACTTTCAGGCCGGTCTCGGTCAGAATCGGCAACATCACTTCTTCGGTCGTGCCGGGATAGGTCGTGCTCTCCAGCACCACCAGCATGTCAGGGTGAGCGTGCTTGGCAAGCACCCGCGTCACCTTGACGATGGCGCTGATATCCGGCTCCTTGTTCCGGGTCAGCGGCGTCGGAACACAGATCAGCACCACATCACACCGGCCCAGCAGTTTAAAATCGCTGGTGGCCGAGAGCCGCCCGGCTTTGACCACCTGCCGAAGGTCATTATCATCCACATCCGGAATGTAGTTGTGGCCCCGGCTCACCATCTCCACTTTTTCGGGAGCCTCATCGATCCCCAGGACCGTGTAGCCGGTTCTGGCCTGGAGGACCGCCAAGGGCAGGCCGACGTAGCCGAGGCCGACTACGCCGATGATCGCGGAGCGATTCTGGATCTTGTCGAGCAGAGACATGCCGTCCTCACTTCTGTCAGAAGTCCCGCCGCTGAAAGATGACACAGGCAATCGTAATGGCCAAGGCCGCGTAGAGAAGGCCATAGGCCGAGGCGATCAGCAGATAAGACGGCGCGACCGTCAGTCCCGCCGCTGCTTGTCCTTTCATGTTGAGCATTTCCAGATTCGGGCACAGGTAGTACAGACCTGTCATGACGGCCTTGATACCCTCGCTGTTGGTTTTTTCCGCAATCCCTTTCAGATCGGCGGTCAAATGCCCGATGACGTACAGGCCGAGGGTCATCATGGCGCTCAGGGTCGAGGAGCTGAACGTGGAAAACATGAGCGCCAGCGCGGTCACCAGGAGCAGCTCGATGAAGACGAGCCCGATGGCCTGGAGGAGAGCCGCGTGGATCGGCGCGCGGTTGATCCACAGCGCGGCCAGGAATCCAACGAGCATGATAGATAAATTGACCATGAGGGTCAACGTAAGCCCCACGTATTTTCCAAGGATAAACTGGACCCGACTGAGCGGCCTCGCCATGATCGTATAGATCGTCCGCCGATCCAGCTCTTTGCTGACCAAGCCGATGCCCACGAAAATAGCCAGCAGGACGCCAACGAGGTTGATGACGGCAAGGCCCATGTCGGTCATGATCTTGTTCTGCTCGGCAATGGTCAGGTTCCCCAGCAGCACCGACGCAGCGATCAGCAGCAACGCGAAGAACAGGAGATTGTAGAGGATCTTGTCCCGGAGATTTTCCCTGAACGTGTTCAGGGCGATCACGACAATCGGCCACACCGGT
>Ga0114945_10002222_pt1 | contig 11489 bp, 14 predicted proteins | sample OV2TP3_FD_87194 | JGI IMG/M metagenome (GOLD analysis project Ga0114945, IMG submission 87194) | Hot spring microbial communities from Beatty, Nevada to study Microbial Dark Matter (Phase II) - OV2 TP3 | ecosystem: Environmental > Aquatic > Thermal springs > Hot (42-90C) | place: USA: Beatty... | reverse complement strand
GAGATAGTAAAAACTCTGAACTATATACCAACCCAGATGTAGATAGAGCTATTATAAAAAACCTACATATTGAAAATAGTGAGATTAAAGGAAGAAAAGTTGGCGGTTTTAGTTCAAGTTGTAATCTGTGGATAAAAATTGTAGATTCGTCTTTTAATGGAGTTTTAATAGGAGACAAAGTCGGAGGATTATGTGGAAATAATGTTATTGATCCAATTCAATTTATACATATTGAGAGAAGTTATTTTAAAGGAACAATAAATGCACGAGATTCAGCAGCAGGAATTGTTTATAATAAAGATATAGGACAAAAAGGAATCATCTTTTCTTATATAAAAATTAAAGACAGTTATATCGATGCAACTATGAACAGTAAAATAGTATCTGGTTATTCTTATAATCCACAATACTTAATTATTGAGAATAGTTATGCTTTAATTAACTCTCTAAAACCAGACTCTGAAAATTATGGTTTTATATATAAAGTTGATGAATCAAGTTCTCCAATTAATTCAATCAAAAATTCCTTCAGCATTATAAATACTCAAGGAACAGTAAACGGATTCTCAAAAAATAATGAATATGTTAATACAATAGAAAACAGCTACGTTTATTCAGGAAATATTTGTTTCGGTCCTTCTTCAAATACCGAATCATGTTCTATTGATTCTCTTAATTACTTCTACAATTATGAAAATGAGCCAATGAAAAGCTGGGATTTTAATATATGGAACGACTACAATAAATTAAATTATTTACCTCAATTAAAAAATAGTGAAACACAAAAGTGTATAGATGAAATTAATAGCAGGACAGATATTCCATTTTGTGGTACAGGAGAATGCAGAAGACAAGGAACATTTATTTGTTCATCAGGAAAAGTAGAAGTTAAATGTGAACCAGGTATTCCAGCAAGCGAAGAAATATGTGATAATAAAGATAATGATTGCGATGATATAATTGATGAGATCTGTAATAGTTGTACAATGTATCCTGGAGCTGATGCATGTACAGAAAATGAATTATGTAGGGGTGAGAGTATAAGAGGAGATGGAACACTTGAAAAATGTTGTTCAATCCAATGTATATTACCCTCATGGAATACATGCGATGAATGCGGACAAGGATTGTTTAATACTTGTGATAGAGCTGAGTGTTATGGAATTATTGAACAGTGTTCATTTGCTCAAGGAACAGTTAATACTTGTATACCTTGCAATCAAGTTAATGAATGTTATAAATACAATAATGAACAAAGTTGTAAAGATAATGTTTGTGGATTAGATAATTGTAATTTTATAAATAATGAATGTAAAACTAATGTTTGTGGCGATGGAATAAGAAATGGAAATGAAGAATGTGATGATGGAAATTTAGATTTAGGATGTACTGAACAATGTGTTTTTGAAACGAATTTTATTAATGTTAAAGAACCAAGAGATAATGCTGTATACAAAAATATTGTAATTCCTATTAAATATTCAGTTAGAAATGGTTATTCATGCGAATTAATGGTAGATGGAGAATCAAAAGAAGAAAATTGTAATTTGAATTCTCAACTTATTATAAATCCAACTGAAAGAAATAGGGCCGAATCTCATGTTATAGAGATAAAAGTTAAAGATAGGAATGGGAACGTAGTTAAGAGTAATAGAATTAATTTTATCGTTGAGAAAACAAGAGAAAATATTTTAAAATATAATGAGTTCAGAAAAAAAGGAGATACAATTAATTTAGATGATCTATCAGATGACGGATTAAAAAAAGTAAGATTATCATTAGATGACGGAGAAAATGGAGAGATTCATTTGGCAAATGATTTTGATTTAACACTAATAGCAAATCAAGAAAAAGTAATAGACTTAGATTCACAAGTTGATATTTCATTCAATAAAATTTCAGTAAATACTAATAATATTAACCTACTTCAAATTCCAGCAAAACTTTATTTACATAAATTATCTTTTTCAAATCCCATAATATTAAAAGATGGAAGTAAATGTAATAATTGCGTTATTGAATCTTATCAGCAAGGAACATTAGTTTTTACAGTTCCTGGATTTTCAACTTATGAAGCTGCTGAAACTCCGCAACCGCCGCCTCAACCTCCTAATAACGGCGGTGATGGAGGAACTGTCACCCCTCAAAGAAATAGAACTCAACCAACAAACAGAACCATTAATATTTCTATGAATAAAACTATTAACGTATCTTCAAATATTTCAATAATAAATTTACCAAATAAGAGTGATGAAGAAAAAAATATTTCTTTAAAAGATGAAGAGCCAAATACAAGAAAAACTTGGATCATACTTACAGTTATAATAATATCATTACTCATCATATTTTTAACAATATTTATTATTTGGTATATTCAAAGAGAAAAATCTAATAAGAGAGTTAATTCACAGATATTCATTAATAACCCAAAATCAAAAATGTAGTCTTATTTTGATAGTATTTGATAAATTTGGGTTAAGAACAAAATTATTCAAAACCTATTAAACATATAGGCTCAGCTAAAGGTTTATTAGAAAGACTAGAATTATTAGATAAATTACTTAATAAACAGAATTAAATTTCACGCAAATCCTAATTTTCCAAATCTTTAAATAATCTATAAATTTATTTTAAATATGATAAAAGAGAATAAAATTAAAGCTTATATATTAAAAAATGCTCTTGAGCATAATGGAAACGCCCAAATAAATCCGATAATCAACTCCTTATTTAACGAAGGACTGAAAAAAAAGGATATTCCTAAAACAATTCCAATTATACATAAGATTATCGATGAAATTAATAAACTAACAATAGAACAACAACAAAATGAATTTGAAAAATTAATAAATTTAATTGGTAAAAGAGAAACAAGACAAGGATTACCTGAGCTTGCTAATGTTAAAAAACAAATTATAATGAGATTCGCTCCTTCTCCATCAGGTCCATTACATATTGGTCATGCCCTAACTGCTTCTTTATCATATTTATATGTTAAAAGATATGGAGGTAAGTTTTATATTAGGATTGAAGATACAAATCCAGAAAATATTTACAAACCAGCATATAAAATGATTAAAGATGAATCTAAATGGTTATTTAATAATCCTTCTATTATTATTCAATCCGAACGAATGAATCTTTATTATAAATATATAGAGATGCTATTAAAAAAAAATTCTGCTTATATATGCACTTGTTCACAAGAAGAATTTAAAAAAACAATTACTGAAATGAAAGAATGTCCTTGCAGGCATATTCCATTTAAAGAACAGAAAGATAGATGGAAAAATATGTTAGATAGAAATGGCTATAAAGAAGGACAAGCAGTTGTGAGATTTAAAACTTCTGTTAAACATAAAAATCCTGCGTTTCGGGATTTTCCATTAGCTAGAATTAATCTTGATTTTCATCCTTTACAAAAAAATAAATATAAAGTCTGGCCATTAATGAATCTTGCAGTTACAGTTGATGATATAGAATTAAATATTACACATATTATTCGAGCAAAGGATCATAGAGATAATGCTGAAAAACAAAAGCTTATTTTTAAAGTTCTAGGAAAAAAATATCCTGAAAGTTATTTTCTTGGAAGAATTCATCTAAAAGATCTTATACTGTCATCATCGCAAATGAGAAAAGACATTGAAGAAGGAAAATATTCTGGATGGGATGACCATAAACTTTTAACTATTGCATCACTTAAAAAACAGGGTTATAAACCAATTGCTTTCCATGCATTTGCTGAACAAATTGGTTTAAATGAAGTTGATAAAAACATTGATAGAAAAGAACTTTTTTTATTGTTGAATAATTTTAATACAGAAAAAAATTAAACTATCGCCTTTATGCGACAGATATTGCTTTGTAACGTATTTTTTTCTGTCCCAAAAACTTCAATCAAATAAACAAGAAGTTTTTGATAAAAGGAAATAAAAAAATTACAAACATTTCCACATGCACCGAAATTATTTACATCAGTTTGAAGATTAAATCCATCATCAATTGTATTATCGCAATCATTATCTAGTCCACTATATAATGAATCAGAAGCTTCTGGAAAAATCCCTTGATCATTATCATTGAAATAAATTAATTTACCATCATCATTGATCTCTCCAATGTTACAATTATAAACTCCTTTTTCATTTTAAATTAAGAATATTTCAATACATATAAACGTTTTTATATATATTATTCTTATAATTAAAAGATGAGAACATGAAAAAATCCTTAAACTTATTTATTAATTATATATTTTATTTAGGATTTTTAACTGTTAAAATGCAAGCACAAAATAATTTCATATCAAGCATTTCAACATGAAAAAAATATTAATAATATTAGATGGAGCAGCTGACCTGCCATTAGCTGTTTTTAATGGAAGAACTCCTTTAGAAATTGCAAAAAAACCAATTCTTGATTTTTTCGCTTTTAAAGGAAAGTTAGGTTATATGTTCCCTATTGATGAAACAACTGTTCCTGGTAGCGATATCTCATTAATAACTTTATTCGGAAATGATTATAGAGAATGTAAAAGAGGAATTTTTGAAGCTATAGGGGCAGGTATAAAATTAAATAAAGGAGATGTTGCTTTTAGAACTAATTTTGTTACGATAGATAATTTAAAAAATAAAAAAGTAATAGACAGAAGAGCAGGAAGAAATATTACTACAAAAGAATCTAACGAGCTTACAGCTATTATTAATAAGAAGATAAAATTAAATTGTGAGTATATTTTTAAAAATACAGTGCAACACAGAGGAGTTTTTGTATTAAGAAATAATAAATTGTCAAGCAACATAACAAACGTAGACAATGAATGGCTTAAACCTGGAGAAAAATATGAGAATTTTAGTTTATCTTATCCATTAGACAAAAGTGAAGAAGCACTAACTACTTCATCAATAATAAATGATTTCGTCAACAAAGTTTATTATCTCTTAAATAACCATCCTATTAATAAAGAAAGAATAAAAAAAGGATTTTTTCCTGCAAATATGATTTTCTTAAGAGGTGCAGGAGATAAAATTCCTAAATTAAAAAAATATAACTCATGGATGTCAATTAATGCAATGCCTTTAGAAGTTGGTATAGCAACACTTTCTGGCATGAAAAACTTTTCTTATGATATTCCTGAAATGAAAACAATTGATGTATATAAACATTTATATCAAATCCTTGAAAATGAAATTCATTATGCTATTAAGATAATAAAAAAATACCATAAACAATTTTCTGGATGTTACATACACATTAAAGAAACTGATGATCCTGGACATGATAATAAACCGTTAGAAAAAAAGAAAATGATTGAAATTATTGATAAGAAATTTTTTAGATTTTTAAAAGAATTTAGTGATAGATATCCTCTTAAAATAGTTGTTACTTGTGATCATTCAACACCATGTAAAATTAAAGGTCACAGCAGTAATCCAGTTCCAGTTCTTATATATGGAGATGGAGAAGATGACACAATTGCTTTTTCAGAAAATGAAGCTAAATTTGGAAGTCTAGGTAAATTTTATGGAAAAGATTTCATGAGAGTTACGGGATTGAGAAAATAATAGGTAACTTTCATCAATGAAAAGGATAATCACAACAAATCTTATAAAGAAATTTATTATGCTTAATGTATGATAGTACTTGATATAGAAACAAGCGGATTAGATTATTATAAGTGTGGAATATGGCAAATAGCAGCTATTGAATTTGAAGCTCCAGTAAATATTTTCTTTCAAGAATGTAGAATTGATGACGAAGATGTTATTGAGGAAGGAGCATTGAAAATTACAGGAAAAAGCGAACAAGGATTAAGAGAAATAAATAAACAATCTCAAAAAGAACTTTTACATAATTTTTTAAAATGGACTAAAATGATAAAAATAAAAAATTTTATATGTCAAAACCCTCAATTTGATCTTGCATTTTTAATAACTAAGATTAGAGAATATAAATTTCCTAGTAGCTTAGAATCTCCAATTCCACATAGAGCATTTGATCTTCATAGCATTGCTTCATTAAAGTATCATCAACTTAACGGAAGATTTTTAATTGAAGATAACAGAAGTAAAATGAATCTAGGAAATACTCTTAAATTTTGTGGGTTAGTTGATACCAGAAAATATCATAATGCATTAGAAGATGCAAAACTTACAGCAGAATGTTTTTCACGAATAGTTTACGGAGAAAATTTATTCAATGAATTTAATAAATACACAATTCCGGATTATTTAAAATGATTACCTACAATGAATTGTATGAAGCACTAAGAAAAGAAAGATATAGTGAGCAATTGCAACCCATTCCAAAGATTTTCATAAAAGATGTTGCGGCATATTTGAAAGATAAAAAAGAAATTGCAGAAAAAAAAGATGATGAATTTTCAGATACTATTTTAAAAACAAAAAAACAGTTTGAAAATTCATTGGCTATCTTTAAGGAATTAATGTTAAGAAGAAAAAAGAAAATTCTTGAACTTGCTTTTGTTGCTACAGAAACAGGGATAAGTAAAAGAGACTTTGAGAATATGTTACAAATTGAAAAAGATGTTTTTGATAGCATTATGAAAGCTATTGAGAAAGGTGATAAAAAAATAAGTGAAATGTTAAAAGGAACAGATAATGAAAAGAAGAAAAATAAAATGATAATTTTTATTGAAGATACAGAAGAATTTTTAGATTTAGATGGAAATTCTTTAGGTCCTTTTAAAAAAGGAGATATTATTAATATCCAAGAAGAAATTGCAAATATCTTAATTGTAGATAAGAAAGCGGAGAGTGTGGAGGATTGAGATTAATAATTATTTAATTTGGATGTAGCTTCAAAGATAGAAAACATTTATATAGTAAGACCTTATACTATTCATATACTATATTATATCATGAAAATAAGAAAAATAATTCCTGTGGCGCTTCCAGAAGGGCTTGTATTAGAACTTGACAAGTTAGTTAAAGAAGGAGAATTCGTGAGCAGGAGCGAAGCTTTGAAATTTGGAGCACGATTAGTTGTGATGATGTCAAGAAGAATTCATGATAGAATAGAAGATTATGCATATGAAGAAATAAAAGAAGGGGTATTGAGAGGTAAGAGAGCGCATGTATCTTGACACTGATGTTGTTCTCGCATTAATAAAAGAAGAAGATTGGTTAAAAGATTATGTGAAACTATCAGAACTTAGGCCAGCTAAAACTTCTGCTATCACAATAATAGAAGTACGTTTGGTTATTTTAAGAGAATATTCAAGAAAAAAGGCATTAGAATCTTTATCAGAAATTAAAAAATTAAAAGTTGAGATAATTCCTACTGATATGTTTATACAAAAAGAGGTGATAATATGTATATAATTTTATTCACGGGTATCGGTGATGGATTTGCTTATAATAAAGGACAGGCAACAGGCATGATTAACTCGGTGGAGTTTTTATCGTAAAATGAAAAAAGTAGCCATAATCATAATAGTAGCATTAATCATATTTGGGATTTTTTTATTTGGTTACTATGCTTTTAGTAGAGGATATTTCGATAGTGAATTAAGTATGTGTAAATCAATATCATCAGAAAGTTTAAGTGAAGCATGTGTTGATGCTCTAGCTGTCAAAAGAAATGATGTTAGTATCTGTAAAAAAGCATTTAATAATTTTCTTGGTATGAGAACTGATTTTGGTGATTGTGTAGATTATTATGCTGAACAAACAGGAAATAAAGAAGCTTGCGATTTAAGAATAGAAAAAAATATATGGGGTAAAAAATTCTACGGTTTTAGAGATTCATGTTTAGTTAATGTTGTGAAAAAAAATCCAGATCCAAATATATGTAAAAATTTATCTTCTCAATTAGATAAAAATAATTGTTATATTCAATTAGCAATAAAAAATGGTTTGATTGATTATTGTTATAAAATTGTAGATTTCAAAGATAAATTTAATAGAAATTGGACTTACTCAAAGGAGGTCTGTATTGCAGAAGCAACCTGGGAGATTCGAAGAAAAAATGACATTCGGTAAAGATATGTGTAAATTTGACTCGAGAATTAAATATCAGGAGGATAAAGAAAAAAATGGCATTCGGTAAAGGTTTTTATATTTTTGGAATGATTATTGGAATTCTTTTTTTTTTGTGGGCAATATTGAATTTTATCTTTGAATTCTGGGCTCATTCATTAATATATTATTTAGCCCAGATTCTTGTAGGAACTGCAATAACCATAAGATCATTTATTGAATATAGAAAATTAAGCAAATAATTATTTCAAGCCTGTACCGGGAATTGAACCCAGGACATTTTGTTTACGAAACAAACGCTCTACCGACTGAGCTATACAGGCGATATTTGATTTAAAGATTAATGTTGTTTATAATATTTTGTTAAGTTAGAAAAGCATTTGGGATGTCAATAATATGCGAAAAGCTCCATTTACTTTAAAGAATAAGGTAAAGGAAGAATAACATCTCTAAAAACTATTCCAAAATTTATTCTTTCACTTAGAATATTATCTCTAATGACAGGATCACAATCAAAAATAATTACATTATCTGGATTAATATGATCTATAGCAAGATTTTCTATAATATCATTGCAACTAATCCTAAAATTATCTTTACTATATCCTCCATCATCATAGGAATACTCATGTTTCAATCGTTGTATATCTCCAGATAAATCATCATCGATAAAAATAAGTGCTTTTGTATTTTCATCAACTGATTTCTTTTGGTTAATAGGATAAATAAAACTAGTAGGGTTATATTGATTATTTCGACGAGCTAATTCCAAAATTTCTCTTATAGCATAATAACTACTTATTGGAAGTTTTCCATTATAATTCACAAGGTCTTCTAATACAGTAATAAAACCTGAGAAGCATTTTCTACACTTTCTATAGGATATATTCGGACAGGTTCTCCAACAATTTGAAAAGTGGAATGTAAGATTTCTATAGGACCTTCTCTTGTTTGATAGCATGCATTTCGAATTTTTTCTAATAATTATTGAGGATCATTATGTAACTCCCACGCTTCATGAGAATCAAATACTTTATCTATAATTTATCAAGCCTGCGGAGGGATTCTAACCCCCGACCTACGGTTTACAAAACCGCCGCTCTAACAACTGAGCTACGCAGGCATGATTATTCGAGAAAAGTATAGTTTAAAAACCTTGTTTTTAACTCATTCTATATAAAAAATTTTAAAAAAAGAAAATAATCACAACACATTCTCTTCATCAACTCTTTTATAATCATGAATCTCATTTATTGAAAACCATAGAGCAAGTTCTTTTTTAGCATCTTCATAATTTTCAGAAGCATGAACTAAATTATGCCCCTGATTTTTAGCTTTTGCATATTCTCTTGATACGTGAGCAAAATCTCCTCTAATTGTTCCAATATCTGCTTCTCCAGGATAAGTGCTTCCAACAATTTTCCTCACTAATTGAATGGCATTAACTCCTTGAATAACAATAGCAATAACAGGACTTGCCGTTAAATAATCTAATAAATAATCTCTAACTTTTTTTCCATGTTTCTCAGCAATTATTTGAGTGTAATGCTTTTCAGCTAAACTCTTTGTTGGTTGTACCATTTTCATTCCAACAATTTTTAATCCTCGTTGTTCAAATCTTTTTATAATATCCCCAATTAATCCTCTCTTCACTCCGTCAGGCTTTATTAAAACTAAAGTTTGTTGTATCATTTTTCTTTTTATCTTTAGATTTTATATTAGAAAAAGGTATTTGTAAAGAAAAACCGTAATTCAAAATTCTTCTTCCTTGCGAAATACATACTTGTAATCGAGATAAATCATTATTCTCTAGATCGGGATATAAATTTGATGTCTCTTTACAGATTCCTGTCCAAAAAAAATATCCACAATCTAGATTTCGAAAACTAATTGCTCCATTTACAAAATAATAATCATAAGAAGTTAATGGAATTAAATCTATCAAATTTTTAATTTTCCCAGTTTCAGAGTAAACTCTAAACGCAGGCCAAATTTCTCTTTCACTAAACTCACTATCTAATACAGAAAAACCAAAATCCCGAGGAATTTTAGAAATTATTTCCAATACTCTAATTTGTTGTTTTTTATTTAAATTTGAGCTATCAAACAAAAGTTCATTTCTCATTTTCCTTGGTTATCTTCTTTCTCCTTGTATCTTTTTTCGTCTTTTTTATTTTTGTATCAACTAATTTAGACGATACTTCATCATTTTTGTCCTCATCCTTCATTTCAATTTCATTTTCTTTCATTGATGCTTTTTTCTGAACTTTCTTAATCTCTTCGACAGCTTCTTTAATTTTATCTTCCTCAATTTTCTTTAACTCCTCCACTAATCCAATTTCCTTTTTCTCTTCATCTACTTTATCTTTTAAAGTTTTCTTTTCTGGAATTTCCTCTTTTAATAATGGTCTTTTAACCTCTAATATTCTTATTTCACATAACGACAAAGGATATGTTTTTTTCAGAAAAAGCGATAATGATTTCTGAAGTTTATTAGTAAGTATATCAGAGAAAATCTCCTCATCAGTTAATTCTTGAATATATCCCTCTAACCAATTTCTGGCTTTATTTCTCAATGTTTTTCTAACTACTCTAGATACTTTTTTTCTCGTTATAATAAACGGCTTAACAACTAACAAACTTTCCTGAGATTTTGATAAAAACGAATCTTCAACATAACTAACTTTTTTTCTAATCATCCTTCTGATAAAATAAGGCATAAGCTTTAATCGAAATAGAGAAGTAGTTAAAATTTTATCTTTAATTAGAACTATAAAAGTTCCTTCAACACTCTTTCCTTTTAAATATCTAGTCAAATCTAATTTTATAGTTTTGTTTAATAGTTCCTCATTAGAATTTCCAAGCAATTCTAATCTAGATTTAAACAGCGGTAATTCTACAGGAATAAACTTTCTTCTTCTTGTTAAAACCTTTGTTTGTTTTTGTACCATTTTATTTCTCTCCTATTATAATTTTTGAAACTCTTCTTGAATGATTGGCATGTTTAGATTTTTTACATTCTTGACAAGTATAGATTAAAACTTTTCTTGTTGTGGATTTTGTTTTTCTTTTCCATGATTTAACTGCTTTTTTAGAATATCTTCCCCAATTTCCAATTCCTCGCGCTTTGCCTCTTGCTCTTGCACGAGATAATGAACCATAACTCAAAGTCCCTCTTTTAAATCCAGTGCTTACTACATCTATTTTTTGTTCTGTCTTTTTTTTACAAAAAGGACAAAACCTATTTGTTTTTTTTGGGAGTTTCATTACCAAAGAAACCTAGGTTTCCTAGATGCAACCTTCCTACGATTGCACTAGGTAGTCTAGTATAATTTTATTTGTAAAAATCCAAGAAAAGAAGAGTTTTTAAAGTTTTGTGTATTTACAGTACGTGATGCAGAATCATATTAGCTAATCCTCAAGAATTAGCGTAACAATCACCCATCTTTTTCCTGTTATACATTCATTATCTTTTCAAAGGTGAAG
>Ga0114945_10002221_pt1 | contig 11490 bp, 11 predicted proteins | sample OV2TP3_FD_87194 | JGI IMG/M metagenome (GOLD analysis project Ga0114945, IMG submission 87194) | Hot spring microbial communities from Beatty, Nevada to study Microbial Dark Matter (Phase II) - OV2 TP3 | ecosystem: Environmental > Aquatic > Thermal springs > Hot (42-90C) | place: USA: Beatty... | reverse complement strand
CAGGCGGCGCTCTGTTTTGGCCATGTGGCCATTCCGATCCTGGGAGTTCTGGCATTCGGATTCTGGACGCATCTGGGATACGGGTCTCGCCCAAGCGCCATATCGGCTCTGGCGCTCATGGTGTCCACGGAGCTGCTGCCCTACTCACGGAGCGTGTTCGGCGATGTGTCCTGCGCGGTTTTGTTTTTCGCGGCCTTCGCCGCCATCGGCTCCATGGCCGATCGATCGAAGCTCGGGCCGATAGGGGCCGGATTGTGTCTGGGTCTGGCCGTTCTGGTTCGGCCGATCTCCGCCCTCTTCCTGGCGCCATTCGCGCTCTATTTTCTGCTGATCTGCAAACGATCCGGCGGGGGAATCTCAGGCCGCGCCGCTCAAGCCGGGCTGATCGTTTTTCCAATTATTCTGTGTGGTCTGGGGCTTCTCGCCTTCAACCGTCACGCCTACGGCGGCGCGTTATCGACCGGGTATGGGTCGGAGATGTTTCAGTTTGGCGTGTCGCTGGGCGAGGGTATCCCGCATTTATTGATCTCTCTTGAAAAGGGATTATTTCCCTATTCACCGGTCCTTCTGGGCATCCTATTTTTCTGGCCGCGATTTCACCGTCGGTGCCGGGCCGAATCGGTGTCCGCTCTGGCGCTCGCGGGGTTGTTCCTTCTCGTTTACGGCCGATGGCACGCGGTCAGTCCCGGTAACGAGCTGTCCTACGGCCAGCGATTTTTATTGCCGATCGTGCCCTTCCTCGCTCTGGCCCTGCCGGAGGCCGTCGTGTGTTTTTCGGGCAAGTGGCAGCGGTGCCTGGGTGTAGGGGTTCTTGCCGGATCGTCCTTGATCCAGGTGGCCGGATGTCTTCAGCAGGGCGATCCTTACCGTCGGTGGGCATCACAGTTCGAATCCGTTCCCTTCGCCCCATGGGGCTATACGCAGTTGTCGATCGATCATCCCGCAGGGGTCGCGCTCTGGTGGGCGTCGAGGGGAATCTGGGCTTTCATCCTGGCCGCGGTACTGGCCATACTGGCTGCCGGTTTGGCGCATCTGGCGGCCACCCAAGCCGAAAACCCCCCAAAAGGGGCCGGGTATTGACATTATTGACATTTGAAATGTCAATAATGTCAATACCCGGCCCCATCCGGGGGTTTTTGGGGGCGTTTGGACATCGGAGATTCCGATTTTTGGAAGATGGCTTTTTTTCTTGACACTTTTTCGAGATCGTCGTAGATTCGGGGAGGAGAGGTTGGTGAATTGATGAAGGAGCTGGCATGTTGAACCGGGAGGAGATTTTCCGGCGGGTCCAGGATATTGTGGTGGATCGCCTGAACGTTAAAAAAGAGAAAATCACGCTGGATTCGACATTTCTGGATGATTTGGGCGCCGATTCGCTGGAATTGACAGAGCTGGTCCTGGCGGTGGAGGAGGAATTCAGCTTGAAGATTCCCGACGAGCAGATCGAACAGCTGACCAGTGTCGGCAAGGTCGTGGTTTTCGTCGAATCCTGTCTCAGCGCTTCCGCCGGTTGAATCGATTTCATTTTTTCCCATGACCCGCAGGCGGGTCGTCGTCACGGGGATGGGAGTGGTAGCCCCGAACGGGATTGGTGTGCCCGCGTTCTGGTCGTCGCTCAAGGAGGGCAGAAGCGGGATCAAGCGGATCACGAGGCTGGATCCGTCGCCCTATCCGACACAGTTTGGCGGTGAAGTGAGCGATTTTGATCCGCTGAATTACTTTGAGAAAACCCAAGCCCGGAAGATGGACCGATTTACCCAGTTCGCGCTGGCCGCCTGCACGGAGGCCGTGACACAGGCCAATCTGACGGGCGTGGATACGGCGACAGCGGAGGGGACGGGCGTTGTTGTCGGGTCAGGCATGGGCGGATTTTCGACCGTGGAGGAGCAGCACAAGCGGCTACTGGAGATGGGCCCGCGCCGGGTGAATCCATTTTTAATTCCGATGATGATCGTCAACATCGCGGCCGGCGAGATTGCCATCCGATTTGGATTCAAGGGTCCCAATACATCCATGGTCTCCGCCTGCACTACGGGTAATCACTGCATCGGGTTCGGGCTGCGCACCATTCAGTGCGGCGACGCCGATCGGATGATCGTGGGCGCGAGCGAAGCGGGGATCACGCACATTTCGCTGGCCGGGTTTTCGATCATGAGAGCCCTGTCGACCCGCAACGACAATCCGGCCGCCGCCAGCCGCCCCTTTGACAAAGACCGGGATGGATTTGTGCTGTCCGAGGGATCCGGCGTACTGGTGCTGGAGGATCTGGACTCGGCCCGGCGGCGCGGGGTTGAAATCCTCGCCGAGATCGTGGGCTATTCGGCCAACAGCGACGCGCATCACATCACCGCGCCCTGTCCCGACGGTGAAGGCGCCCGCGCCGTGATCCGCCGCGCTCTGCGGGACGCGGCTGTTGGGCCGGATCAAATCGATTACATCAATGCCCACGGCACATCCACGCAGCTCAACGACAAGGCTGAGACGCAGGCGATCAAGGCGGTTTTCGGCGATCACGCGCGGCGGGTCAAAATCAGTTCGACCAAGTCCGTCCACGGGCATCTGTTGGGCGCGGGCGCGGCGGTGGAAGCGGTGGCGACGGTGCAGGCCATCCGGGATGGGATCGTGCCGCCAACCATCAATTACACCACGCCCGACCCCGGCTGCGATCTCGATTACACCCCCAACACGGCGGTTGCCCATACCATCACTCTTGCCATATCCAACGCGTTCGGATTCGGCGGTCACAACGCCAGCGTCGTGTTCAAACAATTTTCAGGCTGACGTCAAGAAATCTATTTCTTTCCGGGCGAGTTCCAGACCAGGCGTGCGTATTTCCGGCCATTCTTGAACGCGAATCCCCATCGGGCCGGTTTGGTTTTCCTTGCGTCGACGTGGACGTGGTAGGTGAAATATTTTTTTCCGTTGGAATTCGTGCGCTGATATTCGTACAGCCCGACCCCGCCCGGGAAAATCACGCCATTGAATTCCAGATAATCGCAAATCTGCGCGAGACTCGCCGCGTCTTTTAAATTCACCCGCCCGTCCCGGTTCACATCGTCAAATGCCCCGTCCGCCGGCGCTGAATCGACGATGATGTCCGCCGCCAGACCATAGAGGTGATAGGAATTCCCCGCCGCTTCCGGCAGCATCCGGTTGTAATCGGGCGTCCGGTATCCGCTGAGCACCCGGATTCCCTTGCACTCATAATGGGGTGATCGGTCGATGATCTCGACCAGCCGTTCGACTTTAATGATCAGGGAATACCGGATGATCGCGTATTTTGGAAAATAGCGGCGTTGATTTTCGGTTCTGGAATTCGACACAAAATCACGGACCCGGAATAATTTCGACACGTGCAGGTCCATGATCTCCGGAGTGACTTCAATAAACCGATCCGGAACCTGCCGGTCATCGGCATGGGCGGGATAGGCACCGACCACGTAGCCGTTGATGTGGTTTCTCTGGATGCGCGCCTTTTTTGGCACCAGGATGGTCAAGCTCAGGCTGTCGGCCGCCGCGTCCGGCGCGGCCCGAAACTGAAAGTGGATCGGATAGGACCCGCCGGTGTCGGGCATGTTCAGGATGACCTCCGCCGCCCCGTTTCGGCCCGCCGTCTGGCCGCCGTCGATTGTAAAATTTGATGGGATCTGAATACCCAGGACTTCGATTCCCGGTGAATCGGACCGGCTTTCCCGGTCGATTTTCACGGTCATGCGGCTTCCCGGCTTGGCGATGACTGCCATTGCCGGATCAAGGACCGCGTCGTAGGCGACGTTGTCATAGGGGTCGCTCCAGACGCATCGAACCACCATGCGATTTGCGCTTTTCGTCGCGGCCCCCGCCGCCCAGGTCTGCGCGAGAAGCAGGATACCCGCCCCGATCCATCGCGGAATCGTGCCGAATGACGGTTTCACAGCGCCAGCGTACTTCAAGTCCGACGCGTTTTCACCCCGGCCTGTGATTGTTGCCCCTGACGGAGTTTTTAGGGTAATATCCCCGCGATGATGACGGGATCACAGCTCCGACAACTTTTTTTGACTTTCTTTGAGAAACGCGGCCACACCCGTGTGCCGAGCGCGCCGCTGGTGCCGAAGGACAAGTCACTCTTGTTCAATATCGCTGGGATGGTGCCGTTCAAACCCTATTTCCTGGGTGAAGTCGCCCCGCCGTTTCCGCGCGCCGTCTCCTCGCAAAAATGTATCCGGACGAACGACATCGAGCGGGTCGGCACGACGGCGCGGCATCTGACATTTTTTGAGATGCTGGGAAATTTTTCATTCGGAGATTATTTCAAGCGCGAGGCGATAGGTTGGGGGTGGGAGTTTCTGACGCGGGAAGTGGGCCTTCCGGCGAATCTGCTGTATGCGACGGTTTACGAAAAGGATGAAGACGCCCACCGGCTGTGGGGCGAGATCGCGGGCCTTCCGGCGTCCCGGATTGTGCGGCTGGGCCGGGAACACAATTTCTGGGAAGTCGGGCCCACGGGTCCCTGCGGGCCCTGTTCGGAGATTTTATACGATCACGGCCCCGAGTACAGCTGCGGCCAGCCGACCTGCGCGCCCGGCTGTGACTGTGACCGGTACATGGAAGTTTGGAACCTGGTGTTTATGGAATTCAATCAGGTCAACGGCAATCTGGCGCCCCTCCCAAAAAAAAACATCGACACCGGAATGGGCCTTGAGCGTCTCGCATCCATTCTCCAGGGGAAAAAAACCAATTTCGAAACGGATCTGATCCATCCCCTGATCGATGAGGCGCGCGCGATCCCGGGCGTGGCCGGCGCCGGCCCGAATGACCGGCGGTCGCAGGTCGCGTTTAATGTGATTGGCGATCATCTGCGGGCCACTGTCTTTCTACTGGCCGACGGCGTTCGGCCATCGAATGAGGACCGCGGCTATGTTCTCCGGCGGCTCATCCGGCGCGCCGCGGCCGCGATGCGAAGGCTCGGCCGGCCCGGCCCGGCCCTCCATGAACTCGTCCCTTGCGCGGCCGAACTTTTCGGAGACGCATTCCCCGAGCTTAAGCTGGGCGAAACGCCGATCCGTCGGGAGCTTCTGGCGGAGGAGGAGCGATTTGCCCGAACGCTGGATGTGGGGATGGAACGGGTAAGCCGCGTGATCGGAGATCTTCGCCGGTCAAGCGAGACCCGGATGCCGGGCGATGAGGCGTTTCTTCTCTACGATACCTATGGCTTCCCGCTCGATCTGACGGAGGATCTTCTATTGGAGGAGGGATTCACGGTGGATCGGCCGGAATTTGAGCGGTTGATGGAAGAGCAGAAGAGCCGCGCGCGTGCGGCGTTCACGGCGGCCCACGGGGGCGCGGAGGCGATGTACGTCTCGGTTTCGGAGCCGACGGTTTTTGTCGGATACGACAGTCTGCGTGTCGATGCGGCGGTCGCGCATCTGGCCCGGGAAGGCCGATTTGTGGAAACGGTCCAGGAGGGCGAGTCCATGGAGTTTCTGGCGGACAAAACGCCCTTCTATGCCGAGCGCGGCGGCCAGGTTGGCGATCAAGGGGCGGCCCGGAGCGACTCGGCGGAAATCCGCGTGGATGGATGCATGCCGGTGGGAAAGGTATCGGTTCATCGCGGCACGGTCACGCGCGGGACCGTCCGCGTGGGCGATCGGCTGACGCTGGAAGTCGACGCGAATCGGCGTGGGTCGATCATGAAGAATCACACCGGCACGCACCTCTTGCACGCCGCGCTTCGAATCATCCTCGGCGATCACGTTCGGCAGGCCGGATCCCTGGTAGCGCCCGCCCGGCTCCGGTTCGATTTTTCGCATTCCGCGGCGCTAGGCGATCAATCCTTGGAAGTGGAGGCGCTGGTGAACGGGTGGATTCAGGACAACCTGCCGGTGATGGTATCGGAGATGTCGATGCCGGAGGCCAAAGATTCGGGCGCGTTGATGTTGTTTGACGAAAAATACGGCGCCCGGGTGCGGGTGGTGCGGGTGGGGTCCGGGGAGTCGGTCGAGCTCTGCGGCGGGACGCACTGCCGGTCGACGGGAGAAATCGGGTTTTTCAAAATCATTTCCGATTCGGCGCTCGCCGCAGGTGTGCGGCGGATTGACGCCGTGTCAGGTCCCGGCGCGGTGCGCTATGTGCAGGATCTTGCGCGGGATGTCCGAGCATTTGAGCGCGCGACCAGGGTCCCGCTGGGCGACGCGGCGGGATTATTCGAAAAAATTCAGAAGGAAAAAAAGGATCTGGAGAAAAAATTAAAGGAGTCCCGGCAAAAGGGCGGATCGGCCGAAGACCTGACCGATCGGCGGGAGCGGTTGGGTGATCTGGCGTATATCGTGACCGAAACCGGGGAGACGGAACTGGACGTGATTCGAGGCATGGCCGAGCGGTTGAGGGACAAGATCGCCGGCCCGGTTTTCCTGGGCTCCCGATCGGCCGCGGGAGCGCAACTGGTCATGGCCGTTCCGAAAACTCTCACGGACCGGTTTCACGCCGGAAAGATCATCGGTCAGGTGGCCGTGCTGGTCGGCGGCCGCGGCGGCGGCCGGCCCGATTTCGCGCAGGCCGGGGGCAAGGACGCCGGGAAGCTGCCCGAAGCTCTGAATGAAGCGCGTCGGCTGATCACGCAGACGGCATCGTAGCCGGCGCGGAAAAAAGGGCATTCACCGCAGAGGCGCAAAGATGACACAGAGCTGACGCGGAGAAAAAGGAAGGTTCTATTGAAGTGAGAGATGATTACGGCTTGCTTTTTTCCGGTTCCATATCCTGTTTCCGCATTCGAATCAGGTTCAGCGTCACCTTCCCCGCCTTGCTCATTGTCTCACCGGACGCTTGCATGCCGCGCCAGACATTTCCATGGAAGGTCGGCTTGGGCGCCGATCGCTTGTCCATGCCCGGAAGCTCCGCGCTCGCCTGGTCCGCCAGTTTCTTCTCCATGGCCGGAATGACCAGCTTGCCGCGTTTGTCGAATTCGACCTGGCGCATCATCTGAAACAGGGTCTGAGAAAAACTGAGAAGCTGCTCGGGCGTCGCGTTCATCTGGCCGGAGTCTTCGTAAAAATTCGTATAGTACCGGATCAGGCGTCTTAACATCTCCGTCTCCGTCGATCCACCGGCGCTTTTATCGTAGAGCATCCGGCTAAGGAGCAGCCGTTTCTTCATCTCCCGGCGCCTCGCCCGGATATGGTTTCGATATCGGATGATGATGCTGTCCACAAAACTCGTCGACAGAAAGATGATCAGCGCCGTGACGGCCAGCATGGCCCAGATCTCGGGCCCAAAATTCCAGTCCCGACCGGGTCCGATCGCGTCTTTAAATCCCGATCCCAAATTATCAAGCGGATTCATGTCTCATCACCTCCTGATGTCCTCATCCCCAGCCCTACAATGATATGGGCGGAGACCTCGACAGTCAAATGAATCGGGGCACAGGGTCAACGGGGATGGTCCGGGTCCCAGATGGCCGCCTGCTCCACTACCAGGGTTTTGTGGTCCTGGATCCAGGAAACAATCATCATGCCGGACAGATACATCAACTGAAACTCCGCGCGGCCGCCATCCCGGCCCATCCGGACCGGGACAGGATCCGCGAGAGTCCGGACGACGTTGACATGCCGTAGGGTCCGGCCGCCGTTTTCGCCGGAGGTTACGCTCGACGATGCTTGCGGCAGAATGCTTGCCGCAAAAATCCATTTCAGCCCGGCATTAGCCGTCGCGGCATTTGCCGGCCCGGAATCATCCGGGCGTCGGATCACGCCGACCCGGGCGAGTACCCTGGCCCTGCCGCTAAGGCGGGTATCGACGGACATTTCCAAGGCGACGTTGGCCGGCCGGGACATTTGTTTCTGGATCGCTTCCCATATCTTCGAGCGGCGCGATCCGAGCGTCTCATGCGTTCCGTCGATCACCGCCTGGGGTGTGTAAGCGGATGACAATTGCATCTTCCGCGCGTAGATCCATTGCCGGGAGGAAAACGCCGCCGCCGAGAACGGGTCCCGCCAGCCGATATCATCCCAGTAATCCACGTGAAAGGAAATCGGAATGATCCGGCCGCGCGCGGCGTCGTATCGTTTCAAGTCGGCCAAAAACTGGTCCGCCGGCGGACAACTTGAACAGCCCTCGGACGTAAACAGTTCGACGAGGACATTTTTTTCAGATGGCGCCGGCGGAACCGTGTCGATATCGGCCGTGTCCGCTCCGAAGACCAAAAGGAAAGCCGCGAACAGAGCCGGCATGGGTTCGATCAGCGGAACGTCTCGTGCGACCCGTCGCAGAGATGGCCGGCCCGGCTGTGCTTGCAGCCGCACCACGCGATCTGCAGGGGCGCGTCGACGGTGACTTTGGCCGGAGAAAAATTACTTCCCTTATGCGATCCATCACAGAAGGGCTGGCGGCGCGACCGGCCGCATCGGCACCAGAAGTAGGTCCCGGGAGACATCTGGAGAATGAAGGGTCGGGTTTGGGCGACCTCGGGTTTGTCCATGTTCCGGTCATCCTATTCCTGATCCCGCCTCTTAGCAACCCCCTGCGAGAATGGATGATACCATGCGGGCCTGCGCAACCATTCACCAATCAGCCCCGCATCTCGCATCTTGACCCCCGTCTCCAGCGTCAGCTTCTCCGCCTGCGCCTGTTTCGGCGACTCCTGCAAATTCGTCCGGTGAAACTGCACTTCCGTCCGGAACTCCGGAAATTCCCATACTTTCAGCGCGAGGTCATAAACACGCTCGATCATCCGCTTGATCCCAAGCTGTGCCGAAATTGCCGCCCGCGCCATGAGCCGCGCCTGCGCCTCCGCCCAAGTCCCGCTCGGCCCGTAGCTCCGGCCAAGCAACATCGGAACCAGGTGCATGCCGGTGATGAGTTGTTCCTCCATCGCCCGTAGTTTTTCATAAAACCGTTCCGTTGGGGTCGACGCCTGTTTGTATTCCATCTCGACGTTGCTGTAAGTCACGAGGTTGGTGTCGATGTCCAGATTTTCGACGAGGTCGCCGAGCTGATTAAAATTCGCATCGATCCGCTGCTTGTATTCCTCGTCGGTCTCGCCCCGCTTTTGCGTGTCCGGCCGGTAGACGAAATGCATCCGCGGCCACGCGGCGTTGAGTTGCGCCCGCGCCATCGCAGGGATGATCTGCCTCTGTCAGGATGTTGAGATAGGGGGCGTACGAGAAAATCCGGCCGCGGGCCTTGCCTGTGAACTCTCGGACAAACCCGAGCTTTTCCAGATTTCTCATGGCGCTGGTGACAGTCGGAAACGACAGTCCGAGTTCCTTGTGGGCGCTCGATAGAGAGAGGATGCCGCGTTCCTTGAGCAGATCGTGAACGCGGACCGCCGACGCGGCCGCTTTGCCCAGGCGCTGAATCTGCCCGCGGTGCCGGTCGAACATCATGTTCAGCTTCTTCGCGCTCTCGCAGGCTTCCCGGGAAACCTCCTCCACGCCGGTGAGATAGAATTCAAGCCAGCCTTCCCAATCTCCCCGAGTTCGGACATTCTGGAGCGCTTCATAATAGTCCTGTCGGCGTTCCCTGAAAAACAGGCTCAGATACAAGAGCGGCTGGGACAGCGCGCCTTCCGCGCAGAGAATAAATGTGATCAGAAGCCGGCCCAGCCGGCCGTTTCCGTCCAGAAAGGGGTGAATGGACTCAAACTGCGCATGGACCAGTCCCGCCTTGATCAGCGACGGCGTGCGCACCGGGTCGCCATGCAGGAATTTTTCAAGAGATCCGAGCGCCGGCAGAACTTCGTGGGGCGGCGGCGGCACGTATCGGGCGTTTCCCGGACGCGTCCCCCCGACCCAGTTCTGGGTCCGCCGAAACTCGCCCGGCCTCTTGTCGCTTCCCCGGCCGCCCTTCAGAAGAATCTTGTGGATCTCGCGGATGAGCCGCAGACTCAAGGGGAACCCGTCGTTCAGGCGTTTCAATCCGTACCGCATCGCCTTCACATAATTCGAGACTTCCTGAACATCCTTCAAAGGCACGCCGGGCGCCTCCTCGTTCTCGTACAGGAGAAGGTCCGACAGGGAAGACTGCGTCCCCTCGATCTGAGAGGAGAGCACCGCCTCCTTGCGGACGTACATGTAAAGAAACAGCGTCGGATTGGGAATGATGGACGTCATCCCGTCCAGCCGTCCCAGGCCGCGATTGGCGCGCTCCATCACGTCCTGCATCCGCCCGTCAAAACGGACAGGCGGGTCGGGCGGCAGGGAGCGCGGGATAAAGCACGTAAACGGTTCCGGCCGGGTCCTCTCAGTGACCCATCGTCCCGACCGGGTCGAGCGCTGAATCGGTTTGGGTTCCATGATTCGTTATTAAAACATAGCATCCCATTGTTTAATTATAAAGGGCGTTATTAAAGTTTGGCGAAGGGGCGTTACAGCTTCAGCGTCAATCTTTCATTCGTCGGACCGACGATAAAATCGACGCTCCGATTGCCAACGAATTTTTCCGTATCCACGGTCAAATTCCATTTCTTGCAAAACCATTTTCCGCCCAACCGCTTCTGGAATGTCACATCGGCCGAGTGAGCTCAAGGAACACGCTCACACGCGCGTCCTCGCGGCGCGGCGATTGCGGTCGTTTCGGCCGCCGAGGTCGACGATTCGGCCGGCCCGATAGACATAAAACGGAGTTCCTGTGCGCCGAGCCAGTTCAAAGGCGTCGCGGGCCGCCCGGCGGAGTGATCGGCCGACATTTTTCAAATCGGGGTCGCTAAGCGAACGTCGGGTACGTTTCATAGGGACTCGCCCTCCTCCATCTTTTTGGGTTGATCGCCTGAATTGTCGTAGTGAACCCAAGCGTCAACCAGCATCCTATATTTTTCTCTGAAATTTCTCCAGCTCGCCGCAAACCGCCGCCGGACGACTTGTTCTGGAATGTCATGGCCGCCCTGCGCCACGCGGGCCTTGACGCGGGCCACAGCCATGTCGGCGGACGGAAGGCTCAGATAAATCAGTTTGACACGATAGCCAAGGTTGCGCCATTGGCGAATCAGGCGGGCGTAGGTCAGGCCGCTCAAGGTCGATTCAAACGCGAAACTGTCGCCGTTGTGAACGTGGGATTTGATCTCCTCGATCATGATCCGGCCGTCCCGCAGGGCCACGACGGCGGGAGAAAAAGGCGAAAGGCCTGACGCAATGAGGTCGGCGTTGACTTCTGGGAAGGCGGATCCTGAGACGCAACATCCCTCGCTCAGCATAAAATCTTCTCGCCTTTGGTATCCTGTCCGGTCTCGTCAACGTAGCAATAGGAGTTTGGAAAAAGAAATGCCGTTTTCCGTTCCATTAATATCCATGAGACCGTTGGTGATGAAATCGTTATTGCCGTAGTCACCGTGGTTGGTCCGTTTGGCGTATTCCCATCCGTACGGGATGTCGATCAGGCCGGGTTTGAGGTTGAATCCCATGCCAGCTAACTTAAGGGGTCGGAACTTCACAAAATTTGCGGCCGCCTGGAATATGTTTGAAGGATTTCCATCGGCGGCGTTCGGCGCAGAATCGACGTTTCCTTCCACGGCCTATTCTG
>Ga0114945_10002217_pt1 | contig 11496 bp, 13 predicted proteins | sample OV2TP3_FD_87194 | JGI IMG/M metagenome (GOLD analysis project Ga0114945, IMG submission 87194) | Hot spring microbial communities from Beatty, Nevada to study Microbial Dark Matter (Phase II) - OV2 TP3 | ecosystem: Environmental > Aquatic > Thermal springs > Hot (42-90C) | place: USA: Beatty... | reverse complement strand
TCCAGTCATTCAGTCCATCAGCTAAAATCTTCCCATTCCAGAATTTCTGTCTCATTTTTGTTTTTAAAGTATTTTCAAGAACTTTATATTTATGGTTTTGTGTCAGATCAAAAGCCAATTTGTACATATTTAGCCTTAATGCCTGCAGCTCAATTCTTGCGCCTTTCCTGTCATCTCCTCCAAAATCAGTATCCATCCAGGTTTCGTTCGGCCCATTAAAATCAAGGTTGTCTTTTGTATGCGATTTCAGCAGCCTATTTATTGACTTATCAAGGGAATTTTCAATCTCATAAAGCAACTTGAAATATTCATTTTCCTTTTTGCCTATTATTGAATTGCACCTTTTAATATACTCCTTTATGTTTTTCGTGCTTGCAAGCTTGCTTTGCTTAATCCAGTACATTGACTTCTTTATTGAATTTATCGCTTCTTTGTCTTTGTTTATTTTATCCACAAGATGACTGCACCTCAAAAAAAGCCATCCAATAGCATCGGCGCTTCCAAGAGATTTTGAGCCATGCTCTCCTACAAGATTTGGCAATCTGCCGTCTTCATTTATATTATCAAAATAGCTTAATAATATTTTTTCGGCAAGATTTTTGTTTATTTTTGAGATGGCTTTTAATGACATTAAAGCGTCTCTAGCCCAGAACTGAAAAAACCATGGCAAGCCAGCAAAAATGCCATGAATATGCCTGTCTTCAACTGCCAAATTGGTAAGGGAGTTTGCCGCATTTATATACGCAATCCTTACTTCTTTGCTTATTTTTTCATTTGTTATTATTTTTTTAATGTTTCCTTCCTTAAGCATATTGAAAAAATGCTCTTTTTCTTTCTGCTTTAAATCATTTAAATGATTAAATACAAAATCAGACTCTTTTATTGCGCTATTCTTACTTTTTGATATAGAGAAAACAAATTTTGTACCTTTTAATTTCATGGCATTATATATATACCTTCTGAATGGAGGAGAATTTCTTTTTTCATCATCAATATAATGCCTTTCAATCCATTTATTATTTTTTTCATAAAAATTATTATCACTTCTTATTGTTAAGTACAAGCTGAATTCTTCCTTTCCGCTGCTGGAATCCTCCTTGGAGTCGGTTCTCTTTGTAAATTTAACAACAACACAATCATCATGCTCAAAAATTTCATAATATCTGCCCCACTCCCTGTTATCGTAGGAATCCTTGCAGTCGAGCAACAGATCAATTTCCCTCTCTGAATTCAATTCATAAATTAAAGAATTAAACCCTTTTGGCATTGTAAAAGTTTCAATTATATCGTTTTTTTTTCTCTCAGCAAAATAAAACCCGTGTTTCATTGAAATAACATCCTCGTAGCCAACAGTTTCAATATTTTCTATAAACTTGTACATCTTCATTAATTTCTTGTCAAAATAAAAAAATCCATAATATCTTGAAGCTGGCTTGCGGAAAAAGCTGCAATAGCTTCCCTTTTTGTTCGTTAGAAGAAAGCCAACATTTTCATCCACATTTTTATTTACGCTTAATATTCCAAGATGATGAATCACTTGCATTTTGTAACTAAATTTTTATTATTTAACTAATCTTATTTATACACTCTCTCGACAGCTAAATCATGCGCAACGATGTAATTTTTAACAAAGCTTCTCCAGTCAGCCATCGAAGCTGTTTTTCTTGCCTGCAGCTTGTTCGCAATCCTTTCCTCCTTTGAAAAATTGGCAAATTTAAACATGACATCAGTAAGCTGGCTCACAACATCATCGTCGCTTTTATTAAGTCGCTTAAGCACGAATATCCCGGGAGTGTCAAATTGCTGGCATTCTGCGCAGAAATACCTGCCAAAGCCGGCCAAGTCAGTTGTTACAGAAGAAACACCCAATGCGCCTGCCTCAAGGGGAGTGTAGCCCCAAGGCTCGTAATAGCTTGGGAATATTCCGAGGTGGGAGCCCTGCATAGCCTCGTAATAATTAAGATTTAGCAAGCCATCTGCGCCGCTTAAATAAATTGGATAAAAAATTATTTTTACAGGATCACTTTCTTCATTTTTCAGACCGGATGAACTTATAGCCTTCAAAATCTCATCATTTTCATTATATAAATCGTGGGTTGCAACAGGAGGCTTTCCTTTTTTGACGAATCTTGCGACTCTTATTTTCATTTCTGTCAGAAAATCATTGTCAAATAGAGTCTCATTGCTTATTTTCTTTCCAGATACAAATGAATAAATTATATTTTTTTCGATATCTCCTATGGCCTCCTCCAAAGCTTCCTTTATATGTTGGAAGAGAGTCTTGTTCTCGAGGATTTCTGGCTTTATGTTTCTAAAATTTGCAGGCACCCATATAATAGCAACAATTGTCTTTTTTGTTTTTGCCTGCTTCAGCCTTTCGCTCAGTTTGCCGAGAGATTTGATGAATATGTCGATTCCCTTGTCGTGAAATTCGTATCTGCCTGCGAGGAAATAAATTAAAGTTTCTTTTGGATCAAAGGTGTAATAAGGAAAAAAATAGCAAAGCATAAACTCCCTTATCCTGTCTCGGTGTAGCCTGTGCTTGATTACCACCTCCTCGAAGGAAGGGAATTTGCTTATGTCTAAGCCATTTGGCAGCAAAACATCTGGCTTTTTCTTCAGCAAGTAAGATGCTTCCATCCCAGTTATTTCGCTTACCGTAGTAAAAATATCCGCAAATGCAGCAGAATTTTTTTCTATCAGATGCTTTGATTCTATATTATATTTATATACTTCCTGCTCAGGATTTATTTTGTCCCATACGTTGTACAAATCAACATTCGAGTTTGCCAAGGTTCTTCCAAGAATAGTGGCATGGGTAGTAAACACAGTCGCTACTTTGACATTCTTCTTTTTTAAGTATAAGAGCCCTGCTCCTGAAAGCCATTCGTGGAACTGCGCAACTATTTTCTTGCCTGCACCGCATTTGGACAATTTTTCAAGCAGCATGCCTGCGGTGTAAGCCCACACAACGGACTCATCGTAGTCGTGCGGAGCCCTCAAAGAGTCAATTTTGTACCAGTCCCAAAGCTCTTTTTTTATATCATTGGACATGTGCTTATAATTCTCAAAGTCAATCAGAATCACATTTGGAGAGCCTTCAACAAGCCACTTGCCGGAATGGCACAATATTCCGGCTTTCTTTAGCTCCTCAAATGGGTGCTTGCACAGCTCATTTGGAATCTCTTCCTCGAAGTTCCCTATGGCTTTGGAAGCAAAATAAGGCCCTACCATAAAATAATTTTCTCCATAAGCTTCGACCATCTTTGCAGCCTTTGACGTCACAACTGTAAATATTCCGCCTACCTTGTTGCACACTTCCCAGGAAACCTCAAACAAAATGTCTGCTTTCTTATCCATTAGGCAAATAACTTATTCATTGCTTTATAAACATTTGATACCACTTGCAAGGCAGAATACCTCAAAACAAAAGCGCTTTATCCCAACCAATACTTATTTATACATGTTCTAACTAAATTAGATGGAACGTGGATTTATTATAGAGTAATGGTGGTATTATATTACTGAGATCAATCAAAAGAGGACTTTTAAGGAAATAAGAAATATTATTCTGATTTCACTAGCTTCAGGACAGAAAACCATCAATCAGATTTCTAATGAGACAGGAATCAACTGGAAGACAGTAGACAACCATCTTGTACATCTGATGGGAAAACTTCTCGTTAGAGAGGCATTTACTTCTCCTTACGCAAGAATATTCGAGCTTACTGCATTTGGCAAGGATTACTTGAGAAAAAATATTGGAAAAAACATTAAGATTACAAATAAAAAACTTATTAAAATAAACGGCGAGGAAAATACATGAAAGTTTTGATGTTCGGCTGGGAATTCCCGCCTAGGAGCAGCGGCGGGCTTGGAACAGCATGCTATGGCTTAACCAAAGGGCTGAGCAACAAAGGTGTAGAGATAACTTTTGTGTTGCCGTACTCTTCTGAAAGCGATGCAGATTTTGTTAAATTAAGAACAGCAAATAATATACACAATTTAAAAATGAGAAAGATCGCGTCTGCTTTAAAGCCGTATATGACTTCTGACAGTTATCATAAGTTTGTAAGCAAAAAATCAGCAAGCCAGGCAAAAATTTACGGCTCAACATTATTTGATGAAGTGCATAGATACACCTTAGCGGCAGAGAAAATTGCAGAGGAAGAGGACTTTGATGTAATACACTGCCATGACTGGATGACTTTTGGAGCCGGAATAGTGGCTAAGAAAAAGAAAAACAAGCCATTGGTGCTGCATGTCCACGCAACAGAATTGGACAGGACAGGCGGTCATCAGGTAAACCAATACGTCTATAATATGGAAAAACATGGGATGCATAAAGCAGACAAGATAATTGCAGTAAGCAATTTCACCAAGCACAAGATAATGGGCCATTACGATGTTGCGCCTGAAAAAATAGAGGTTGTGCATAATGCAGTTGATTTCTCGCAGCATTACTATGACGAGTCTTTTGGTATAAGGAAAACTGACAAAGTTGTTTTGTTCTTGGGCAGAATCACATTGCAGAAAGGCCCTGATTATTTTATTGAAGCTGCCAAAAGGGTGCTCGACAGGGAGAAAAATGTAAAGTTCATAGTTGCAGGCACAGGCGACATGGAGGCCAGAATGATAGAGAGAGCAGCAGAGCTCGGAATCGCTGATAAAGTCTTGTTTGCAGGCTTCCTTGACCAAGATGATGTTGAAAGGGCTTACAAGATGGCTGATATCTATGTTATGCCCTCTGTTTCAGAGCCATTCGGCATTACTGCATTAGAGGCAATGAAAAATAAAACTCCGTCAATAGTCTCAAAGCAAAGCGGCGTCTCAGAGGTTATAAGGCATTGCTTGAAAATTGACTTCTGGGACGTAAACGAGATAAGCAACAAGATAATAGCATTATTGAGGTACAAGCCATTGCATGAATCTTTAAAAGAGAGCGGATATTTAGAGGTAAATAAATTGAATTGGGACGTGCCTGCAGAGAAATGCATTAAAGTTTATAACCAATTAATTGGCAAAAGTTAAATATATGAAGAAAAAAAGGTTGAAATAGAGTATTTATCAACCAATAATTAATATTAAAAAATTCCAACAACACAGGGCTCAAATACGGATTTTTACTTCGTAAAAATCCTATTCCGAAAGGAAAAATCAGAACTACGTAACTGATTTTTCCTCTCCAGTCAATTTTCGCCATTGTTGGAATTTTTGATCGTATGGCGGCAAATCGAATGCAGAGGGAATTTCTGATGCGAAGTGTCAGAAATTCCCTTTGTGAGTAGGGCTTTCACCAAGAAAGCCCGTGTTTGCCGCCATTAAAAATAAATAAACAGATTGAAAATAAAAAATATTAAAAAAATATCAACAAAAAATGGTAAGCGTTTGCTTTTATTTCCAAGTGCACCAGCCAATAAGGCTTAGAAGGTACTCTGTATTTGAGATTGGGCACCACAATAACTATTTTGACGAGCACAAAAATGAGGCAATTATAAGAAAAATCACACACAAGTGCTATCTTCCAACGAACAAGATGATACTAGACTTAATAAGCAAAACAGACGGCAAATTCAAGGCTTCTTACAGCATGACAGGAATTGTTCTTGAGCAGCTTGAGAAATATGCCCCAAAAGTTATTGACAGCTTCAAACAATTAGTAGACACTGGCTGCGTTGAAATCCTAGATGAAACCTATCATCATACACTATCTTTCTTGTACTCAAAAGACGAGTTTAAGGAGCAAGTTCAATTGCATAACAAAAAAATAAGGCAGCTTTTCAACTATAAGCCTAGAATTTTCAGGAACACAGAGCTCGTTTACAATAATGACTTGGCATCTTTTATAGAGAAAATGGGCTATAAGGGAATTTTGGCAGAAGGCGCTGATCACATACTTCAATGGAGGAGCCCTAATTTCCTTTACAATCCAAAAGGTTCAAAAAAAATAAAACTGCTCTTAAAAAACTACAGGCTTTCAGACGATATAGCATTCAGGTTTTCAGAGAAGGGATGGAAAGAATATCCCTTAACAGCTCCGAAATTCGCGAATTGGGTTACTAATATAAACGGCAACGGCAACGTAGTTAATCTATTCATGGACTATGAGACATTCGGCGAGCATCAATGGGAAGACAAAGGCATTTTTGAGTTTTTAAGGCATCTGCCATTTGAGGTTTTAAAGCATCCAGACAACGATTTTGTGACTCCAAGTGAAGCAATTTCGAGATATAATACGGTTGCAGAGCTCGATTTTCCGCATTTCGTCAGCTGGGCTGATATAGAGAGGGATTTAAGCGCATGGCTCGGCAACAAGATGCAAAATGAGGCGATGAGGCAGATTTACAGCCTTGAGGCGCATGTTAAGTTGTCAAAAAACCCAACAATGCTTGAAGAATGGAGAAAACTGCAGACAAGCGACCATTTCTATTACATGTGCACAAAATGGTTCAACGACGGAGATGTGCATAAATACTTTAATCCATATGACAGTCCTTACGAAGCTTTTATTGCTTATATGAATATATTGAATGATTTTAGGATGAAGGCGAGTAAATTAAGCTCCGTGATCGTTGAATGAACACTGAAAACCAAAAACTATCAAGATTCCTGATTTTTCAGAATTCCAGGAAAAATAAGGATTTTTTCCGAAAAGTATAAAAATAAGAAACTATATAATTATAAAAAAGAGCAAAAATGACAAAAAAAAGAGGCAAGAAAGCTAAAAGCAATACTGAAAACAAGAAGGTACAGTCAATAGAAGTAATAATCAAAAAAAAGATTCTAGGGGAAGCTCCAGAAGAGCATCATTTCGTTGTTGCAGATGGACGAAAACTCAAGAATATAATTGAATTAGCAGATGCACTTGAGACAATGAGCGAAGAAGTATTCAGGCATCATGCAAATGAATTAAAGAATGATTTTAGCAACTGGGTTAAGGATGTTTTCTATGATCATAGCCTGGCAGAGGATATGTCCATGGCAAAAAACAGGCTTGAAACTCAAATTGCGATTTTGCGAAGACTGGTGAAGGAGCTGATGTAGGATGGTAACCAAGGAAGAGGCAAAGCGATTTTTATGCGACGCAGCGCCAGAGCAGTGTTTTTGGGTCAACAACGGTCCTATTTTGAAAAATTTGGCAGAGCTGACCGATTTCATACCAGGAATTAATGTAGGAGCCTTCAGGCATCATGTCAACAATGATAAAAATGACTTCAGTAACTGGATACGGGATATTATAGGTGATACAAAGCTGGCCAACGAGTTGCTAAGCTCAAAGAATAAAGAATCTGCTGTGAAGAAGCTGAGAAACAGACTAAATACTTTGAAGAAAAAGGCTGAATAATTCTTGTTAATTATACATTGATATAAAAACTATATTTTTACCGGCTTTGCACAAAAAATAGATAATTTTGCACAAATATAAGCTATTTTTGGTGCAAAGCCATTTTTACCGATACATTTAAATATCGGAATTAAATCTCTAGCCGAACCGAGCTTACGGCTAATAAGGCATTCTAAAGGCAAAAAAGATGGAATTCGATGATCAAAGGGAATGTCCAAATTGCGGTACTGTACTTGAGGAAGGCGAGGTAGAGTGTCCATCCTGTGGCGAGAGCTTTATAGACGAAGACGAACCTTTATAAGGATAAGCGGAGGTGTATCCGATGAAAACTTTTTTTGAGGATGATGATAACGGCTTCGATGAAGACAACGACGAAGATTAACTGCGATAATGGAAGAATATACAAAGTATGAACAGGCAAGAATTATAGGCGCGAGAGCCTTGCAGATTTCTATGGGTGCCCCTTTCTTGGTTAAGCTTACCGATGAGGAATTGACGAAAATTGGCTTTAACACTGTTGAAATAGCAAAGCTAGAATTTCAGCAAGGCCTGATTCCAATAACAGTGAAAAAGCCTTTGCCTGGCACAATGAAGAAAGACATGTCAGTAAAACCATTTGATCAGACTAAGCTTGAGTGATTATGGGAAGAATAAAAACTACGCTTGTTAAGAGTATTGCAAAAAGACTAATTAAAGAACACGGCCAGCAGTTTAGTTCAGAATTTGATAAAAACAAGCAGTTAGTAGAAAAATACACAAATGTTGCTTCTCCAAAACTAAGAAATATAATTGCTGGTTATACCGCAAGACTGGTCAAGCAGAAGATCATTGCAGACAAGGAGCCAAAAAGAAGGATGCATGAAGAAGATTTTAGCAAGTTTTATCAATAATTAAAGCCGATGGAAGTTATTTCTTAAACGTTTTCTTTAACTTTTTTTCAACTATTTTCGGAACAAACCCTTTAACAGAACCACCAAACATTGCTATTTCCTTAATAATACTGGAGCTTAAGAAGGCATAATCATCTTTAGTCATTATGAATATTGTATCAATATCCTTTTCAAGCTCCCTGTTAAGCAGCGCTCGTGAAAACTCAAACTCAAAATCGGAAATTGCTCTAAGACCTCTGACAATGACATTTGATTTTTTACTCTTGACATAATTTAGAAGCAATCCATCAAAATATTGAATTTCAATTCTATCATTGTTCTGTTTTAATGCCCCCTGCAACATTTCAACCCTTTCCTTAGCAGTAAATGTAGGGGCTTTTTGAGGATTGTCAGCGACAACTACGTACAACTTATCAAACAGCTTGAGAGCTCTCTCAATAATGTCAATATGCCCATTTGTCACAGGATCAAATGTTCCTGGGTAAACTGCAGTTTTCATCTGATTTTAGATAGTCATAATGTTTTTAAACTTTATTGTTTAGTTTCTTTATTATTCTTATAACTTGACCTTCCAAATAATTTAAGTCGTCATTATTATCAATAACAAAATCAGCGTGCTTCAATTTCTCGTATAATGGCATCTGAAATTTTGAGATTTTCTCCAATTTATCATAATGGAATCTTTTATTTCTTTTAAAAATTGTGCCCAGGAATGTTTTGACAACAATTACTTTGTCAACATACCTTTTCAAATTTGTCTCAAGAAGCAATGGAGCATCAACGATTATTTTTGCATTATCACCGCATTCTTTTTTAATATGGCCTATTCTAGTTCTTATTTCACTGATTATAGGGGGGTGCATGATAGAATTTAATTTCAAAAATTTTTTCTCATCACTAAAAGCAATATCACCAAGTTTTTTTCTGTCTATTATTTTTTTCTTGTATAGTACTTCTTGTCCGAAATCTTTCAATATTTTATTTCTTAGTATTTTGTTTTTTTTCATTAAATCATGTCCTATTTCATCAGCGTCAATCCTATTATAATGGTATTTACTGAATATTTTTGCAATGGTGGTCTTGCCAGACCCAATCGAACCAGTTATGCCTATTATCATTCTAATAAGTTTGCTAGTTTCTTTATGTCTTTGTTTGCTACCTGCGTATAGATCTGGGTTGTTTGCAAATTTGTATGACCTAATAATTTCTGAATATGCCTGAGGTCAGTGCCTGCTTCCAGCAAATGCGTCGCAAAGCTACGCTGCAAGGTATGCGGTGTTATTTTCTTTCCTGCAGCAACATTTTCAGCCGCATTTCTTACGATCATTTGAATAGTCCTCTTATCATATTTTTTTCAACGATTTGAAAGAAAGATAAATCCTTTTTTTCTAGGTTGAAGTATTCAATGAAATTTTTTAGAGTCCTATATAAAAATATTACTCTTTCTTTCTATCCTTTGGTCACCTAAACGTGGATCACGTCCCTTTGAAAATCAATATCCTCTGATTTTAAGTTTATTAATTCATGTGATCTTATACCCGCGTAATACAAAAACATTAGAACAAGCCTGTGGTTAAGATTGAATGTGGCTCGAAGTATACTTTTTACCTCTTCCTTGTTTAGGATTGCAGGAAGCCTGCCTTTGCTTTTTGCAAGAGGAATTCCATCATCAAATTTCTGGCCTCTCACATCAATAACTATCGCATCTCCTATAAATTTATTTGTTGGAAAATCACTCAACGTTTTTCCGTCTTCAATCATGTGAGATGGTGCATCTATATGTGTAGCAATATTAGTCTGAATTTCTAAGAATGTTTTTCCATATGAATGCTCTTTTACATTATGTCTCTTTACCTTTAAAATTGGATCTCCAGGAAAATTAGGTGTTTTCTCTTCAATAGGCATTGTTAAATCTATTATCATAATTTGTAAGGGTATTGAATGATATATAAATGTAATGTCTCCTCTTTCTCTTTTGCCTCTCAAAATTATTGAACTTAATCTGCGTTAAATTCCCCTACCCGATTTTTCCCTCCAGCCGAGTTTCGAGGCTGAGAGCTGGAAAAATCTGGCTGTAGGGTCGAAGGTGTTGAGCCTGAGAAGTTTCAAATTTTCCCATCAAGTCCAACTGCAAGCACGAAGTGCAATCTGTAGCGTACACATTCAGCAACAACAATGGCGGCAAATCGAATGCAGAGGATTTTTCCCATGCGAAAAGTGTGGGGAAAATCCTTTGTGAGTAGGATTTCACCAAGAAATCCGTGTTTGCCTGCCATTATTGTTGTTGCAATAAAGTGGATTTGATGGACAATAAAGGAAAATTTGAAATTGAATTTAATCGCTGTTAGTTTCTCTCGACGACGGGAGAGATTGATTTTTAATGCAATGTTCCGTAGCGAAGCGGAGGAAAAAATCAAAGTAAAATTTCCATTTCCTATCAATTCTATGTAAGCAGACTATATTTTAGAGTCGGGGGCGTTCTATCAGTGGAGCGAATAGCGACTATCAAGAATAAGAATCAAGGGGCTTTGGCGTTCTACCAAAAAATAGATATTAGTCTTTTGTAAGTAGTAACAGACAGAAAGCTTTAAATACTAGTGCCTACTAACTATGGGTATCACATACAATTCAATAGATTGTAAGGAGGTAATAAGAAAATGAACCCAATAAAAAAAGTAGCATTATATTCAGCATTAATCGGAAGTTTAGCTTTCGGTGGAAATGCTTTAGCACAAGAAGGCGGACTTGAAGGTAAACTTGGTGGAAACCAGCAAAAACAAGAACAGGTTGTTCAAAGTCAATATAATTTTGCAGATGTTTATAAAAATGTTAGAACATTGAATGAACAATTGGAAGCGTCAAAAAAAGATAATCAGCATGTATTTGGTGATAAAGCAGTTTCTTTTAAGTTATTTGATGTTGTTAAGCAAATGAATGAAAGATATGGTTTAGGTTTGGACAATTATTCATTAGGCATCCGCACAGAAGGTAATGATATTGTGATTCATTACTGGGGTGGCAAAAAAGCTCCGTTTAATGACTATGAAGCTACGATAAGAATTACTGCTGGAGATGTTGCTACAAGAACAATAAAAGATTTAGCAACAGGTCAAAGTACATCTCAAACATATAAACCTGTAAAATAAATCATTATTTTTTTCTTTTTGTGGTTTTTTCTTCTTGTTTTTTAGCCAAAGCCCCTATTAATTTTTAGCCCCCGACTCGTTCTTTCATAGAAATGGAAATTTTATTGAAACTAAT
>Ga0114945_10002216_pt1 | contig 11498 bp, 10 predicted proteins | sample OV2TP3_FD_87194 | JGI IMG/M metagenome (GOLD analysis project Ga0114945, IMG submission 87194) | Hot spring microbial communities from Beatty, Nevada to study Microbial Dark Matter (Phase II) - OV2 TP3 | ecosystem: Environmental > Aquatic > Thermal springs > Hot (42-90C) | place: USA: Beatty... | reverse complement strand
GAGCGGGATAAACAGGAGCGAGCCGGGGACCAGATACGTACACACCAGGAGGCGTGCCAGCAGCGCCCGTCCGGGGAAATTCAGGCGCGCGATGGAATAGGCCCCCAGGGAGGCGATGATGATCGAGAGCAGCGTGGAGCTCACCGCCACCACGGTGCTGTTGCGGAGAAAGAGCATATAGGGGGAATCCCGGAGAATGGTCACATAGCCGGCCAGGGTCGGGTTCTCGGGGATCAGCGTCGCCTCATACCCGTAGATCTCCTTGTCATGCTTGAGCGAAGTCGCGAACATCCAATAGAAGGGGATCGCCGTCCACAAGAACATGAGCGCGAGCACCACATTGCCGATCCCCTTCACCATACGCTGCGAGTTGGTCTTCGTCAGAGCCATGCATTACCACTCCTTCTCGCGTAGCATCCGTCGCGTCAAGAAGTAAATCAGGATTACGAAGGCAGGGAAAAAGAACAGCGAGACCGTCGCCCCCATCCCCAACCGCTGGGCGCCCCCCAGGGCATAGGCATAGGACAACATCGGAAAAATCTGCGTGCGATCCGCCGGGCCTCCGTTCGTCAAGATGAGCACAAACTGAATCCCCGCCGAGGTTAAGATCGTAGACAGCATGACCACGGTGATAATGATCGGCGAGAGGCAGGGGAGGGTGATGTGCCGGAATTGCTGCAGCACCGAGGCCCCATCGATCTCAGCCGCTTCGTAGAGCTCTTTGGAGATGGACTGCAGGCCGGCCAGGAAGCCCATGGTAAAAAAAGGTGTCCCCTGCCAGACCACCACCGCTATCACCGAGAACATGGCGAGATTGGGGTCGGAGAGCCAGGAGATCGTCTCGTCGATCAGCTCCAGCCGCACGAGCACGTTGTTGATGAGCCCGCTGGCGTCGTCGTAGATCCAGCGCCAGTTCAAGGCCGAGATCACCGTGGGAATGGCCCAGGGGATGAGCAGGAAGGAGCGATAGAAATTGTTGAAGAGCCGCTCCTGGTTGAGCACCAGCGCCATGCCGAGCCCGAAGACAAACTTCAGCGCCACCGCAGAGACGGTGTAGAAAATCGTGTTGTAAATCGTGCGGAAGAAGACCTCGTTGTTCAGCAGCTCTCGGTAATTGGCCAACCCGATCCATTTGCCCGGGGCGCCGGCCGTTTTCTCCTGGAATGTGAGCAAAACGGCACCCACGAAGGGGTAAACCACGATGCCCAGGATGACCAGCAGCGCCGGGGCCAGAAACAGATAGCCGAGTTGGCGATCGCGCAGGATAAAGCGCAGGGCTTTGCTGCCGAGCTGGCGCGGCAGCGCCATACTGGCGGTTGCAGGCGTAGCCATGTGTGAACTCCTCCACGCAATACACTCAGGGAACTGAGGGCGACGTACCAATCATGCGTGCTCGTCAACGGGCATGAACGCAGCACCCAACGCTCACAGCCTTGTAAGAGTAGTGCGGCGAAACGTTAGCCTGGAACGCTAAGGCATGTCAAGCGAAATTCATAGCTATCGCAAGAGTTCGCGCGCCGCGATCAGCGCTTGTCAACGCAGCCTCGCGCCTACGCAGCCTTGCAGACCAGCTCACGCGGCTGCTGCTCTGCTCTAGACTCCATGCTCAAGGCTATTCTCGGGGGAATATCTACCGCTCGCCGCTCTTGACATCGACGCAATTATCCTAGCAGAGGTCCAGCGCACACACAAGCCTCATTCCGCTTGCTGCAGACCCCTCGAGTGTTTCTGTTCCCTGGTCATCGGAGGGGCCCTTATCCTGCTCCTGTTCAACGGAACAAGGCAAGGTGGTAAACGGTGGATATTGCAGAGGGAGCGCGCCTATGCTACGCTGCTCGTGACGATGCAGTCCCCCAGCCAGGGCTCCAGAGCGAGCCTGTTAGGTGAGAGGCTTGGGCCCAGGGGGCTGGATCAGGGAGAACCGGATGCCCTTTACAGTAGAGGAATTTCGCGACCTTGTCCGCATCCTCGAGGAGCGGCCCGAGTGGCGCGCAGAGTTACGCCGTCTGGTGCTGACTGACGAGCTATTGGCGCTGCCGGAGCTGGTCCAGGCGTTGGGTGAGGCCCAACGTCGGACGGAGGAACAGGTCACCGCCCTCACGCAGCAGATAACCGCCCTCACGCAGCAGATAACCGCCCTGACCGAGTCTCAACGTCACCTCATGTACCAAGTGGCAGACCTCACCGGGATCGCTCGTACCTTGAGCAACGATGTCGGCGAGCTCAAAGGGTATGGCCTCGAATACCGTTACCGCAATCATTTCCCCGCCTATTTCGGCGGCCTGATTCGGCGGGCGCGGCTGCTCGCCGGGGAGGAGTTGGTTGCCCTGCTGGAGGGGGCGGTTGAGCGGGGGGAGCTGTCCGAGACTGAGGCGAACGAGGTCATGCTGGCTGACCTCGTGCTGCGGGGACGACGCCGGGAAGATAGCGTCGAGGCATACCTGGTTGTGGAGGTCTCCTGGGGGGTGGGGCTCTACGACGTGGAGCGGGCAGCGAGGCGAGCGGCGCTTCTGGGCAGGAGTGGCATCCCAGCGATCCCGGTGGTAGCGGGAAACACGGTAATCGAGGAGGCCGCCACCCTGGCACAAATGCTGCACGTTTGGCAGGTGACGGACGGACGTGTCACCCCGCCGGAGCCTTGAGTAGGTCGCAGGTAGCACGTCCGCTTCCCGCCGTCGTGGGATAGCTCCCACCGATCCGCCACGCCCCCCACGCCTCCTGTTTCCAGGTCGCATCCCACGAAGACATTGAACCACTCCCACCAACTCATGCCCTGTCCTCCTCCCAGCTGGTATCCCATGGCGCTGACCGCCGTGGGGCCATTGTATCTCATTCACAGGCCATCGCCAAAGCCCGGCCCACCTCCCGGGCGATGGGATTCGCGATCTGCTGTATCGGCGTCTGCGCTAGCTGTCGCGCTATACAAATAACACGCCACCTGGCGGCCATTGGTCCCCACGGGCAGAAGGGGAGGGCTGGCAGCGGCGCAGATGTCCATGGCGTGGGGGCAACGCGTGCGGAAGCGACATCCGGAGGGTGGATTGATGGGATTTGGCGGGTCGCCCGTGAGGGGCGGCCGCTCGATGCGTTCATCAGGGTCCATGGAGGGGGCCGAGGCAAACAGCGCCTGCGTATAGGGGTGCAGGGGCTCGGCCGAGACCGCCTCCGCACTTCCCATTTCCATGACCTGGCCCAGATACATCACCAGGACGCGGTCGCTCAGGTACTCAATGACGTGCAGATCGTGGGAAATAAACACATAGGTCAGTCCAAGGTCGTGCTTGAGGTTCTGCAAGAGGTTGAGCACCTGGGCTTGCACGGATTTATCCAGCGAGGAGACTGGCTCGTCCAGGATGACGAGCTTGGGATCGACCACGAGCGCGCGGGCGATGTTGACGCGCTGACGTTGCCCGCCGCTCAACTCATGCGGGTAGCGGCGGCCGAACTGCTCCGCGCGCAGCCCGACTTTATTCAGCACGCCCCAGGCTTTGGCACGGGCATCCGCACGCCCGTACCCATGCACACGGACGTTGAACGCGACCGCGTCCTCGATGTTCATACGAGGGTTGAGGGAGGAGTAAGGGTCCTGGAAGACCATCTGCACCTGTCGCCGAAAGGCCTTGAGTTCGGCCGGCGCGACCTGCAGCATCTCCTGTCCTTCGAAGCGCACCTCACCGCTATCGGGCCGGATGAGGCGTAGGATGAGGCGGGCGGTGGTCGATTTCCCGCAGCCGGACTCGCCGACGATCCCGAGGATCTCCCCGCGCTGCACGTCGAACGACACCCCATCCACGGCTTTGACTTGGGCCTGTACCATTTGCAAGAGTCCGCCTCGCACGGGGAAATATTTGCGCAGATCGTTTACCGTGAGAATCGCACCGTGCTGCACCGTGTATACTCCCGCATTTCAGGAAGACAGCTTCCCGACTTCGATGGGCTGCAACGCACCATTATCAGAAGTCGCTCCCTACACTCGCACATCCATGGCGTCCCGTAGCCCGTCGCTGAGCAGGTTGAACGACATGGAGGTCATGAAGATCATGACACCGGGGAGGGCCGCCACCCAGGGGTTGACGTAAATCGAGCCCCGCAGCGTGTTGAGCATCAATCCCCACTCGGCGTTGGGGGGAGAGACCCCCAGGCCCAGGAAGCTGAGGCCCGACGCGATGATCACGCTCACGCTGATCAAGGTGCTCGCATACACAAAGATCGGCGCCAGCACATTGGCGATCATGTGGTGCCGGATGATGGCGACGGTCCCCGCGCCGCTGGCCCTGGCGGCCTCCACGAACTCCCAGCCGCGCACCTGGGTTGTCACGCTCTCGGCCACGCGGGTGATCGGAGGCGTAAACACGATCGAGAGCGCAATGATGGTATTCTTCAGCCCGCCCCCCAGCGCCCCAGAAATGGCGATGGCGAGCAGGATCGAAGGGAAGGCAAAGAAGATATCCGTGCCGCGCATAATCAGTAGATTCAGGCGCCCTCCCACGAAGCCAGCCGTGATGCCCAATGTGGACCCCAGCAGGAGGGCGATGAGCACCGGGGTCACACCGGAGATGAGGGACATTCGCCCCCCGTACAGGAGCCGTGTCAGCATGTCGCGGCCCTGTTCGTCGGTCCCAAGGGCATGGCCGGGTGTGCCGATGGCAGCTAGCCGTTTGCGGATACTTCCCCGCGCGGGATCATAGGGTGCTATATAGGAGGCCAGGACCGCCGAGAGGACGATCGCCAGAATCACAGCCCCGGCCGCCAGCGTCACCTTGTCCCGGCGCAGCCGCCACCAGACGAGCTGCCAGTAGGACATCGGCTTCCCGGCCGGACCTTCTAGGAGGTCACGACCAGTTTTGGGTTCGTCGACCGCCGTCGCGTTCACGTCGATCTCCAGGAGGATAGTCATGAGGACTGAGTTGGGGAAGTTTTGCACTCAGTCCTCATCACTCGGAACTGTTCTTGTTACCCCCGCCGAATGCGCGGGTCAACGACGCTTTGCAGGATATCTACCATCAGGTTTAAGATGACGAAAAACGAGGCCAGCACCAGGATGGTCCCTTGCAGGACCGGAAAGTCCCGCTGAAAGATCGCTAGGTTCAAGAGGTATCCTGAGCCGGGCCAGCTAAACACCGTCTCCACCAGCACCGAGCCCCCCAGCAAATACCCAAACTGCAGGCCCATGAGCGTCAGCACAGGTGGGGCGGCGTTCTTGATCACATGCCGGGTAACCGTGCGGGACCACAGCCCCTTGGCGCGTAGGGTCAGGACGAAATCCTGGCTCAGAATCTCCAACACGCTCGCACGCACCATGCGGGTGATGACACCCATCGGAATAAGCGAGAGCGCAACCGTGGGAAGGATCATGTGCCGCGCAATCTCGCCCCACCCTGACGCTTCCGAGCCAGTGCTCTGCATGCCCATGGCCGGCAGCCAGTTCAGCTCCACGGAGAAGATAATGATGAGCATGATCGCGACCCAATAGTGGGGGAGGCTCACGCCGCTGATCGCAGCAGCGCTGGAGACTTTATCCATCCATTGCCCGCGGGAGAAGGCCGCGAAGCTCCCCAGGGTGCTTCCCAGCGTGAATCCGAGGAGGGCCGCTGCCAGGGCCAGCAGAAAGGTATTCCCGAGCGCGCTCCGGATATCTTCGGTGACCGGCCGCCGGGTCGCGATGGAGCGACCGAAGTCTCCATGGGCCACCCGCGTCAGCCACAGCCAGTATTGGACTGGTAGGGGCCGATCGAAGCCCATCTGCTGCCTGATCATCTGTACCACTTCCTGCGGCGCATCGGGGGGCAACATGGCGCTGATCGGATCCCCCGGGGCCAGATGCATCAACGAGAATACGATCACGGTGACCCCCAGGAGGGTCGGAATGCTCAGCAGGAGCCGTCTAACGATATATCCCCACATTGGTCTGCCTCAGACTTTTTCACCGCAGAGCACGCGGAGAGCATAGAGTAACACACAGGCATCGAGGCATGAAAGACCGTCCAAGGTCCAATGTCTCATGTTTGACATGCCCTCAAGACGTTGGACCTCCTTGCTGCCTTGTCTTCTCCTCTCTGCCGACTCTGCGCTCTCTGCGGTGAACGTTTCCTCTTACTTCGCGACCCAGGGAAGGGTGAGATCCACGAACCACGATTGCGGTTGCACGAAGCCCTTCACTTTGGGGCTCATCGCCCGTGGGTTCAAGTCGTGCACGATGAAGATCCAGGGGGCATCCTCCACGAGGATCTCGTGTACCTTCGCCAGGAGCTGGTTTTGTTTGGCCAGGTCGAACTCGCGCTCCGCCGCCTCGATGAGCCGGTCCACCTCCGGGTTGATATACGGCATACCGTTCACACCGACCGGCGGGACAGAGGTGCTATGGAAGAAGCGGACGAAGGCGCTTTGGGGCTCCTGGAAATTGAACGAGACATTGATTGCTCCCAACTGCGCATTGTCGGGATGCTGAAAGCCCTGGCGGTACCGCTGCGTGAGGGCGTTCCACTCGATGGTGACGAGTTCGAGGTCGATGCCCACCTCGCGCAGATTCTCCTGCACGAACTCGTTCATGGGTAAGGGGAGCATCTGGCCGGAGCCCGAGGTGGAGATGAGCGCGCTGGCTTTCACACGCTTGTTCTTGCCATCGTATCCCGCCTGCTTCAGCAGGTCTTTCGCCTTAGCTGGGTTGTATTCATAGCGGACGGTAGGGTTACCGAACCAGGGATGGCCGGGGTAGATCTCCCCGATGGCCGGGATGCAGGTCCCGTTCAGGAGCGATTTACAGATGCCCTCGCGGTCGATGGCATAGTTGGCCGCTTGCCGCACCAGCTTATTGTCCCAGGGAGGCCGGCTCAGGTTCAAGGTATGCGTCCAGTTGTGGGGATAGGGCCGCAGGACGATCTGGAAACCCGCCTGCCGCAGGCCGGGGATGGCATCCGGCGGGGGCACCTCGATCCAGTCCACCTGTCCGGCTCGCAGCGCGGCCAGGCGCGTCGTGGACTCAGGCATCGGGAGCAGCATCACCCTCTCGGCTTTGGAAATGCGCTGCTTATCCCAGTACTCCCGATTAGGCTCCAGCTCCGCACGTTCGCGGGGCACCAGCCGTGCAAGCTTGAAGGGGCCGGTGCCCGCCGGGCTGTTGGCCAATGCGCGCCAGTCCCGTCCGACTTTCTCCCACTGGCTCGGGCTCACATAGAAGATGTACACGACCTGGTAGGGGACGAAGCTGGAGGGGCGGGTGGTGGTGAACTCGACGGTGTGATCGTCGAGCTTCCGCCAGCTCTTCATCACCGTGATACGAGGGGCAACCTGGGCTGCCTGCCGAGAATCGAACTGGGGCGCGTCCTTGTTTTTGATGGCGTCCCAGTTCCACAGCACGGCATCGGCGTTGAAGTCGGTCCCGTCGTGGAATTTCACACCACGGCGCAGCTTGAAGACCCACTTGGTGGGATCATCAGCCTTCACCTCCCACGACTCAGCCAGGCCCGGCACAATGGCCGGCAGCCGTTCGCCCTGCGACAGGTCCCAACGGACGAGCGGGTCGTAGAGCTGGTAGCCGATGAAGCGAAACCCCTCGAATCCCTGATCAGGTTGCCCGCCTGTGAAGGGGATATCCGCAGCGGTCATGCCGATGCGAAGCACGCCGCCGCGCTCCTGCGCCCCCACCCTCGGCAACCAGAGAGGTGTCGCGAGCAGCAGAGCCAGCAGGAGGATGAGGGACGTCACAACCTGCGCGCGTCCAGTATTCAATGGCACCATGCGTACCTCCTTCGTTCGGGACCTATGCTCATCAGAGCGAGCATGCGACGCTTTTCACAGCTTTCCTCATTCCGGTGTATTGCGCAACTGCTGCCTTCGCCTCAACCGGTCGTCGGCGAGGGCTCCCGCAGAAAGCACCGCGCCATCTGCGCGGGGGAGATCCGATATTCAGCGGGAAACTCTGCTAAACAACGCGTATGCACCGATGGGCAGCGCGGGGCAAAGCTACATCCCGGCGGCAAACGCGTCAGGTCTGGGGGTTGACCAGGGATGGGGATCAGCTTCTGCCCTTTGAGGCCGCGGTGGACCGTCGCGTTCATCAGGCCCTGAGTATAGGGATGCGCTGGCTTCTTCAGCACCTGCCGTACCGGCCCATACTCGACGATCCGCCCGGCATACATGACCGCCACCTCATCGGCGATCTCCGCCGCCACGCCTAAATCGTGGGTCACAAAGATCACTGCCATGCCCAGGCGCGCTTGCAGTTCGCGCAGCAAGTAGAGGATCTGGGCCTGTACCGTGACGTCCAACGCCGTCGTCGGCTCATCGGCGAGCAGGAGCTCGGGGTTGCACGCCAGCGCAATCGCAATCATCGCCCGCTGGCGCATGCCCCCGCTGATCTCATGCGGGTAGGATTTCAGCCGGCGGGCGGGGGATGGGATCTGGACGAGCTCGAAGAGCTCTAGCGCGCGCTGTGCCGCCTGCTCCCGGCTCATCTGCTGATGGCGCACCAGGGTTTCCACGATCTGCTCGCCAACGGTATACACAGGATCCAGTGCCGTCATCGGCTCTTGGAAAATCATGGCCACGAGGCTGCCGCGAAGGTTTTGCACCTCATTCTCGGGGAGCTCATAGAGGTTCATGCCTTTCAGCCAGACCTCCCCCGCCATCCGTGTGCGGGCACTGGGAAGGAGCCTGACGAGGGAGCGCAAGGTGACGCTTTTCCCCGAGCCCGATTCCCCCAGGATCGTCAACACTTTGCCCGGCTCCAGGCCAAAGCTGAGCCCGTTGACGGCCTTGACGATGCCGTCCCGCGTGACGAATTCGACGTGCAAGTCTTTGACTTCTAGCAGTGGTGTCATGCGCGATATCCCCTGGCCGTACTCGCGCCGGGAGTGACAACGATGACCCCAGGAAGAGAAGCAGACAGGATACGGGCTAACGTTCGAATCTCACCTGGCCCTGCTCCCGATCCACGATGACTTTGAAGTGACGCAGGAAGGTCATGCCCAGCAGCCCCATGCGCAAATGCCCGTCCATATCGATTGAGATTTCCACATCGCGCACCTCAGCCGTCCCCACACGCACCGATTGCAAGGTCGTCACGGGCCAGAGGACCACTCCCCCACCTGTATGAAACGTTTGCTTGGGCAGGCGTTCGATGGCGGGGATCCCCAGGGCCTGCGCTGTTTGCTTGGTCAGCACCGTATAACTCGCTCCGGTATCCAATAGTAACGGCGCGGTCAATTTCCGGTTCACCCTCGCCTCCACGATGATCGCATCGCCAGACTGCATGGGCCGCACCTTGGTTCTACCCGGATCGCCCCTCGGCGGCTCAGCCACCCGAGGCCGCACTCTGGTTTTGCCTGCATCCTCCTTCGGAGGCTCAGCCTCCAGCGGTGGCGAGTCCTCTCTGGGCCCATACACTTTCAGTTCGCGCCCTTGTGCCGGCGGTTGATCAGAGAAGTGGATACGCCCCTGGTCATCGGTCCAGCGGTAGAGTTCCCCGGCAATCCCCAGGCCATGCAGCCAGATCAGGCCAACCCAGAACGCCACGCACGGAATCCATGCTGGATGCGTGCAAGACCGACCGCGACTCGCCTGCTGCATCGACATACCCCTCTCGTCAAACACGGATGAGGTCGGCGGCCACCTGATGGTTTGTTTGTTTGTTTCAATCCTCACCCGACGCGGTGGTCGGGCGCTACCCGGCTGCGACGACTATAGCAATATTTGCACGGAGTTTCAATCCTCACCCGACGCGGGGGTCGGGGGCGATCCCTCCAGGCATTCATTGATCGCTCGGGGGCCGCGCAGGATGATTTTTCGCCATAGGGTCATCACTGTCTTCATACGAATCCGCCTAAAGTCCCCAGTGAGGTACGGGGCCTATGACACGTCGGAGGTATCCCCCAGGCGGGGGGTGCTTGACACGTGCTCTCGGCCTGCTACAGTGTGGTCATGAGTTAAACTCAGTTAATCCCCAGGAGTGAGAGCATGGGTCGCGTGACGAAAGTGATGGGGTTTTCTGTCCCCCCCGCCCTGGCGGAGGAAGTCGAGCAGATCGCCAAAGCAGAACGACGCACAAAAAGCGAACTGTTTCGCGAGATGTTTCGCGTCTATCAGCTCTACCGGAAACAACGGGAGCAGGAGGAAGAGCGCTGGGTCATGGACTTGATTCGCGAGGCCAAAGAAGAACAAGAAAAAAACCCTATGGGTCCAGAGGATCTCGTGAAAGAGCTGAAGGAGCTTGCGCGCGAGGTATCCCTGCAGGCCAAAAAACGTGGGATTAAGTATAAAGACGTCAATCGGATCATCGATGAATCCCGCAAGCGGTGGCGGACTTCTTAGGGCCGTAGTCGATACCAATGTCTACATCTCCGCTTTTCTCCATCCCGAACGGCCGATCTTCCAAATCGTGCAACAGGCAGCGGAGCATCGCTACCACCTGTTGATTTCACCGGCCATTGTGAACGAAGTTGGAAGAGTTCTGCGGGAAACGTTCGGGCTTGAAGAGAGGGTAAGGCTTCATCGTCTGAAGGCACTTGCCAAGGCTGCAGAAATCATCAACCCTAAGATGACTCTAGACGTCATTCAAGAAGATCCACCTGATAACCGGATCCTCGAATGTGCGGTGGAAGGGAGGGCAGATCTTATTGTGTCAGGTGATCGCCACCTCCGCCGCCTCAAGATCTACCAGGGGATACCCATTGTCAGGCCGATCGATTTCCTGAGGACGCTGGGAGTCACCTAAATCGAACCACGCGCGAGTCACCATGGTGGCGCGCTCGCCGTCAGGCATGTGTATGCTGGTCCAACAGCTGCTCAATCAAGTGCACATTGCGTGCGATCGCACCCTGGTTCTGATGCAAGACGGAGTAGGCCCCATCACCAAGGGCCTGGCGGCGTTCTGGATCCTGCAGCAAGGCGCTGAGGGTCTCGCCCATGGCCTCAGGCTTCTGTACTTGCAGCGCTCCACCAGCCTCTAACAGGGCTGCCGCGATCTCGTGAAAGTTGTGCATGTGCGGGCCAAACAGGATGGCTTTGCGATGGGCCGCCGGCTCCAACACGTTATGCCCGCCGATGGGGACGAAGCTTCCGCCCACGAAGACCACTGTCCCGACGGCATAGAGCCCTGCCAGTTCGCCGATGGTATCGAGCAGCAGCACGGGTACGTCGGCGCCCTGCGATGGCAGACGCCCCTGGCTGCGCCGATGTACCGTCAGCCGATGCCTACGCAGCAGCGCTTCGATCTCGTCCAGACGCTCCAGATGCCGCGGCGCCAGCAGCAGGCGGAGCGCCGGCACCTGGGCGCGCGCCTGCAGATAGGCCTGGAGCACGATTTCTTCTTCCCCTCGATGCGTGCTCCCAGCCATGAATACCGGCGCCTCGCCGATCCCGAGGTCGGCCCGCAGCGCCTGTTCTTCAGCGAGGCTTAGCGGCGTAAGAGGGAGATCGTATTTGATATTGCCGGTGACGTATACCCGCCCAGGCTCCGCACCCATCCCAATGATCCGCGCCGCGTCCACCCTGGTTTGCAT
>Ga0114945_10002214_pt1 | contig 11506 bp, 5 predicted proteins | sample OV2TP3_FD_87194 | JGI IMG/M metagenome (GOLD analysis project Ga0114945, IMG submission 87194) | Hot spring microbial communities from Beatty, Nevada to study Microbial Dark Matter (Phase II) - OV2 TP3 | ecosystem: Environmental > Aquatic > Thermal springs > Hot (42-90C) | place: USA: Beatty... | reverse complement strand
CGGTTCGATCTGCTCCCATAGCTCATCGGATAGCTCCCAACTCTCTACGTCCTTCTGAGTGGTCTTCTGAGACATAGGGCTAACCTCCTGTCTACACAATATACTATTCCACCCAGTTTAGAGATAGGTTCTTAATGCTCTGGGGGCCACCGATGTGGATTATGTAGTTCAAACCAACGAGACCGTCATTGAACGCTGCATGCTCATGACCACCGACCCCGGTGACCTCGTGCTCGACCCCACGTGCGTGCGGAAGGGGACGCGGGTGTTGGTCCCCACCCCGGCCCTCCTCGAAGATGGGGAGGGGTTAGAGGGCTTTGGGGATGGGGGGCAGAACGACCCCACCCCGGCCCTCCCCGCGGGCGGGGAGGGAGATCATGCCCTCTCGTACAGCGAAAAAGATCCTGTCCCCCCGTCCACGGGGGGACGACAGGGGGGTATGTCCCCGTCCACGGGAGGGCAGGGGTCGCGACCTCATGGGAGCGACAGGTGGATGGGACGACAGGGGGGTCTCGTTCCCATTGAATCCCTCCGGCCCGGCAATGTCGTTCTTGGACACGACGGTAAACCCCACCGGGTTGTTCGCGTATTGAGCAGACCTTATCGTGGTATGATGGTGGGCATCTGGCATGCCGACAACCCGGCCACCCTGTGGTTGACAGCCGACCATCTCGTGCTTGCCAGGTCTCGCCCGCGCTCGCTCGGCGGGAATCGCGATTGGAGCAGCGTTCCATCGCATCATTTCGAGCGCAGCCGGGAACTCCGCAAAGAATCCAGCCCTGCTGAACGCACGCTGTGGTCTGCCCTGAGAATGAATGGCGTGGGGGTCAAGTTTCGCCGTCAGCATCCCATTGGCCCTTACATCGCGGACTTCTACAGTCGGGAGGCCCACCTTGTCGTGGAGGTAGATGGCTCCAGCCATTTCTCACCTGAAGCCTTTGAATACGACGGTGAGCGCGACGCCTACATGCGAGCGCTGGGGCTGGATGTGATGCGGTTTACGACGCTGGAGGTCGAGCAGAATTTACACGGTGTCTGCCTGGCGATTCAAAATCATTGCCGTATCCGCACAGAGAGCATGGAGGATGCGCAGTGGATTCAGGCCGGGGCCTTGCAGCCGGGCGACCTGATCTTCTCTGGCCCGGAGTGTCGGCCTGTTCCGATTGAGACCATAGAGACCGTTTATACGGATGAAACTGTTTATGACCTGGAGATTGAAGGTGCGCACTCGTTCATCACCGAGGTCTGCGCCGTTCACAACTGCGGGAGCGGCACGACGGCCTATGTCGCCGAGCAATGGGGACGGCGGTGGATCACGGTGGACGTGAGCCGCGTGGCCCTGGCCATCGCGCGGCAGCGTCTGCTGACGGCGAGGTTCGACTACTACCGGCTCAGACCGACGAGCGCAGAGGATGTCGAGCGGAACCCGGACGGTCCCTGGCTGACCGACCCGGCGGGACAGATTCAGGGGTCCTGCACGCTCGACTGCAAGACCGTGCCGCACATCACGCTGAGGAGCATCGCGCAGAACCCGGCGCTGGACCCTATTTTTGAGAAGTGGGAGCCGGTCCTGGCCGAAAAGCTAACGGCGCTGAACCGGGCGCTGGCCGGGACAGTCACGAATGGCCTGCGCCGCAAGCTAACCCTGAAGCTGACGGAGAAGACCCGGCGGGAGGGCAGGCGGTCCATCACGGAGGCGGACAGGCGTCGCTGGCAGTTGCCGGAGAAGAAATGGGAGGAGTGGGAGGTCCCGTTCGATGTTGACCCCGACTGGCCGGAGGCGTTGCAGGGGGCGCTGACGGAGTACCGCAGGGCGTGGCGGCGGAAGATGGATGAGGTCAACGCCTGCATCGCCGCGCGGGCGGACCAGGAGGAGATGGTGGACCAGCCCTTTGTCGAAAAGGGCAGGGTCCGTGTTTCGGGGCCGTTCACGATGGAGGGGATCATCCCGGCGGAGGAGAGCATTGACGAGGAGGAGCCGGAGGAATCGCCTATCGTCGGCGCGCCGGAGCGGCTTGAGACTTTCGGGGAGGAGGAAGGTCCCATCGAGACGGAGGCGCAAAACGCGGAGGCATATCTCGACCGGATGACCCGGCTCCTGCGCGAGGATGGGGTGAGGTTCCCGGACAACAAGGTGATGAGGTTCAAGGCGCTGGCGGCCCTTTCGGACGGCTCGATTCTCCACGCGAAAGGCGCGTGGGGCGAAGGCCAGGACGAGCGGCAGGTGGCCTTCGGGCCGCAATATGGACCCATGACGGCGATTATGGTGGAGGACGGCATCCGGGTCGCCGCCCGGCGCGGGTTCGACGACCTGGCCTTTGCGGCGTTCGGCTTTGACGGCGCGGCCCAGGCGGCGATCCAGGAGGACCCGGACCCGAAGTTGCGCATCCACATGGCGCAGATCAGACCGGACGTGACCATGGGCGATCTGCTCAAGACGACGGTTTCCAGCCAGCTTTTCACGGTTTCCGGCTCGCCAAGGACGCGGGTGGAGCTGGTCGAGGATGGGCAATATGTCGTCCGCATGGAGGGCGTGGACATCTACGACCCGGTGAGCAACGCGGTGCGCTCCACCGGCGCGGAGAAGGTGGCGGCCTGGTTCCTGGACAGCGACTATGACGGGCGCTGCTTCTGCGTATGCCAGGCGTTCTTCCCGGACAGGAGCGCGTGGGACAGGCTGGGCAGGGCGCTAGGCGGGGCGCTGGACGAGGACGCCTTTGCAAAGCTCTCCGGCACGGTCTCCCTGCCGTTCCCGTCGGGCGAACACAAGCGGATCGCGGTCAAGGTGATTGATCCGCGCGGCAATGAGGTGCTGCGCGTGCACAGACTGGGAAAGGCGAGGGAGTGAGACATGCCCGAAGAACCCGTCCTGATTCAGCCGGTGGAGAGTCCGGTCATCTGCAGGCCCTACTACGAGCCGACGCATTACTGGGAGTATGACCGCGCGACGGGGCGGGCGGCGAAGCGGCCGGGAAGGCGGCCCGCCGCCTACTGGTACAAATTTGTGGATGCCGAGTCGCGCCGGGGGCAGTTGACGCTGGAGCTTGAGGAGGACCGCCGCGAACTCGTCCTGGTGAACCGAATCCGCGCCGATGTCAAGCGGTGGCGCGAATCGGGGTGGGAGGGCGCCACGAACGTCACCAAGGACCTGCTCCGTCACTGGTGGCGAAAGGACCGGGCGCGCCGTTTTTTCTTCTGCCAGATGGAGGCGGCGGAGACGGTCCTCTTTTTGAACGAGGTCCGGGGACTCCGCAAGGACGGGAGCCGGGGCAAACCGCGCTGGACGCCGCACTTTACGGACACGGACTTTGAGGGCCTGGTTGACCGGCCCTTCGATCCTCAGTATCCACCCCTGGCTCGCATGGGCTGCAAGATGGCGACCGGGAGCGGCAAGACGGTGGTCATGGCGATGCTGATCACCTGGGCCTTCTGCAACCGGGCGCGGGTGCCGACCGACGAGCGATTCCCCAACGCGGCGCTGGTCTGCTGCCCGAATCTCACGATCAAAGAGCGGTTGCAGGTCCTGCGGACGGACAGCCGGGGGGATGACTACTACACGCAGTTTGACCTGATCCCTCCGCAGTACCGGGACCTCCTGCGCACCGGCAAGGTCCTGGTGACGAACTGGCATTTCTTCGCGCCCGAATCCGAACACAGCGAGGGCGGGCGGAGTTACGCGGTCGTGAAGAAGGGGGAGGAGACGGGCGAGGCGTTTGCGAAAACCCGCCTGGGAGAGCTGTTTGAGCGCGGGCCGATCATGGTCCTGAACGACGAGGGACACCACGCCTACCGCCCCGCCCCTATCTCCGAAAAAGAGGCAAAAGTCACCAGCGCCGAGGCGAAGAAGGAGCGGGAGGAGGCCACGATCTGGGTCCAGGGCCTTGACCGGATCAACGGGGCGTGCGGCATCCGGCTCTGCGTGGACCTCTCCGCGACGCCGTTCTACCTCAAGGGGAGCGGCTATCCAGAGGGGGAGCCGTTCCCGTGGATTGTGAGCGACTTCGGGCTGGTGGATGCCATCGAAAGCGGGATCACGAAGATCCCCCGGCTTCCGGTCAGCGACACGACCGGTCAGCCTGACCCCAGGTACTTCCGGCTCTGGAGGAACATCACGAAGGACCTGGCCCCGGCGCAACGGCTGTCCAACAGGCGTCCGAAGCCGGATGTCGTCTGGGAGCGCGCGCAGGACGCGCTGGTCCAGTTGGCAGGCGAATATAAAAAGACGTTTGAGGCGATCCAGCAGGCCAGCGACACCGCCTTGAAAGCGCCGCCGGTGATGATCGTGGTGTGCGACAATACCGACATCGCTCAGGTTTTCTTTGAAAGTGTCTCCGGTCAGACGGAAACCGAAGATATTCCCGACGATGCGGACGACGAAGACGAGGAATCGATGTCCAGGCGCAAGCGGCTGAAGATGCGGGTCAGCTACGGCGCGAGCAAGACCTCTTTTCCGGAGCTTTTTCAGAACGATCAGGGGCGGCCCTACACCATCCGCATCGACAGCAAACGGCTCGAAAAGATCGAGAGCGAAGACCCCGATGCCACGCGAGACGAGGCCGCGAAAGCCCTGCGTGAGGTTGTAAATACAGTCGGAAAACCCGGTAAGCCGGGTCAGGATGTGCGATGTGTGGTCTCCGTCGCCATGCTGACGGAGGGCTGGGATGCCAGCAACGTGACGCACATTCTCGGCGTGCGGGCCTTCGGGAGTCAGCTTCTCTGTGAGCAGGTCGTGGGGCGAGGCCTGCGCCGCATGAACTACACGCCCGACCCTCAGTCGGAGCTTCTGCCGGAGGAATATGTCGACGTTTACGGCATCCCGTTTTCCGTGATTCCGTACAAGGGCAAACCTTCCCGGACGCCCCCGGACCGACCGGTCAATCACGTCTATGCCCTGCCGGAACGGGCAGCTTATGAGGTCCGCTTTCCCAATGTCGAAGGTTATGTGTATGCCCTGCGGAGGCCGTCCATCAAAGCCGACTTCACCACGCTGGAAAGACTGGTTCTTGAGCCTGAGCAGACGCCGACAGCGACCTTTCTGCGGGTGGTCACCGACCACCTGGAGGGCGGCGCACGAGGCGGCGGCCTGGGAGAGTATGTGGAACATAATCGGTCCGAGTATTACGCCCAGCGTCACCTTCAGGAGATCGAATTTGAGATTGCGCGGCAGATTGTTGCAGCGCTGGTCGGGGAGGGCTCTCAGTCGCCGGTGAAGGGGAGCGCCAGGACACGCGGTCTTGCCCGCCACGAACTGTTTCCGCAGGTCTTGAGGATCGTTCGCCGGTACGTCCGACAGAAGGTGGACTTCCGAGACGTGCACCCCTGCGAACTCGGTCTTGAGAAGTACGTGCGTCGAATCAAAGAGCGGCTGCTGGATGCGATTGTCCCGGATGAGCAGAAAGGCGAGATGCCCATCTTACCCATTCTGAACCGATATAAGTCGATCGGGACGACGGCTGATGTGGATTTTACGACGAAACGCAATGTCCACAGCACACAGCGGTCCCACGTTAGCGCCGTTGTTCTGGACAGTTCGTGGGAGCAGACTGCCGCCTTTTACCTGGAACGGCAGACTGATCACGTTTTCTGCTACGTGAGAAATGACCGGCCTTTTCTGCTGATTCCGTACGAATACGAAGGGGTTCAACACCACTTCGAGACTGATTACCTGGTGCGGCTCAAAAGCGGGAAGACAGTCGTTCTGGAAATGAAAGGCGAGGAGAACGATCAGGACAGGGCCAAACACCAGGCCGCCCGGCGCTGGGTCGCGGCGGTTAACAACTGGGGGCGTCTGGGCGTGTGGGACTTTGCCGTCTGCCGGGACCCTCAATGGCTTCCGAGATTGATCGCTCAACTCTGATTCCCTTATAATTGGTTCTTCTGGTGGGACAGGCCTCCGGCCTGTCCAAATCCGCCTGCCATGCCCAGGCGAGACGCCTGGGCTACTGTTCACTTCTATCTTGACAGAGCACTACTGCTTCCGAGGTTCTCATGGGCCAACGTGACACCCGATGGGTCGTCGGCTTCCTGCTGGCGGGGGCGGTCGGGCTGGGCCTGTTCATCGGGCTCTACGACCGGACGTTTCCGACGGCGGCGCTCGACTTCAAGCTGAGCCGGGAGCAGGCGTTCGCCGCGGCGGAGGGGTTCCTCGCGTCCGAGGGGATCGCGACGGAGGGGTTCGAGAGCGCGATGGTGTTCGACTCGGACGACGACGCGCAGATGTTCCTGGAGAAAAATCTCGGATTGCAGGAGGCCAACCGGCTCGCCCGGACCGAGGTCTCGATCTGGTTCTGGAGCGTCCGGTGGTTCAGGCCGGAGCAGAAGGAGGAGTTCCGCGTCAGTCTCGACCCGGGGGGGCGCGCGGTGGGGTTCCGGCGCCTCCTGCTGGACACGGACCCCGGCGCGGACCTGGCGCAGGAGGAGGCGCTCCCGAAGGCCGAGGCGTTCCTCATGGCGAGGGGGTTCGACCTGTCGGGCTACGAGTTGATCGAGAGGTCGAGCGAGCGGCGGGAGCGCCGGACGGACCACACCTTCACCTACCAGAAAAGGGGATTCCGGGTCTACGAGAGGGACTCGGTGCAGGCCGGGGAGCCGGGGACTTACCGGCTCAGGGTGACGATTCAGGGGGACCGGGTCGGCGGGTTCCGGGAGTTCCTGAAGGTCCCGGAGGCGTTCATCCGGAGACACCAGGAGGTGCGGTCGCGGGCCAATCTGCTGGCGCAGGTGGCGGGCGTCCTCTGGACCGCCTTCGGGATCGCCATGATCGTGTTCCTGATCCGGAGGACCCGCGAGGGGGGGATGCCCTATGAGACGGCGCTCGCCCTGGGCGCGGCCGTGGCGGTGGCGTGGGTCACGGCGGGTCTCAACTCGCTCCCGTTGACGAAGTTCGGGTACGACACGCAGGTCTCCTACTCCTCTTTCATCCTGAACGCGCTCATCACGGCCCTGCTGGGCGGGGTCTTCTACGGGTTGATCGTCTGCCTTTCGGGCATGAGCGGGGGGGCGTGTTTCTCGGAGGCCTTTGGGAAGGGCCGGCCGCTGGGGAGGCCCTCGTGGCGGGGCATCCTGTCCGGGCAGACGGCGCGGTCGGCGCTGATCGGCTACGGGCTGGCCTGCCTCCACCTCGGCTACGTGACGGTCTTCTACCTGGCGGGCGTCCGGTACCTCGGCGTCTGGGCGCCGGCGGAGACGTCCTATTCCAACACTTTCGGCACCAGCATCCCCTGGATCTATGCCCTTCAGATCGGCCTGGCCGCGGCGACGCTGGAGGAGTTCTTCTTCCGACTGTTCGCGGTGAGCTACCTGAAGCGGCTCCTGAAACGGACCTGGCTGGCCGTGCTGATCCCCGCCGTGATCTGGGCGTTCCTGCACTCGACCTACGCGGTGGAGCCGATCTACATCCGGGGGGTCGAGCTGACCGTCGTGGGCGTGGTGTTCGGGATGGTGTTCCTCCGGTTCGGAATCTGGGCGACGATTATCTCTCACTACGCCTACGACGCCGCGCTGGTGGCCCTGCCGATGATCAAGTCGTCGAGTCTCTACTTCCAGGCGTCGGGGCTGGCCGTGGCCGGGATCGTCCTCCTGCCCGCGGCCGCGGCAGGGCTGTCGGGGCTGGTGAAGAAACGGATTCCCGCAGAGGTTCCCCCCTCGACCCTTCCCACGGAAAGGGAGAGTGGGAGAGAGGGAGAAAGGGAGAAAGAACATCTCTCCCATTCCCCCGCTCTCCCTTTCTCCCTTTCGCCTTCCGCCTTTGGAGAGGGGCCGGGGGAGGGGTCTAAAACCCCCGAAGACTACCCGCTCGACCGGCGCACGCGGAGGGCGGCCATCCTCGCGGGACTGGCCGGTCTGGCGCTCCTGCTCTGGGCCAGGCCGGAGCGGTTCGGAGAGCGGACGATGCGGGTGGGGGTCTCGCGGGAGGCGGCGGCGCGGGCGGCGGAGGGGTTCGCGGAGCGGGTCGGCGTCCCCCTGTCGGGCTACCGGCGCGCCGCGTGGTTTCAGGACGACCTGGGGGCTGATGGGTACACGTTTCTGATCCGCCACGTCGGCGTGGCGGCCGCCGAGTCCCTGGCGGCGGGGCAGACGAGGCCGTGGGTCTGGTGGGTGAGGTGGTACCGGCCGCTGGAGAAGGAGGAGGTCCGCGTGGCCGTGGACGCCAGGGATGGGCGGGTGGCGGGCTGGTGGCACGCGCTGCCGGAGGACCGGAAGGGGGCGGACCTGACGCCGGAGGGGGCGCGCCGGGGGGCGGAGTCCTTTCTGATGGCGCACTTTGGCCGGGACGTGGCCGACACCACGCGCTACGTCCTGAAGGAGTCGGCGTCGGAGCGCCGGGAGGGGCGGCGGGATCACAATTTCGTCTGGGAGCGGGGGGACGTCGCAGTGGGGGAGGGGCGGTTTCGGACGGCGGTCACGGTGCAGGGGGACCGGGTGGATGGGGTCGCGTTCACCTTCAAGGCCCCGGAGGCGTTCCTGCGCGAGCTGCGCCGGGAGACGGTCAAGGACGTGGCCGCGAGGCTCGGCACGACGGTTTTAGTGTTGCTGACCGCGGTGTGGGGGACGATCCTGTTTGTCCGGGCCTTTCGGGACCGGGCGCTGGCGTGGCGCATCCCGAACCGGCTGGCGCTCCTGTCCCTGCTGGCGCTCCTCCTCACGTACCTGAACGGGCTCTCCACCTTCTTCGCGGGGTACAGGACGGCCACGGCCCTTTCGGCCTACGTCGGGGGGAGCGTCCTGCAGAGTCTGCTCCGCCTGGGGGTTCAGTCCGCGGCCGTGGGCGTGGCGCTGGCGCTGGTCGAGGCCGCGTGGCGGAGGTCATACCCTGAGGAGGTCGGGCCGGAGGGGTGGCTGCGGGGGGGCGTCTCCCTGCGTGTCTGCGGTGAGGCGCTGGGCCTGGGGGCGGCCTTTCTGCTCTGGAGCCGGGGCGTCGCGTCCGCGACGGCGTGGGCCGGGCAGCGGCTGTTCCCGCAGTATGCCGTCGCGTCGGGGTTTGCGCCGGTGTGGGAGGTCTCGGCCTATCTCCCGGCCCTGCGCCTCCAGGGCGTTGTGGGGGGCGCGATGGGCCTGCTGGCGTTGCTGGGGGTCTTTCTGGTCTGGCGGCATTACGTCCGCCGCGCCTGGATCGTCCTGGCCGTCGCGGGCGTCTTCCTGTTGCTGTCGGACGCCGTCCCGGAGGCCAGGACGCCCGGACATTTCGCGGCAATCGGGGCGCTGGGCCTCCTGTCCGCCGCGGCGGCGCTCTGGTTCGTGTTCCGGGTCGTGGGGTTCCGGCTGCTGGCCTATCTCTTCGCGGCGTGGGCCGGGGCCTTTGTCCCGGCGGGGATGCGGCTCATCGAGGCGTCGAACCTCCCCTTCTACGAGGTCAACGGCGTGGCGATGATCCTGATCGGGCTGGCGCCGGTGGGGTACGTGGCACTAAAAAGAAAGTGCTGAGTGCTGAGTGCTGAGTGCTGAGTGCCGAAAGAAAGTGCTGAGTGCTGAGTGCTGAGTGCTGAGTGCCGAAAGAAAGTGCTGAGTGCTGAGTGCTGAGTGCTGAGTAAAAGCCAAGAACAGGGTTTTTGCCTTTACTCAGGACTCAGGACTCATTACTCAGGACTGTTTTCTATGCTCTCCTTTCTCTTCACAGGAAATCTGGGACGCGAGCGCCCGGAGGGGGACAACGAGCGCTCGCAGGAGGCGCGCGACCGGATGGTGGAGGCGCAGATCCTCCGGCGCGGGGTCACGGATGCGCGCGTCCTGGCCGCGATGCGGCGCGTGCCCAGGCACCTGTTCGTGCCCGATTCCCTCCGGGACCAGGCCCACGACGACGGGGCGCTCCCCATCGGCGAGGGGCAGACCATTTCGCAGCCCTACATCGTGGCGATCATGACCTCTCTGCTGGGGTTGAAGGGGGGAGAGCGGGTGCTGGAGATCGGGACCGGGTCGGGCTATCAGACGGCGGTGCTGGCCGAGGTGGCCGGAGAGGTCTACACCGTGGAGATCGTGGGGCGGCTGTTCGAGCAGGCCCGCGACCTGCTCGGGCGTCTGGGGCACGGCAACATCACGTTTCGCACGGGGGACGGGTACCGGGGCTGGGAGGAATATGCCCCTTACGACGGCATCATCGTCACGGCGGCCCCGACGCACGTGCCCTCCGCGCTGCTCGACCAGCTGAAGGTGGGCGGACGGCTGGTCCTGCCGGTGGGCGACGAGGATCAGGAGCTGCTGAAGATCGTGAAGGAGGTGAAGGGGCTCCGGAAAGAGTGGGTGATCCCGGTGCGATTCGTGCCGATGACGGGAGAAGCGCAGAAAAGAGAACGCTGAACGCTGAACGCTGAACGCTGAAGTAAAAGCATAAACCTGTTTTGCTCTTCGTTCATCGTTCATCGCTCATACTTCATCGTTGTCTTTGTTCATCGTTCATCGTTCTGACTTCATCGTTAATTATTCCTATGTAGGGCAAATTCCGGTACTTCTGGTCCAGGTCGAGGCCGTAGCCGACGACGAAGGCGTCTTCGACGGTGAACCCGACATAGGCCAGGGGCACGTCCGCGCGACGCCGGGCAGGCTTGTCTAAGAGGGCGCAGACGCCCAGGCTGCGGGGGCGCCGGGCGGACAGAAGGCGGAGGAGGTAGTCGAGGGTGAGGCCGGAGTCCACGATGTCCTCCACGATCAGGGCGTCCCGGCCCTCGATGCTCGTGTCGAGGTCGTGGGTGATGCGGACCGCGCCGGAGGTCTCCGTGGCGGCCCCGTAGGAGGAGAGGCCGATGAAGCCGATCTCCAGGGGCAGGGAGACGGCGCGGGCCAGGTCGGACAGGAAGAAGACGGAGCCTTTCAGGATGCCGATGAGGACAAGGTCCCTCTCCCGGTAGTCCGAGGTGATCTGTCTCCCCAGACGGGCGACGGCCGATTGCAGCTCCTCCGGCCCGATCAGGATGCGTGAGAGGTGAGGTTCCATAACGACAAGGTATACCCTTCAGGTCTTTTTGTCAACCTTCAATCCAGAATGATCCCATGACCCTCTTTTCAGATCAACGCCTCGCCGACCTCCTGGCCCGATCCCGGACGCCGGAGTTTTCGCCGGCGTGCGACCGGCTGCGGGCCGACGCGGCTGCGCTCAAGAAGATGGGTCTGGACGCGCCTGCGGCGTCGGCTGGCTACTACCACGACTTCTTCTGCCCTGAGCACGCGGTCGAGCTGGCCTGGGACCCTCGCAGCCCGGAGGCCCATCGCTGTCCCGTGGACGGGAAGGTCTTCTGCGGGGAGCCGTTCGACTCGGCGTGGCGATGGGGGGTCAACACCCTGCTGTCGCGGGGGGCCTTCAAGCTGGCCCTGCTCTGGCGGATCGGCGGAAAGGAGGGGCATCGGCGCGGTGCGGAGGAGATCCTGACGGGATACGCCCGCCGGTACGCGTCCTACGTCTGCCGCAGGCCGGGGACGCGCGCCCTGGGCCGGTGCTGCTACCACTCGCTGGATGAGTCGGTCTGGCTGATCCCGCTGGCGCAGGCCTACGATCTGATCCGGGGGACCCTGACGG
>Ga0114945_10002213_pt1 | contig 11511 bp, 11 predicted proteins | sample OV2TP3_FD_87194 | JGI IMG/M metagenome (GOLD analysis project Ga0114945, IMG submission 87194) | Hot spring microbial communities from Beatty, Nevada to study Microbial Dark Matter (Phase II) - OV2 TP3 | ecosystem: Environmental > Aquatic > Thermal springs > Hot (42-90C) | place: USA: Beatty... | reverse complement strand
GAGCACAGCATCCCTCGGCTCTCCACGCCGCGCACGGTCGCGGCGCCGACCTCCATGCCCGGCAGCCGGGCGCCCGCGCGCGCAAGCGGCGCGAGCATGCCGGCGCGCACGTTGGGCGCGCCGCACACCACCCGGAGCGTGCCCCGCCCCGCGGCGACCTCGCACACCGTGAGGCGGTCGGCGTGCGGGTGGCGCTCCACCGCGAGCACCTTGCCGGCCACCACGCCCGTGAAGGGCGGCGCCACCGGCTCGACCGACTCGACCTCCAGCCCCTGCATGGTGAGCAGGCGCGCGAGCGCCTCGGTCTCCAGCCCGTGGTCCACGAAGCTCGCCAGCCAGTGCGCGGGGACTCTCATGCGAACTGCCGCAGAAAGCGCAGGTCGCCGTCGAAGAACAGCCGCAGGTCGTCGATGCCGTAACGCAGCATCGTCAGGCGCTCCAGCCCGGAGCCGAACGCGAACCCGATCCAGCGCTCCGGATCCAGGCCGAAATTGCGCACCACCTGCGGATGCACCTGCCCGGCGCCGGAAATCTCGAGCCAGCGCCCCTCGAGCGGCCCGGAATCGAACTTCATGTCGATCTCGGCAGAGGGCTCCGTGAAGGGGAAATACGAGGGCCGGAAGCGCACCTGCAGATCGTCGGAGTCGAAGAAGCGGCGCAGGAAGTCCGTGTACACGCCCTTCAGGTCGGCGAAGCTCACGTCCTCGCCGATCCACAGGCCCTCCACCTGGTGGAACATCGGCGAGTGCGTGGCATCGGAATCCACGCGGTAGGTGCGGCCCGGCGCGATCACCTTGATCGGGGGATTGTGCAGGCAGGCGTAGCGCACCTGCATCGGGCTGGTGTGCGTGCGCAGCAGCAGGTTGCGCCCCTCGGCGTCCTTCACGTCCACGTAGAACGTGTCCTGCATCGAGCGCGCGGGATGGTTCTCCGGATTGTTGAGCGCGGTGAAGTTGTACCAGTCGCTCTCGATCTCCGGACCGTCGGCGACCTCGAACCCCGCCGAGCGGAAGATCTCCTCTACGCGGCGCCAGGTGCGCAGGATCGGATGCACCCCGCCGCGGCCGCGGCCGCGCCCGGGAAGCGTGACGTCGAGCGCCTCGAGCGCGAGCCGCTCCTCGAGGCGCGCATGGGCGAGCTCGCCGCGGCGCGCCTCCAGCGCCGCCTCGACCCGCTGCTTGGCCGCGTTGAAGGCCGCGCCGGCCGCCCTGCGCTCCTCGGGAGTGCCCTGGGGACGGAAGCCCGAGAGCTCGCCGGACTTGCCGAGATAGCGCGCCTTGGCGTTCTCCAGCGCGGCGGCGTCGGCCGCCGCCGCAAGATCGGCCAGCGCTCGGGCGACTATCGCGTCCAGGTCCTGCATCGGTCGCGCCCCGCCCGCGGAATCAGTGCGCGAGCCCCGCCTTGACCTGGCCCGCGAGCCTGGCGAACGCCGGCTTGTCGCGCACCGCGAGATCGGCCAGCACCTTGCGGTCGATGGCGATGTTGGCCTTCTTCAGCCCGGCCATGAACGCGCTGTAGGACAGGCCCAGCTCGCGTACCGCGGCGTTGATGCGCGCGATCCACAGCGCGCGGAACTCGCGCTTGCGGTTGCGCCGGTCGCGGTAGGCGTACTGCCCCGCCTTCATCACCGCCTGCTTGGCGACGCGAAACACGTTCTTGCGCCGGCCGCGGAAGCCCCTGGCCTGCGCCAGCACCTTGCGGTGGCGCGCCCGCGCCGTGACGCCGCGCTTGACTCTCGGCATGGCGCTCTTCCTAGCCGGCGTACGGCAGCATCGAGCGGACCTGCCGCTTGTTGCTGTCGTGCACGTTGGTGGTGCCGCGCAGCTGGCGCTTCCTCTTGGTGGATTTCTTGGTGAGGATGTGGCGCATGTAGGCCTGCGAGCGCTTGATGGTGCCGCTCGAGCGCACCTTGAAGCGCTTCGCGGCCGACCGCTTGGACTTCATCTTGGGCATGGACTGCTCTCCTTTTCTGGCCTGACGCCGGGTGGCCCGCCGGCCCGCGGCGCGCGCTTCCGGTACCCGGACATCACTTCGTTGTGGCGGCTACGCCGTGGCCGGCTTCGCCGCCTCCTTCTTCGCCGCCGCGGCCGGCTTCTTCGGCTTCGCGGGGACCCCCTTCTTCTTCGGCGCCAGCACCATCACCATCTGGCGCCCCTCGAGCTTGGGGAACTGCTCCACCACCGCGTAGGGCTCCAGATCGGCCTTGACCCGCTCCAGGAGGCGCAGGCCGAACTCCTGGTGCGCCATCTCGCGGCCGCGGAACCGCAGCGTCACCTTCGCCTTGTCGCCCTGCTCCAGGAACGCGACCAGCTTGCCGACCTTGATCTTGTAGTCGCCCGCGTCGGTGCCGGGGCGGAACTTGATCTCCTTGACCTGGATCTGCTTCTGCTTGAGCTTCGCCTCGTGCGCCTTCTTCTGCTCGCGGTAGCGGAACTTGCCGTAGTCCATCAGCTTGCAGACCGGCGGCACCGCGAGCGGCGCGATCTCCACCAGGTCCACGTTCTGCTCTTCCGCGAGCTTGAGCGCCTGTGCCACCGGCACGATGCCGAGCTGGTCTCCGTTGTCCGCGACCAGGCGCACCTGGGGCGCCGTGATCTCTGCGTTGATGCGTTGCGATCTGTCGAGTGCGATGAGTGACAACTCCTCTGTCGGGTCAAAAAAAGCGGCCGTCCGCTACGCGCCCGCCTCGTTGCCGAGGCGCGCGATGAAGGCCTCGAGCGGCATCGCGCCCAGGTCCTCACCGCCGCGCGTGCGCACGGCCACGCTTCCAGCCTGCTTTTCTTTGTCGCCGACCACCAGCTGGTAGGGCAGCTTCTGCAGGCTATGTTCTCGAATCTTATAGCTTATTTTCTCGTTTCGCAAATCTTCGGCGACCCGGAAGCCGGCCTCGCGCAGGCGCCGCGCCACGCCGCGCGCGTACTCCGCCTGGGCCTCGGTGATGCTGAGCACGACGGCCTGCAGCGGCGCGAGCGCCACCGGCAGCGCGCCGGCGTGGTGCTCGAGCAGGATCCCGGTGAAGCGCTCCAGCGACCCGAACTTGGCCACGTGCAGCATCACCGGGCGTCGGCGCGTGTTGTCGGGGGCGACGTAGCTGATGTCGAAGCGCTCCGGGAGGTTCAGGTCCACCTGCACCGTGCCGCACTGCCAGTCGCGGCCGATGGCGTCGCGCAGCACGAAATCCAGCTTCGGGCCGTAGAACGCGCCATCGCCCTTGTTCACCGTGTAGGCGACGCCCATTTCCTTGAGCGCGCCGTGCAGGGCGGCTTCGAGCTTGTCCCAGGTCTCGTCCGAGCCGATGCGCGCCCTGGGGCGGTCCGAGAGCTTGACCGCGACGTCGGTGAAGCCGAAGTGGCGGTAGATGTCGAAGATGAACTCCGCGGCGAAGCGCACTTCGCCCTGCATCTGCTCCTCGGTGCAGAAGAGGTGCGAGTCGTCCTGGGTGAAGGCGCGCACCCGCATCAGCCCGTGCAGCGCCCCGGAGGGCTCGTAGCGGTGCACCTTGCCGAACTCGGCGTAGCGCAAGGGGAGCTCGCGGTAGCTGCGGATGCCCTGCGCGAAGATCTGCACGTGCCCGGGGCAGTTCATCGGCTTGATGACGAACACGCGCTCGTCCGGGGTCTGCGAGGTGTACATCATCTCGCGGTAGTTGTCCCAGTGGCCCGACTGCTGCCAGAGCTTGCGGTCCATCACCTCGGGCGCCGCGACTTCCAGGAACCCGGCCTTCAGATGCTTGGCGCGCATGTACTCGACGAGCTTGAGGAAGAGGGTCCAGCCCTTGGGGTGCCAGAAGACCGCGCCGGGCGCCTCCTCCTGGAAGTGAAACAGATCGAGCTGCTGGCCGAGCCGGCGGTGATCGCGCTTCTCGGCCTCTTCCAGCATCTTCAGGTACGCGTCCTGGTCCTCCCTGGTCGCCCAGGCGGTGCCGTAGATCCGCTGCAGCATCTCGTTCCTCGAGTCGCCGCGCCAGTAGGCGCCCGCGACGCGCATCAGCTTGAAGACCTTGAGCCTGCCGGTGGAGGGCACGTGCGGCCCGCGGCAGAGGTCGATCCAGTCGCCCTGGCCGTAGAGCGAGATCGTCTCGCCCTGCGGGATCGAGGCGATGATCTCGGCCTTGTATTTCTCGCCGATCGAGTCGAAGTACTTCACGGCGTCGTCCCGCGCCATCTCGCGCCGCTCGACCGGCAGGTCACGCCTGGCGATCTCCTGCATGCGCTTCTCGATCGCCTCCAGGTCCTCGGGCGTGAACGGGCGCTTGAAGGAGAAGTCGTAGTAGAAGCCGTTCTCGATCACCGGGCCGATCGTCACCTGCGCCTCGGGAAACAGCTCCTTCACGGCCTGCGCGAGGAGGTGCGCGGTGGAGTGGCGCAGCAGGTCGACGCCCTCGGGGTCTTTGCCCGTGACAATGGCGAGCTCCGCGTCCTTTTCCAGCCGGAAACCCGTGTCGACCAGCCTGCCGTCGAGCTTGCCGGCCAGCGCCGCTCGCGCGAGGCCCGGCCCGAAGGACGCAGCGACCTCGGCAACGGTGACCGGCCCGGGAAACTCCTTCACCGAGCCGTCGGGAAGCGTGATCTTCAGCAAGGGGCTGTTGTGGGTACGTTCAGCTCGCAAAGAGCGCTAGCCCCTTCTGCCGCCGCCGTGCTGACCACGGCCGCGTATGCGGCACGCTCGGGAGTCTCCTTGAGGAACCAGGCAAGCGAAACGCTGGCGTCCAGCACCAGCTCAACCGCCATCAGTACGCCAGCCGGTCGCCGCGTGCCTCGGCGCGGGCCAACCTCGCCGTACGCCTGCTCCGAGACCTTTGGAACCGCGTGATGTTGGCTGCGATCCGCCTTCCGGCGGCACGACGCTTCGCCTCGCTGACCCTGCGAGCAACAATCACCGGCTCAACCAGCTTCATGGAAGACCTCGGACGAGAAGACTGCGGATCGGCATTTTACGCCACATGGCTGCAGACCGGAACGCCCGCAGCCTGCCGGCGGTCACTGAATCACCTCGTCGGCGCGCACCAGGATGGCCTGCGGGACCGTAAGGCCGAGCGCTCGCGCGGTCTTGAGATTCAGCGCCAGCTCGAGCCGCTCGGGTTGCTCGATCGGCAGCTCGCCCGGCTTCGCGCCCTTCAGGATCTTGTCTACGTAAGCGGCGGCGCGGCCGAACTGCTCGGCGAACCTCGGCGCGAGCGAGAGCAGCCCTCCAGACCTGACGTAGCCGGTGAACCCCATCACGCTCGGCAGGCGCTCGGCGAGGGCAAAATCGGCGATGATTCGGCGAGCACCGATGGTGCGGCCATTGGTCAGAACGAACAGGCCGTCCGGCTTCGAGCGCGCGATTCGCTCCAGCGTGGCGGGAAACTGCCGCGAGTCGGCGACCGCATGGGGCTCGAGCTCGAGCCCGAGCTTTGCGGCGGCCGGCTTGACGGTGTTCCACTCCGGGCCAGATCCCGGCCGGGGGTAGCCCTGCAGCACGGCGATGCGCTTCGCACGCGGCAGCACTTCGCGCAGCAGCTGGAGCCGCTTGGGCGCGAGGTTCACTCCCAGCAGCGTGATCCCGGTCACAGTCTTGCCCGGGCGCGCCAGGCTGTGCGCAAGTCCCTCCGCGACCGGGTCGATCGTGCTCACAAACACGATCGGCATCGCGGGCAGCGCCTTCACCGCGGCGCGCAAGGAGCTGCCTTCCACCGCGAAGATCAGCTCGACCCCGGACCGGCCCAGCTCGGCGGCGAGGTCGGGCAGAAAAGCGGACTCATACTCCGCAGACCGGTACTCGATCTTCAGGTTTCGGCCGTCGACGTAGCCGCGCGCGCGCAGCCCCTCGAGGAAGGCGGCGCGCTCCGGCGAGGGTTTGTCGGCGAGCGGCGCCAGAACGAGGTACCCGATGCGGCGAACCCTCTCCTGCCCGCGCGCGTGGGGCGCCAGCGCGAGCAGCCCCAGCCCCGCAAGCGCCTCGCGGCGGTTCATTGCTTCACGGACGACCGCCGAGTGCGCGCTGCCATGCTTCCTGCGGGGACTCGCCGATCACGTCCAGACGCGGAGCGGGCTGAGCAGCGGCAGGCGCGGCAGCCGCGGCTTGCACTGCTTTCTTGGCTGCGAGCCTCTCCGCCGCGAGCTTTTCTGCGGCCGCCCCTTCCTGCGCCGCAGCCCTTTCGGCGTCGAGTCCTTCGGCCGCGGGGCGGGCGGCTGCCAGCTGCCCGCTCGCGGCCCGCTTAGCCACTGCGCGCTGCCCGGTCGTCCTTGGCCGCGCGGCGACGCGGGCCGCTTCCTTCAGCGCGGCCTGTTCTGCGGCAGCCTGCTTGACGGCCGCCGCCGTTTCGGCGGCGAGCCGCTCCGCAAGCGCGCTTTCCGCCGCTGCTTCTTGCGCCGCTGCTCTCTCCGCGGCTGCTTGCCTCGCGGCGAGCTCCTCCGCCTCGTGCGCGGATCTGTCCTGCGCTGGCTTCTGGATCGCCAGTTCTGCGGCAGGCTGCGACTCCCGCACCTGCGCGAGACGCGCCGTCGGGCGCGCATCCGGACGCAGCGCCAGCCACGCCGCGCCTGCCGCGACCACCAGCGCGCCGGCCGCCACGAAAGCGAAGCGTGCGCGTGAAGACCCGCGTGCGCTCGGCGCCGGGCCAGCGGCAGGCGACGGCTCGGGCATCGCGGCGACCGACTCCGGTTTCCGCATGCTTGCGGCGTCCGCGCCGGGCGCGGGCCGCGGCCGCTTGAGGCTGCGCAGGCGCGCGAGCGCTTCCTGCAGCTTGCGTTCCTCGGCCTCCCTGCGGGCCTTCGCTTCGGCGCCCCTGCGTGCTTCGTCTTCCGCTCTTCGGCGCGCGCGCTCACCGGCTTCCCTGCGCGCCTTCTCTCCGGCTTCCTCTCGCCGGATCGGGGGATCCGGCTCGGGCGAGCGGTGGATGGACATCGTCAGGATCAGGCGGCGCCGTTCCTGCTCGAGCGCGAGCCGGTCCTGCGGCTGCGGCGCGCTCTCGCCGGTCTTGGCAGCCACGATCCAGGTCGGGCTGAAGCTCGCCGGCACGGCGACTCCGCCCGGCTTGTCGCTACGGCGTCGGTCGCTCCCCAAGGACGAACGTCTCTTTCTAGTCTTGGTAGGCGCGATTGGACTCGAACCAACGACCCCTACCATGTCAAGGTAGTGCTCTAACCAGCTGAGCTACGCGCCTGCAGGACGCGATTCTAGCGCATCACCCGCGCGCCACGCGGATCACGCCCCGCACGCCCTTGACCGCGCGCAGCGCGCGCTTGAGGTGCGCGGCGTCCGCCACCTCGAAGCTGAAGCGCATGGCGGCGATCTCGTCGCGGCTCTGCGTGCGCACCGCGGTGACGTTGATTCTCTCCCTCGCCAGCGCCTCGCCGAGGTCGCGCAGCAGCGCCCGCCGGTCGGCGGCCGTGACGCTCACGTCCACCGCATAGGAGGTCGCGCCGCCCGGGCGGCCCCACTGCGCCTCGACGAGGCGCTCGGCGCTGCGCTCGGCGAGCCGCCGCAGGCTCGGGCATTCCTCGCGGTGGATCGAGACGCCCTTGCCGCGCGTCACGAACCCGCGGATGGCATCGGGCGGCAGCGGCTTGCAGCACTTCGCGAGCTGCGTCATGAGCCGGTCCACCCCCACGACCAGCACTCCGCCCTCGGCCGCCTTGCGCGGCTTCCCGCCCGGGACGGCGCGCGCCGCCGGGGCCGCCGCGGGCGCGCCCTTCATCTCGCGCACCGTCGCCTGCAGCTGGCGCAGGTTCACCTCGTCGCGCGCCACTGCGACGAACAGCGCTTCGGCCCTGGCGAGACCCAGGCGCCGCGCCAGCTCGTCCAGGCTCGCCCCGGTCGCGCCCTCGCGCCGCAGCTCCTTCTCCACCGCGGCGCGCCCCTCGGCCACGGTGCGCGCGAGCGCCTGCGCGTTGAACCACTGGCGCACCTTGGCGCGCGCGCGGTGGCTGCGCAGGAACCCCCGCTCCGGGTTGAGCCAGTCGCGCGAGGGGCCGCCCGCTTTCGCCGCCGTGATCTCGACGCGCTGCCCGGTACGCAAGGGGGTGTCGAGGGGCGCGATGCGGCCGTCCACGCGCGCGCCGCGGCAGCGGTGACCGAGGTCGGTGTGCAGCGCGTAGGCGAAGTCCACGGGCGTCGAGCCCGCCGGCAGGTCGATGACGCGGCCCTGCGGCGTGAGCGCGTACACGGTGTCGTCGAGCGCCGCCTTGCGCGTGCTCTCGCCCCAGCTCGCGCCGCCCGCGACCTCGTCGCGCCAGGCGAGCAGCTCGCGCAGCCAGGCGATCTTGCCGTCGAACGCGGCATCGGCCCTCACCGGCCGCCCGGCCTCCTTGTAGCGCCAGTGCGCGGCGATGCCGAGCTCGGCGTGGCGGTGCATCTCCTCGGTGCGGATCTGCACCTCCAGCGTCTTGCCCGCGGGCCCGAGCACCGCCGTGTGCAGCGACTGGTAGAAGTTGCCCTTGGGGCGCGAGATGTAGTCGTCGAACTCGCGCGGGATCGGCTGCCAGAGGTTGTGCACCACCCCGAGCACGCCGTAGCAGTCCTGCACCGAGGGGACGATGACGCGCAAGCCCCGCACGTCGTGCAGCTGCTCGAAGTCCAGGCCCTTGCCGCGCATCTTGTTCCAGATCGAGTAGATGTGCTTGGGGCGCCCGGCGATCTCGGCGTGCACGCCCGCGGCTTCGAGCTCGCGCCCGAGCTGCGCCATCGCATCCGCAATGTAGCGCTCGCGCTCGAGGCGCTTCTCGTCGAGCATGCGCGCGATCTTCTGGTAGAGCTCGGGCTCGAGGAACCGGAACGAGAGGTCCTCGAGCTCCCACTTCAGCTGCCAGACGCCGAGGCGGTTGGCGAGCGGGGCGTAGATGGCGAGCGTCTCGCGCGCGTAGTCGGCGCGCTGCGCGGTGTCGTTGCGCGCGAACCAGCGCAGCGTCTGCGTGCGCGAGGCAAGGCGTATCAGCACGACGCGGACGTCCTCGACCATCCCCAGCACCATCTTGCGCAGGATCTCGGCCTGGCCGGCGGCGCCCGCGCGCGTCGCCACGCGCAAGGCGTGGAGCTTCTCCACGCCGGCGGCGAGCGTCGCGACCTCCCCGCCGAAGGCCTCGCCGAGGCGCTCCGGGCGTTCGAGGTGCTTGGGCGCGGCGAACAGCACGCCCGCGGCGCGCGCGGCGCCGTCCAGCCCGATGGCGGCGAGCGACCCGGCGAGCCCGAGCGCGTGCGGCCAGACAGGCTCTCCCGTGGAGAGCGCCTGGCCCGCGTAGAGCGGCTCGGCGAGCTCGAGCGCGCGCGCGAGGAGCTCGCGCTCGGGCCCCTCGAGCCCGGCCGCGAGCGGCTCGAGCGCGGCGCTCGCCGCTTGCGGATGCAGCCTGACCACGGAGACCATGCTGCTATTGTAGCGAGCGCGATGGGCTGGCTCCGCAACCTCAGGCGCAGGCGGGTGCTCGCGCGCCACCGCATCGAGGAGCGGCTGTGGCGGCGCGCGCGCGCCCATCTGCCGTTCCTCGCCGGGCTCTCGGCCGACGAGGAGCGGCGCCTGCGCGGCCTCGCGGTGGTGTTCCTCGCCGAGAAGCAGTTCACCGCGGTAGGGGGCGTCGCGCTCTCGGACGACGACCGGGTGGAGATCGCGCTGCAGGCCTGCCTGCCGGTGCTCGAGCTCGGCCTGGACTGGTACGACGGCTGGGTCGGCATCGTGGTGCACCCGAGCGATTTCCAGGTGCGCCGCAGCGAGACCGACGCGGCCGGCGTGGTGCACGAGTGGGAGGACGCGCTCGCCGGGGAGTCCTGGCCCGGCGGGCCGGTGGTGCTGTCCTGGGAGGCGCTCGACGAATCCGGCTCGGTCGCCCGGGGCGGCGCCAACGTCGTGCTGCACGAGTTCGCGCACAAGCTCGACATGGCCGACGGCGAGGCCGACGGCGTGCCGCCGCTCGCCGAGCGCGCGGCGCGCAGCCGCTGGCGCGCGGTGCTCGCCGACGCGCTCGATCACCTGCGCGCCGAGGTCGACGCCGGGCGCGAGACCCTGCTCGATCCCTACGCGGCGGAGCACGAGGCCGAGTTCTTCGCGGTGGCGAGCGAGGCCTTCTTCGAGGCGCCGAACGCGCTCAAGGCGCGCTATCCTGCGCTCTACGCGCTGCTCGGCGGCTTCTATCGGCAGGACCCGTCGCTGCGCCTGCGCGCCTGAGCGGAGGCGGCCCCATGAAGTGGCTCATCATCCTCGCGATCGCGGCGGGCGCGGCCTGGCAGTACTGGCAGAGCCACCGGCCGATCCAGGTCGAGCAGCCCCCCGAGGTCTCGGTCCCCGCCGTCCCGGAGACGCGGCCGCCGCTGCAGAAGGAGCTCTCCGCGGGCCCCGAGTTCCGCATGAACGGCTACACGCTCACCGGGCTCGCCGAGTTCTCGATCGGCGCGCGCGTGATTCTGGCGGAGGGCTACACGAGCGGGCGCGAATCCGACCTCTCGCCCCTGGACCTCGCGCTCGCCTGGGGGCCGATGGCCGACCCAGGCGTGCTCGCCGCGATCTCGTTCTCGCAGTCGGGGCGCTTCTACCACTGGCGCTACGAGGGCTCGCCACCCATCCCGCACCGCGCGATCGAGCTGAACAGCGCCAACATGCACATGATCCCGGCCTCGCGCGACGTCGACCGGCGGCTGAAGGCCGTAAGGGCGGGCGACGTGGTGCGCATCCGGGGGTACCTGGTGCAGGCCGAGGCGCCCGACGGCTGGCGCTGGAAGAGCTCGCTCACGCGCGAGGACATCGGCAGCGGGGCCTGCGAGCTGATCTTCGTGCAGGCGCTGGAGGTGCTCTGATCCAGCTAGAGGATCAGGCTCGAGCCCTCGGCCGGGGCCTCGCACGCCACCTTCGAGCCCAGGCGCGCGAGCTCCTTGCAGGTCTCCTCCAGCTTGGCGTCGATGTCGGCGTCGGTCTGGTCCGGGTCGTGATGAAAGAGGTGCAGGCGCCTGACCTCGGCGCGCGCGGCGAGGTCCGCCACCTGGCTGACGCAGGAGTGGCCCCAGTCGACCTTCGACGGGTACTCGTGGTCGCGGTAGGTGGTGTCGGTGATGAGGACGTCGGCCCCGCGCACGAAGCCCGCGAGCCGCTCGACGTAGCGCGCGTCGTGGCGCGGGTCGCTCGGCAGGTAGAGCTCGTTGTCGGTGATGTAGCACACCGTGCGGCCGCGGCAGCGCAGCTTGTAGCCCAGGCAATAGCCCGGGTGGCGCAGCAGCATGGTGTCGACGTGCACCGGGCCGAATTCCAGCGTCTCCTCGCGCAGGTCGCGGAAGGTGAGCCGCGCGCCGAATTCGCGGATCGTGACCGGGAAGTAGACGCTCTCCATCTGCGCGCTGATGGCGCGCTCGATCGTCAGGTCGCCCTGGTAGGGGCCGAAGAGGTCGATCTGGTTGCCGCGCAGGTACAGCGGCGCGAAGAAGGGCACCGTGTTGATGTGGTCCCAGTGGGTGTGCGAGATGAAAACGCGCCCCGAGAAGCGCTGCGCGCCCTGCGCCATGACGCGGTCCGACAGGCGCTTGATCCCGGAGCCGCAGTCGAAGATGGTG
>Ga0114945_10002212_pt1 | contig 11514 bp, 12 predicted proteins | sample OV2TP3_FD_87194 | JGI IMG/M metagenome (GOLD analysis project Ga0114945, IMG submission 87194) | Hot spring microbial communities from Beatty, Nevada to study Microbial Dark Matter (Phase II) - OV2 TP3 | ecosystem: Environmental > Aquatic > Thermal springs > Hot (42-90C) | place: USA: Beatty... | reverse complement strand
CGAGTCACTTTGTGTATGCGAGTAGTCCATCAAATAAAGACTTAAAATAAATAATTAGCAACTAATTCACTATGTGTGTGCGATTAGTCGGCAAATCAGTGATGTAACATTAATGAAGCCGACATGTAGAGGAACTATGTTCCGAGACATCTAGGAAGCAACAGCTTCCTAAATATAGACAAAATGCCAAAATAATGCAATAGAATAAAAATAAAAAACCAAAGAGATGCAAATAATAAAAGATTTTAGGAGATGGAAATTAAAATTAATATAAAAATAGGACACTACAAGTTGTAAAGTAAAATAACAAATTAAAATTTAGTTATAATATAAAGATGGTAAAAAGGAGTGTAACAACATTAAAATGGATTGTAGTTATATTTATAGTTATAATAATAAGTCTGCTTATTTATTCTGCTGATGTTTTTGCAATTAATGGGTTATCAAATCTTAAAGTGAAAGGAAGGGATGGAATTGATGGCTATGTAAAGAATAATGCAGACGTGTTTACATTCAGTGCAAGGGCTTTCATTCAGGATGTTACAATAAATACTTCCCAGGTGAGATTGTTGGGAGGTAGTGCTACAACAGGATTTCCATTTGACTCATGCCTAACAGTAGGAGATGGAAGCGTTGACTGTACCTTCACTAGGAATATGTCAGACTTTAGCATATGCCCAAGATTTGGCTTTACTATTAACCTCTATAACCAATCAAATTCTTTAGTGGATGCAAAACAAGTAACTGCAGTATGTGATAATTTGGCCCCAACTATTACATTAAGCACAGACAAAAGTTTGTATGGAGCTGAGCAGAATATAACGTTTGCTGTAAATATTGTTGATAAGGCCCAGACTTCAAGTAATTCTACAGAATGTACCGGCTTGCAGAGTTTTGTAAGCTTGTCGTCTGATGGTTATTCTAGGACTTTTCAGGTTTCTCCTTCAGGGTGCACCCTTTCTGCTAGTTTAAAAGAGACAAGCAATGTTTTCATAAGTGAAAGCCCAACAGTAACTTTAACATCTGCTGATAATTTTGGCCAGCAGGCGCAACAGAGTACAACATTTACAACAGATTTCACACCACCTTCCGTTGTGTTAAGAGAATTTGATATTAGGAATATTGATGGGAGTCCTGTTAATTTCTTCAGACCAGAGAAGTATAAGGCACTAATGGCTTTTGAGATTTCTGATAATGCATTAAATCTTAGCTCATTTAAAGTTGATGTTAGTATGCTGAATTTTGTTGGAGGAAGTACAACACCAGTCTGCACTTCTGTAAATTTAACAACACAAACATGCAGCCTGGATAATGTGCAATTGCAATTGAATAGCTCTTCATTTTCAGGCTCAGTTATTGCAAGTGCAAGTGATAATGCAGGAAATAAAAAAACAGAATTAGTGAATTTAAACAAGACATTTCCCACAGATACAATTGCACCAACATTTGTGAATTTAAATATAACACAATTAAATGGAAGTATTGTTACAGTTATTTCAAATATTGTGATCGCTGGAATAACAGTAACTGTAGATATAATTGAATCTGGGATAGGGCTTAAGCTTGATACTGTTAAAGCTGACCTTAATGCCTTAAATGTTAGAGTGACTACTAATTCAAATGTACCAAAGAGTTTCTGTACTCTACTTGAAAGCAATACCACAAATAAGACAAGATGTGCATGGACAAATCTTATTATGGATCTTAATGCTTCAACAAATATTACTAGAAGTCAAACCTTGGCTTTTACTTTTAGAGCAAGTGATAATGCAGGAAATAATGTCTCGGAAACTTTAACTTATGGTGTGCTAATAGATACACTGGGGCCTGTAGCAATGGAGATTGTGACTGGCAGATTTGATTCAAATGGAACCTACTTTGTTAGTGCGAAAAATAATACGTTTATTGCTACATTGATAGAAACTGGATCTGGGATTAATGCTGAAAACGTTTTTCTGGATATATCTGCACTAGGAGGCACTATTTTGCCTGCAAATAATTGTTCTGGTAGTGGTAGTAGTGGGCAGGTGATATGTATATGGAATAATGTTGACATTTTCGCTGCACCTGGGCAGAGAAATATTAGATTAAGTCCTCTAACAAAAGATAATGCTGGAAACAGCCTAGCAAACTCCCTTGAAAAGATTGTGATGGTAGACACTATTGCGCCAGTGGTTAGTTCTGTAAGTATAGAGGCTGTTGCTGCTTCTAGTTCTGTAGTGCCTGGCTTTATCACTACTGGAAATGCCTTATCAATTACTGCAGAAGTCCAAGAAGAGAATGAGTTAACTGCAAGTCTTGATGCATCTGCTTTCATTCAAAATGCTACTAAAATAAATGCTGACAGTTGCTCTAAGAATGAGAATTTACAGGTTTGTACTTGGGCCACAGACGAGATAAATGTTAGAGGCTTTATCACAAATAGGCTTATTTTTAATTTTCAAGATGTTGCTGGAAACTCAATAAATCATAGTGTGCAACTTAATGTTACTGGAACGAGAAATGTAACTGTTGATTTCTGGAGAAGTTCTGTTGGCAGTCCATCGCCTAATGCTATTGATAAAGAACTAATAACAAAATATGACCCTTTTATTTGGTTTCCTGTTGCACTAAGCACTAATACTACTTCACCTTTAAGCAGATGGCCTGTTTCTGTTGTCTTTGACAGATGCTCAGGGAATGAGTCTATTATACTATCTTCTACTACTGGAAATAAGCCTGAGCTGTTTAATTTTAATCCAACTGCACCCAAGGTTGATAGTACTCTCCCATATAATGTGTTTTTTAAGTTTACGCTTGACAGGGCATTACCTCCAGCAGATTCATTAAGGATACCGTGCAGCATTAAGATAAGAACTTTAATAGATAATAAAGAGATCTCCCCAGATGAAACTGAAAATATTACATTTACAATTAACTATTTCAATAATCCATTAGGCACGATAGACACTAGAATTGATGATGAGATTGAAAGAGCCAAGGCTAGTTGGCTAGTCCAGGGTGAATGGCTAGATACTGCACAGCAGCTATTTAATGTTGCACAGACAATTTGTAGGTTTGCCAGCTATTTGTTTACTGTGATTAACTTTTTAGCTGGTGGAACAGATAAATTGAAGGCATGTTGCCAAGTAGGATCAGCTTTCTTAGGAGGTGGATTTTGTTGTCCAATGGCAAAGGCTTTTGGAACTTATACCACTACTGCTGTTGAAGGTGCAAAGAAAGGTTACCAGGCATATGCTGCAAAGTTCTGTAAGACAATAAGCTGCCAGATGTTTTTTGGAGATTGGTGGAAAGATGATAATGGAAAGTGGAAGCCAGATAGTTTTTTTGATAATGCTTATTTTAATGCTCTGAGTAACTCGCAAAAGCAAAGTAATCAAAGAAGCAGAGACTCTAGTTCTGTGCAAGCATGGACAGAATCTTATTTTGCTAATATTGATCCAAAGCAGAGCTTAGTAGGAAGCGTTGCATTCTTATGCCTACCAGGTGTCATATACAACTTGCAAAAGGCTAGAGTGATTGATTGCAGGTATATCAATTGTCTAAAGGAAACGCAAAATGGGATGCCTCTTTATTTATGCACTGGGCAAAGGCAGTATGCATATTGCAAATATGTGTGGGGGCAGTTATTTAATCTAGTGCCATTTGCTGATGCTCTTACTAGTATTGGGCAAAGAGTAATCAAAGCACTTTCAAGCCCGTTTGAACTTGTAGGAACATCACTTTCTGTTGCATGTTATTTAGGAAGCTGCCAAAATCCAGTTGGGCCGCCTGGGTTTTGCCAAGTATGTTACTTAACTGACACTGCAAGTTGGTTTACAGATGTTTTGTGTGACTTAGGTATCGGCTCTGCGAGATGTGAGCCTATTTGGAATAGGTTAAGTATCGATACTGACAATGCTTGTAAGGATGCACTGAAGGAAGATGAAGAGACAGAAAGTAGCGGAACACCAGAAATATCTTAGAGAAAGAATAAGAAAATGAGCAAAAAATATCAAAAAACAATATTGAAAAGAGCTTAAACACATTGGTTATGATAATTGTCCTGCTCTCATTCGGATTAGTTGGAAGTTTTTTATATGAAAGTGAGATTACAGCTAATAATCAAATCACTGGTAAAGTTGCAGGGATGGAAAGGGTGAGTGGGTTTTAAGATGATAAAAGGAGAAATAATTAAAACGAAAAACAAGTATAATAAGTTAATAGAAAAAATTTCAGAACTTGTAAATAAATCAAAAACAGAGTTAGCTAAAACAATAAACACAAAAATCGTATATACTTATTGGGCTATTGGAAAACACATTGTTGAATACGAGCAAAAAGGTAGAGAAAGGGCTGATTATGGCTCTGAGTTAATGAAAACCCTTTCAAGTAAGCTTTTGATAAAACTTGGAAAGGGATTTTCAAGATCAAACCTCCAAAACATGAGGTTATTCTATCTAAACTATCCAAAAAGCCAGACAATGTCTGGCAAATTAAGCTGGAGCCATTACTGCATATTGCTGGGAATTTCAGACAAGCAAGCAAGATTATTTTATGAAAAAGAATGTATAAACTCATATTGGTCAGTAAGGGAACTTGAAAGGCAAATAAGTTCGTCTTTATTTGAAAGACTAAGTTTAAGCAAAGACAAAAAGGGAGTTTTAGAATTATCTCGAAAGGGACATATAGTTGAAATCCCAAAGGATATGGTGAAGGACCCATATGTGCTGGAATTTTTAGGTATTCCAGAATCCGAAAGGCTCACTGAAAAAAAATTTGAATCAAAGATTATAGAGCATCTTAAAACATTCATGCTCGAACTTGGGAAGGGATTCTTTTTTGTTGGAAGACAATATAGGATAACAATGAATAATGAGCATCACTATATAGATTTAGTTTTCTACAATGTGTACCTAAAATGCTATGTATTGATAGATCTTAAAACAAGAAAATTCAGACACGAAGATGCCGGACAAATGAACTTCTACCTTAATTATTTCAAAAACGAAGTAAATGTAGAAGGAGATAATTCTCCAATAGGAATTATATTGTGTGCTGAAAAAAATAAAGTTTATATTGATTATGTATTAGGTGGATTAAGCAATACAATATTTGCATCGAAATACAAGCTAAAGCTTCCAACACAAAAAGAGTTAGCTGATGAATTAAAGAAAGATATTCAAAAATAAATAAAATGAGTAAAAACCTAATCAACAACAAAACCGCAAAAGGATTAGTCAGCTTAATTACAATAATTATACTAATGTCCTCAATATTAGCTGTAACTATCTACCATCAGGAATATCAAAATCAAATTACTGGAAAAGTTACAGGGTTGGAAAGGGTGAGTGGGTTTGATGAGACTTTTGATAGATTATTAGAAGAATAAAAAAGAGGTAAAAATGAATATTATACTCTTGGACACAAACATTTATGGTTTGGCTTTAGAGAAAAAGGATGTTGCTAATATTTTAATATTTTTAGCTAATGAGAAACTCAAACCAAAAAAAGATTATATCGTATTAGGTTCTGAAATTATCAATAACGAAATAAACGCTAATCCCCATAGGGAAGCTAGAACCAGATTAAATGAGTTATATCAAGTAGTGATGTCTGGAGAAATAAAATTAACTGGCAATGTTAAGTCGTTGTCTCTTGAATATTTAAATGAATGCAAAAATAGGCATCTAAAAATTACTTTGGAAGATTGTCAAATTGTAGCCTCTGGTTGTTTAGCTAATGTTAATTTTATAGTAACAGATAACAGGAAAACTATGATGAACCCTAAATCAGTAGAGGTTTTTACTTTAGTAAATGAAAAGAAAAGGTTAAGAACACCGAAGTTTATTGGATATGAAATGTTAAAAGGTTTTTTGTTTAGATTTGGTGTCTCTTAATTTCCTAAAATATTCAGTGGGACTCATGCCATCAAAAGCATTTAGAACTTCAGAATGGGATTTGAACACTAATTTATCTATTAAAATCTCTGCTATAGATTTTTCAATTGGTTTTATTAATACTGATTTCATACAGATAACTAAAACAAACAATATATATAAACCTTTCCCCTAAAAATATTAAAAATAAATTAAGTAAAAAATACAATGAAAAACGAAAAAACAATTAAACCATCAAACAACAAAGCAGTAAAAAGAATTATGGGTTTAATTACAATAATTATACTAATGTCCTCAATATTAGCTGTAACTATCTACCATCAGGAATATCAAAATCAAATTACTGGAAAAGTTACAGGGCTGGAAAGGGTGAGTAATTTTAAATGAAAAGAATAATTATTGATACCAATGTGTATGAATTTATCTTAAAATATATTGAGAGGGATATTTTAGAGAATGTTCTATTAAAGAAAAGTGCAATTTTCTATGGTAAAAGTATCATAAGAAAAGAATTAAGGGATATCCCAAAGTTAAAAAAAGAGATGATAGATGGTAGATTTAAGGGTTTAAGGAATGTTCTATTAGAACTTTATGACTTGATTGTAGGCAAGCATCATTATCAAATAACAAAACAAATGGAAGAGCTTGCAGATAAATATTTTACTGTTTATAAAGAAATTGGAGGATTTGCGAGTAAAAAAGATATTATAAATGATTTTAAAATAGTTGCATGTGCTTCATTAAACAAACTAGATATACTAGTTTCTGATGACACAAAAACAATGATTTCAGACAATTCAACTAAATCTTACAAATCAGTAAATCAATTACTAGGTTTTAAAACACCAAAATTTATCAATTTTAAAGAACTCAAAAATAAGTTAAGAGGTGGTAAACTTGATTAATCTATCTAAAGCTCTCATCATTTTGGGATCTTTCCTTATTTTTTCAATTTTATCCCACAATTGCTCAAATTCCTTTAAATTTTTTGATTTATTCATAAAACTATTAAACAAAATCAACTATATAAACATTTCGCCTGAAAATGTATAATAAAATTCCGCCTAAAAACAGAATTGAAAATATCTTAAACACTTTAGTCCTAATAATTGTACTGCTGTCATTTGGATTAGTCGGGAGTCTTTTATACGAAAGTAATATTACAGCTAATAACGAAATTACTGGTAAAGTTACAGGGATGGAAGGGGTGAGTGGGTTTAATGTCTAAATCAAAAATATTTTTAAAAAAAGAGGAAAAAAGAAGCAGATTGCCAATTTATGACATAGATTCATCTATAATCCTTGAAATTATTTTTGAAAACACAAGACAAAATGACGCAAAGAAGATATTTCAGCTATCTGGTTATAAAAACAAATACAGACTCATGGCATCTAGCATAGTTATGGGGGAGGTAGTATATGTTATTAGCAAAGAGGAGGATATAGAATATAAGGAAAGATATATTGAGGCATTAAAAAGATTACTTTTATACCATGATATAGAAATCTACAGGGCATCAAAAGCTTCCTTGGATAAAATAAGTGAAGTATTATCAGCAGATACATTCTTTAAGTCTATGGATTGTTTAATATTCGCTTCTGCATTAGAAAATAAATCTATAAAGTTTATTACATTTGATTCAGATTTCTTACAAAGTAAAAATTTAAAAGAGAAATTCAAACAGGTGAAAATAGATGACAAAATTTAATTCAGTGGGTCCTACAGTAATCCAATATCTCTTTTGTAGTCATACCACTAAATCTACTTTTTTTGACTTTTCTCAATTGTCTCAACTCCTTCAGTATTTCCTCAACTTTAGGGTGCAACTTAATTTTTTTCATAAGACTATAAAAAGAGACTTTATATTTAAACATTTCGGTTAAAATTTGTTAAAAATAGTACAAAATAACTAAAAATACAACAACTGAACATCAATAAAAGCCCAATGAAAAACAAAATAACAAGTAAAAACCCAGCAAAAAACAAAACAGTAAGAAGAGTTATGGGTTTAATTGCAGTAATTATACTAATGTCTTCAATATTAGCTGTAACTATATACTATCAGAAATATCAAGATCAAATTACTGGAAAAGTTACAGGGTTGGAAAGGGTGAGTGGGTTTGCTACATTTGACGTTATTCAAATTGACGGAAAAGATCATGTTGTACTAGGTGATGTACTTGTTTACCTCGATCAGATTGTTTATGATGGAGAAGGGAAAGCGTATAAGCTTGAGCGCGGGTTTCTTAAAATGATTGCCCAACCTGTTGATAACGAAGGTAAACCTATGGGTGATAGCTTCACATTGTATTATAATTACCCATTATTTAAGGGATTTACTGAAAAAGGAAAGAGTGATTTTTTTCTAGAAAATCCATTAACACCTCCAGTACCTCCTATTCTTGCTCCTAAAGAACCAACTCCACCAAGTACTGTAGTACCAGCACCAACTTCACCAGACTATATAACTTTGCCTAAAAGTACACCTTTTAGTGAAATAAAAGAAGGTGATATCATCGCAGGAAGTAAAGTAAATAAAATAGAAATAATGGGACCAACAGAAATAAGAATTACTACTGAAGATGGTTTTATATATGTTGCCAAACCAGATACAAAAATTGACCTTAGTGATGGGGGTGCTATATTCTTAATGGAGAGTGAGGGTGAAACAGCAAAAAATACATTTGGTTTAACTGTAATTAGGCCAGTTACTACTCCTCCTGCACCACCCCCTCCGCCTCCTCCACCACCTCCGCTACCATCGCCTGCACCACAACCTAGAGATTCAATAGAGGCTGCCAAAGCTTGGAATGCAGATCCTCGCAATGAAGGATATGTAAATACATTTAGAACATATTTGATTGAAGTTGAAGGGAAAACTCGAGAACAAGCAAACGAAATAATAGCTGACCCAAAGCAAGTTATGATTTTTCAGAAAGAGTTAGCAAAGAATGATCAACGAGTCAAAGCCGATGGCATGATAGGAAGTATAACTGCAGGTGCGTCTGCTACTGCAACAGATAACGCGAGAGCATTAAAAGCGAGTCAAGAAGGTGCAACTGTACCATCCCAGCCTCTGCCACCATCAGAAGTAATAAAAGATATTGATGATCTTCAGGAAAATATCCTCTACTGGTGGAACTTTGATAAAGGGGGTTGGCAAACAGGTGAATTTAAACTTGGAGAAGCAGGTACTTACATGCAAATAATTCTGCAAAATGGTGTATATTATGGGTTACAGTATGGTAGTGGGACTACATATTTTGGATCAACAACAGACAAAGTAGAAGCTCATTATAAGGGTATTTTTGAGTGGAAAAACAGGATTATCAAACCATCAGAAGTGGTACAACCATTAGCCAGACCCGCAGCAGCAGTAGTGGCACCTCCACCAGTCACACTTAGCGATAAAGATGTAAAAGTTGTCTTTGAAAGGGATGGTACTACAATAGTACAAAATAATAAGGATCAAAAGTATTATTATCAGATTTCAAGAGATGATAAAGGAAAGACGGCACAATACCAAGAGATGGCATATGATCAAAACAAACAAGTGTTCTCTACTAAAAATGTACAAGGTAGCAGTATATTCTTATTTAAAAATGGAGAGGTTTTAGTTGCAACATCTCATCAAGGTAGAATTTATTACAATTATTATGTTGGGGCAGATAAAATAGATGTTAATGCAAACATAGTAAATAATCAATTGGAGTTTTCAGCGGAGAGTCTAGAAAGTCTTGGAAGATCTGCTTCAATTAGTGGATTAGATGCATTCAAATATGTTACCATAGGCCAATTATTCTTTGATAGATTATGGCAAGCAACTGGTAATAGGGATTTGAAACCAACAAAGGAACAGGAGAAAGCTATTCAGCCAACTACTGTGCAATATGCTAATTGGATTGGAGATTTATTAAAAGAGGTACAAACTGCTATTAAAGGCTACTCATTCTTCTCTTTCCTATATAGTGAGCCAGATCCTTTTGTAGATGATCCTAACATATTAAATCTACTTGGAGGACCTACTGGTGAATTGTATGGATGGACTTCTTCTATATGCGTTGAGCCAGCAACTAATATACACGACTTAGGGGCCGCATTTGCAACAACTCTATCAGGAGCATTTGCACATATTGAAGGAGAAAAGGCCACAATAATAGACTTTAATGCTTCAACAGGGCAAAGACAACCTAACTTATTCCTGTACAAAATAAGTTTAAAGGTTAATCCAGGTAGTGAGAGCAGAGGATGTACTATGAAATTTAAGGTGATGATATCTGGAGCTTCTGGCAGAAGATCTTTATTTGTTGATGATGGAGATGGAAGTGATTTTATATTCAAAGTTGAGCCTGGTGGCCAGCCAGTTGATTTCTCCGGCAATAATCTTATACTTGCACAGAGCAAAAACGATTTTAATACAGTGTCTATAATATTCACTGAATTAAGTGGACTACAACTTCCTTGCCTAGATGGAATAAGTGAAGGCGATGAGCTTAGAAGCACTTTAATTGATAATGCACCAAAGGAACTAAACTTTGAAGATCCATGTAGTGATTTCCATTACACATTTTTCATGCCTGATTGCTGGGGAGGTGCAGCAGGTGGTAAAGGAGAAAGCACTGGAGTAGGAGTAGGTGGAACAACAACTGCATCACAGCCTGCAAGAAGAGCAGGAGCTAAGTCTGGAAGACCTGCGGTGAATATCTAAAAGAGTTTATTTGTGCAAATCTTATGAGATTTTATTATACTCTTAAACTTTAGCCGAAAGGTATATATAGTTGTATATATATACATATATTTATGGTTAAGACAATGATGATAGCAGATGAAGTTTATAATAAATTGAAAAAAATAAAGGAAGAAAAAAATGAGAGCTTTAGCATAGTAATTAATAATCTTATTGAAGATAAGCCAAATAAAGCATTAGAAGCTTTTGATAAGGTTGCTGGGATCCTAAAAGGAGATAAAGAGTATGATATTCTAATGAAAGACAACAGAAAGAGATGGAAAAAATGGGGGAGAAAATATGCTTAGATACAAACGTTATCATTAATTCTTTAAAAGATGATTTTTATTATAAAGAGTTAAGGCAAAAATTAGTGGACAAAGAACTCTACATTACTACAATAACACTATTTGAACTTTATCAAAGAAAAACAAACATTGAAGAGATTAACATTTTTATCTCTAATTTAAAGATTTTAGATTTTAATACTACATCTGCTATACTTGCAAGTAATTTATTTAAATTATTAAAGAGCAAAGGAATTACTATAGAATATAGAGACTTATTTATAGCATCAATTACACTTGTGAATGATTGTGAACTTTTAACTAATAATACAAAAGACTTTAAGAATATACCTAAGTTGAGGATAATTAATGCCTAACCAGAAAACTAAATTAAACTATTTTCAGCAAGTATGGCGAGATTTTCTCTATAGTTTTAAAGATATAGATAAAAGATTTTTCATAGTTGTTTTACTTGATTTATTGCTTATTTCTATGTTATATTTTGGCATAAAATTATTATGGGAAATAATTACAAAAAAACTTAACTATATTCCCCCTATGCCTATTTTTGATCCTAATATTACACCAGCATCTGAACTTAGATCTTTCTACGATACAGTT
>Ga0114945_10002210_pt1 | contig 11518 bp, 10 predicted proteins | sample OV2TP3_FD_87194 | JGI IMG/M metagenome (GOLD analysis project Ga0114945, IMG submission 87194) | Hot spring microbial communities from Beatty, Nevada to study Microbial Dark Matter (Phase II) - OV2 TP3 | ecosystem: Environmental > Aquatic > Thermal springs > Hot (42-90C) | place: USA: Beatty... | reverse complement strand
TCGCCCAGACCGAGCGGGCCGACCCGCGCCGGATGGCCGCCTTCCTGGTTGAGGCCTCGGCGCCCGGCTTCTCTTCCCGGGACATCCACGGCAAGCTCGGGCTGCGCGCCTCGAACACGGCCGAGCTCGTCCTGGACGGGGTGGAGGTGCCCGACTCGGCCCTGTTGGGGGAGGTGGGGCAGGGCTTCGCCGTGGCCATGGCCGCCCTCGACAACGGGCGCTACTCCGTCTCGGCCGGCTGCCTGGGGATCGCGCAGGCCTCCCTGGAGGCCTCGGTCGCCTACGCCAAGGAGCGCCACACCTTCGGCAAGCCCATCGCCGCCCATCAGCTCGTGCAGGACATGATCGCCCGCATGGTGGTGGACATCGAGGCGAGCCGCCTGCTTCTCTACCGGGCGGGGGAGCTCAAGAACCGGGGGAAGCCCAACACCATCGAGACCTGCATCGCGAAGTACTTCTGCAGCGAGGCGGCCGTCCGCTGCGCGAACGAGGCGATCCAGATCCACGGGGGGATGGGCTACAGCAACGAGTATCCCGTCGAGCGCTACATGCGCGACGCCCGCGTGGCCACCATCTACGAGGGGACCAGCCAGATCCAGAAGCTCATCATCGCGGGCCATGCCACCGGGATCCGCGCCTTCGCCTAGCTCCGCCGGGGGCCCCGGGGCGGAAGCATTTGATTCCAAAATCCTTGGCGAGATCCCGCCGGGCCCGCCGCCCGCCTCCCGCGGGGTTTCCCTTGAAATTCCCGGCGGGACGCGGTAAGGCACGGATCCGCAAGCGGCTTCCCGGCGCGCGCATCGAGGTGCCCCATGAACCAGCCCGGAGGCGCTCTCCGTCGGACGCCCCTCAACGAGTGCCATCGGGCGGCCGGGGCGAAGATGGTCTCCTTCGCCGGCTTCGAGATGCCCGTCCAGTACACCGGCGTCATCGAGGAGCACCATGCCGTCCGGCGGGCGGCGGGCCTCTTCGACGTGAGCCACATGGGGGAGTTCGAGGCCGAGGGGCCGGGGGCGGGCGCCTTCCTCCAGGGGCTGGTGACGAACGACGTCGCGAGGCTCGAGCCGGGGCGGGTGCTGTACGCCGTCATGTGCCGCGAGGACGGGGGGATCGTGGACGACCTCACCGTCTACCGGCTGGCCGGCGAGCGCTACATGGCGGTGGTCAACGCCGCCAACATCGGGAAGGACTTTGAGTGGATGTCGGCCCGCAAGCCCGCCGGCGTGGCGCTCCGGGACGCGAGCGAGGAGACGGGGCTGCTGGCCCTCCAGGGGCCGCGGGCCGAGGCCATCCTCGCCCGGCTCATCCCGGGGGGCGGGGATCTGGGCGCCATCCCCTACTACGGGGCGCAGGAGCGCCAGGTGGCCGGCCGGAGGGCCCTCGTCTCGCGGACGGGCTACACGGGGGAGGACGGCTTCGAGATCTACTGCGCCGCCGAGGACGCTCCCCGCCTGTGGGGGGAGATCCTCGCCGCGGGGGCGGGGGAGGGCCTCAGGCCCTGCGGCCTGGGGGCGCGCGACACCCTGCGCACCGAGATGAAGTACGCCCTCTACGGGAACGACATCGACGAGACGACGAACCCCCTCGAGGCGGGCCTGGGGTGGGTGGTGAAGTTCAAGGCGGGCGGGTTCGTCGGGCGCGAGGCGCTGCTCCGCGTCAAGGAGGAGGGCGTCGCGCGCAAGCTGGTCGGCTTCGAGATGGTGGACCGCGGAATCCCCCGCCACGGGGCGCCCCTCCTCGCCGGGGGGCGCCCGGCCGGGGTGGTCACGAGCGGGACCATGAGCCCCACCCTTGGCAAAGCCATCGGCATCGGCTACGTTCCGGTTTCGCATGCTGCCGAGGGAAGCGAGATCGCCGTCGACATCCGGGGCGCGGCCCGGGCCGCCCGGGTGGTCAAGACGCCTTTCTACCGCAGAAGCCAGGCCTGAGCGCGGGCCGGGCGCCCGCGGGAGGTCGAGTGCCGCCGGAATTTCGGGTCCGCCGCATTCTTGGGGGAGGCGACATCATCCATGGAGTTTCCAAAAGGCCTCAAGTATTCGAGAGAGCATGAGTGGGTGAAGGTGGAGGGGAACATCGCCCTGATCGGGATCACCGATTACGCCCAGTCGGAGCTCGGCGACGTGGTCTATGTCGAGCTTCCCGAGGTGGGCACCGATGTGGAGGCAAACAGCACCTTCGGGGTGGTCGAGTCGGTGAAGGCGGTCTCCGACCTCTATTCGCCGGTCACGGGGTCGGTGACCGAGGTGAACGCCCAGCTCGAGGAGGAGCCCGAGCTCGTGAACAGCGATCCCTACGAGGACGGCTGGATGATCAAGGTCGAGATGAGCGACGCCTCCGAGCTGAGCGACCTCCTCGACGCCGACGAGTACAAGGCCTTCGTCGAGGAGGAGAGCAAGAGCTGAACCCCCCGCGCCCGTTTCTCCCCCCCGCGAGAATGAGGGTGGCCCGCCATGCCGGAAGCTCCTGAGACGTTGCGCGACCTCGAGGGCAAGGCCGAGTTCCTCCGCCGGCACATCGGCCCCGGCGAGGAGGAGATCCGGTCCATGCTCGAGGCCCTCGGGCTGGGCTCCCTGGACGCCCTGGTCCAGAAGGCCATCCCCGCCGCCATCCTCTCCCAGGCGCCCCTCCGCCTCCCCGCCGCCCGGACCGAGCAGGAGGCGCTCGAATCCCTCAAGGCCATGGCCCGGAGGAACCAGGTGCTCCGCTCCATGATCGGGATGGGGTACGCCGACTGCTTCACCCCCTCGGTCATCCTGCGCAACGTGCTGGAGAACCCCGGCTGGTACACGGCCTACACCCCCTACCAGCCCGAGATCTCGCAGGGGAGGCTCGAGGCCCTCCTCAACTTCCAGACCATGGTGATGGACCTCACGGGGATGGAAATCGCCAACGCCTCGCTCCTGGACGAGGGGACGGCGGCGGCCGAGGCCATGGCCATGTCCCTGAGCGTCAGCAAGAGCAAGAGCCGCGTCTTTTTCGTCGCCGAGGGGTGCCATCCCCAGACCATCGAGGTGGTGGGCACCCGGGCCGAGCCCCTGGGGATCGAGATCGTCGTCGGGGACCACCGGGGGGAGCCCCTTGCCCGGGAGCCCTTCGGCCTCCTCCTCCAGTACCCCGCCACCGGGGGCGAGGTCTTCGACTACGCCGGGCTCGTCCGCGAGGCCCACGCCCGGGGCGCCCTCGTCACCGTCGCGGCCGACCTCTTGAGCCTCGCCCTCCTCCTCCCGCCGGGGGAGTTCGGGGCCGACGCGGTGGTGGGGAGCACCCAGCGCTTCGGCGTCCCCCTGGGCTTCGGCGGGCCCCACGCCGCCTACTTCGCCACCCGCGAGGCCCACAAGCGCGCCATGCCCGGCCGGATCGTGGGGGTCTCGATCGACGCCCAGGGCAGGCCCGCGCTCAGGCTCTCGCTCCAGACGCGCGAGCAGCACATCCGGCGCGAGCGGGCCACCAGCAACATCTGCACCGCCCAGGTGCTCCTGGCCGTGATGGCCGGCATGTACGCGGTCTACCACGGCCCGGAGGGGATCCGCCGGATCGCCGGGAGGGTCCACCGCCTGGCCTGCCTCCTGGCCGAGGGGCTGAGGCGGCTCGGACACTCCCTCCGGGCGGAGGCCTTCTTCGACACCGTGACGGTGGAGGTCGCGGGGGGCGCCGCCCGGGCACTCGAGCGGGCCCGGGCGAGGGGGTACAACCTCCGGGCCGCGGGGGCGGGCGCGGTGGGGATCTCCCTCGATGAGACCACCCGGCGGGAGGACGTCCTCGCCTTGTGGGAGGTCTTCTCCCCGGCGGGGAGGCCCGGCTTCACCCTGGAGGAGCTGGAGGCCGCCGCGCCGGAGCGGATCCCGGCGCACCTTCGGCGCACCTCGCCCTACCTCACTCACCCGGTCTTCCTGCGCCATCACTCCGAGACCGAGATGCTGCGCTACCTCTTCCGCCTCCAGGAGAGGGACATCTCCCTCACCCGCTCCATGATCCCCCTGGGCTCCTGCACCATGAAGCTCAACGCCGCCTCCGAGATGCTGCCCGTGACCTGGAGGGAGTTCGGCGGGATCCACCCCTTCGCCCCGGCCGAGCAAGTCGGGGGCTACCTGGAGTTCCTCCGGGAGCTGGAGGGGATGCTGGCCGAGATCACCGGCTTCGACGCCGTCTCGCTCCAGCCCAACTCGGGCGCCCAGGGCGAGTACGCGGGGCTCCTCGTCATCCGCAGGTACCACGCGAGCCGGGGGGAGGAACGCCGCGACGTGTGCCTCATCCCCAGCTCCGCCCACGGCACGAATCCCGCCAGCGCGGCCATGGCGGGCATGCGGGTTGTGGTCGTCGGCTGCGACAAGGAGGGCAACGTCGACCTGGCCGACCTCAAGGCCAAGGCCGGGGAGCACGCCGACCGCCTGGCCGCCCTCATGATCACCTACCCCTCCACCCACGGGGTGTTCGAGGAGGAGGTGCGGGAGATCTGCGACGTCGTCCACCGCCACGGCGGCCAGGTGTACATGAACGGGGCGAACCTGAACGCCCTGGTCGGCCTCTGCCGCCCCGGGGAGTTCGGGCCCGACGTCTCGCATCTCAACCTGCACAAGACCTTCTGCATCCCCCACGGGGGGGGGGGCCCGGGCATGGGCCCCATCGGGGTGCGGAAGCACCTGGCGCCCTTCCTGCCGCGCCACTCCCTGCGGCCCGAGGCCGGCCCGAAGACCGGGATCTCGGCCGTCTCCTCCGCCCCCTGGGGGAGCGCAGGGATCCTCCCCATCTCCTGGTGCTACATCGCCATGATGGGCCGGGAGGGGCTCAAGCGGGCGACCCAGGTGGCCATCCTGAACGCCAACTACATCGCCGCGAGGCTCGCCGGCCACTTCGACGTCCTCTACCGGGGGCCGAACGGCATGGTGGCCCACGAGTGCATCATCGACTTCCGGGGGCTCGAGGACGCCTCGGGGGTCACGGTCGAGGACGTGGCGAAGCGCCTCATGGACTTCGGCTTCCACGCCCCCACCATGTCCTTCCCGGTGGCCGGCACCCTCATGGTCGAGCCCACCGAGAGCGAGTCGAAGGAGGAGCTGGACCGCTTCTGCGAGGCCATGATCGCCATCCGCGAGGAGATCCGCGAGATCGAGGAGGGACGCGCCGACCGGGGGGACAACGCGCTCAAGAACGCCCCCCACACGGCCTCCGACATCGCCGCCGCGGAGTGGAGCCATCCCTACCCGCGCGAGAAGGCGGTCTTCCCCCTGCCCTGGGTGCGGCGGAACAAGTATTGGCCGCCGGTCAACCGGGTGAACAACCCCTACGGGGACAGGCACCTCGTGTGCTCCTGCCCCCCCGTCGAGAGCTACGCGGAGGCCGCGGGTGCGGGCCGCCCCCGGGGTTGAGGAGGGCGCGGGGCGGGATGCGGGCGCTCCCCCCCGCCGCCTCCCGGCCCGCTGCCTGGAGAGCGGCCCGGGGGCGGCCTCCTGGAACATGGCCGTGGACGAGGCCCTCCTCGAAGCCTGCCGGGCGGATCTCGCCTCGGGCTGCCCGCCCGAGGAGATCCCGATCACCTTCCGCGTCTACGCCTGGTCCCCCCCGGCCCTCTCCCTGGGGCGGAGCCAGTCCGCCGGGCGGGACGTGCGCCTGGAGGCCCTGGCCGCCCAGGAGATCGGCCTCTGCAGGAGACTCACCGGAGGCCGCGCCGTCCTGCACGACCAGGAGGTCACCTACTCCCTCACGGGGCCCGAGGCCCTCCTCGGGCGGAGCGTCGCCGGGACCTACCGGCGGGTGAGCCTGGGGCTCGCGGCAGGCTTGAGGCGGCTGGGGGCCCCGATCGAGCTCGTACCGCCGGGGGGGCGGGCCCCGGCCTCGCGGGGTTCCTGCTTCGCCACGGCCTCGGCCTGGGAGCTCGCCATTGGGGGGCGCAAGGTGGTGGGGAGCGCCCAGTGCCGCGCGGGGGGGGCCGTCCTCCAGCACGGGAGCGTCCTCCTGCGCTCGCCGGAGGAGAGGCTGGCGGGCCTCCTGCGCTCGCGGCGGGGAGGGGACGGCGCCGCCCCCGGGCGGGCCATCGGGCTCTCGGAGGCGCTGGGGCGGGAGGTGGGGTTCGGGGAGGTGGCCCGCGCCCTGCGGGCGGGGCTGGAGGAGACCCTTCCGCTCGCCTTTCGTCCCGAGCCGCTCAGCCCCCGGGAGCGGGCCCGGGCGGAGGAGCTGGCCGCCCGCCGCTACGCCGACCCGGCCTGGACGCTTGCGCGCTGAGAGCCTTGTGTTGACACCTTTGGCGGCGTGAGCCTATCGTTTTCGGGGAAAGCGGGCGTAATTCAGCGGTAGAATGCCAGCTTCCCAAGCTGGACGTCGTGGGTTCGAGTCCCATCGCCCGCTCCATTCGAACTTCCGCCTGCCCTCGCCGCGCCGGAGGGCTGCCTCCCGAATGGTGGCCGGATGCCGAACGCCCCTCGTCCGCCCCAATGCGCCGGGGACGCGCTGGCGGTGGACCTCCACCTCCACTCGAACGCCTCGGACGGCTGCGACCCGCCCCGGAGGGTCGTCGAGCGGGCCCGGGCCGCGGGCCTCCGGGCCATCTCCTTGACCGACCACGACACCCTCGGGGGGCTCGCCGAGGCGCGGGCCGAGGCGGCGCGCCTGGGCCTCGAGTTCATCGACGGGGTCGAGCTCTCCTCCGCGCACGAGGGCCGCCTGGTCCACATCCTCGGCCACTTCATCCGGCCCGACGCGCCCGCCCTCCTCGGGCAGATCGCCCGCTACCGGAGGCAGCGCATCCTGCGGATGGATCGGATGCTCGGCCGGCTCCGGGAGGCGGGGATTCCCATCGATCCGGAGGATTTCTTGCGCCTCTACGGCGGGGCCCCGAGCCTCGGGCGGGGCCAGCTGGGCGCCTACCTGGTCGAGCGGGGTTTCGTGCGCACGCGCGAGGAGGCCTTCGAGCGCTTCATCGGGGAGGAGGGCCCGGCCTTTGTCCCCTGGGAGATGATCTCCCCGGCCGAGGCCGTCCGGCTCATCGTGGAGGCGGAGGGAGCCGCCACGTTCGCCCATCCCGCCTTGAGCGGAGCCGACGAGATCCTGCCCGGGCTGGTCTCCGCCGGCTTGGCCGGCATCGAGGTGGACCACCCCTCCCAGGACGATGCGGCCCGCAGGCGCTACCGCGAATTGGCCTCCCGCCACGGGCTCCTGTGCATGGGGGGCTCCGACTGCCACGGCGCCCGGCCCGGGCCCGAGCGCCTGGGGCGGCACAACCAGCCCATGCGCCTCCTCGCCCGGCTGCGCGAGCGCAGCCGGGCGGCGCGCTAGGCGGGAGGACCCCATGGCGCTTCGGGATCAGTTCATCCGGCGCTGGCGGCTCCTGCGCTCCTTCGAGGGGGGAGGGAGCTTTGGGGCCGAGGAGCTGCTGGAGCGCCTCGCCCGGGAGGAGGATCCGGAGGAGAGGCGCACCTGGAGCCTCCGGACCCTCCAGCGGGACCTCTCCCACCTCATCAAGGCGGGGTTTCCCCTGGAGGGGGTGCGGAGGGGCCGCAAGATGCGGTATCGTCTCTCGGAGGCCTATCTGGCCTCGGTGCCGGAGCCCTTCCGGGCCTCGGAATGGGCGGCCCTCTACTACGCCCTATCCACGCTCCGGGAGGCGCCCGGCAGTCCGCTCAAGGAGGAGCCGCTGGGGCCGAGCGTGGGCGGGGTTTTCTCCCGGCTGCGCGAGATCGTGCCGGCGGCCCTCAGGGCCTACGCCGAGGGCGTCGAGCCGCGCTACGCCGGCGTGGTCGGGGCCCTCAGGGAGCAGGGCCGGATCCGCCGGGTGGGGGAGGCCCTCGCCGAAGCCATCCGGGAGAGGCGCCCGGTCCGCCTCCTGGCGGCGCGCCCCGGGGAGATGCGCCGGCGCTGGTACCGGGTGGACCCCTATCTGCTGGAGTACCGCGGCGGGGGCTATCATCTCCTGGGGCGGGAGGGCGAGCGCGGCGCCTTGGGGGTGTGGCATCTCCAAGGCGTCGAGTCCGTGCGCGTCGGGAGGGGCGCCTTCCAGCTCCCGCTCGGCCTCAATCTGGAGGCCGCCCTGGCCGAGCGGCTCCGCCAGGCGCGGGGCGCCGGATGGAGCGTTCGGATGCGCTTCCGCAAGGGGGCCGACCCGGAGGGGATCGCTTCTTTCCTCGATGAGGCCTTCGGGCCCGCCCGGGTGGCCCGGCGGAGCGGGCCGGGGGGGTCGGAGGTCGTCGTCCAGGCGAGCGACCTTTGGGGGCTGCGCCGGTGGCTCCTGGCCTTTGGGCCGGAGGCGGAGGTGGTCTCCCCGCAGGAGCTGCGCCTGGCGGTGGCCCAGGATTTGGAGAACGCGCTCAAGAGATACCGATAGGGCGGAGGGGCGCGGGCCGGCGGCTCCTGGCCGGCCGGGCGCGCCTCCGAGGGAGGGGCCGCAAATGCGTTTGCGGAAGGACATGATCGAGCGCATCTCGGCCAAGATCGTGGAGCGGCTGCTCCGCCGCGAGATGATCGAGCCCAGCGTCGACCAGGAGGCGCTGGGCGCGAGGCTCGCCCGCGTCATCGAGGCGGACCTCCTTGTCGAGGACCGCCTCAACGAGGAGGTGAAGAGCATCCTCCGCGAGTACCAGGACGAGATGGACAAGAGCAACGTGGACTACAGCCGGCTCTTCACCTTGGTGAAGACGAAGCTCGCCCGGGAGCGCAACCTGGTCCTCTAGGGCGGGGGGCCTTCCCCTCGTGGGGGGCCGGAGGAGGGAGGGGGCGGCGATGAGACTCAGCCGCGAGAAGATCAACCACCTGACCACCCTCATCGTGAAGGACATGGAGGGCAGCGAGGAGGTCACCTTCCTCGCCGACGCCCAGGAGATTCGCACGAACGTCCTGCGCGCGATCACCAACGAGTTGCTGATCGACGACGAGATCGACGAAGAGGTCCGGCGCATCCTCAGCACCTACTCCAGCAGCCGCCTCATCGAGGGCAGCCGCGACTGGGAGATCCTCTACAACAAGCACTACGAGCAGGAAACCCGGCGCCGCGGCCTCTAGGCGGGAGGGGGGAGCGTGCTGCGCGTGGGGCTCACGGGGGGGATCGCCAGCGGCAAGAGCACGGTGAGCCGCATGCTCATCCTCCGGGGCATCCCCGTCATCGACGCCGACCTGATCGGCCGCGAGCTGGTGGCGCCGGGCTCGGAGTCCCTCCGGGCCGTCGTCGCGGCGATGGGCGAGGAGGTGCTCACCCCGGAGGGGGGCCTCGACCGCGCCCGGCTGGGGGAGATGATCTTCTCCGACCCCTCGAAGCGGCGGCGCCTGGAGGAGATCCTCCACCCCCGGATCATCGCCGAGCAGGACCGCCGGCTGGACGCCCTGGCGGCCCGGGGGGGGGTGCCGGTGGCCGTGGTGGACGCGGCCCTCATGATCGAGTCCGGGGGGTGGCGGCGCTTCGACCTCCTGGTGGTGGTGGACTGCGGGGAGGCCGAGCAAATCGCCCGCCTGAGGAGCCGGAACGGGCTGGATGAGGCGGCCGCCCTGGCCCGGGTGAGGGCCCAAATGCCCCTCTCCGAGAAGGTGAAATTGGCCGATCGGGTCATCGACACCCGGGGCAGCCTGGAGGAGACCGAGGCCCAGGTGGAGGCCTTGGTGGCCTGGCTCCTGGAGCGCAGCAATGCAAATTCTCCGAAAAAGGATTGACAAAATCCCCCGGAGCCGCTAAATTGTTAATCGGTTCGGTCGGACTTCCCCAAATCACCTGTCGCCCACATTTCCGAACGCAACCGATGGTTTTGCGGTTTCCGAGCCGCATTGGGGCCGAGTGGGAGAGAGCCCACACAGGCATGCTGGAATGGATGCCCCGCCTGCATCGTTAGGTGCCAAATAGACGGCCGCACACTTCTCCGCGCGAATTTGCCAAATCGCTCGCCCAAAATACCCCGAAGGTTTCGTCGAGAGACGCGAAGACGCAGAGGACAAGGAAAAGCTTAACGGACGCCGCCTGACACAACCGAAGTGGAACGTTTCCGCGAAGGAACCCACGCAACCTCGAATCTCGCCGCTTGAGGCCATCGGAGTGGCCTCCCCGCGGAGGGCGTGGCGATGGGAGCGCTCTTCTGAGCGCCCTCCCGTGCCCCGGACGGCGAGGAGATTCCCACCGCAAAAAGGGAGAAGGAAGGAATGGCGATCGCCACCAGGAACCGGGATGTCAACTTAGCTGAACTCAAACGCAAGACCATCGTCGAGTTGAACAGGATTCTGAAGGACCTCAACGTCGAGGGGACGGGCGGCCTGCGCAAGCAGGATCTCATCTACAAGATCCTCGAGGCGCAGACCGAGAAGGAGCGCGACGGGGGGATCATCACCGGCGAGGGGGTCCTCGAGATCCTCCCCGACGGGTTCGGCTTCCTCCGCTCGCCGGCCTACAACTACCTCCCCGGCCCCGACGACATCTACGTCTCGCCCAGCCAGATCCGCCGCTTCGACCTCCGCACGGGCGACACCATCAGCGGCGAGATCCGCCAGCCGAAGGAGGGGGAGCGCTACTTCGCCCTCTTGAAGGTCGAGCTGATCAACTTCGAGCCGCCCGAGGCGAGCAAGGACAAGGTCCTCTTCGACAACCTGACCCCCCTCTACCCCGACCGCCGCATCGGGCTGGAGATCCCGGCCGGGGACGTCAGCACGCGCATCATGGACCTGATGACCCCGATCGGCTTCGGCCAGCGCGGGCTCATCGTCGCCGCCCCCCGCACCGGGAAGACGATGATGCTCCAGGCCATCGCCAAGAGCATCGCGACGAACCACCCGGACGTCCACCTCATCGTGCTCCTCATCGACGAGCGGCCCGAGGAGGTGACGGACATGGAGCGCTCCGTCCGCGGCGAGGTGATAAGCTCCACCTTCGACGAGCCGGCCTCGCGGCACGTCCAGGTGGCCGACATGGTGATCGAGAAGGCCAAGCGCCTCATCGAGCACAAGAAGGATGTCGTCATCCTCCTCGACTCCATCACCCGCCTCGCCCGGGCCCACAACACCATCATCTCGCCCAGCGGGAAAGTGCTCTCGGGCGGCGTGGACTCCAACGCCCTCCAGCGGCCCAAGCGCTTCTTCGGCGCCGCGCGCAACATCGAGGAGGGCGGCAGCCTCACCATCCTCGCCACCGCCCTCGTCGAGACCGGAAGCCGCATGGACGACGTGATCTTCGAGGAGTTCAAGGGCACCGGCAACATGGAGGTGCACCTCGACCGCAAGCTCTCCGACAAGCGCGTCTTCCCCTCCATCGACATCAACAAGTCGGGCACCCGCAAGGAGGAGCTCCTCCTCTCCCCGGCCGAGCTCAACCGGGTGTGGGTGCTCCGCAAGGTGCTCCAGCCCCTCGGGGTGGTCGACTCGATGGAGCTTCTGCTGGAGAAGATCCAGGAGACCAAGACCAACGAGGCGTTCCTGGCCTCGATGAACAACTAGCCCCTCCCCTCTCTCCCGGCCCTCCACGCGGCGGCCCTAACCCCCCGCGGGGAGGGTTCTTTTTCCTGGCGGGGGCTCCTCCCGCGCGGTGGACAACGGGGGGGGAGTTTCGATATAAATGCGC
>Ga0114945_10002209_pt1 | contig 11521 bp, 11 predicted proteins | sample OV2TP3_FD_87194 | JGI IMG/M metagenome (GOLD analysis project Ga0114945, IMG submission 87194) | Hot spring microbial communities from Beatty, Nevada to study Microbial Dark Matter (Phase II) - OV2 TP3 | ecosystem: Environmental > Aquatic > Thermal springs > Hot (42-90C) | place: USA: Beatty... | reverse complement strand
ATTAATATATCAATATCGCTATTCTTTTTTTGCTCCCCTCTTGCGTAAGAGCCGAATATTCCTGCTTTAATAACTCCATTATGTTTAAGTATCGGAATTATCTTTCTTTTCAATTGATTCAGATTTTTGTTGGCTTTTGGATTTATCATTTTTAATAGGATTTCTCTGTTTTTGTTATGCTATCTCCTCCCCATTCAAAACCACATACAAAGAGCTTGGAGTCAGTTGCAGTAGTTTCATTATGCTTTCCGCTCCGTATCCTTGTGAAATTAACTCGTAATACTCATTTTTCTTTAATTCTCTGAACTCGTTTATTGCATTAAGCAGCTTATCTTTTTTCTGCCCCATTGCCTTTGCAATTCTTTTATAACCCCAAGTTGAGTTTTGAGCCTTAATTTCTAAATATTGGTAAAATAATCCACATTGCTCTTGTTGCCTTTCATCATAGGTATTGACAATATCCTGTTCGTCGATAATTATATCGGCTTCTTTAGAAATAACTTCTTCTCCAACTCTTAAATTCTTGGATTCTATATAGAAAATTTTTCCATTTTTATTTACAGCTATTTTATGCTCTGGCGTCACAATAAGTTCTTTTTTTACGGAAGTTGTAAGTTTTATCATTTTACCATTGTAATCTTGCCTATTGCATGATAAAACTTCTACTGGAGCAACAGAACCATGCCAATCTCCCAGCACAGAAAGCTCATTTTTATTAAGGAAAATTGCTTCATAACCTCTTTTATATATGACATTATTTTTATGTTTATTAAATAAATTATCAATCTTTTTATAAAGTTCTGTATTTTTATGAATACCATTTTCTACATAACTAAATTTTGTCGTCGGTAAAAAACATTGGAACGGATCATGAAGCACATCGCCGAGAAGCGCGCCAGCATGCGCCCCAGTAGCATCATTAAATGTCGCTTGCTTTCTTTTGTAATTGTCAACTATGGCTCTTGGTATTTTCACCTTATTCTCCATTCTTCTGCCAAGATTTAAAGACAATGTAAAGCCGATCATAACCAATATAAGCACTATTAAGCTTGATGCTGACATTATAGCAGCCGCTGTAGCGCCATATTTGGCAAAGTAGTTCCATGTCCAAAATGGGCCAAAAATAGCAATTAAGAAAAGAATGAACATTATGACGTTTTGATTCTTCAGCATCGTAATGCTCTGCAGCCGCGCCTTTGCCACCAAATCTCTCCCCTGCCCGGCAGGCACTGTCCTTATCAGCGGCATGTTCTCGTCATTTGGGTTTGGAAATGCAACAATATCGACAAGCTTTTCCATTGGAAGAAGCTCAGCTAAAGCCAGCCCAAGCATAGACTTGCCAGTCCCAGGCTCTCCAATTAATAGGACGTGCCTTCTTTGCTTGGCAGCTTTTTTTATAACTTCGACTGCTTCATCCTGGCCCATAACCTGCTCTATTATCTGCTTAGGAACTTTTATATCTGCTGTAGAGTCAAATTTAAGATTAGCCATCTGCTATTGTAAATAACACTATGTTTTTAAATATTACGATTGATTGATCTTCAAATTGGTCATATGTAGTACCGAAATCGCGTTACATTCCAATAAAAAATTTTGTTTAAATTAAAAAGAGCTATTAAACAAAAAAATAATTAATTCCCGCCAATCACCGCAGTCTTAATATCTTCCCTGCATTGGCAATCAAAGTAATTTATTTTCGGTATTGCCGCTATCAGCAATTTCTTTACATTCTCTGCATTTTGCTTCATAACTTTCAAAACCTCATCAATTGTGACTGGCTGCCCGTCTTCCATAAAGCAGTCGTAATCAGTGCTCATTGCAACGATCGCGTAGCAAATTCCGGCTTCTCTTGCCAAAACAGCTTCCGGCACTGTGCTCATATTTATAACGTCAGCATTCCACTGCCTAAACATATGGCTTTCTGCTTTTGTAGAGAAGCGAGGGCCTTCAATTGTGAGCACAGTCCCTTTCCTGTGATGCTCAAGCCCAATCTCGCCAGAAGTTTGCGTCAATAAATTTCTAAGTTTCCTGCAAAAAGGATCTGCCATTGGGATATGGCATACCTTATCGCTGTCATAAAAAGTGCCTGCTCTTTTTGTTGTCCTGTCAATGAACTGATCGCAAAAAACCAAATGGGATGGCTTTATTTCTTCTCTTAAAGAGCCGCACGCAGTTGTTGCAATTATATGTGTGCATCCCTGCTCTTTCAAAGCCCATATATTTGCGCGATAATTAACGTTAGTCGGGCTGATAGTGTGCTTTTTGCCATGCCTTGATAAGACAGCAACATCAACTCCCTGGACCTTGCCGGTGGTTAAAGCGCTTGACGGGCTGCCAAATTTAGTTGATACATAAATTTCTTTAGCATCTTTTAGTATTCCAGGTTCCTCAAGCCCCGAGCCTCCAATAATGCCTATTTTTGTTGTGCAAGCCATTCAATATTTTTGATACCATAAGGTTTTTATAATACTTTGCATAAAACACTTTTAATATTAATTTTAACGTTAAAATGGCAATCTATAACGAGGTGGTTCTATTAATTATTTTGCTTGCACTATCAGCTTTCTTTTCCGGCTCTGAAGCGGCTTTATTGTCCATAAGCAGATTTAAAGTGAGGTATATGGTAGAAAAAAAGCGCCCGGGGGCTGTTTATATTAAAAAGCTAAAAGATAATCCTGAAAGGCTTTTGTCAACAATTCTTATAGGGAGCAATCTTGTAACTACAGCTGCGGCAGCAATAACAACTTCAATATCCATAGAGATTTTCAGGGATAAGGGAATAGGCATAGCGATTGGCGCAGCAACATTCCTGATATTGGTGTTTGGGGATATAACGCCTAAATCCATAGGAACGAATAATAATGAGCGCATTACGCCTATCGTGGCTCCGCCTATCTGGTTTTTAAGCGTGGCAATAAGCCCTCTTATCAAGCTTTTAGACTACTTTCTTAAGGGCATAAATAAGCTTATAGGCGCTAAAAAGATACCGATAATTACAGAAGAAGAGCTAATGATGATAGTAAAAGCTGGTGAAGAAGAGGGCACAATAAAGGAAATAGAGAACAAGATGATACACCGCATATTCGATTTTGACAATACAAGCGTAAGCGATGTTATGACAACAAAAAAGAACATGGCAATGGTAAGCTCAGAGACACAGATAAGTGATGTGCTGAAGTTTCCAACAGCCAAGAGATACTCAAGGCTTCCTGTTTATGAAAGGCATAAAGATAACATCATAGGGATTTTATACCTAAAGGACATGCTCAGGCTTTTAAAAGACGGCAAGCTTGATGTTAAAGCGGGCCATATCGCGAGAAAGCCATTTTTTGTATTTGAGGACAAAAAAATTGATAAAATGCTTCGCTTATTCCAAAGCAGGAAGGAGCATATGGCTATTGTGATAGACAAAAAAGCAAATGTTGTGGGCCTGGTAACAATAGAAAACATCCTGGAAGAGATTGTAGGAGAGATTATTGACGAAAGCGACAAAATTAATCCAAGCATATCTCAAATCTCAAAGAATGAATGGGCTGTTAAGGGCTCTGCTGAAATAGAAGAAATAAACTCAAGAACAGGCGCTTCTATAAATGCGTCAGATTACATTGACCTGGATAATTTTATATTCGCAATGCTTGGAAGAGCCCCCCGCATAGGCGATAGAATAGCCCACAAGGATTTTGATTTGATAATGGATGACGTGCAGGGCAGGAAGGTGTTGAGGGCGAGGATTGTGAAAGGCAGGGATTGAGGATAATTTCACTTATGTTATGCAATTCACTCAATAACAACTTTACTCCCTATGCAATTCACTCAATAACAACTTTACTCCCGATACTTTGTCCAGGCATTCCAGTTCCAAACCTTACTCTTAAAGCCCCGCTGTTTCCATGGGGAGATGCTATTTGCCCATTTAACTCTTTTCCGGCAGAAGTCTTCCATATAACTTTCCTGCCAACAAGCTGTCCCGCCTTTTCCTTGCTGTCTACTCCCTCAGCATGGACTATCATCTGGTTGCCTTTCTTTACACGCCTAGAGCCTCTGAAATTGACTATTATTCCTTCCATAAGATTTTAATGAAAGATCCTCTTTTTTAAAAAGATTATGTTTTTGATTACCTAAATCAGATATATCAAAATTATCGGCACCAATAAGCAAGCCATTGAGTTGCTCCTGCTGACATCAACGATATTTGGTATTAGCCCAATCAATGTTGCGATAACTAAAATAAAAAAGCCGAGCAGCCCTGAGAAATAAATCACCATAAGGCATACAAACGCGATTATGCAAATGCTTAATATGGAATAGTTTATTTTATTCATTACGCCTGAGAATACTTTGCTGATATACAATGTGAGGAATGCTGCTACCCCTCCGGCTGTCAACGCGACTGCTAAAAACAAAGCAAAAGTATTTATATCTATATTTTGCAATAGCTGCTGCACAACGATAATTGAGCCGTTTCTTGCTTTTTCAATTGTAAAAAGCGTAATCAATGACAGAATCATTGAAACAGTGTTGATGCCCCCAACCAATATAAGATAACTGAAGACGTCTATTTTTCCCACTATCTGCCCGGCAATAACAGCTGCCTGTGCAGGCCCTAAGCCCGGAAATATTGAAACCATAGATCCTGAAAAAATGCCGCTGCCAAGGGCTTTAAGCATATTGCCCGTCTTAACTTTTATCATCTCTGTTATTCTCTGAACCGGCAATGCTGCTTTTTGGGTTAAGCTCAACAGCAAAACACTTACTCCGAATAATCCCGACAACATTGGCAGGAGCGGGTCTTTCAAATTTGGCACATTAAAAACAACCAGTCCAAGAATTCCTGATAAAGCAACAACTGCCAAAGCCCAGAATTTTTTGTTTAGATTTTCTTCTCTTAAAATCATAAAAATTACTACGGCTAATAAAATCCACCCAATATAGCTCTTTAGATAGTTAAAAATAATCGGGACAATAAAAATCAATAGCGGCGACAGCAATATTACGATTATTAAGCATAACAGGCTCCCAATTGTAGCCAGTCTTATAGCTTCGTGGCCTTTCCCGTCAATCAGCAATCTGTGCGCAGGCAGAACAGCCAATGCAGTGTCATCAGACGGAGCGCCAAGATAAGTAGCGCTTATAAAATCTGTAAAAGTATGCGTTATAGACATTGCGATTATAAAAGATGCGACTGCAATGACATTTGTATAGCCGAGCAGAATTGGGGAAATACTGAACAAAATCAAAGCGACAAGATTGATGTGCAATCCCGGTGTCAAGCCAGTTACGACTCCGGCCAGGCAGCCGAGGAAAATTGCAATAATAATCTCTAAAAACATTATAGCATTAATCCAAAACTCCTTAATATACTTAACGCATAAAATTGCCTTTTAGGTTGTCTTAATGGCGTAGTTGCTATTGATATTGGTAGTTGCTATTGATATTACAACTATTAGAATTTTGTATTTTTATCTATATGGAAAATAATAAGCCAAAAGTTATTTAAATAACACAACTAACTACCAATAAAAATGGAAGACGAGGAGATTGCTAAAAATATGATAGAATTATTGCAGGAAGAAAAATACCAATGGGCGCTTCCTCTAGCACTAACCAAGGCTTCCGTGGAGTTCTTTTGGTGCAAAGATTGATGCACCAAAAGAACACATTGGCAAAGGTGTGTTAGTGTTTATCTTAAGAAGAAGGATTAATTGTGCAACAGAGCATATAAACAAAAACCATTAAATATCCTGAACTAATACCCTGAATTATGCAGATCACATTTTTAGGCACTTCTTCAATGGTGCCAACAAAGGAAAGAAACCAGATAGCAGTTTTTCTTAGCTATGGCCCTGATGGAATTCTTTTTGACTGCGGGGAAGGCACTCAAAGGCAGTTTAAGATAGCCGGCATAAGCTTAACAAAAATAAGCAGGATTTTTATAAGCCATTGGCATGGCGATCATGTCCTGGGCTTGCCGGGATTGATTCAAACCTTAAGCTCTATGGACTCCAATCATAAGCTTGAAATTTACGGCCCTATGGGCACAAATAAAAGGATGGAAAAGATGTTTGAAGCCTTTGTTTTTGACAAAAGGATAAATCTCACAGTTAAAGAAATAAAAGATGGCGTTTTTTTTGAAAATAATGATTTTCAGCTGGAGGCATATTCCCTTGAGCATGGCATAGAGACTTTGGGCTATAAGTTTATTGAGAAAGACAAAAGAAAGGTTGATATGAAAAAGGTTAAAAAGCTCGGAATCCCTGTTGGACCATTGCTTGGCAGGCTTCAGGAAGGGAAAGGCATAGAGCATAATGGGAAAAAGATTAAGCCCGATGATGCTACATACATTGAGAACGGCAAAAAAATTGCATATATAACTGATACTGTACTTTGCGATAACTGCTATAAAATAGCAGAAAATGCCGATATTCTGATCTGCGAAGCGACATACGCATCAAAATTAGCCGATAAAAGCGAGGAGTATGGGCATATGACTGCTAATCAGGCAGGGCAGCTTGCAAACAAGGCAAATGCCAAACAGCTTATCTTAATACATTTCAGCGCGCGCTATAAAAATACCCAGGAATTGGAGGAAGATGCAAGGGATATTTTTGACAATGTAATCTGCGCAAAGGATTTCATGAAAATAAGCCTGTGAAAAATATAGAGCAAAAAAATTCAAAAAGTTCATTTCAAAGATGATTTCAAAAAGTTCATTTCAAAGATGATTTCAAAAAGTTCATTTCAAAGATGATTTTTTTTGCAAATAAGATGAAAAGCAAAGAAAAGGGAACAAACGCTGAAAGAGAGCTATTGCATTTGTTTTGGGGCAAAGGCTTCGCGTGTTTGCGAAGTGCGGGGAGCGGCTCGATGAAGTATCCCGGCCCTGATTTAATCGTCAGCAACAAGCTCAGAAGATTGGCTATTGAATGTAAGTCCACAAGCGATAAAAAAAGGTATCTTGATAAACATGATATAGATCAGCTTAGGGAATTCTGCGATATTTTTGGCGCAGAGCCATGGTTTGCTGTCAAATTTGCAAGGACTAACTGGCTATTTTTAAGCCTGGAAGATATAGAAAAAACTGAAAATGGATATGTAATTGACTCAAAAGTTGCTGAGAGAAGGGGTTTGTTGATAGATGAGGTGATAAAATAAAATTCAATAAAAAATAAATTTTCAATGCCTTCTCTTCATTGACCTTTCAATCTTTATCTCTTCCCTTACTATCTTATCAACAACTCTCTCTATATGCCCCTCTATCCTTGCGATCCTTCTTTCCATCAAAACCAATATCCTCAAAGAATAAACGATTGCTGCCAATGTGCCTATGATAATGGCAAGCGTTATTTCCTGCACTCCAAATACCATCTGATCACCTCAATTTTTTATTTTATATGATTTAAGATGTTATTTCAATGGTTATTTATATAGTTTTCGCTGGAATTTTCTCAAGTTATCTAATATTGCATGTGGATGCTCCGCGTTTTTCAAGATATTTCTGGTGGTATTCCTCTGCCAGATAAAATTCCTTTGCCGGCTTAATTTCAGTTACAATCCTGCTTTTATGCCTTTTTTGCTCTTTTTCCCTTGATTTTATGGCTGCAGCTTTCTGATCTTCATTATGGTAAAAGATTGCAGATCTATATTGAGTCCCCACATCGTGGCCCTGCCTGTTTAATTGGCTTGGGTCATGAGTTTCCCAGAACACTTTCAAAAGCTCTTCATAAGATATTATGCCCGTGTCGTATGCTACTTCAACTGCTTCTGCATGCAATGTTTTGCCTGTGCATACATCCTCATAAGATGGAGATTTCATTGTTCCTCCTGTATATCCAACTTTGGTTGATACTACTCCCTTGATTTGCCTGAATGCCGCTTCAACATGCCAGAAGCATCCTGCTGCGAAAGTGGCTTTTTGAATCATTTTTATTGAATTATTTATTTTATTGAATTATTTTAATTTTTCCCATTTAAAAATCGCGCAATAACATTATTTAACTCGCTTATTTTAACTCTGATCTGCTGAGTAGTATTCCTATCTCTAAGAGTAACAGTTGAGTCCTCTAAAGTCTGGAAATCTATTGTAGCGCAAAGAGGCGTTCCTATCTCGTCTTGCCTGCTGTATCTGCGCCCAATTGAGCCGCTTACATCAAAAGCGCAAGCCCATTCTTTCACCAGCTGGCAATAGATTTCTTTTGCTTTCTTTACCAATTCTTCTTTGTTTGAAACAAGAGGAAAAACTCCAACTTTTATCGGAGCAAGTTTAGGATGCAGCTTTAAGACAACATTGTCCCGCTTTTTATCATATTCGTAAGCATCAAACATAAACACAAGAAACGCCCTTTCAACTCCTTGGGATGGCTCGCATATTACATGCGGCAGAACTTTCTTCTTTGTTTCTTCGTCGAATACTGTCAAATCGCTTTTTGAATGCTCCATATGCTGCTTTAAGTCAAAATCTGCCCTGTTTGAAAGTCCCTGCAGCTCTTTCCATCCAAATGGAAACTCGTATTCCAGGTCCCATGTGTCAAGCGCGTAATGGCTCAGCTCGCCTTTTACATGCTGCCTTATCCTGAAATGCTCCGGGCTTGCTCCCAAGCTTACAAACCATTCATGCATTTGCGCAAGCCAATAGGCATGCCATTTTGTCTTTATTATTTTTTTATTCAGGCATTCTTTTATGGAAATTTTTTGCATATTTTTATTTTGCTTTTGCATTTCTTCAGAATAAACATTTAACCCATAATCAAGCGATTCATTGATATAGGGACATTCTTCCTGTTTTTCTGGATGAACAAAATACTCTATTTCCATCTGCTCAAATTCCCTCATCCTGAACAAGAAGTCCCTTGGTGAAATCTCATTCCTGAATGCCTTTCCTATCTGCGCAATTCCAAACGGCAGCTTTAATCTTGCATTTTCCTGCACAAGCCTAAAATTTGCGAAAATAATTTGCGCTGTTTCAGGCCTTAAAAATGACTTGGAGCTTGAAGCCTCTATAGGACCGATATGTGTGCTGAACATTAAGTTAAACCTTTTTGGCTCTCCTAAATCGCCGCCGCATTTTTGGCACTTTATTTTATGCCTTGCCATTTCCTTTGAAATATCCTCAAAAGGCATTCCAGCAGCTGATATTTTCAGCTTCTCTTCTATCAAAGTGTCTGCCCTGAACCTAGAGCCGCATTTTTTGCAGTCAACCAAAACATCTGAAAAGCCGTCAATATGGCCAGAGGCTTTCCATACCATTGGGCTTGTGATAATTGAGCCATCAATGCCAACTACATCATCTCTTTGCTGTACAAAGGTTTTCCACCATTCTTTCTTTATGTTGTTTTTTAATTCTGTTCCAAGATGCCCGAAATCGTAAAAGCCAGCTATTCCGCCGTATATCTCGCTGCTCGGATATACAAAGCCCTTTCTTTTGCAGAAGGCTGCTATTTGCTCTATTGTTGGGTTTGGTTTTAGCATTGTAATTTTAATCACCACCTAACCAATTGTTATTTACTTCCAACATTGCCGACCAAATTTCTAATACCATTTTTATCACCTCAAAAATTATTATAAAACATCCTTAAAGAAAATATCCCAGTCTTGTTTATTCCATCTCAATTTATTAACTTCAATTAAGTGTGTATCTTGATGAAGTTCCCCCAGAAATAATAATTTCTCTCCTTTATATTTTAATGTGTTTTCAGATGGTTTGAAAAATCCGCATACGAAAGCCTTTATAACCATCTTTTCGCTATAAGCGGTTTTTTCAATATACTCCAGTAATTCTGATGTACCACTTTCATTTTTTTCAACTGTTATTCTTTTTGCTATATAGTCTATTAGTTTTTTAAAACTACTTATGTGGGATAGTATCTTAATGAAAAAATCTTTAGGTAGAAAGACTTTAACAAAAATTCCATATTCTGGATTTCCTTCTAGTGGTGTTTTTGCCCATATACTTTCTAGTGTATCGGTTGCTTTAATGCTAACGACTTTTTTTAAATTTATAATATCTGACTTAAATTTTTTTCTATCTCTTCCAATTACCCAATCAAGTTTTATGTCCTTATTATATATTTGTTGAGCAAAGAATTTAAAAGCAACTTCACCAATCTTACCAATAAATGTATCAGAAAAAATTTGTAAATAATCTCTTTTTTTGTTTCTCTGTGTTAATTCGCTCAATGTTGCTTTTGTTTCACCACTTAGCATTTTATAAGGCATAGCTAAACAGAAAGTTAGAAATTTTAAAAATTCTTCACTATCTGTATCTATGATGATGGTATTTGGAATTAATTTTTCTTTGATCCATTGCTCAGTCTTTTCGATATTTACACTATATTCTATTTTTCTTCCAGTTTTTGAGATATTTACAATATCAAAATCGTTTACTCTTATTGCAGAAATAATAATTCCAAGAATTTCATCTTCATTATAATATTTAGATAGAGATTTAAGTCTTGGCAATACATTTTTTAATTTTTCTCTGGTCTTGTCTTTACTTTTAAATTCAGAATTTGTCAAAGTTATCATAACTTTTCCCCTATTATTAACCACTCACCTTGAATACCTTGTGGATTTAAGTTAAGCCTACCGCTCTGTAAATGCCGACTCTTTATTGTATCAAAAAGTTCATGTATTAATTTTAATCCTTCGTACTCCATCATTTCAACAAAAATGTCTTTTGCTGGAATTGGTTGACCAAAAATTTTTGGTTCGCCTATAAATATTGCTAATTTTCCATTTCTTAAAAGCAGGTTTTTGGATGATTTTATAAAATAAAACATATCATTAAAATATGCCTTAAATCTGGCTATATTCTCTGCGGGATTCATACCCAAGGCGGATTTTTCTATAATATTTAATGCTTTTTCATAAGATTTTATCTTTAATAATGTAGAATTCATATCAAAAACCAGACTCCTTTTTTGTCCTATCTCTTTTTCTGTTAATTTCTTTAATATTCCATCATCAATTAAATTTAACCAATACAAATCTATTTTTGTAGAGCGAAAATACTCTTGTGCATAAATATAAGGCGGTGATGTTATAATACAATCAACATAATTATTGGGTATTCTGTTTTCTAATTCCTCAATACTACTTTTAATTACTAAATTAAAACGCCCTATTTTATATTTATCAATAGATTTTATATTTTCATAATCTAAATTGTAATTTTTATTTAATTGAAGTATCAGATTTAAATATTCTTTCGCTTTTCCATATAAATCATAAAGCATAATATTTCTATCTTTCTTAAATTCTTTAAGGTATATTTTTACCAATTCTTTTTTTTGTTTAGACTTAAATAACTTTGGAACTTTATCATCACCATAGGAATACTTCCTCGATACATATAATGCACTGGCCTGCAAAATAAGCTTTAATTGGTCTTTATCATCAATATTACATATATAACTCCATATTTTAGTCAATTCATTTAGAAAATCTTGTTCGTACCAGTAATCAATATTTTTCCAATTTGGTGTAAATTGTCCGTCATGACTCTTTATAGAGATTAAATACTGCT
>Ga0114945_10002208_pt1 | contig 11523 bp, 10 predicted proteins | sample OV2TP3_FD_87194 | JGI IMG/M metagenome (GOLD analysis project Ga0114945, IMG submission 87194) | Hot spring microbial communities from Beatty, Nevada to study Microbial Dark Matter (Phase II) - OV2 TP3 | ecosystem: Environmental > Aquatic > Thermal springs > Hot (42-90C) | place: USA: Beatty... | reverse complement strand
CTCCAATATCTCCAGCCGCGCCGCGCCGCCGGGACACAGCTCGCTTTACATCGAATGCGCCGCGCCACCAGGCCGCCTCGGACGATTTCGATTTTCCGACGTCGCACGGCACCTCGGCCGCATGTCCCTTATTCGGTCCGGGCAGGTCGACACCGTTCAGAGGCTCGATCTTTCCTGCGCCTATCCGGTGCCCCTGCTGGGCCTTCGCCGGTACAGGGACCGGCTGGTTCGGTTTCTGGATAAAAAAAATGTCCGGCTGCTGGGCCGATTCGGCGCCTGGCGGTATGTTGCGATATCGGACGTGATCGTTGAGGCCAAAGAAATGGCGGAAAAACTGTGGCGATCCTGACCGGTGTGTGGCGGGGCCTGACGGGTCTGGTCTATCCGCCGGCCTGCTGGATGTGCGACCGCGAAGTTTTGCCGGCCGGCCGGTTCGTCCCTCTTTGCGTAGACTGCGAGTCGGACCTGTTTGTGCTGCCTTCCGCCCGATGTCCCGGCTGCGCCAAAGTCATTCTCTCCCTGAATCCTTCCCGAAAGTTCTGCAGGGAATGCCGGTCCGGGTTTCGACGGTTTGACCGCGCTCACTCGGTCTTCGTTTATGGAGGGACCTTTCGCAAGATCTGGCACCAGGTCAAATTCCTTCGCCATCCAGAACGGATTCAGGCCCTGACGGACCGCGCGGTGGAGGAGATGGACCCGTCGGATGAGTTCAATCCCTATCTGTTCGACGTCTATACCTGGGTTCCGACCTCCGCCGGGCGTCTGAAGGAACGGGGATTTGACCCCGCGGAGGAAATTGCCCGGCATCTGGCGGCAAAATATGTTCGCCCCTGTGAAAACCTCCTCTACAGAATCCGGGAATGCCGGCCGCAGTTTGAGTTGTCCCGAACCGAGCGCCTGAAAAACGTCGATGGCGCCTTTGCAGCCAATCTTCCATCCGGCCAGCGCAGCCGCGCCGTGTTGCTCATCGATGACATCCTGACCACCGGCGCCACCGCGTCCGCTTGCGCCGCCGCACTCAAATCCCGCGGTTTCCAAAAAGTCGTCCTCTTCACCCTCGCCCGCAGCGCCTAGCCCACGGATGGTCTGTGCCGTCTACCGGGCGGTTGCCCCCCAGCCTAAGTTGCCCACCCGATTTTGCCGATAAGACAAACAGTAGTGGTGGATAAAAGCTTGACTCCAAAAACCAAGGAAGGATTTTGGCGTGGACCCTTATGAGACTTACCTGGATCTCTTGATCCAGGAAGAGGATCAAGTGGACCTCCTTCTGGCGCTGGCCGATGAAAAAAGGCCCGCCATTCTGAACGGTCCGCCGGACCGGCTGGTGGCCATTTCCCAGTCGGAAAACGCCTCGATCGACCTGCTGACTCAGCTCCGCGAGGACCGCAGGAAATCTCTGCCCCAGTTTCATCCCACTCGCATCGCCGCCCGGCCGGGTCTGAGCCTCCAGCGCCAGGATGAAATCCTCGCCGGCGCGCCCGACAGGCTGAAATCCCTCCTGCGGACAACCATTCGACGCTATGAAACCAAGTTGCTCCAGCTTCGCCGGTTCTCCAGAATCAATAACACTCTCCTGGCCGACCGGATGATGGTTCTCCGGGAAACGGTCGAACGCATTCTCACGATCATGAATCCGAACGTCAATTACGCGCCGCCAACCGGGCCGTCCGCCCGACCGGAGCGGACTCGATCCGCGGCCCCGGCGCTCGTGCTCGATCAGAAGGTCTAGCCATGCCCGGCGGAATACTCGGACTCGAAATCGCCAAGAGCGGGCTCTTCGCCAACCAGCGGGCAATCGACGTCACCGGCCAGAACATCGCCAACGTCAACAACGAGGACTATCACAGACAACGCGTCAGAATGACCGCGTCCAGCCCCCTCTTGCCGCTTGGGTTTCCGGGCGGCACCCTCGCCCGGCAGATCGGCACGGGAGTGGATGTCAGCTCGATCGAGCGCATCAGGGACGCCTTTCTGGAACGGCGCATCCGGGAGGAGACGGAGGATCTCGGGCAATTCGAGAAGGCGTTCGATTTCCTTCACCAGGTCGAACTCATCTATAACGAACCCTCCGAAAACTCCCTCCGCGCCCGCGCGGACGAATTCTGGAAAACACTCGAAGACCTCGCCAATGACCCTGAAGACCTCGCCGTCCGCGCGGCGGTCCGGGAAAGCGCGTTCGGCGTCACCGAAATGATCGGCCAGCAGGCCGCCGAATTCCTCCGGCTCGGCGGCGATACTCTCGACACCTCCGTCAACCGCGAAATCGCAGTCATCGTCGACTCCCTAAACGGCGCCGCGCAGGAACTCTCGCAACTGAGCAAACAAATACAGCTCCAGGAAGCCGGCGGTCACAACCCGAACGACCTCCTCGACCAGCGTGACGGTCTCATTAAAAAATTGTCCCGCTACGTCGACGTCCGCGTCAGCGACGGCGACAAGGAAAACTTTCTCGTTACGGTCGGCGGCCTCACCCTCAGCCAGGGCGTCTCATTCAACCAGTTCGAACTTCGCACCAAATCCGACGGCAAAACCGGAATTTTTGTCAGGAATACCCAGACGGAGCTCCTGCCGAACAACGGTGAACTCAAGGCCCTCTTCAAATTCCGTGATGAACAACTCCCGGCTCACATCAAGGGACTCGCTGACTTCGCCATGACACTCGTCGAAAAAACAAATGACATCCACAAAAACGCGTTCGGCCTCGACGGCAGCACCAATGTCAATTTCTTCAAACCCTTCACCACACAGACCTCCGGCGTCTACAAAATCACCGGCACCACGAATGTCCGATACGAGGACCTCGCCCTAAACGGCGGCCTTTACGGACAGGTCCAGGCCCCCGTGGTCAACGCGGCTCTGAATAATTCCGCTAATTTCAACAACACCATCACCGGCGGCAGCCAGACCCTGACCTTCAACGACATCAACGCCCGCGACTTGAACAGCGACGGCACCCAGGACGTGTTCGATACCAGTACCGATGTCACGGTCAGCTACAACGCGGATACCGATACCCTCGAGTCCATCGTCAATAAAATCAATCTGAATGTCTTCGGCGCCACCTCACCCAACCCGAACCGCACGGGCGCGCTGGCCACGATCGTTGATAAAAAACTCATCATCAACGGCGCCTACCAGGTCGCCGATACCGGAAACCTCCTGGTAAAACTCGGCATGAACATGGAAAAGGAAAACTTCGAAAATACATCCATCCATACCACCACCTATCCCACCGGGGTGTTCCGAGTCGGCAAGGGAGAACTGTCGATCAATCAATACAAGGTCAAATACGACGGAAACCTCGACAGCCTCACCGACATCGTCCGCCGGATCAATGAACTCCGGATGGGAGTCGTGGCGGAAGTCAACGAGCAGAAAAAGATTGTTCTCCGGGGCACGTCGGCGACTGATTTCAAAATATCGCAACTCTCCGACAGCGCCAATCTCTTCGAACGCCTCGGCGTCCTCCAGGGCAGCACAACCTTCGAGATGGGAGTGCCGATCGCCGATTCCGGAACGGACGTATCGACCACGGCGAATGTCATGGACAGCCTGACGAATAATATCAACCGCGGACGGGTTGGCCGCGGGTTTTTGATTATTAACGGAATCGATGTCGTATCCGGCACCTCCGTCGATTCTCCGCCCGGAAATGTCAATGACCTTCCCTATGACGGCAGTTCCACCTATTCGCTCGAAAATATCCGCGATTTCATCAATGCCGCGTTCCCTCCGGCCGGGTCCGGGTCGGTGGTCGCGCAAATCACGGACGACAACCGGCTCATCGTCACCGGCGTCACCAGCTGGCGGGACACCGGGGATTTCAGCCAGGTCCTCAGAATGGTCCCGCGAAGCAAAGTCTATTCATCCGGCGACTCGGTCAGCGAAGGATATGTCACGGGCAGGATCGAGCGGCCGCCGACGGAAAACTTTGCGTTTCAAATCGATCTTTCGACCGAGGTCAAAAACGATCTCCGCAAAATAGCCGCCGCCGGCGGCGTCGACCAGGATCTCGACGGCATCGGCGACCAGTCCCTCGGACCGGGAAACGGCGACAGCGCGCTCAAAATGGCGGCCCTGAAACACCAGCGCATCCTCGACAACAACTCCGCCACCATGGACCAGTTCTTCGGCGCGCTCATCGCCCAGGTCGGCATCGAAGTCCGGCTCAGCGACACCAACCGCCAGACTCAGCTGGATGTCATCGGCAACATCGACCTCCTGAACAAATCGATCTCCGGCGTGTCCCTTGACGAGGAAATGACCAACCTCATGAAGTATCAGCGCGGGTTCCAGGCCTCCGCGCGGCTCCTGACCACAACCGACCGCATGATCGACGTTATTCTGAACATGGGTTCCTAGACTGAATAACCCGGTGACCCGAACATGAGAATCGCAACCGATTCCATCTTCTCCAATGTCCTGCGCAACATCCAGCGCAATCAGGTCGACCTCGACCGGCTCAATCAGCAGATATCCTCCGGACTCCAGTTCCGGTTTCCGCACGAGGAGCCGGTGAAGGCCCTTCAGTCCATGCAGATCCGCAGCGACATTCTTCGAAACGATAAATACAACGACAATATCGTCAATGCGCGATCCATCATGGAGGCTACCGACGCCGCGCTCGAAAACGCCAACGAACTCCTCCAGCGCGTCCGCGAACTCACCATCCAGGCGGCCAACGTCACACTCAATGCCTCCGACCGCGCGGCGATCGGGTTCGAGGTCGATCAGCTCCTGGAGGAAATGGTATCGATCGGCAATTCCACATTCCAGGGGAAATTCATTTTTGGAGGCAGCGAGACACTCGACGCCGGCTTCAACGAAAACCCGTTCGTCGTCCAGAAAAAAGGCGACCGGATCGTCAAGGTCATCTACAAGGGCGACCAGCGGGAACGCAGGCGCGAAATATCGGAGGGGCGGTATCTGTCGGCCGGCATTCCGGGTAACCGGGTCTTCGCCGGCGCCAATCACGCCGTCACCATGGGCCTGTCGTCCATCACTTCCGCCACGACCGATGACGGTGTTGAAAAGGGCGTGTCGGTCGGCGCCAAAACCGGAAAAGACGCGACACTCGACTCGGTCCTCGGCGTCCGAACCGGATATTTTCGAATCGACGGCCGGGAGATTTACTACGACACCGAAAGCGATTCCCTGCAGGATCTGGCCGATCGGGTCAATCAGGCGAACCTGGAGGTCAGGGCCAGCGTCGTCACCGTCGGATCGTCATTTCGGCTGAAGCTTGAATCGACCAATCCCCATCAGATGGAACTCATCGATATCGACCGCACGTCCAGCACGACCGCCGTGGAGGGACTCCTGGCCGACCTGGACATCCTGGACGCGTCTTCCTATACCGCGACAGATCCCAACCATCCCAACAACATCGACGGGTCGGCGATCGAGAGCAACGTCAGCGTGTTCCAGGCTCTGATCAATGTCCGGGACGACCTGGACGTCAAAGTCGGCGTCACCAATCCCGATTTCGTCAAACGATATGGCCGCGATTCCAACGGCGACGGCGTCGGGGACATCACGGTCTCCGCGGAAAGCGCCATCCTGATGGCGCCCAGCCGGATCGGCGGATCCAGCCTCGCCAATCTCGACGCGGCCCTCGACAACCTACTGGCCAACCGCGCCGTCCTCGGGTCCAGGCTCAACCGGCTCGAAGCGACCGAGGGCCGGAATACCGACTTCGGGCAGAATCTGACCCAGACGCTCCAGAAAGTCGAAGATCTCGATTTCTCCAAGGCGCTTATCGAATTTCAGCAGCAGCAGGTCACCCAGCAGGCGGCGCTTTCCACCGGCGCGCGCATTTTCAGTCTGACCTTGCTCGACTTCCTGTGATCCTGATATAAGGGGGCGGCGATGAAAATTCAGAGCAGGCCGTTTGGCGAGATCGACGTGGATGAGTCCCGGATCATCACCCTTCAGGGGGGGATGTTCGGGTTCGAAGGCTATGAGAAGTATGTCCTGGTCGGCGTCCAGGACCAGAAACCCTTTGAGTGGATCCAGTGCGTCGACGAACCCAGCATCGCGTTCGTGGTCCTCCAGCCCGACGCGTTCATGTCCGGCTACCAGTTGTCGATTTCCGAAGCCGATAAGTCGGCCCTCGGCGTCACGGCTGAGTCCGACCTTCTCACCTACGTCATCTGCGTCATCCCGGACGACATGCGCAAGATGACCGTCAATCTCAAGGGGCCCATCGTCATCCATTCCAAGAACCGTCTGGGCCGGCAGGTCATCTCTCTCGTCGAACAATACACGGTCCGGCACCCGCTCTTTGATCTCATGAAAGACGGGCAAACCGGCGCGGAGCCGGAGAAGGGGCCGTAAGATGCTGGTCCTCACGCGGAAAATCAATGAAAGCATCATGATCGGAGACAGCATCGAGGTTGTTGTCATCGGCGTTCACGGGGAACAGGTCAAAATCGGCATCAAGGCCCCGCGAAATGTGGCGGTGCACCGGCGGGAAGTCTACGAGGCGATCCAGAAGGAAAATATCGAGGCGGCCCGGCAGAAAGTCCCCGCGGCGCTCGCCCAGGCCGCGCAGTTGTTCAAACAGCAGGACCCCAAAAAGTAATCCAGCCCCGCGCCGCGAAATCCTCCTCAAGCTTTCCACCGATCCCGCCGACAGAAAGATCAAAGAGTGTCTTTCCATCCTCCGCAGGAGGCGGAGGCGAGTGTCTGCGACAAGGAGGTGGCAATCTTGCCTGAATCCAGAGCACCCGGTTAGCCGCAAAAAGCCGAATGTCCGCTCTCACGCCGCGGACGTCATCTCACATTTATCCGGCGGCGTCTGAGCCGGTTGTGTGGATACGGTTTGGTCTCATTATAGATGGAAGCGGCAGTTCAAGGATGAACTGCTTAGGTTAGACTCAAGGAGGAAATCAGTTTATGGCAGACGGATTTTATGTACGTCATAATGTCACAGCGATGTTTGCCCACCGTCAGTCCACTGTCAACAACGGAACGCTGAATCGCGCGCTCGAGAGACTCTCCAGCGGCTATCGCATCAATCGTTCCAGCGATGACGTGGCCGGATTGGCCGTCAGCGAAAAACTGCGGACTCAGGTCCGCGGCTACGCCCAGGCCATCCGGAACATCCAGGACGGCATCAGCTTGATCCAGGTCGCAGAGGCCGGTCTGCAGGAAATGCACGACATCCTGCAGCGCATACGGGAACTCTCGGTTCAGGCGGCGAACGGGATTTACAATAATTCCGATCGCAGCCTCATTCAGCAGGAAATTGACAACCTGCTCAACGAGGTCAACCGCATGCAAACCTCGGTGGAATTTAACCGCATCAAACTCCTCGACGGGACTTTCTCCAGCAAAATCCCACCCGCCGGAATGGATGCGGACGCCACCAAGGCCGGCATTCAACTGCCCAGCGGCAGTTTGTATCTCGGTAGCCTCTATTTTCATGTCGGGCCCAACGAGAATCAGATCATTCGCGGGTATATCGCGACCCTCTCGGTTCAGGGTCTCGGTCTCATCGGTCTTTTTTCTTCAACAGGAGCCGTCAGCGGCAATTTTCTCAAAACAGCCACCTTTAAAGGCGTGCTGAACCAGCAGGCGGCGGAGAGCGCCATCGGCACCGTCGACAGCGCTCTTAATCTTGTCACTCGCAATCGATCTACTCTCGGCGCCTTGGAAAACCGATTGCAGCACACGTTCAATTTCGCCGGAACCGTCCGGGAACAGCTGCAGCAGTCGGAAAGCCGGATCCGGGACGCGGATATGGCGGCGGAGATTATTGAGTTCACCAAAGCTCAGGTTCTGGTCCAGGCGGCTAACGCCATGCTGGCACAGGCCAATCTCCTGCCACAAAACGTCCTGGCGTTGTTGGGTTAATAGGCGCTTTAAGCGGCGGTCTCGTTGACCCCGCGCGCGCCTCGAATCCCAGGTTGGGGTTCGGCAGTTTTGATTGAGTTTTTCTGGAAAGGTGGGATGTTTTTCTGACGGAACGGTAGCGTCGGCTGTGGCGAACGCCGGAGGATCATTGATGATCCGATGGTTCTTGTCTGCACATGACAAGGAGGTTCCCACACGATGGGTCTCGATTTTAATGTTCGTCATAATGTTGAAGCCATGTTCGCCCATAGACAGGCGACGCTTAATAACCTCAACCTGAACAAAGCCCTGGAGAGGCTGAGTTCAGGGTATCGGATTAACCGGGCCAGCGATGACGTGGCCGGGTTGGCGGTAAGCGAGAAACTCCGCGCGCAGGTCGGTGGTTTCCGGCAGGCGGCTCGGAACATCCAGGACGGGATGGGCATGATCCAGACGGCCGAAGGCGGCCTTCACGAACTCCACTCCATCCTGCAACGCATGCGGGAACTCGCGATTCAGGCGGCTAACGCTACGTACAGCATGTCTGATCGCAGTCTCATCCAGCTGGAGGTTGATCAGCTCTTGAACGAGATCAACCGCATGCAGACGTCCGTTGAGTTTAACGCGATTAAACTCCTGGACGGGACGTTTTCGAGCAAGATCCCGCAATCGGAACGGGATCAGGATACCTCGAAACCGGGCAATCAGCTGACGACGGGAAGCACGTATCAGGGTAGCATGTTCTTCCACGTCGGCGCCAACGAGGGTCACACGTTCAAGGCCTTCGTATCGACTCTGTCGGTTCAGGCACTGGGGCTGAACATGCTCTTTTCGTCCAACCCCGCGGTCATGGGCAACTTTCTCAAAACCGGCAGGTTCAGCGGTGTGCTGAACACGTCGGCGGCGGAAAGCGCCATCGGCACTGTCGACAGCGCGATCAACGCGGTCAGCCGGAACCGGGCACGACTCGGCGCCTTTCATAACCGTCTCGAGCACACGCTCAATTTCGTGAACATCGCGGCGGAGAATATGCAGGCGTCCGAAAGTCGCATCCGGGACACGGACATGGCCGAGGAGGTCATTGAATTCACCAAATCGCAAGTTTTGGTGCAGGCTAGTCAGGCAATGCTGGCCCAAGCGAATTTGAAACCAACGAGCATTCTCCAACTGCTCTCTTAGGGTTCACCCCAATTATTGGGATAGATGGTATGGCCCCTCCGCGGGAAACCGCGGAGGGGGATTTTTTCTCTACTGCGTTGAACCCATCTCGGCGGCGCAGGTTGCCACGCTGTTGGCCGCTAGTTATCTTCCCTTCATGAAGACCTATCCGTTGACTCTCGTTCTGGGCGGCGCCGCCAGCGGCAAAAGCGAATGGGCTGAATCCCTTGTCCATGAGCTGGGCAGCCGGGTCTGGTATCTGGCCACGGCTCTGCCGGGTCGCGCGGCGGCCAGATCGCCGATATGGCGGGAAAAAATCAGCCGCCATCGAATCCGCCGGCCTAAATCCTGGCGGACGTTCGTCCTGGCCGATCATCGCCTCCCCGCTTTTCCGCCGGAGCGGCCGCACGCCATCCTTCTGGACAGTCTCACCCTCTGGGTCTCCGCGCGGATCAGCCGCTCCGCGGCCCCAAGTGCCGGGGTCTCCGACCCCGGCCGGATCGGTCGGTCCAACGGGAATCATCTGCGGGAGGACTTGGCCTCCCTCCTGGCGCATCTTCGGTCGCTGGCGCCGCTTGTGATCGTATCGGACGAAGTCGGCATGGGACTCACTCCGATCACGGCTGTCGGCAGAAGGTTCATCGAGGTTCTGGGCCGCATCAACGCCGCCACGGCCGCGGCGGCGGATGAGGTGTTCTGGATTGTTTCGGGTACGCCGGTTCAACTGAAATCGTCCCCGCACCGCCGGCGTCTGCCGGCCCGCGGCCTTTCGGTGTCCCCGACATCCCGATGACTGCATTCGATTCCCTCATCGCCTCCGTCCGACCGGTCTCGGCCGATCTGGCGGCCGAAGCACAGCGTCGGCTGGATTCGCTCACCAAACCCAGGGGCAGTCTCGGCCGGATCGAGTCACTGGCCCGGTCGATCGTCTGCGTCGCCGGCCGGATGGACTACTCTGTACGGCGAAAAGTCATTTTTACATTTGCCGCCGATCACGGCATTACTGAAGAGGGCGTCAGCCTCTATCCCCGCACAGTCACGGCTCAGATGGTCGAAAATTTTGTCGCAGGCGGCGCCGCGGTGAACGTCCTAGCTCGCAAGGCCGGCGCGGAAGTGTGCGTGATTGACGCGGGTACGCTGGTTCCAGCCGCGTCGTCCGGGAGTTGTCTGATCCAGCCGATGTCGGAGACATCGGCACTTGGGGCGTCGGAGACGCTGATACGGAAACGAATCGGCGCCGGCACCCGAAATTTCCTCGTGGAAAACGCCATGTCCCGCGCCGACGCCGTCCGGGCGGTTGAGTGGGGCGCGGATGTGTTTGAGGAGTCTCACGCAAAGGCGCCGATCGATCTGGCCGGCGTGGGCGATATGGGGATCGGCAACAGCTCCTCAGCCGCCGCCGTCCTCTGCTGCCTTCTGGGAGTGCCGCCCTCGTCGGTGGTCGGCCGCGGGACGGGACTCGATGACGCGGGCCTGAACCGAAAAATCGACGTCATCGACCGCGCGCTGAAGGCGCGATCCGCAATCGTCTCCGACCCTATCGACGTCCTCTCAAAGGTCGGCGGATTTGAGATCGGTGAAATGGCCGGCTGTTTCATCGCCGGCGCCGCCCGCCGGACGCCCATGGTGGTCGACGGGTTCATCTCTACCGCCGCCGCCGCACTCGCATCCCGGATGTGCCCGGCGGTTCGGGACTACTTGTTTTTCTCTCACAGATCCGCCGAGGGCGGGCATGCCCTGGTCCTCCAAAAACTTGGCGTCGATCCCATCCTCGACTTTCACATGCGCCTCGGGGAAGGCACCGGCGCCGCGTTGGCCATGCAGATCCTCGACAGCGCGGTCGGCATTTTTCAGGAAATGGCCACCTTCCAATCCGCCGGAGTCGATGATGTCGGACGCGGCTGATCGTCCTAACGCTCTCGTAGGCGCCATCCGGCTGCTGACCGTCATCCCTGTGTCCTCAGGCTCCGCGTCGATTCGGCCGGGTCTTCTGTACTGGTTCCCTGTCGTCGGCGCGATTATCGGGGCCGGAGTTTTGGCGGCGCCGGTTGCGATCCATCGGCTCAATCCTGCCGCATCGCCGTTTCTGTCGGCAGTCCTCTCGGTCTTTTGTTGGTGTCTGCTCACTCGCGGATTTCATCTCGACGGCCTGGCCGATTCGGCCGACGCCCTCGGCGCCATGGGCGATCGATCCCGCAGGCTCGATATCTTGAAAGATCCTCATGTCGGCGCGTTCGGCGTGACGGCGATCGTCCTCGTTCTCCTCACTAAAACAGTGGCCATCGCGTCTCTTATTCAGTACGGTATCTGGGTTGCGCTTCTGGCGGCGCCGGCCATCGCTCGATGGATCGCGGTCATCGCCTGCACGGCATTTTCTCCCGCGCGATCGGACGGGCTGGGCGCGGCGTTTGTCGGCCAGGCGGGACTCAGACACGTGACGATCACGTCGGCGATGCTGGCTTTGTTTCTCTCCGCCCTGCCGCAGACCTGCGGCGCGGCCGGCATGATTCTTGCCGCCGTCATCGCCGG
>Ga0114945_10002207_pt1 | contig 11526 bp, 11 predicted proteins | sample OV2TP3_FD_87194 | JGI IMG/M metagenome (GOLD analysis project Ga0114945, IMG submission 87194) | Hot spring microbial communities from Beatty, Nevada to study Microbial Dark Matter (Phase II) - OV2 TP3 | ecosystem: Environmental > Aquatic > Thermal springs > Hot (42-90C) | place: USA: Beatty... | reverse complement strand
TCAGCAAGGAGGGGGCGAGCCTCCCCGAGCACAAGACCTGGTTCTTCTACCTCCAGCGGATCTGCAACCACTGCACCTACCCCGCGTGCCTGGCCGCCTGCCCGCGAAAGGCCATCTACAAGCGGCCCGAGGACGGGATCGTCCTCATCGACCAGGAGCGCTGCCGCGGCTACCGGGCGTGCGTCGAGGCGTGCCCCTACAAGAAGGCGATGTACCGGCCGACCACGCGGGTCAGCGAAAAGTGCGTCGCGTGCTACCCCAGGATCGAGGGGAAGGACCCGCTCTCGGAGGGGGTCCCGATGGAGACGCGCTGCATGGCCTGCTGCGTCGGGAAGATCCGCCTCCAGGGCCTGGTCAGGATCGCCCCGGACGGCGCCTGGGCGGAGGACCGCCACAACCCCATCTACTTTCTGGTCAAGGTGGAGCAGGTCGCCCTGCCGCTCTACCCCCAGTTCGGGACCGAGCCCAACGGCTACTACATCCCGCCGCGCTGGGTCCCGCGGCCGTACCTCAGGCAGATGTTCGGGCCGGGGGTCGATCAGGCTATCGAGCGGTACCAGGCGCCCTCCCGGGAGCTCCTGGCGGTGCTCCAGCTCTTCAGGACCACGCAGAAGATCATCTTCCGCTACGAGATCAGGGAGGGTCCGAAGGTCTACGAGACCACGATCAACGGCAAGCCCTGGGCCATGTACAACGACACGATCATCGGCTACGACAAGGCGGGGCGCGAGGCCGCGCGCGTCACGGTGGAGGAGCCGGTCCATGTCCGGCCGCCCGAGTACGTCAACTCGCTCTGAGCCTCGGGCCGTCTCGACCGGGGCGGGGGCCGCCGTCGAGCGCGCCCTGGCCCGGAGCCGGCTCTACCGGCTCCTGGCCCTGGCCTTCCGCTACCCGGACGCGGCGCGGGTCGGGGCGCTGGGACAGCTCGCGGGGGCCGTTCCGGTCGAGGCGCTGGGGGAGTCAGGCCGCGCGCTCCGGCCTGCCCTCGCTGAGCTTGCCTCGGCCGCCGGCGCCACCACCCCCGAGGCCCTCCAGGACCAGTACGTGGCCGCCTTCGGCCACGTGACCCTCCCCGACTGCCCGCTCTACGAGAGCGCCTGCGGGGCCGGGGACCCCTTCCAGCAGCCTCAGGCCCTGGCGAACATCTCGGGCTTCTACCGGGCCTTCGGGCTCGAGATGGCGAAGGACGCCGCCGAGCGGGCCGATCACCTGGCGGTAGAGCTGGAGTTCATGCACTACCTGGCCTATCGCGAGGCCTACGCGCTCGAGCACCACGGGCGGGAGCAGGCACGGCTCATCCGGGGCGCCCAGCGCCGGTTCCTCCAGGACCACCTCGGGCGCTGGGGGCCGGTGGTCGCCCGGGCCGTGGCGGCCCGCGCCGACGGCGCCCTCGCGGCCGCGGCCCGGCTCCTGGAGCGCTTCCTGGACGCGGAGGCGCGGCGGTCGCGGATCTCGCCGTCGCCGGTCGCCGGCGCCGTCCATACCGGCGAAGTGGATGGACGTTCGCAAGAGGGGGAGCCATGAGAGGGATCGCCTGTGGGGTCATCCTCACGCTCGCTCTCGCCGGGGCGGCGGGCGCGCTCGCCGGGGGCGCGACCGCCGCCCGGGGGGACGCGACGAAGGGGGAGGCGCTCTACGCCCGGAAGTGCGCGGTCTGCCACGGGGAGACCGGCAAGGGGGACGGCCCTGCGGAGTTCGTGCTCTTCCCCAGGCCCCGCGACCTCACCAGCGGGATCTTCAAGGTCCGCTCCACCCGGACGCTCCCGACCGACGGGGACCTCTTCCGGGTGATCACCCGGGGCATCCCCGGGACCGCGATGCCGGCGTGGGACTTCCTCACCGAGGCCGAGCGCTGGGACCTGGTGGCGTACATCAAGGGCCTCTCTCCGGTCTTCGGTGAGCGGGCCGCGGGCCCCCCGCTCGCCATCCCGCCGCCTCCCCGCCAGACCCGGGCCCTCCTGGCGCTGGGGGAGCGGTTCTACGCCGACGCGGGGTGCGTCGAGTGCCACGGGCCGAGCGGTCGGGGCGACGGCACCTCCGCGCCCACCCTGACCGATGACTGGGGCCACCCCATCGTCCCCTACGACTTCACGATCTCCGGCCGGATGAAGGCGGGGGGCACCGCCCGCGACATCTACCGGACCCTCCTCACCGGGATCGGGGGGACCCCCATGCCGTCCTACGCCGACTCGCTCTCCGAGAAGGAGATGTGGGGGCTTGCCTACTACGTCCTGTCGCTGGCCAAGGGGCCGGCGACGAAGCCCCTCCCGGAGAGCGGGACGCTGACCGTCCGGCGGGTGGCGGGCGACCTGCCGCTGGATCCGCACGCGCGGGTGTGGAGGGCGGCCAGGCTTCAGCCGGTCGGGCTCCGGACGCTCTGGCTGAGGCCGAAGACCATCGACCGGGTCCGGGTCGCGGTGCTCCACAACGGGAGGGAGATCGGCTTCCTCCTGGAGTGGGACGACCCGATCGCCGACCAGGCCGCGCTCGGCGTCCAGGAGTTCCGCGACGCCGCGGCGGTCCAGTTCCCGCTCCGGCCCGTGGCGCTCCACGCCCACGGCCACCCCGAGCCGAGCTACGCGATGGGGGAGGCGCAAGGGCCCGTGAACATCTGGCACTGGAAGGCCGACTGGCAGCTCGACCTGGCCCGCCACCGGGACCTGGAGGACCGCTACCCGGCCGTGGCGGTCGATGACGTCCCCTTCGTCCGCGGGATGCGCTCCTCGGATCCCGGCGCGATCCTGGCGCCCGCCGACCGGCACGACCCGCTCTTCCTGGCCGCCCGGGCCGCGGGGAACCCGATGGCCCTCCCCCGGCGCTCCGCCGTGGAGAACCTCAACGCCGCCGGGCTGGGGACCATCACCTCCCAGCCGGCCGAGGCGCAGGTGATCCGCGGCGAGGGGCGCTGGGCCGGCGGGAAGTGGCGGGTGGTCATGGTCCGGGCGCTCCGGACCGGGAACCCCCGGGACGCCCAGTTCGAGCCGGGGCAGGCGACGACGGCAGCCTTCGCGGTCTGGGACGGGGCCCAGCGCGACCGGGACGGCCAGAAGGCCGTCTCGCTCTGGCAGCGTCTCCGGATCGAATAGGGCCTATGCGCTCGGTGCCCGTCGCCGGGTGAGCAGGGAGGCGAGGAACTGGTACATGGCGAACGCCTCCAGGGCGAAGGGCGGGAAGCCCAGGTACCCCAGGAGGGGCATCTCGAAGAGCTTGACCGTGCCCAGGTATGGGACGGTGTAGGTCCACTTCGCCACCGCCCAGTAGTTCCAGAACTCCCAGAGAAGGCCGCAAACGGCCCCGCTCGCGAGGAGCGAGACCAGGGTCCGGTAGTCGCCCTGCTCGACCTCCCGGAGCCAGGAAAGGCTCCCTCGCCGGTAGTTGATCGGCTCGAGCAGGAGCACGTACGCGACCCAGACCAGCGGGACCAGCCAGGGCGATGGGAAGAGCAGCGGCAGCGCCGCCGCCAGCGCGCCGACCGGGACGGAAAGGCGGACGGCCAGAGGCGACGGTCGCCAGGGCCGCCGCCCGCTGAGCCCCTTGAAGACCCAGAGCTTCAGGGCCTCAGCGGTCAGGAACAGGCCGGGGAAGATGGTGGCGAAGGCCCAGTCGTAGCCGAGCCGGCGGAGGTACGGGTTCGGCTCCAGGTTGTGGTAGTGCCACCAGAGACCTCGGAGCTCGTCCTCGCCCCGCCAGAAGCGGGGGGCGTTGTACAGCTCGAAGAGCCACCAGCAGCCGACCGAGGCGAGCGCGACGAGGACGAGCTCGCCCCGGCGCGTGGTGAGATAAGAGCCGCCCCCGTGGCGCGCGACAAGGCCATCGACCAGCAGGATGTAGCCGCTCCACACCAGCGGGGTGAACCACTCGCCGACGAGCCGGACGCCGGCGGCGAGGAGGGCCTCCGCGACCACGATGATGCCGAGCCCGATCCACCCGTAGGTCGGCAGACCGCCGGTCGCGGTCGTGAGCCGACGAGGGCCGCGCGGGCTCGCTGACTGTCGTGCCCGACCCGGTTGACCAGACATACGATCACCGCGGGGCGCGGGGCCCACCTCCTGAGCAGCAGCATATCATCGGGACCGGGCGGACGGGGACCAAAAGGGCGTAGGGCGGTCGGCTCAGCAAACCGGCTCCCCGGGGTCGATGCCCTGGCGGAGCAGCGGTGCATCGTGCGCGAGAGGGGGTAGGGGCCATGCCGCGGATCAGCGAGATCGAGACCGACAACGGCCACCCGGTCCTCCGGGAGGTCTTCGCGCGAGACCAAAAGGCGTTCGGGACCCTCCTGAACACCACCAAGGTCTACGCCCACTGCCCGCCCATCCTCGAGGCGGTCAAGGCGCTGGGGGCCGCGGTGGAGGCGTCGGGGCAGACCGAGCCCCAGCTGCGGGCCCTGGTCTGCCTCCGGGTGGCGCTCCTCAACGGCTGCCCGTTCTGAATCGACATCAACGCATCCGGGGGGATGCGGCACGGCGTTTCGATCGAGAAGCTCCAGGCCCTCGGCCGGTTCCGGGAGGACCCCCGCTTCGACGAGCGGGAGCGGCTGGCCCTCGAGTTGGCGGAGCGGATGACGATCACCGGCGAGCGGGTCTCCGACGACCTGGTGGCCCTGCTCCGGCGCCACTTCTCTGAGGCGGCGGTGGTCGAGCTGGCCGCGACGGCGGCCCTCGAGAATTTCCGGAGCCGGTTCAACGTGGCGCTCGGGGTCGAGGCCCAGGGCTTCTGCGCCCTGCCCCCGACGCCGCCGGGCCACGGTCCCACCCCGGCGGAGCGCCCCTGACGGGGCCGGGGCTGATCCAGCGCACCTGTGCCATAATGGGGCTGCCGAGAGGGCCACACGGTGCGCTTTCTGGTCTTCCAGCACGTCGCCTGTGAGCACCCGGGACTCCTGCGGGGGCTGATGAGGGCCCAGGGGATCGCCTGGGACACCGTGGAGCTCGATGAAGGGGCCGCCATCCCTCCCCTCGAGGGGTACGACGCCCTGCTGGTCTTCGGCGGCCCGATGAACGTGGACGAGACCCGGCGGTTCCCGTGGCTCGTCGGGGAAGTCCGGGCGATCCGGGACGCCGTCCAGCGCGACATGCCGTACCTGGGCTTCTGCCTGGGCGCCCAGCTGCTGGCCAGGGCCCTCGGGGCGGCCGTGACCAAGGCGTCCAGCCCGGAGGTCGGCGTCATGCCGGTCACGCTGACCCCTGCCGGGCGGGCGGATCGGCTGTTCACCGGGCTCCCTCCGGAGCTCCCCGTGTTCCAGTGGCACGGCGATACCTTCGAGCTGCCGCCGGGGGCCGTGCACCTGGCCGCGTCCCCCCTCTGCCCCCACCAGGGGTTTCGCTACCGGCGCGCGTACGGGCTCCAGTTCCATGTCGAGGTGATCCCCGAGATGGTCGACGAGTGGGGCGCGGTCCCGGAGTACTGTGTGTCCCTCGAGGCCGTCCGGGGGCCGGGCGCGTTCGAGGCGCTCAGGGACGAGACGACGGCGTTCGCCAAGCCGCTCGAGACGTCCTGCCGGACGATCTTCGGCAACTTCGTCCGGCTGGTCGGCGAATCCCCGAAGGGGGAGGTCGGTGATGGCTGACCTGGTCGTCCCGAGCACCTGTTGGGAGTGCTCGGTCAAGTGCGGCTCGCTGGTGCACGTCCGGGACGGCCGGGTCGCGAAGATCACCGGCAACCCCGACCACCCCCACTCCGAGGGGGCGTTCTGCGTGAAGGGGATGAACGCCCCGCTGGCCGCCCTCGAGCACCCCGACCGGCCGCTCTACCCCCTCCGCCGGGCCGGCGAGCGGGGAGCGGGGCGGTGGGAGCGGGTCTCCTGGGACGAGGCCCTCGAGGAGATCGCCGAGCGGCTGGGGGCGGTGAAGCGCCGCTACGGGGCCCTGGCCATCTGCGGCGCCGTCTCGAGCGCCTACTTCAGCCGCGGGGTCGCCATGGCCCTGCTCCTCCGCTCCCTCGGCACGCCCAACCACATGATCAACCAGGACCTCTGCCAGGGGTGCCGGAACACCGGGGCGCTGCTGACGGGGCTCGGGGCGGCGCCAGGGAACGAGCTGAAGCGGACGCGCTGCGTGCTCGTCGTCGGGAAGAGCCCCTCGGAGTCGGACGTGGTGCAGTGGATGCACCTCAAGGCGGCGAAGCGGCGCGGGGCGACCCTCATCGCGGTCGATCCCCGCCGGACCCAGGTCGCCCGCCTGGCCGACCTCTGGCTCCGGGTGCGCCCCGGGACCGATGCCGCCCTGGCGCTTTCCCTGATTCACGTGCTCTTCGAAGAGGAGCTCTGGGATCAGGAGTTCGTGGGCAACTGGTGCGTGGGCACCGAGGCTCTCAGGGAGCGGGCACGGAAGTACCCCCCAGACGTTGGAGCCGAGATCACCGGCCTCCGGGCCGAACAGATCATCAATGCCGCGCGCCGGTTTGCGACCGAGAAGCCCGGCTGCCTCGTCCTCGGCCACGGGATCGACGCCCAGGCCAACGGGGTGCAGACCACGCGCGCCTTCCAGTGCCTCCTGGCGCTGACCGGCAACGTGGATGTCCCGGGCGCCAACCGCATGGCCCAGCCGCTGGCGGGGTTCAGGGACTACTGGAGCTTCATCCACGCCCCGGAGTTCCGCCTCCCCCGCGGGATCGAGGAGGAGATCGTCGGGGGCCGCCAGTACCCGTTCTGGGCCGGGCCGGCGGGGTGGGCGAAGGCCTGCCACAACCCCTCGGTGATCCGGGCGATCCTCACCGGGGACCCGTACCCGGTTCGCGCCCTGTACGTGAGCGGGGTGAACATCGTCTGTACCTACCCGGGGATCCGGGACACGATCACCGCGCTCCGGAGCCTGGACCTCCTGGCGGTGGCCACTGACCACATCACCCCGACGGCCGAGCTGGCCGACTTCGTCCTCCCCAAGACGACGCTCCTCGAGGAAGAGGAGGTCTCCTGGGAGCCCGGCGGGCCGTGCCTCTCCCTGACCCAGCGGGTGGTCCCGCCGCGTGGCGAGGCGCGCACCGATGTCGAGATCGCCATCGCGCTCCGGGACCGGCTCCGGGCGCGGGGGCTCATCGACCACGAGCTGCTGCCGTGGAACAGCCACCGGGAGTTCCTCGAGTTCCAGCTCAGGGACGCGGGGATCCGCCTCGAGGAGCTGCGCGAGCGGGGCTTCTACGAGATCCCGCCGAGCTACGGGGGTTACCGGGCCAGGGGCTTCCCCACGCCCAGCGGGAAGATCGAGCTGGCCTCGAGCCTGCTGGAGGAGGCGGGGTACGACCCCCTCCCCGACCACGTCCCCCCGGGCTACAGCCGACCCGATCCGGACTACCCGCTGACGCTCCTCACCGGGATCCGCACCATGGCCTACCACCACTCCCGCTTCCGGAACCACGCCTGGGCGCGACAGATCCAGGCCGATCCCGAGCTGCGGGTCCACCCCGAGACGGCGAGGGGCCACGGGATCGGGGAAGGGGAGTGGGTCTGGATCGAGACCCCGGGAGGGAAGGGGCGCGTCCGCCTCCGGGCCCGGCTGACGGACGAGGTGCCGCCCGAGGTGGTCGCCACGGGGATGGGGTGGTGGTACCCGGAGCGGCCCGGCTTCGACCGCGGGGCCCTCGCCGTGAACGTCGATGCCGCCATCCCGTACGGCCCGCCCTGGGACCCCATCAGCGGCTCCGCCGAGGCCCGCAACGTCGCCTGCCGGATCCGGCGGGCGGAGGCCGAGGAGCATCTCGAGCCGGCCGAGGCCGTCTCCGGGCGGGGCGAGCCCGCGTGGCCGGCGCCGCCCGAACCGTCCGCGCCCGCGCGGGCCGAGCTGCCCGCGGCCCGGGTGATCGAGGCCCTCCCGCAGGACGGGTGAGCACGGTCCCGATGACGGCGTGGAAGTCCCTTCGCCGTTCCTGTAGATGCGCGCCTATTCGCTGATCACCAACCCGTGAGGGTCGGGGCGCGCCGTCGTCCCGACCCGGATAGTGGCGACCGGCGCGCGGGTCGCCGTGTCGAGGACCTCCACGGCCTGGGCCCTCGGGCTCGCGAGCCAGAGCTCCCTGCCGTCGGGGGAGAGGGAGGCGCCGTCGGGAGGCGCGGAGACCGCGATCCTGGCGATCACCCTCCGGCCCCGCACATCCACCACGGCCACGAGGCGTTCCTCCCGGACGGCGACGTACGCGGTCCGGCCGTCGGGGCTGATGGCGATCCCGCGGGCGCCGGTGCCGACCGGGATCTCGGCGACCGACTCGTCCTCGGCCGTGTCGATGACCGAGACGACACCCCCCGCGTCCTCCGTCACCCAGAGCTCCTTCCCGTCGGGGGTGAGGGCCATCCCCAAAAACCCCTTGCTCGCCATCAGTCGCTTGGCCACCGTGCCCGACGCCGTGTCGATCACGTAGACGTCCGCGGTGCCGCCGTTGGCCACATAGGCCTTCCGGCCGTCGAGGGTGAAGACGACGCCGAGGGGCCGGCCCCCGGCCCGGACGGTGCGGACCACCTTCCGGGCGGCCAGGTCGACGACGGACACGGTGTCGGCCTTGGCGTGGGCCGCCCAGAGCTGCCGGCCGTCGGGCGACAGCGCGATCCCGTGCGGGCACCCGTCGGTCGGGATCACGGCCACCTCGGTCTCCGAGGCGGTGTCGAAGATGGCGACCGAACCGGACCCGCCGTGGGCGATGTAGAGCCGCGCGTTCCCCTCGGCGAGGACCGCGTGGTACGGCTCGGCGTGGCTGAGCTTCACGGTCCGGAGGACCCGCTTGGCCCCGCCGTCGATGATGGAGAGCGTGCTCTCCCCCTGGTTGGTCACGTAGACGGTGTAGGCCTCGAGGGGAGAGGCCAGGAGCAGGGAGATCAGGACGACGCTGGCGGAATGAGCGACCACGCGAAGCCCCCGGCTCCTGGCCCCTGGCACGAGGATCTCGTCCTGGACTGAGGCCGGCAGACCCGCCAGTCCTTCCTCACGCGGTGGAGATCTGCCCTGCGAGGATCCCGTGGGCCACGCACGCCCGGCCACATCCGCCTTGTGCCGGCCAGAGCGAGCAGCCCTTGACCTCCAGCCGCGGTCGGCTCACGAGGGACGTCCAGGCCGCCCGTACCGCATCCACCCGGACCTCCGCGTCGCCACCCGTTTCGGGGCACCGGAGAAGCCGGGCCGAGCGATAGGTGGCCAGGGTTCCGAGTGCGGTCGGGAGCAGGACGTAGAACACCCCAAGCAGGACCATCGCGAGCAGCACGATCCACGGGTGGGTCATCGCCTCCTCCTTTCCTCCGCGCCGGCGGCGCGATCGAACGCTTGTCCATGCGAGCTCAGCATGAACGCGGCGCTCCGCGGAAGTAAATAGGGCGCCCGCCTCATTTTCGTGGGGCCGCGGCCCCGCCCCTCTTCTGGCCCGCTCGTCCCAGAAAAATGAGGCATCCGCTCTATTTACTCGGCGCCGCTCCGGGCCTAGCCTGTGATCAAACGTTCGACCGGGTTTCCGAAAGGCCGGGGGTCCGACGTGATCCTGAGGATCGCGATGGGGAATTCGCAAGCGGGTCAAGCCCGAGCGCAGGCGGCTCGGCGGCGCTGGTCCGAAGGGCTGACATGACAGCCTGGATTTTCGGAGTGGTGTTGCTCGGTCTCGTCGATGGGCGGCTCATGCCGGCGGGACGGATCGAGATCTTCGGCCCCTATGAGACGGCCGCCATGTGTGAGGCGGCGCGGACGGTAGCGGCCGGCAACGCGCACGGCCTGCCCTTCGCGATCGGGCCGTGCGTGGGGAAAGACGAGGTGGCCCTTGCGGTCTTGCGGGACAAGGGGCTGCTTCCGTATCGCGAGCCGCTCCGTCGGCGCTGACGGAGACAAAGGGCTTCGCCCGGAGGGCCTACGACAGCCCCTGCGGATGGGTTCAAGGCCATGAGAGCCCAGGCGCGCGCCGACGAGATCCAGCGGGCCGCCACCGCGGTCTTCGCCCGCCGCGGCTTCCACCGCGCCTCCATCCGGGACGTCGCCGCGGAGGCCGGGGTCAGCCTGGCCGGGCTCTACTACTACTTCCGCTCCAAGGACGAGCTGCTCTACCGGATCCTGGACCGGACCTTCGGCGCGCTCCTGGACCGCCTCGCCCAGGGGATCCGCGACCGGTCCGGGCCGGAGGAGCGGTTGCGGGGGCTCGTCCACGGCCACCTCGGCTACTTCGCGGCCCACATGGACGCCATGAAGGTCGTCTCCCACGAGACCGACTCCCTGGGCGGGGAGTTCCGGCGGCAGGTGGCCGAGAAGCGGCGCCGCTACTTTCTCCGCTGCCAGGCCCTCCTCGAGGAGCTGGACGGCGGGCGCCGCCCCCCCGAGGACCTGCGCACGGCCACCCTCGCCCTCTTCGGGATGATGAACTGGATCTACACCTGGTACCGCCCCGAGCGGGACGGCGACGCCGGGGCCATCGCCAAGCGGATGACGGATCTCTTCCTCTACGGCTTCAGCGGCGATTCGAAGGGGGCAGGGCCATGACCTTCGAGGCGATCGTCGAGGAGTGCCGGGCCCGGCTGGCCCGGCCGCCGGGCGAGGTGGCCGCGGCGTGGAAGGCCGAGCACCCGGGGGGGCGGGCGATCGGCTGCTTCCCCGTCTACACCCCGCTCGAGCTGATCCACGCCGCCGGCGGGCTCCCGCTGGCCGTCGCGGGCGGCGGGACCACGGTCGAGCTGACCCACGCCGACTCGCGCTTCCAGTCCTTCGTCTGCTCCATCGCCAAGACGACCCTCGAGCTGGGCTTCCAGGGGCGCCTGGCGGGCCTGGACGGGGTCCTGTTCCACTCGATCTGCGACGTGGCGCGCAACCTGTCGAGCGTCATGCGCCGGAACTTCCCGGACCTCTTCGTGGAGTACCTCCACCTCCCGCAGAACACGGCGAGCGAAGCCGCCGTGGACTACCTGGAGGCCGAGTACCGGCGCCTCCTCGCGCGCCTCGAGGCGCTGGTCGGCCACCCGGTGACGGAGGACGACCTCGCCCGGAGCATCCTGGCCCACAACTGGCGCCGCGGCCTGCTCCGGCGGCTCTACGCCTTCCGGGCCCAGGCCCCGCACCTCCTCTCCCTGGCCGAGTGCTCCCTCCTGACCCGCGCGGCCGGGGCGATGCCGGTCGAGGGCTACGGCCCGCTCCTCGAGGCCGCCCTGATCGCCCTGGGGGCCCGGGCGGGGCGTCCCAAGGACCGGATCCGGGTCGTCGTCGAGGGGGCCTTCTGCGAGCAGCCCCCCCTCGGGCTCCTTGAGGTCATCGAGGAGGCGGGGTGCGACGTCGTGGACGACGACCTCATGGCCGGCTGGCGGTGGTTCACGGAGGACGTCCCCGTGGACGGCGCGCCGCTCCGGGCCCTGGCCGAGAGCTACCGCGACCGCTCGGGCTACTCCTCGGTCCGCCACGACTGGCGCAAGCCCAAGGCCCTGGGGCTCCTGGAGAAGGTGCGCCGGACCGGGGCCGCCGCCGTCCTCTTCCTCCCCGCCAAGTTCTGCGAGCCGGCCCTGTTCGACTACGTCCTCTACCGGGAGGCCCTGGAGCGGGAGGGGATCCCGCACCTGGTCGTCGAGTTCGAGGAGAAGCAGTG
>Ga0114945_10002206_pt1 | contig 11527 bp, 6 predicted proteins | sample OV2TP3_FD_87194 | JGI IMG/M metagenome (GOLD analysis project Ga0114945, IMG submission 87194) | Hot spring microbial communities from Beatty, Nevada to study Microbial Dark Matter (Phase II) - OV2 TP3 | ecosystem: Environmental > Aquatic > Thermal springs > Hot (42-90C) | place: USA: Beatty... | reverse complement strand
GCGCCAGCTTTTTCAACATAAACATCTACATCTTGAGCGCCACCCGAAGAAAAGTACAATTCAGTTATTCGTCCCCAGCCGCCTTTTGCTGTAGCATTAAAATTCCATTCTGCACTACCAAATACACCTCCGAATTTTTCTATATCAACATATTTAATTACAATGTCTTCAGCATCTGTTACATGAATTACTGGCAATATATTTGACAATAATGCCCTTACAGGATTATTTGATGGCTCATTGTGGTCTTCATCAGAAGTATATACATTAATTGTTGAATCTTCTGGACTTGATGGTGCTGTAATATTTCCCCCTATAGTAATTTCAGTTGTGCCGCTTGGGCATAGCATTACTCCATCCAGTGATTTGTCTGGAACTATTCTCAAAGAATTGTCATTATTTACCAATCCGGATAAAGTTCCGTCGTCAGCTTCATTTGAAAGAAGAACTGCTCCTAGATTTGTGACAGTTACCTTATCGAGGTCAATTGCATCTTGCCAAGAATTAGGATATGTTATTATAATCTCATCTATACAATTTCCACTGACTGGGTCGTCATTGTGAATTCTATAGACATGCTCTTTTTCAGTATTTACTGTCTGAACTCCTTGTGTTATTGGAGATTCAACTCCATCAATACTTAAGAATGTAACTTCTCCTAGGCCATTAGCAGCAAGCGCAGCTGGCGCTAAGGCTGCTAGAGGTATACCAAATAAGGCTAGTTGGCCTATGGTGCTGGCCATTAACATTAACAGTGTAAAAATCGTTCCCAAAACGTTCGTTCTAGCCTTCATTTTTTTCCCTCCTTGGAATATTAAATAATATTTTCTCATTCAATGAGCTTGAAATTCTTGAGAATACGAGACCAAAGGCACCGCAATAAGGCAAAATCGTACGAGAAATACTATTATTAAAAGCACACATCACCTTTTGTACACCCCCATATATTTTCATTGTTTAGTGAAGATTTGTTTTTATTATTTTACAATGATTATAGATTTAATCCATTTGGAAATAGTAACAACTATTTAAAGATTGTTGTAATAAAAAATATATAAAAAAATTATTGTGATTTATTGCATATGAATGCAAATTTTTTTGACTGAAATTTTTCCGACGAGAAAAATCATTTTTTAAATAAAATTATTTTCAGCTGGTAGTAATAAAATCGAATTTTTGATGAATTTTTGGGATTTTCTTGTATTTTCCCTGCATACTGAGTGGTAAATGTAAGAAATTTTATTTATGTTGTCAAAAACCACCAGTCATAGACTGGTGGCATGCTGCTTCGCAAAGGTTATTCAGTGGTTTTTGAGCATGATCGAAAATATACCATAATTTGCAACAACATTGGACTTACGTCCATTAGTCAAAGACTATGGTATATTTTCGACATATTAATATTTAAAAAACTTAACACCACTCAACAGTACTGTAAACAAAAATGTTTAAATACTTCAAATGATTTCCATAAATTAAATGGAAAACAAAAAGCTTGGTTTTGTAATTCTGTCAATAAGCATGTTAGCAAGCATTCTGGCATTCAGCTTCATAAACATTCTTGGCACTAAGACTGCCAATTTGCAGTGCTTTCCAACAAATGAATGCCAAAGAGTAGAGTCTTTATTGGGATTATCACATATTGCAGTGGGCTTAATCTCATTTATTGGAGCACTAGGAATCTATTTATTATTTTTCAGCACAAGCGAAGAGGCAATATTAAAAAGGCTAGAGGAAGAAAAGAATATGAAAATAGAGCAGGATAAGTTTGAATTGGTCCTTAAAGCTATGGATGAGAATGAAAGGAATGTACTGAAAGCGATCAAAGAGCAGGACGGAATTACACAGTCGACATTGAAATTCAGAGCTGATTTATCAAAAGCAAAAGTAAGCCAGATTCTTACTGATTTTGAGAGAAAGCATTTAGTTAAAAGAGAATTAAAAGGAAAGACTTATGCTGTTTATCTGGCTGAGAATTTTTAGATAGAGATAATTGCGTTGATTTATTATATTTGTACGCAATTGTTTATCTCGTAAATTGCGGCTATTTGTCAAAAATTCCAAGTTACGAATATCGCGAAAATCAAAGATTTTCGACATATTAAACTAATTACCGCAATTTACGATAAGATTATTTCTATTGATTGTAATTTCAATAAACCAACAACATTTATAAATTACATAGTTATACCACTCTAAAATGATTACAGTCAACTCTAAGAATATCTTCACTGCGCTAATTTTTATGCTCGGAATAATTCTGATTATAAACATATTTTTAACATTCAACTTAAGCAGAGAGTTGAATGAAAGCTCTGAAGACCTAAAAGAAAAATTAAGACCAGCCAAGATTGAGCTTTCCATCATAAAGAATTCCAAATGCAGCGATTGCTTTGACATTTCTCAAGTGCTTAGCAACATAAAAAAATCAAATGTAAATGTTACAAACGAAATAAATTTTGAATTTGACTCAAAGGAAGGAAAAGATATTATAAAAAAGCATAAAATTGAAAAAATTCCAACTGTTATTGCTACAGGAGAAATAAACAAAGCAAATATCCAGGGCTTGGAAAAGAAAGAAAATTCTTTGCTGCTGACTAATATTAAGGCTCCTTACACAAATGCCACTAGTGGAAGAGTGGAAGGCAGAGTTACATTATACAACTTAAAGGACTTAGGCTGTGATAAATGCAGCAATTTAATTTCTTTGATAAATCAAATCAAGCTTGCAGGAGCTAAAATTTTCGAAGAAAAAAATATTTCAATAAATAGCAGTGATGGCAAGGGATTAATAAAAAAATACAAAATTGATTTTGCGGCAGCACTAATTTTGTCAAAGGAATTGGAGTTTTATGAAACGGTAAAGCAGGCATGGCCTCAGATTGGAACAAAAGAAAATGATGGGAATTTTGTATTGAGAACGCCAAATCCAGTATTTATAAACTTGAGCAATGGACAATTGAGAGGCTTAGTTTCTATTACTTACATAACAGACAAAGATTGCGCAGAATGTTTTGACGTAAATACATATAAGAAAGTGCTTGAAGATCCAAAAGGATTTGCGGTAAAGCTTGACAAGGAGCAAAGATTAGATGTAAATGACCCTAAAGGTAAAGAATTAATTGCAAAATACAATATAACTCAAGTTCCAACAGTGATTTTGTCTGATGAAATCAATGTGTATCCTTCAATGCAGGCACTAAAGCAATTTTTCTCTGTTGAAAAAGATAACTATTATGTTTTTAGAAAAGTGCAGCTTCTTGGAACTTACAAGGATATTTTAAATCATAAAGTTGTAAAGAAATTATCTGCAAAATCAGCAGGCTAGGAGATTGGCACGTGTTATAGGCTTGAACTTCAATTAAATCCGAAACGACCATAAATACTTTTAAGATATCACAAGCTGCGGCCTGAAAGCAGCCTCAGTGTAGTTTCTTGTCAAATACTGCACATACTGAAAATTGTTTGGAGAGCTTTCTGTGTCATGCTTCAAAGCTATTGTGAACAGATTGTCATTTGACAAGGCATCATTTACTGCAGCAGTCAAATCCCAGCTGTGGAAAGCTTCAGGCAATCCGTCACTGACTTTATTGGCAATAATATAGCTGTCTGCCAAGGTGCAGTTCTTACTTAAATGACTTCCATTTTTATGCCACCTGGCAGGCTGGTTTTTCCAGTTAATAGTTAATTCATGAAAGGTTACGTTTGCGCAATACCACGCCTGTATTTCTGAGCCAACAGCATTTTTTCCGGTTTGGTAAACCCAAACCCTAAGCTCCGCGTCATTTATATTGCTCAATCCGCTTCCGGACATGTTAAATTCAAGATATGACCTGTCAGCTGCATTGATCTTGTCGCTGACCATCATATATTTGGCCTTGCCGAAATTTGCAGTTGGCTGCGCCAATGCTACTTTTGAATCTTTGCTTGGCTCAAAAATTGCCAATAACTGCGCAGAAATAATCGCAGAAATAAGAATAAACATAGATATGGAAATCAAGATGATTTTTCTAATTCTTACCACCTCTTTTATTATTGCAAGCTATTACAATGCCATAAATATTGCAAACCACAAAAGTCTTTAGGTAATTGTTGTTTGCAAGATAGTCAACCAACACAAATAAACTAAGAATACTGTTGGTTGAGTATATATAAACCTTTAGTTTAACTTCAGGATAAGAACATTAAGAAAAATTATTTAACGAAAAAAATCCTGGTTGGTGTAATACCAAACATTATTTTTGCATCTCACTCTAGTCACGCCAGTGTTTACTACTGCTTTTGTCGCCCAGTTATTGTTATTGCTGCTATCAATATATTCATAGACAGTTCTAGTGCCTGAAACAGAAGAATAACTGCCATAACCATAAGTTCCCATAGTGCATTTGCAGAATTTCCTGAACTGACTGCTGGATCTCCTCAAGTACTTATTGTCGCCTTCCCAGCACTGAACTGCGCAGTTAATTCCGTCATCAATCAAACCATTGCAATTATCGTCAACATTGTTGCATGTTTCAGCAGTTGGAGCTTTTGGCACGCAAGTGTTTACTGCACTTCCATTCTGGCACTGCAACTGTCCTGTTGAGGCGCAAGCTCCTACTCCGCAATTTGTTGTGGTTGGAACATAAGCTTCATCAATCAATCCATCACAATCATTATCAATGCCATTGCATGCAGTTTCAGACGCTCCAGGATGAACAGAAGCATCATTATCATTGCAGTCAGCTCCAGCCAAGCAGTTTGCTCCATAACCATCATTATCATTATCAACACAAGTCAGGCAATTTAAATCATTAATATCAGTTGTGCCATCACAATCATTGTCTAAACTGTCCGCACAACTTGTTTCATTAAGTTCATAAGTTGGACCATAATTTGAAGCTCCGCATTGAAGCCATCCACTTGCTCCACCGCAAGATTTTACAGAGCCAAAACAGACTCCGATTTGATTGTCGCATAAAGGAGCTGCTAAATTATCATCTGTTAATCCATCGCAATCATCATCTATGCCGTTACAGGACTCAATTGAAGGAGCTCCTGGATTACATGATTCCAATCCCGAAACGCAAGTTGATTGAGCTTTGCATGCTCCAACACCACATGAATATGAAACATAATTTTCGTCAATTAAATTATTACAATTATTATCTATGCCATCACAAACTGAATCAGCTGCTGCAGGATTTATCAAAGCGTTATTATCATTGCAATCGCTAGTTTCTGGGCAATAAGTATCTAAATCCACGTCAGTGCAATTTTGGCTAAAGTACTGCAAAGCAGCATATGCGTCAACAATGCCCCATCCATATTCAGAGTCCCATCCGACTTTTCCTTTATCTTCAGCTGTCTTTTCAATTGCCTCTCTGACTTTGCTTGGGTTTGTAATTCCATTGGCTATTAATAATGCTGCAACTCCTGAAACATGTGGAGTTGCCATTGAAGTGCCTTGGAAAAACCAATATGCAAAATCATTTCTATTTTTAGTATTAGGATTAAATGTCTGTTGCAAAACTCCATCTGCATATCCATCTCCATTTTGATCAACACTTGTGTCGCCGCCAGGAGCTGATATATCAACATAACTGCCATTTGTTGAGTAATAACTTCTTGCTTCATCATATCTTGTAGCTGCAACAGCTATCACATAATCATTGTATGCAGCTGGATAACTCGCAGGCCCATTTAATCCATCATTTCCAGCAGCAGCCACAATTACAACACCTTTGCTGTGAGCATATGCAATTGCATCTTTCAAAATGTTAGCGCTTGGACCTCCAAGGCTTAAACTGATGACCTTAGCCCCATTATCAGCAGCAAACTTAATTCCATCTGCAACCCATGAATACAAGCCTGATCCAGATGAGTCAAGCACCTTAACAGGCATTATCTTGGCATTAAAGGCTACTCCTGCCACGCCTGCATTATTATTAGTAGATTGCGCAACTGTTCCAGCAACATGAGTTCCATGGCTATTGTCATCATTCGCATGGGCGTCATCATTTACATAATCATAGCCAGCAACAAAACTTGTTCCAGCTAAATCAGAAGCTTGATAATAACATTTGCTGTCGCAATAATTTTCATAAGCAACTCCCGTATCAACAACAGCTACGATTACATTCTGGCCAGTAGATATGTCCCATGCATTCTGGGCATTTATTCCTTTATAGACAGGATTGTACAGATGCCATTGATAAGGATAATATGGATCGTTGGGAACCATCAATGCACGAGCAATATAGTTTGGCTCAGCATATTCAACATTTGGATTTTTCTTGTATTTTTCAACCATTTCAGAAACAGACCCTTGTCCAGAAAACTTTACTCTGTGCAGTTTTGCAACTTTGCTTTTTTGATGTGTATAAGCTCCAATTAATCTATGCATATTTTCTATATCATCATCTTTTACATTTTCCTTGAACTTGACTATTATCTCATCTGGAACAAATTCAACAGCAGATTCTTTTGCTGGATTATAGACCTGAATTTCCTGTTTATGGGATGCAAAAGAAAACCCGGTGAATAAAACTAACACTAATAAGAAGATAGAAATCAAGGCAAACTTGTTTTTTCTGATTTTCATTTCTATTAAAATATACTACTGATGAGTAAGGTATATACAACTTATATAAAAAGCTTTCTATCAAAAGCCATCAAGGCTCGCAAATCTTGGTTGTAATATTAGTATAAATAGCTTGCAGTTCATTTGATTTAGGAGCAGAGAAATAATTGCTTGGAGTAGTTGCAATTTCCTTCAATAAATTCTCAGTGAAATTATTTACTCCCAATCCAATTGTGAATATCTCTATTCCAGCCAATTTAGTTGTATCTGCCTGGTCTTCTGCGTATATAGTGCAGTCTGTTGGGCTTTGAGGGTCAACAAAGCAGAATTTTTGGGAGCCATTAGGGAAAGTCATGACATTAGGAGCTCCATCTGATAATAAAATCATGAATTTATTTAAGCCGCCATTTGCTAATAGCTCTGTTCTTCCGACTTTAATGCCATCTCCTATGTTAGTTGCGCCAGTTGCAGTCAATGCATTAATTGCATTTGTTATTGTGCCTTGGTTATTAGTCAAGCCAAGATTTAGTGTAGCTAATTGATTAAATGAAGCCAATCCTGCTTTGTCTTTTGAAAAGTTCATTGAATTGATGAAGTTATTTGAGGCTGTTTTCGCATTGGCCAGTCTGGTAATTGAGCCATTGTCTCTAATATTCATGCTACCTGATCTGTCTATGACAAGCATTACATCAATTGGATTAAGGCACCCATTCTCGGCTTCGCATATAGAAGAACAGCCATCTCCATCTATTTCATTCCCATCATCACATTGTTCAAATTCATTGAATCCATTTGGCTGCTGGATTATTCCATCTCCACAGATGGTTTTGGTACAATCATTTGAGCATAAGTCATCATTGTCTTCATTCCCATCATCGCATTCTTCTCCAACATCCGCTATCCCATCGCCACATTCAGGCAAAGTACAATCATTTCTGCATGCATCATTATTATTTTCGTTGCCGTCGTCACACTGCTCAGTGTTTTGCTTGATTCCATCACCGCAACTTTCGATTAAGCAATTAGAATTACATCCATCATTATTATTCTGATTGCCATCATCGCACTCTTCATTAAATTCAATAATCGAATTGCCGCATTGAGGCCCTTCAACCTCGCATTCTGAAGAACAGCCATCTCCGCTGATATTATTTGCGTCGTCGCATGTCTCGTTTCCATTGACAAGCCCATCGCCGCAAAAAGGCACATTGCAAATTCTTTTGACCAAATCTGCATATATCGCCTCTAGCTGGCTTGATGTTGGAGAAAAGAAATAATTGCTTGGGACATTTGCAATATTTCTCAACAAATTTTCAGTAAAATTATTGACGCCCAATCCAATTGTGAATATTTCTATCCTGGTCAACTTTGTAGCAAGTGCCTGCTCCTCCGCATATGCAGTGCAGCTGGTAGGGCTTCTAGGATCCACAAAGCAGAATTTTTGGGAGCCATTTGGCAAAGTCATTACATTAGGAGCTCCATCTGAAAGCAAAATCATGAATCTGAATTCCCTCCCATTTGCTAACAGCTCATTTTTGCCTGCCTTAATTCCGTCTCCTATGTTTGTTGCCTCGCTTGCTTTTAAAGTTGTAATCGCATTAACTAAAGATTTCCTGTTGCCAGTTAAGCCTATGTTTAGAGTAGCAAATTGGTTAAAAGACACTAAAGCAGCGTGATCTTTTGTAAAGTTCATTGCGTTTAGAAAGTTTATAGCCGCTAATTTTGCATGAGTTAATCTTGATATTGATCCACTATCTTTTATATTCATGCTTCCAGACCTGTCAACCACAAGCATAATATCGATAGGAGCCTCGCATATTTTTTCCAATTTGCAAATTTGATTGCATCCGTCATTATCATTATTATTTCCATCATCGCATTGCTCGTTAATATCCAATATGCCGTCTCCGCAGAATGGAAGTTCGCAATTATTCCTGCAGTTGTCATTATTGTTTTGATTTCCATCATCACACTCCTCGCCAGAATTGATTATCCCGTTTCCGCAGAAAGGCAGCTCGCAATTGTTATTGCAATCATCGCTATTATTCGTGTTTCCATCATCGCATTGTTCATTGCTATCTTTTATACCATCTCCGCAGAAAGGAGTTGTGCAGTCATTTCTGCAAGCATCGTTATTGTTTCCATTCCCATCATCACATTGTTCGCCTGCATCTAGAATATTATCTCCGCAGAAAGGGAATCTGCAGTTATTTCTGCATTGATCACTATTATTTTGATTGCCATCGTCGCATTCTTCGCCAGATTGAACAACGCCATTGCCGCACACTATCTTGTCATCATTTCTCACCACGCAAATCTTGTCGTCTCCTAAATTAAGGGTTACTGTGCCGTCTCCGTCGCAAGCTCCCCTTATGGATGACGCATAATTGGGATCTTCAATCTCGCTGACAGTATAAAATCCTGGATTAAACGAATTCTTTGCGCCCGAAACAACTTCAGTATTTCCCACAAACAGTCTGAAATCAGATGCTGTTTTTGTGCCGCCATCATCATTTATGACTTCTTTTATCACAGTAAGTCTTGCAAGTTCTCTCCTGCAGTTAGAATCGCAGCCATCGCCATTGTTTTTGTTGCCATCATCACATTCTTCGCCTTGCTGGATTATGCCATCGCCGCAAAATGATTCAGCCTGTATTGCATACAAATCAATTGACACAGAAGATCCTCTTTCTACTGCCTTTAGTTGAACGGAATTTTTTCCCTTATTGAATAGGACATTCTGGAATGTCGTGTCGAAAGGTCCAAATACGCTGCAACCTTCGCCATCATTGCATGCATAATCAGGTATTGTGCCAATAAATGCGCCATTTACCCTAACTTCCACTTCTTCCTTTTCCCAAGAGCCTCCGCCATAATCAAATGTCCGCACTACAAGATTGCCTACCACATTTTCAGGAACATCAACTTCTGTGTCTATAGTTACAGGAGGATCAAAAATTTCTGGATTTGGGCCGTTTCTTGGCTGCCAAACATAGCAGCCACCAGGATTACTGTAGGATTCGGTCCAACAAGCACCTGGACCGGAACAGGAAAATATATTCGAATTGCAGACATCGCACCATCCATCATCGCCTCTGCCGCAGTATTCTGGATTATTTCCATTAGTATTAATGCCTTCTTCCACTTGCTTGACAATAAAAAATGAGTCAGCAGAAACAACTGGTATAAATGATGCAAATGCGAGTACTAGCAGTACAGTTGTGATTATTTTTGAATTCATTCCAAGCCCCAACTTAATTGATTTTGTCATCGAACTTCAAGAAGCCATATATTAAAAGCTGTTGAGTTATAGGGGCGGACTTTAATATCCGTAATAATTGTTAAAGTCCGCTTATATAGGCAAGGATAATTATTATACGAAAATTAATGTCCTTGCCTATAGATTGATGCAACTCATGCTATTGGCAGATCTTTTTTGTAATGTTGCTGTATATAGCTTGAAGTTCGCTTGATTTAGGAGCAGAGAAGTAATTAGTTGGCACAGTTGCAATTTCCCTCAAAAGACTTTCTGTAAAGTTATTTACTCCCAAGCCAATTGTGAAAAGTTCTATTCCAGCCAGTTTTGTCAAATTGGATTGGTTAACTGCGTAAATAGTGCAGTTCGTAGGGCTTTGAGGATCTACAAAGCAGAATCTTTGGGAGCCATTTGGCAATGTCATGACATTAGGAGCTCCATCTGATAATAAAATCATAAATTTATTTAAGCCGCCATTTGCTAATAGCTCTGTTCTTCCAACTTTAATGCCATCTCCTATGTTAGTTGCGCCAGTTGCAGTCAATGCGTTTATAGCCGCGGTTATTGAGCCTTGATTGCTGGTTAATACTAAATTCAAAGTGGCTAATTGATTAAATGAAGCCAATCCTGCTTTGTCTTTTGAAAAGTTCATTGAATTGATGAAGCTTATAGAAGATGTCTTCGCGTTTGAAAGCCTTGTTATGGACCCATCGTCTTTTGTAGTCATGCTTCCTGATCTGTCAATCACTAACATTACATCTATTGGGTTTTCACATGAAAATTCAGTCTCACATTCAGCAGAGCAACCATCGCCATTTACATTATTGCTGTCATCGCATTGTTCTTCGGAATCTTTTATCCCATCTCCACAGAATGGATTTGTGCAGTCATTTCTGCAAGCATCGTTATTGTTTCCATTCCCATCATCACATTGTTCTCCTAGTAATTCTTGAACAATACCATCACCACATACTTCAATGATACATTGTGAACTGCAACCATCGCCATTTAGATTATTTCCATCATCGCATTGCTCGTTATTTTGCTGCACTCCATCTCCGCAGAATTCAGTGATGCATTCATTAGAGCATCCATCATTATTATCTAAATTGCCATCATCGCATTGTTCACCTTGATCCAGGTTGCCGTCGCCGCATTGCTGTTGTTCCACCTCGCAAGCTGAAGAGCAGCCGTCTCCATTATTATTGTTGCCATCATCGCATTGCTCTTGGTCATCTAAATTTCCATCTCCGCAGAATGGCTCATCGCAAATTTCATCAGTAATGTTCGAGTATACAGCTTCTAGCTGATCAGAGGTTGGTGCAGAGAAATAATTTGATGGAGTTGTAGCTATCTCCTTCAATAAGTTTTGAGTGAAATTATTTACTCCTAATCCAATTGTGAATATTTCAATTCCAGCCAGTTTGGTTATGTTAGATTGATTAGCAGCGTATATAGTGCAGTCTGTTGGGCTTTGAGGATCCACAAAGCAGAATCTTTGGGAGCCATTTGGCAGTGTCATTACATTAGGAGCTCCATCTGACAATAAAATCATGAATTTATTTAAGCCGCCATTTGCTAATAGCTCTGTTCTTCCAACTTTAATGCCATCTCCTATGTTAGTTGCGCCAGTTGCAGTCAAGGCATTAATTGCATTTGTTATTGTGCCTTGGTTATTAGTCAATCCAAGATTTAAAGTAGCTAATTGG
>Ga0114945_10002205_pt1 | contig 11528 bp, 11 predicted proteins | sample OV2TP3_FD_87194 | JGI IMG/M metagenome (GOLD analysis project Ga0114945, IMG submission 87194) | Hot spring microbial communities from Beatty, Nevada to study Microbial Dark Matter (Phase II) - OV2 TP3 | ecosystem: Environmental > Aquatic > Thermal springs > Hot (42-90C) | place: USA: Beatty... | reverse complement strand
CCACGCTGGAGGTGGTCACCGTCAAGCCCGATTCACGGATTCGCTTTTTGTAATTCCTTCCCCTTCCCGACCTCCCGGTTGACCGGCACCCCCTTCTGACAGAGTGGACAGGAGGCGGGATCCCAGGCCTCAAGGGAGAGATTCACGAGAGAGAAAATCTCAGGGATACCCCCGACATCGGTAGACCCAACGGCACCCCGGTTGCAAAGGGCGGCAACCGCCAGAACATCCCCCCCGGCGGCGCGCGTCGCATCGACCACCTTTTTGACCGAACCGCCTGTGTTCAGGATATCCTCAACCACAAGCACCTTTTTCCCGCGAACCAGCCGGTCATATCCGCGCCGGATCAGAAACTCCTCCCCCCCCTTTTCGGCGTAGACCGCCAGGACCTCTCGCCCTTTGAGCTCGCTCAAGTGAGAGGCGACCCACTGCGAGAGGATCACGCCACCGATCACCGGGGCGATCACCACCTCAACCGGGGAGGAGGCAAACCGCCTCGCGATCTCGCGACAGAGTTTCGAGATCTGGTCGGTGTGGGGATAGACCGCATCCTTGTTGATATAGGCGCTGCCATGCTTGCCGGAGGTGTAGACGAAGTGGCCGGCTGTCAGGACCGCCCCGGATGCCTCCAGAATCTTCAGAACCTCTTCCTCATCCATGGAAAACCACCTGGACAGGGTCTACACTGAGTTGCTATCTGGTCGCAACAGCTAATGAGCCACGCAAAAATAATAGAACGTCCCATTCTTTTTGCGTGGCACAATCTGTTTCAATTACTTATACGTATGTCATTAATGAGGAAGGAATTTTTGAAAATTCTGCCGGAGGTGCGGCGTCCCTCGAGATATCTGGGGAACGAGATCAACTCTGTCCGAAAAGACCTCTCGCGTGTCGACCTGAAGATCGCCCTCTGCTACCCCGATGCCTATGAGATCGGGATGAGTCATATCGGGACCCAGATTCTTTACCACCTCCTGAATGACCGGCCGGAGATCGCCTGCGAACGGGTCTATGCCCCCTGGCCGGATATGGAACAGAAACTCCGCGAGTCGGGGCTTTCCCTCATGACACTCGAGTCCAATATCCCGCTCCGGGAACTGGATATCCTTGGGATCACCCTCCCGTACGAACTGACCTACACCAATATCCTCACGATACTGAATCTTGCCGGGATCCCGTTCTTTTCCAGGGATCGGGATGAATCGTACCCGTTGATACTCGGTGGCGGCACCGGGGCCTACAACCCGGAACCGGTTGCCGATTTCTTTGACGCAATCCTGATTGGTGACGGGGAGGAGGCGGTTTTGGAAATTTGTGAAATCGTTAAAAAATGTAGGGGCGCGGTTCACGCGCCCCTGGGGCGGGTAGACCCCGCCTCTACCAAGAATCAATTATTAAAACAACTCTCCCAAATCCGCGGCGTCTACATCCCCTCTTTTTTCGAGCCTCGTTACAAAGACGATGGGACGATAGAACGAATAGAGCCCCTGCTGGAAGGTTACACCGGCGTCCGCAAGAGGGTCGTCTCCAATCTGGATACCGCCTACTACCCCCAAAGGCCGATCCTGCCTCACACCAAGGTGATTCACGATCGTGTCGGTGTCGAGGTACAGCGCGGCTGTGTCCGCGGCTGTCGCTTTTGTCAGGCGGGCTACATCGACCGGCCGGAGAGACAAAGATCGCCCGATACGGTGAAGGAGATCGTGAGAAGTCAGGTCGCCGCCACGGGACAGGAGGAGGTGAGCCTCGTCTCGCTCTCGATCGGCGATTACGACTGCATCTCGCCCCTCCTCAAAGACCTGATGGACGAACATGCCAGGAAAAATGTGGCGATCTCGATTCCCGCGACGCGGGTGGAACAGCTTTCCCCGGCGATCATGGAGGAGATCAAGCGGGTCCGAAAAACCGGATTCACGATCGCCCCCGAGGCGGCGACCGACCGGATGAGAAATGTGATCAACAAGGGGAATTCTGAGGAAAACCTGATGACAACCGCCCGGACCGTCTTTGCCCATGGCTGGAGGCTCATGAAATTCTATTTCATGGTTGGATTGCCGACCGAGACCGACGAGGATGTGACTGCGATTGCCGATCTGGGGTTCCGTGTCCTTCAAGAAGGGATCCGGCAGAACCGGAGGGCGGAGATCAATCTGGGGGTCTCGGCGTTTGTCCCGAAGCCGTTCACCCCGTTTCAGTGGGAACCTCAAACGCCGCTCCCCGAAACAGACCGGAAATTGAAACTGCTGCGTTCACACCTGAGATCGCGGAGGCTCCACCTGAAACCGCACCGTCCCGAGACAACCTACCTTGAGGGGGTCTTCTCGCGCGGCGATCGTCGCCTCTCCGCCCTGATCGTCCGGGCCTGGGAAAAGGGGTGCCGCTTCGACGAATGGGACGAGGGACTCCGCTTCAACCTTTGGATGGAGGCGTGTCAGGAACTGGGAATCGACACCGCGTTTTACGTCGAGAGGAGACGGGGGAAGGAAGAAGTCCTCCCGTGGGACCACCTCTTTACCGACATGAATAAGGAATGGCTCTGGGAGGAGTATGAGGCGTCATTAAAGGTGGCCTTTATTGACGACTGTTCTACCGGAAAGTGCACGATCTGCGGTGTGTGTGATTATAAGGAGGTCAGAAACCGGGCGTATGAACTGCCGCGATATGAGGAAGGCAAGCTCATTAAGAAAAAAACAACGACTGAGGTTCGATTGCACGCAATAACATCGCCGGCGGGCGATGTACGAGCTTCTGAGGAACCGTCCGTAAAGTCCCCTGCCGGCTGCTCATATCACTGCCACTACACTAAATCCGGTCCTGCAGCCTATTTAAGCCACCTCGAGATGGTCGACGCGATCCGGCGGGCGGTTGCGCGGGCGGGGCTGCCGATCCGGTTTTCACAGGGGTTTCACCCACTCCCCCGGATCTCATTTGGCGACGCCGCCCCGGTCGGATGCGAGACAACCGGAAAGTTCACCCTGGAATTACGGTCTGCAGTCGATCTGGAATCAATCACCGAACGATTGGCAAGAGAGCTTCCGGAAGGGATGCAGTTGAACTCAGTCGAAGTCAAAGAGTACGCATCAAACGTTTCAATTCCTCCCCAAGCTCTTCAAAGTTCTTCGCCCCCCTGATCGCCTGCTTCCCCCTTCGAATCGGTTCGGGTGGGGCCTTGGCGATCTCCGAGGCCAACTCATGGAGACGGGGCTCCAGACGGGAAGGGGCCACCACTTCATTGATGAGCCCCCAGGCAAGCGCCGTATCAGGAGGAACCGGTCTCCCTGTGTAGACAATCTCAAAGAATCTCTTGCGGCCGATCTGCGGGATCAGGATTGGCGAGATGATAAAGGGGAACAACCCCAATTTCAGCTCCGGGGTCCTGAAATGGGCCTTCTCGGAGGCGATAATGTAGTCTCCTGTCGCAGCGAGCCCCAGCCCTCCCCCGACCGCCGGGCCGTTGACCCCGACCAGAAACGGTTTGTCGAGATCCCGTATGAGCTCCATCAGTTTGATGTAGGACTCAATAGCGATCTGTCTTCCTTTAGGCGAGGCCTTGATCTCGGAGGTGTCGGCGCCGCCGCAAAACGAGCTGCCAGACCCGGAGAGTGTGACAACCGAGACCGACTCATCTTTATGGGCCTGCCGGAGCGCCTCAAGGAGGGATCTCACCAACTCGGCCGAGAGGGCGTTCGCCTTTTCGGGGCGATGGAGTGTCAGACTCAAGACACCCCCCTTCAATTCGGAAAGAAGCACCTTCATACAAGCCCCAGGATCCCCTTCGTCTCTCCTACAGAGGCGATACGCCCTCCTCTCTCCTTCACCTTTGCCACCGCTGCCTTCACAAGGTCGCCGTTCGATCGCGCCATCTCGCCATCAGGGAGATAAAAATTGTCCTCGAGCCCCACGCGGATATCGCCCCCCAGCTCCAGCGCCTCGTCGATCAGACGCCACTGATCCCGGCCGATCCCGATCACCTCCCAGTGGGAACCCTGGGGGAGGTTGTCTGCCATATGGGCCAGATTGCCGGGACGGGTCGAGATCCCTCCAAGAACCCCCAAAATGAGTGAGAAATGAGCAGGCGTCCTCAGGACGCCCATGTCGATGAACGGTTCCGCATTCGCGATATGACCGGTGTCAAAACACTCGAGCTCCGGTTTGGCCCCCGCCTCGATAATCTGCCGGAGACAATACTCGATGTCCCGAAAAGGGTTCGCAAAGACATGGTCGTGATAGAATTTTTTCTGTCTGGAACTATAGACCGCGTAGTTCATCGATCCCATGTTCAGGGCGGCGATCGCCGGGCGGTGCGCAATGATGTGCCGCGTCCTCTCCTCGATCGGAACCCCGATCCCGCCACTCGAAAAATTAAGGATGACCGGGCACCGCTTTTCAATCTCATGCCTGATCTCGCCAAAGACCGCCGGCTCCCAACAGGCCTCTCCTTCCGGGGTTCGTGCATGGATATGGACAATCGCCGCCCCCGCCTCATAGGCCCGTTTCGCCTCCTCCGCGATCTCGACCGGCGAATACGGAATCGCCGGGCACTGTTCCTTTTTGGCCAACACGCCGGTCAACGCGCAGGTGATGATGACTTTGTCAGACAGGGGACACTCCATGTTTTTTGACCGGCCAACGCCTTTCCTTATTTCCGGCAAGTTCCAGCGTCTTCACGATCCACCGCTTGGTTTCGCGCGGATCGATGATGTCATCGATATACGCCCCTTGGGCCGCCTTTTCGAGGCTGATCTCCCCCTGATATCGTTCGACCAGCTCACGGCGAGCCGCCTCCTGGTCTTTGGCCGACTCAATCTGTTTACGAAAGATGATATTCACCGCCCCCTCGGCTCCCATCAGCGAGATCTCCGCCGTCGGCCAGGCGACGAGGCCATCCGGTTCGTAGCCGCGTCCGCACATTACATAATAACCGGCGCCGTACGCCTTGTGGATCACGACGGTCAGCTTCGGGACCGAGGCGCGCGAGACGGCATACAGCATCTTGGCCCCGTGCCGGATAATCCCCTGCCGTTCCACTTTGGAACCGACCATGAACCCCGGCACATCCTGCAAAAAGAGGAGCGGGATGTTGAAGGCATCACAGAGGTTGATGAACCGCGCCGCCTTGTCGGCCGAGTCGACATCGAGGACACCGCCCATCACCATCGGCTGATTGGCGACAATCCCGATCGGACTCCCGCAGACCCTCCCGAACCCGACAATCACGTTCCTCGCAAAGGCCGGTTTGATCTCCAACAAGCGATTGTGATCAACAATCCTCTTGATGATCTCATGCATGTCGTACGGTTGTTTGGAATTTTCGGGCAGGATTTTCAGGATCGATTCATCGACGGAATCGTCGACCGGATCTTCAAAACCCGATTCGCCCCCGCCTGAATCCTTGGGCGGTTTTTCCCCCGAGTGAGAGGGGAAGAACGAGAGATACTCCTGAATGATGCGGATACACTCGCGGTCGTCCTTTACCTCCAGATCGCCGACCCCGCTCACCTCGCAATGGATCTTTGAACCACCGAGATCCTCCACCGATATCTCTTCGCCGATCACCGCCTTCACGAGAGGCGGACCGGCCAACGCCATCGAGCTGGTCCCCTTGACCATCGGCACGAAGTCAGCCAATGCTGGAATATAGGCGGTGCCGGCGGCGCAGGGCCCCATCATCGCCGCCACCTGCGGGATGAATCCGCTCATCTTGACCTGATCGTAAAAGAGCTTGCCGCTCTCGGCAAACTGCGACCCGGCCAGTTCCTGAATACGGGCCCCGGCGGAATCGAGGAGCCAGATCATCGGGATTTTCTCGCGCATTGCGATCTCTCGCAATCGATCGACCTTTCTCTCCTGCACGTAACCGATCGACCCGGCCATCACCGTAAAATCATAGGCGGCGGAAGCGGCGAGGCGTCCCCGGATCTTGCCATATCCCGTAATGCAACCATCGGCCGGGGTGATGCGACCCTGCATATCGGGATGATTTGATTGATGGTGGGCCAGAATCCCGATCTCGACAAACGTCCCCTTGTCGAACAGGAGATCGATCCGCTCGCGTGCAGTTAACTTACCCGCCTTGTGCTGACGCGCGACCTCTTCCGGCCCTCCCATCCGGCGGACCGTTTCCCTTTGACTGAGAACAGATTCTGACAGGTCCTTTAACGAGGGCATATTCCCCCCTTATTTGTTTCGTTCAAGATTGGCAAGCATAGCCCATTTCCTCCCGAAAGATCAGCGCAACTTATCTGAAGGGATGACGATGTCCATTGTGATGTCAGCAAAACTGGCAAAGATGGGTATGGGACTGCTGGGATTCCTCCTATTACACGTTCGCTGCAATGGGAGCAGCGACATACCGCCTGATGCAAACGACCGCGATGCCTCTACGCCCGATTCCTTTGTACGCATGGACGGAAAAATCTTCCCTGACGGGCCACGGAACCCTGACCTTTCGGCAGACATCAGCGATCGGGGGACCTTTCGCCCCCCCTCCCTGTTCCTTGTGAGCACCACTCCTGAGGGGGAACCGGGCGACGCAAGCAGTCTTGCCTGTTCCGTGACCTCGACACCGGAAGGGGCCATGGGACCGGTCGTATTTTTCCTTACCGGGGCAACAAGGATGGTCGCCGGAGAACCGATCCCGACGAGACAACTCTACGCCCGCAACTTTGAGCGAGGGGACGAAGAGGCGGTAAACGAACTCGTGAGCGTTTCCTCCGACGGCACAAGCCCGGCAACCGGGGAGATCGGTCACGCGGAGTCACCGATCGACAGCACCTCCGATGGTCGATCCGTTTATTACGAAGCCCTCTCTCCGGATCTTGTGCCGGGTGTTGATGATACCTATTGGCAGGTCTATTCGAGAGACCGGGAGACAAGGACCAACGGCCTTGTGAGTCAGACTGCGGAAGGAACACCGGGAGATGGCGATAGCGGCGCCGTCTCTACCAGCTACAACGGCGATGCCCAGGCCTTTCACACCATAGCGCCGATTTTCTCTGCCGGTTTTCCCCCTACCTTCGGAAATGCGGTCTTGAAGAATCAAATAACCGGGGCGACCCTCCTGGTGGGACGTGAATCTGAGCCATATCTTGCCATCAGTGGCAACGGTCGTTTCATCGCCTGGCGAGAGTCGGAATTCATCCCATCCGGAGGGATGCACGTCTTTGACCGGGAGACCGACGATGACAGGACCCTGTTACTCACCGGAAGACCCCACGATTTCAATGGGGATGGAAGTTTGCTCTCCTTCAGCTACGGAGGCTGGACCGCCGTCATAAATTCTGCAAGGAAAGGGATGAGTCGCCTCATGGCAGCACCTCCTAAATACGCCAAAACCTGATGTGATGACAGTCGACGCCCCGGCTCCAAAGGTTGCTAACTATCTAAAAGTCCCATCCGGCGGGCGATGATCTCCTTCATAATCTCGGAGGTGCCGGCGCCGATCGTGATGAGCCGGATGTCACGCGTAAACCGGGCGATGTCGTACTCCTCCATATACCCATAACCGCCATGGGCCTGCAGGCAGTCATAGGCAACCCTCTGGGCGAGATCCCCCGCAAAGAGCTTTGCCATCGAGATCTCCCGCGTGCACTCCTTCTTTTGATCGAAGAGCGAGACGGCGTGATAGGTGAGACGCCTCGCCGCCTCGATCGCCGTCTCCAGATCGGCAAACCGGTGCTGCCAGACCTGAAAGTCGAGGACCCTTTTCCCAAACGCCTCCCGCTCGCGCGTGTACCGGACCGCATCGTCCAGCGCCAGCTGGGAGCCAGCCACGGAGATCAGCGCCGCCACAAGCCTCTCCCCCTGAAAATTGTTCATGATATATTTGAAGCCCTGATTCTCCTCTCCCAAAAGATATCGGCGCGGGATCCGGCACCCCTCAAAATGGAGGAGGGCGGTATCCGATGTGTGGTTCCCGATCTTCTCCAGTTTCCGGCCGACACGAAACCCCTTTGCGTCGGTCGGAAAAAGCAAAAGACTGATCCCGCGATGTCCGGGGGCGCCTGTCCTCACCGCCAGCGTAATGAAATCGGCCCGGCCGCCGTTCGTACAGAACATCTTGGCGCCGTTGATCACGTAATCGTCCCCCTTTTTTTCCGCCCTCGTCTGGAGCGAGGCAACATCCGACCCGCATCCCGGTTCCGTCACACCCAAGGCGGCGATCTTCTCGCCGCGGATCGCAGGGATCAGGAACTCCCTTTTCTGCTCCTCGGTCCCGAGCGTCTGGATCACCGGCGTCGCGATATCCGCCTGGACCAGGAAGTCCATCAGGAGTCCGGCCATCCGGCAACGGACCATCTCCTCGCAAAAGACCGCCTTGAACCAATAATCCGCCCCGCTCCCACCGACCGACTCGGGGTAGCAAATCCCGAAGAAGCCGAGTTGACCGGCCCTTTTGAAGAGTTCCTCTGGAAACTGGCGGGCCGCCTCCCACTCCTTCCGGTTGGGGAGAAGCTCCTTCTCCGCAAAATCACGGACCGTCTTCCGAAAGAGCTCGTGGTCGGACGTGAACGGCATACCCTCCCCTATCCCGAAGAATTCGACCTTGCAATGTGGAAAGTGGGCGTCTAGATTGCGGACTCCATGCGCAATGAACTGATTATTAACGTTGCCCCGACGCAGACCCGGATCGCCCGGCTCGAGGCAGGGGCGATCACTGAGTTGATTGTTGAACGGGCGAACGAGGTCCGATACGTCGGCAACATCTACAAGGCGAAGATCGCCCGCGTGCTTCCCGGGATGCAGGCCGCCTTTGCCGAGATCGGACTGGAGCGGACCGCCTTCCTCTACGTCTCCGACATCGCCCCCGAGATGGCGTTGGAAGAAGTGATGGTCGAGGAGGAGGAGATGCCGCCTGATCGCCCCCGGTTCGGTCGCGGTCACTCCCGCGAGATCCCTCAAATTCAGGATCTCGTCCGGGAAGGACAGGAGATCATTGTCCAGATTGCCCGCGATCCGATCGGGACCAAGGGGGCCCGCCTGACAACCCACGTCAGCCTCCCGGGCCGATTTCTTGTCTACATGCCGACGGTCGACCATGTCGGGGTCTCTCGCCGGATCGCCGATGACCGTGAAAGGGGGCGACTCAAGACGATCCTCGACAAGGTCTGCCCCAAGAATCAAGGAGGCTTCATTGCACGGACGATGAGCGAGGGGGCGAATGAACGCGAGCTGAAGCAGGATATGGAGTACCTGACAAAACTCTGGAACGAGATCCGTCTGGAGGCGGAGAAGAGACAGGCCCCGGCCCTGATCCACAAGGAGCTCGATGTCGCCCTTCGCTCAGTCCGGGATCTCTTTACTCCGGATATCGACCATATCGTGATCGACTCTCCCGAAGAGAAGAGAAAGATCGAGGAGTTTGTCGCCTCCTTCTCTCCCCACGCCGGCGAGGTGGTCGAGCTGTATCAGGGGAACGAGCCGCTCTTTGACGCACACGGGATCGAGGTGGAGATCTCGCGCGCCCTGGGGAAGAAGGTCTGGCTCAAATCGGGCGGCTATATCATTATCGATCAGACAGAGGCGTTGACGGCGGTCGACGTGAACACCGGCAAGTTTATCGGCAAACGAAATCTGGAAGATACAATCCTCAAGACCAACCTCGAGGCGGTCAAGGAGATCTCCTACCAGCTCCGGCTGCGAGATATCGGGGGGATCATCATCATCGACTTTATCGACATGGAGCGGCCGGCCAACCGGGAGACGGTCTACCAATCGCTGAAGGAACACCTGCGCTCGGACCGGGCCAAGACGACAATCACGAAGATCACCGATTTGGGCCTCGTCGAGATGACACGGAAGCGGACCCGCGAAAGCCTCGGCCGGCTCCTCTGCGAGCCCTGTTTCTATTGTGAAGGACGCGGTTATCTGAAGAGCCGCTCGACCCTCTGTCACGAGATCATGCGAGAGCTCAGGCGCGGGATGATCGATTTTCAGGGAGAGACCATTGTGGTCCAGGCCCACCCGAGTGTGGCGGAGATGCTCCTCGATGAAGAGCGCCCGACCCTCGAGGAATGGGAGAGACAATCCGGCAAGAAGGTGATCACAAAGGCCCGTGAGGACTTCCATACCGAACAATTTGAGGTCTTCGGAGCCAGTTGACAGTCCCCTCAAAAGATGATTAGTTCCGCCGCTCTATGTATGCCATTATCCAGACGGGCGGGAAGCAGTATCGGGTCTCCACCGGGGAGCGGCTCCAGGTTGAGAGGCTTCCTCAACCGGTCGGCGGTGAGGTCCAGTTCAATCAGGTCCTCCTGATTGGGGGTGACGGGGTAGCCCGTATCGGGACACCCTATATTGAGAAGGCCCAGGTGAGCGGCAAGGTCTTGAGTGAGGATAAGGGGGAGAAACTCATCATCTACCGCTACAAGAAACGGAAGGGTTCCGACAAGAAGATCGGCCACCGGCAGTCTCTGACAACCGTGGAGATCACTGAGATCAAGGGGTAGCAGCTTATGGCCCATAAAAAAGGTGGCGGGAGCACAACAAACGGTCGTGATAGCAACGGCCAGCGACGCGGTGTGAAGTCCTACGCGGGTGAGAAGGTTCAATCCGGAACGATCCTGGTCCGCCAGCGCGGGACGCAGATCCACCCCGGGGTCAATGTCGGCGTCGGCCGTGACTGGACCCTCTTCTCCAAGATCGACGGGATCGTAAAATACGAACCGCACGGCGAAAAACGCCGGGTGTCTGTTTATCCGCAGTAATTAACTCGAACAAACAAGAGGTTTTTTAACAATGTCAGGTCTCATAGGACCTTATGGTGGTTATCGGAAACTGAGGTCTTATCGGGCGGCGGAAATTATCTACGATGCCACGGTGATTTTTTGCGACCGCTTCATTGATCGCCGCTCAAGAACGCATGACCAAATGGTGCAGGCAGCGCGGAGTGGCAAACAAAATATCGCGGAGGGGAGTTTGGCCTCAGCAACCTCCAAAAAGACCGAGCTGAAACTAACAGGGGTTGCGCGGGCCAGTTTGGAGGAGTTGCTTTTGGACTATGAGGATTTTTTGAGGCAGAAGCGTTTACCGCTGTGGGACAAAAATTCTCCGAAAGCGCTTGCTGTGAGAAGAGGCTATTTGTCGGACAAGTCAGACTTGTCAGACAGGTCCGACCGGTCAGACCCTTATTACATTGCCACCGCCACCCCCGAAGCAGCCGCGAACACCCTCATTTGCCTGATTAACCAGGCAAGTTACTTGTTAAAACGACAACTTCAAAACCTGGAACAGCAATTCCTCACCCAAGGGGGCTTCACCGAAAAGCTCTACCGGACCCGCCAGCAGGCGAGGCCCAGATGAAATTCATCGATGAAGCGCGCATTTTTGTAAAGGCCGGGGACGGCGGGAACGGGTGTGTCTCGTTCCGGCGGGAGAAATATATCCCGCGCGGGGGCCCTAACGGCGGTGACGGCGGCAAGGGGGGGGATGTCGTTGTGATCGCCGATCCGAACTTCACCACCCTCTACGACTTCAAATTCAAAAAACATTTTCGCGCCCCGCGGGGGGGGCATGGCGAGGGGAGCGAT
>Ga0114945_10002202_pt1 | contig 11539 bp, 20 predicted proteins | sample OV2TP3_FD_87194 | JGI IMG/M metagenome (GOLD analysis project Ga0114945, IMG submission 87194) | Hot spring microbial communities from Beatty, Nevada to study Microbial Dark Matter (Phase II) - OV2 TP3 | ecosystem: Environmental > Aquatic > Thermal springs > Hot (42-90C) | place: USA: Beatty... | reverse complement strand
TGATCCGCGGGGTCCTTGACACGGCTGGAGTGGAGGGGCGACGTCAGGGGCGCTCCAAGTACGGGGCCAAGCGTCCCAAGGAAGCCGCCGCAAAAGCCTAATGAAAAGGAGGGAAGCAGGGCGAACTGTAGGGTCTTTTATAAACCCCTGCGCGGGAACGCTTCGCGTTCCCTTGCGATAACATGCCAAGGAAAGGATTGCGTCCCAGGGAGCGCCGGGGCCTGCCACCCCCAGACTTCAAGTACCAGTCGGTCCTAGTGGCGCGCCTGGTCAACAAGCTCAATTTCCAGGGCAAAAAGAGCGTGGCCGAGCAGGTCGTTTATCAGGCCATGGGGCTGGTGGGGGAAAAGACCAAGGAGGAGCCCTTGAACGTGCTCAACCGGGCGATCGAGAACGTCAGGCCACTGCTCGAGGTCAAGGCCCGCAGAGTGGGAGGGGCGACCTACCAGGTCCCAATCGAGGTCCAGCCTACTCGCTCGACGACCCTTGCCATGCGCTGGATCATAGACGCGGCTAGGCAGAAGACCGGCAGGCCGATGAAGGCCCGCCTGGCCGAGGAGATCCTGGCGGCCAGCAAGAAAGAGGGTTTGGCCTTCAAGAAACGGGAGGACACCCATAGAATGGCGGAGGCTAACCGGGCCTTCGCGCACTACCGGTGGTAAAGACGTCGAGGGCGATGACGATCACCAGAAAAACGACGCAAAGAGGAAAGTCTTTTATAAACCCCTGCGCGCAAACGCTACGCGTTTGCTTGCGATAACATGCCCAGAGAGTTTCCTTTAGAAAAGATCCGCAACATAGGCATCATCGCGCATATCGACGCGGGCAAGACCACGACGACCGAACGCATCCTCTACTATACCGGCCGGGTCCACAAGATCGGCGAGGTGCACGAGGGTACGACCACGACCGACTGGATGCCACAGGAGCGGGAACGGGGGATCACGATCACGGCGGCCGCGACCTACTGCAGGTGGCGCGATTGCCAGGTCAACATCATAGACACCCCCGGCCACGTTGATTTTACCGCCGAGGTGGAGAGGAGCCTGCGCGTCCTGGACGGGGCGGTCGTGGTTTTCGACGGGGTCCAGGGGGTCGAGCCTCAGTCGGAGACGGTCTGGCGCCAAGCCGACAAGTACCAGGTCCCGCGGATCGCCTACGTCAACAAGATGGATCGGATGGGCGCAGACTTCACCATGTCCTACCAGTCGATCATTAAGATGCTGGGGGCCAACGCCTGCCCCATCCAGCTCCCGATCGGGGCGGAAGCCGACTTCGCGGGGCTGTTGGACTTGATGGAGATGAAGGCCCTGGTCTGGAGGGGCGAGGAATTGGGGGCCACTTGGGACGTTCTGGAGATTCCGCAGGCCCTGCTTGATAAGGCTGGGGAATACCGGGAGAAAATGATCGAGAAGATCGTGGAGTTCGACGACGACGCGATGGAGCGCTATCTGGAGGGGAATCATGACTTCGCCCCGGAGGAGCTGCGCAGAATCCTCAGGAGGGGGGTCATCCAGTCCAAGATATTTCCGGTCCTCTGCGGCTCCTCCTATAAGAACAAGGGCGTGCAACCCATGCTGGACGCGGTCTGCGACTATCTGCCTTCCCCGCTGGATCTCCCGCCGATCAGGGGCACCCATCCGGATAAGGGAGAGATCATCGAGCGCAAGGCCTCCGACGCAGAGCCCTTCGCGGCCCTCATGTTCAAGATCCAGTCAGACCCGTTTGTGGGGAAGCTGGCCTACTTCCGGGTCTATTCCGGGACCCTCAAGACGGGTGATATGGTCTATTTCCCAAACAAACGCATGACCGAGCGCATCGGGCGGATACTGCGCATGCACGCCAACCAGCGCGAGGAGATCAAAGAGGTTTTCGCGGGGGACATCGCAGCCACGGTCGCCATGAAAAACTCGGCGGTCGGGATGACCCTTGCGCGGGAGAACGGCCCGATCATCCTCGAGCAGATCACCTTCCCCGAGCCCGTCATCTCGGTCGCCATCGAGCCCAAATCCAAGGCGGACGAGGAGAAGCTGGGGATGGCCTTGGGCCGCTTGGCCGAGGAGGACCAGACCTTCCGGGTCAAGACCGACACCGACACGGGCCAGACGATCATCTCGGGGATGGGGGAGCTCCACCTAGAAATCATCGTGGACCGGATGCAGCGCGAATTCAACGTTCAGGCCAACGTGGGGAACCCCCAGGTTGCTTACAAGGAGACTGTGCGCAAGAAGATCGTCGAGGAGGGCAAGTTCATCCGTCAGTCGGGCGGCCGCGGCCAGTACGGCCACTGCCTCATCCAGATAGAGCCCCAGCCCATGGGGAAGGGCTTCGAGTTCGTCAACGAGATCCGGCAGGGACGCGTCCCGAGGGAGTACATCCCAGCGGTCGAGAAAGGGGTGCGGGAGGCCATGGAGGGCGGCGCCCTGGCCGGCTACCCGATCGTGGACATCAAGGTGACCCTGGTTGACGGGTCCTTCCATGAGGTTGATTCCTCGGAGCTCGCCTTCAAAATCGCCGCCGCGATGGCCCTGCGCTCCGGGTGCAAGAAGGCGAGCCCCACGATCCTTGAGCCCATAATGAAATTCGAGGTCATCACCCCGGAGCAGTACATGGGGGACGTGATCGGAGATTTGAACAGCCGGCGGGCCAAGATACAGGAGATGGGGGATCGAGGGCACCTCAAGTTCGTGCGAGCCACGGTGCCCCTCTCGGAGATGTTCGGCTACGCGACGGTCGTGCGCTCGGTCTCCCAGGGGCGGGCCTCCTTTACGATGGAGCCCAGCCACTATGAGGAAGTCCCGACGAACATCTTTAAGGCCATCGTGGAGAAAAACGCCGCCCAGATGGCGGAGCAGAGATGAGCACGATCCTGGGATGAAAGTATCCGTACGCCGAGCAGGATCGCCGATTGCGTCAGAGGCCGGAGAAAAGGTATAATAGATATGACAGAGACGAACAATCTACAGCAGAGAATTCGCATCCGCCTGCGGGCGTACGATCACCGTATACTTGATGCGAGCGTAGGCAAGATCGTTGAGACGGCGCAGCGCACGGGGGCCGTCGTGTGCGGCCCCATTTTGTTGCCGACCCAGATCAAGAAGTATACGGTTCTGCGGTCTCCCCACGTGGACAAGAAATCCCGTGAGCAGTTCGAGATGAGGATTCATAAGCGGCTCATCGAGCTCAATAGCACGACCTCGAAGACAGTGGACGAGCTGATGAAGCTTGACCTGCCGGCCGGGGTCGACGTGGAGATCAAGCTGTAGGACGAGTTGAGCCAAGGATAACAGGAGCGAGAAGCTTGAATGGCTGAGCAGGAAACGGCAACGGCGGCCGCGGAAGCTGGGACCGTCAAGAAGACCCCCGCCAGTTTCCGCAGCATCTTGGGGCAAAAGCTGGGGATGACCCAGGTCTTCCACCCGAAGGACAGGCTTCTCTACGCCGTGACCGTGGTCCAGGCTGGGCCTTGCCCGGTTTTGAGGGTGAAAAAAGCCGAAGACCAGGATGGATACCATGCGGTCCAGCTCGCCTTCGGCTCTCGGAAAGGCAAGAAAATCCCCAAGCCGCTGTTTGGGCAGTTTCAGAAGGCGGGCGCGACGCCGACGCAGCATATCCGTGAAATCCGGGTGAGCGACACCAAGGATCTTGAGGCCGGCCAGGTGGTTGAGTTGGCAGGGCTCTTCAAGCCTGGGGATTACGTGGACGTCCGGGGGATCTCCAAGGGGAAGGGATTTGCGGGGGTGATGAAGAGGCACGGCTTTGGCGGCCTTCCAGCTTCGCACGGCGCCTCCGACAAGGAGCGCTCTCCGGGGTCCCTGACCTCTCGTCGGTCCCTGGGGCGGGTGCTTCGGGGGCAGAGGATGGCGGGGCACATGGGCCACGGAGGTGTGACGGTCCAGAAGCTGGAAGTGGTCCAGGTCGAGCCGGAAAAGAGCCTGATCTACCTTCACGGGGCCGTGCCGGGCCCGAGGGGGGGGCTGGTAACGATTTCCGAGACGGTTAAGACCAAGAAGGCGCGGGTGGAGGTCTCCAGGCCCGCGCTCAAGAAGGACAAGATGGGCAACATCATCGGCAAGAAGCCGACGAAGGCGGCTCAGAAATAAGGCCATGCAGGCTCGGCTCTTGAACATCAAAGGCGAGGAGATCGGCGCGGTTGAGCTTAAGGACGAGGTCTTCGGCCGCAAGCCCTCGCGGGAGTTCCTCCACGAGTACGCGACCGTTTACGGCGCCAACCAGCGCCGCGGCACGGCTCATACCAAGACCCGCTCCGAGGTCTCAGGGGGCGGAAAAAAGCCCTGGAAGCAGAAGCATACCGGGAGGGCCCGCGCTGGCTCAAACCGCTCGCCCCTCTGGCGCCACGGGGGGATCAACTTCGGACCCAGGGCTGGGAAGGTGCGTCTTGAGATGCCGCGCCAGAAGGCTCGGGAGGCCTTGGCCCAGGCCCTAGCCGCGCGGCATGCGGAGGGCCGCATCGTTTTCGTGGAGAGCCTTTCCCTGGAGGAGCCCCGGACCAGGGTTTTGGCCGCAGCCCTCAGGGCCTTGGGATGCGCGGGCAGGACCCTGGCGGTCCTCGACGGGCCGGACCAGAAGCTGGCCTTGGCCAGCCGCAACCTGGCCGGGGTCCAGGCCTGTCTTGCCTCGGATTTGAACGCCTACAGCGTCCTGGCCTGCCAGAAGCTGGTGATGACGAGACCCGCCCTGGAGAAACTTTGCGCTCGCTGGAATTAGTCTCATGGAAAAATCCCTATTTGGCGTGATCGTGCGGCCCCTTCTGACGGAGCGCAGCACCCTCATGAAGGAGAAGCAGAATCAGTATCTTTTCCAGACCAGCTTGGAAGCCACTAAGCCCGAGATTAAGCGCGCGGTTGAGCAGCTCTTCAGGGTTCGCGTCGACAGGGTGCGCACGATGGTGGTCCGGGGCAAGTTCCGCCGCCTCGGCAGGAGCGGGGCCTGCCGGCCGGACTGGAAGAAGGCGATCGTCACCCTGCCCCAGGGCCAAAAGATCGATTTTGCGGAGCAGGCCTAACGCGATGGCAGTCAAAACCTACAAACCCACGACCCCCTCCCGCCGAGGCATGGTTTCGGCGGACTATTCCGACCTGACCGCCGAGCGCCCCGAGAAAGGCCTGGTCGCGCCCCTCCTCAAGAAGGGAGGGCGCAACAACACCGGCATGATCATGGTCCGCCACCAGGGGGGAGGCCATAGGCGGGCTTATCGGATCGTGGATTTTAAGCGCGACAAATGGGGAGTTCCCGGGAAGGTCGCAAGCGTGGAGTACGACCCAAACCGGACCGCGCGCATTTGCCTTGTTCACTATGCGGATGGAGAGAAGCGCTATATCCTTCATCCGGTCGGCCTTAAGGTGGGTGAAGTCGTCATGAGCGGGCCGAATGCCGAGATTCGGGCAGGCAATGCCCTGCCCCTCAAGAATATCCCGGAGGGCTCCTTTGTCCACAACGTCGAGCTGAGCCCGGGCAAAGGAGGCCAACTCATGCGGGCGGCCGGGGCTCAGGCCCAGGTGATGGCCAAGGATGGGGGCTACGCACAGCTCAAGATGCCCTCGGGAGAGATTCGCTTGGTCCCGGATTCCTGCGTGGCGACCCTGGGCCAGGTATCAAACACGGAACACAACATGATCCAACTGGGCAAGGCTGGCGCTTCCCGCCACCGGGGGGTGCGCCCGACCGTGCGCGGGGGGGCCATGAACGCGACCGACCACCCTCTGGGGGGAGGGCGCGGCAAGTCCAAGGGAGGCAACCACCCGCGCTCCCCGTGGGGCCAGCTTGCCAAGGGCTATAAGACCCGCAACAGGAAGAAACTCTGGGGCTGGATGATTGTCTCGGATCGACGCCGCACCAAGCCGACGGGATAAAGGGCAATAAAAACAGACCGAATATGAGCCGATCAACCAAGAAGGGGCCGTACGTCGCCCCAAAACTTCTGGAGAAGATCCAGAAGCTCAACAGCGCAGGTGAGAAGAAGGTCATCAAGACATGGGCCCGGAGCTGCACGATTCCGCCCGAGTTCGTGGGGCACACCTTCGCCGTCCACAACGGCCGCAAGTTCCTGCCGGTCTACGTGACCGAGCAGATGGTGGGGCACAAGCTTGGGGAGTTTTCCTTCACGCGTTTTTTCAAGACGCATGGTGGAAGCCACAGGGAATCGAAAGAGCTGACATAACATGGAGGCTATAGCCCGCGCGCGGTTTCAACGCTACGGCGCCCGCAAGGTCGTCCAGATCTTGGACGAAATTCGCGGGAAGTCCGTCCTGGAGGCGGAGCAGATCCTGCCCATGATCCCGCGGGCCTGCGGGGCGATGGTGGGCAAGGCCGTCAGGTCGGCCGCGGCCAACCTGACGATCAAGGCCATGCGCGCCGGCAAAACCCTGGCGCCCGCGAAGGTCTACATCAAGTCCTGCTGGGCCGGGCTTGGGCCGATGGGCTCCATGAGGCGCGTCAGGCCGGCGCCGATGGGGCGCGCCATGACCTTCAAGAGGAAGGTCTGCCACCTGACGGTCGTCGTTTCGGACGAGCGTGGAGACGGCCAGGGGCCGGGGGGAGGGATTTATGGGGAATAAGACCCACCCGAGGGGGGTCCGCCTGGGCTATATCCAAGACTGGGAGTCGAAATGGTTCTCCCTGCGGGAGATGCCAGCCCTGATCGGAGAGGATTTTAAGATCCGCAGCATCGTGAAGGGCGCCTTCAGGCTGGCGGCGGTCAGCTGGGTGGGCATAGAGCGCGCCGGCTCCTACCTCCGGGTCAACATCCACACGGCCCGCCCGGGGGTCGTGATCGGCAAGAAGGGGGCCGACATCGAGGCCCTGCGTAACCAGATTGAGGGCATGACCCAGCGCAGGACCTTCGTCAACGTGATGGAGATCAAGGAGCCCGAGTTGGACCCCCGGCTGGTGGCTGAGGCTATCGCGATGCAGCTTGAGAAGAGGATCGCCTACAGGCGGGCGATGCGCCGGGCGATGGAGCGGACCATGCAGGCCGGGGCTCTCGGCATCAAGATCATGGTCGGGGGCCGCCTCAACGGAGCTGAGATCGCGCGGAGGGAATGGGCCCGCGAGGGGCGGGTCCCCCTCCACACCTATTGCGCCGACGTGGACTACGGGACCGCGGAGGCGATGACAGTGGCGGGCCTCATCGGGGTGAAGGTTTGGATTTTCAAGAAGCAGCTTTTTGTGAAGAGCCCGAAGGAGCTTTTGCAATTGGCCAAGCGCGCGGAGGCTCCGGTCGTGACGGCCGGGGCTCCGGCGCCGGAGGCGGCCCCCGCCCCCGCGGCGCCTGAGGCCGCCGGCGCTGAGCCGGCGGGAAAGGCCCAGCCTTCGCCAGCCCCTGTTAAGGAGGCGGCCCCCGAGGAGGCCGCCCAGGGCGCCGGGGAGGGGGTGCTCGATGCTGATGCCTAAGCGGGTCAAGTACCGCAAGCCTCACAGCCACCCCCGGATCAAAGGGAGGGCTAAACGCGGGACGGCGATAGTTTTCGGCGAATATGGCCTTAAGGCCCTTGAGCCCAAGTGGATGACGGCCCGCCAAATCGAGGCCTCGCGCGTCGCGATAGGTCGGCACCTCAAGAAGGGGGGCAAGCTCTGGACCAGGGTCTTTCCGGACAAGGCGATCACGAAGCACCCGGCCGAGACCCGCATGGGGAAAGGCAAGGGTGCCCCGGACCACTGGGTCGCGGTTGTCAAGCCCGGGCGGGTCCTCTTCGAGATCGAGGGGGTGCCCAGGGAGGAAGCCGCGGCAGCCCTCCTCTCCGCGGCCTACAAACTCCCTATCCGGACCAAATTTATCGCGCGGGAGCACCTATGAAGGCCAGGGAGAAGGAGGCCAAGAGGAGCCTCTCGGTCGCGGAACTCAAGGCCGAGCTGCACCAGGCCCAGGAAAAGCATTGGCGGTTACGCCTTAAGCATGCAGTGACACCCCTGCCCAACCCCCTGGAGGTCAGGGACTTCCGGAGGCATATAGCCAGGCTCAAGACCTGGATCGGGCAGAGGGAGGCCCCGGCGAAGGCGCCGGCCGCCAAGGAGGGGGCATGACCCAAGCCCAAGAAGCCCCGGCGCGCAAGAGGCGCAAGACCCTCGAAGGGATCGTCGTGTCCGACAGGATGGACAAGACGCGGGTGGTCAAGGTCGAGCGGCTGGTCCGGCATCCTTTTTACGAGAAGGTCGTCAGGAGGGAGAGCCGTTTCTACGTCCACGACCCGGGGAATGCCTCGCACGAGGGGGATCTCGTCGAGATCGCGAGCACGAGGCCTCTCTCAAAGACCAAGAGGTGGCGGTTGGCCCGGATTGTGAAGGCCTCTCCCCGCGCGTCCGCCCCCGAAGAGGCGAGGGCATGATCCAGCTTCGGTCCATCCTCAACGTGGCGGACAACTCGGGCGCCAGGAAGCTCCAGTGCTTCCACGTGATGGGAGGCAGCTACCGCCGTTACGCCTCCCTGGGCGACGTGATCGTCTGCAGCGTCAGGGACGCCATGCCCAACGGTCCCATCAAGAAAGGGGATGTGGTCAAGGCCGTGGTCGTCAGGGCGGTCCGCAACAAGCGTCGTCCGGACGGCTCCCTGATCAGTTTCGACGACAACGCGGCCTGCCTGATCGATGAGAACGGCGAGCCGAAGGGGACCCGGGTCTTCGGCCCCGTCGCCAGAGAGCTGCGCGAAAAGGAGTACCTGAAGATAATTTCCCTGGCCCCGGAGGTCGTTTGAGGATGATCAAACTTAAGATCCGCAAGAAGGACAAGGTCGCGGTTCTCTCGGGGAAGGACAAGGGCAAGACCGGGGAGGTCCTCAAGGTTTTTCCCTCCGAGATGCGCGTTTTGGTGAGCAAGGTCAACATGGTGACAAAGCACAGGAAGGCCAGGCAGAACGAGCCCGGGGGGATCCAGAAGATGGAGGCTCCCCTCCATATCTCCAGGGTCATGCTCGTCTGTCCGAAGTGCGAGAAGGCGGTCCGTCCCAAGCTCGACAGGCTGGCTACCGGGGAGGTGGTGAGAGCCTGCCGCGAGTGCGGCGAGGCGATTCTTTAAATATGGCAGAGAAAGACAGCCAAAAGGCCCAGGCAGGGGCCAAGGGAGCCGCCAAGAAGGAGGCCCGGACCAAGCCCGCCGGACCCGCCATGGCCGTCTCGGATGGGCGCGAGATCAAGCATCCGATCCCGCGCCTCAAGAAATACTATCGGGAAAGCGTAACCCCAGCGATCATGGCCGGGCGGGGATTCAAGAATCCCCTCCAGGTGCCGAGGCTTGAGAAGATCGTGCTCAACATCGGGGTCTCGGAGGCCCGGGAGAACATCCAGATGCTGGACGCCGCCCGCGAGGAGCTGGCCATGATCACCGGCCAATGGCCCCAGCTCCGCAGGGCCAAGAAGTCCATCTCGAACTTCAAGCTGCGCCAGGGGATGCCGATCGGCCTGCGCGTCACCCTGCGCGGGGACCGGATGTACGAGTTCCTAGACCGCCTGGTTTCTACGGCTATACCGCGCATCCGCGACTTCCGGGGGTTGGAGCCCAGGGGCTTCGATGGGCAGGGCAACTACAACCTGGGCCTGCGCGAGCAGATGATTTTCTCCGAGGTCAACGTCGAGAAGGTCTCCAAGCAGCGCGGGATGAACATATCGATGGTGACGACCGCGGGCGGGGACGATTTGGCCCTGGAGCTCCTTAGGGCCCTTGGGCTTCCCTTCAGGCAGGCCGCGGCCAGGGCGGGGGGACCCAGGGAAGAGGGCGGGGCTTCGGCCCCGGGGAGGCGGTAGCCATGGCCACGGTGGCTTGGGCGGCCAAGATGAGGATGGCGCAAAAATTTGCGACGCGCTACCGGAACCGCTGCCAGATCTGCGGAAGACCGCGCGGCTATTACCGCGATTTCGGGCTCTGCCGGATCTGCTTGAGGAAGATGGCCCACCTGGGCCAAATCCCGGGGCTCCGGAAGTCGTCCTGGTAGGTTGTCTATGGATCCAATCGCAGACCTTTTGACCAGAATCCGCAACGCGAACACGCGCCTCAAGGACCGCGTGGACGTGCCCTATTCGAAGCTGAAGCTTGAGATCGTGCGCATCCTCAAGGAGGAGGGATTCATCGCGAATTTCAAGTCCCTCTACAACGGCGGCAAGCAGGGCACGGTCCGGGTCTTCTTGAAATACTCCCCGACCAAGGAGCCGGTCATCCGCGGGATACAGCGCCTCTCAAAGCCGGGCTTGCGCCTCTACCGTTCCTATCAGGACATTCCCCGCGCGCGGGGGGGGTTCCCGATCGCGATCCTCTCGACGTCGAGCGGGGTCCTTACCGACAGACAGGCTAGGGCCAAGAAGGTGGGGGGGGAGGTCCTCTGTCAGGTTTGGTAATCCCATGAGCCGAATCGGAAGGATGCCGGTCGAGATCCCCAAGGGGGTCGAGGTCAAGGTTGGCGACGGGACGATCTCGGCCAAAGGGCCCAAGGGGGAGCTCCGGGAGGCCCTCCACCCCTTGGTGAGGGCTGAGGTCAAGGAGGGGCGGATCATCCTTTCGGCTGGCCACAAGGCCGGCCGGGAGGTCTCCGCGCTTTACGGGACGAGTCGGGCTAGGATCAACAACCTCGTCCAAGGGGTCGCAACCGGATTTACAAAGGTCCTCGATATCGTCGGCCTGGGCTTCCGCGCCGAGGCCTCGGGCCAGAAGCTGACCCTCTCTTTGGGCAAGACCCACCCGGTCGCCTTCGAGGCGCCCCAAGGGGTGGCGGTTTCTGTCGACGCCAAGAAGACCCAGATCACGTTTACGGGGCCGAGCAGGGAGCTGGTCGGGGAGGCAGCGGCCAAGCTCCGCGCCCTTCGTAGGCCGGAGCCCTACAAGGGCACCGGCATACGCTACCAGGGCGAGCATGTCCGCAAGAAGGCGGGCAAGACGGCCGCGGGAGCCGGGGCCGCGGCAGGGGGGAAGAAGTAGCCGACGAACGCAAAGCCCTCGCCGGCAGGCGGGAGCATTAAGGGACTCCTTGAAATGAAGGACAAGCAGACCAGATACGAGTATCGCAAGGGAAGGACACGGCAACGGCTTCGCGGCCGATCCGGCGATCGGCCGCGCCTGTCGGTCCATCTCAGCCTCAAGCACCTTTACGCTCAGGTCATCGATGACGCGGCGGGGCGGACCCTGGCGGCAGCCTCCTCCCTTTCCCCCGAGTTGCGCGGCAGCCCCAGCAAGAACCTGGAGGCTGCTAGGAAGGTGGGGGAGCTCATCGCCCAGAAGGCCTTGAGCGCGGGAGTCAAGAAGGTGGCCTTCGACCGCGGGGCCTCCATTTACCACGGCCGGGTCAAGGCCCTGGCCGAGGCTGCGCGCGGCGGCGGGCTCGAATTTTAGCGAGGGGAGAGAAAGGATGGCGGAAACTCTGGCAGACAACGCGGCGTCCCAGACGGCGCCCAAGCCCCAGGCCCCCCAGGGGGGCTCCCCGGCCCCTAGGGCCACAGGGGCCGCGTGGCCTCGTACGTTCCGTGGGCGGGAGGAGGGCGGGCTTAAGGAAACGGTGGTCGCCATCAACCGCGTGGCCAAGGTCGTCAAAGGCGGCAAG
>Ga0114945_10002200_pt1 | contig 11544 bp, 8 predicted proteins | sample OV2TP3_FD_87194 | JGI IMG/M metagenome (GOLD analysis project Ga0114945, IMG submission 87194) | Hot spring microbial communities from Beatty, Nevada to study Microbial Dark Matter (Phase II) - OV2 TP3 | ecosystem: Environmental > Aquatic > Thermal springs > Hot (42-90C) | place: USA: Beatty... | reverse complement strand
TCCTCGCGGGACGACCATCGCCTGGGATCAAGGGATCGCCGGCGCCGTCTTTCAGTCGGGGGAGCCTGCGATCGTCGGCGATGTCAAGAAGAGCGGCCGCCATTTTCCCGGCATAGATTTGGTGACCGGTTTTCAGACTCGGGATATGATCACCCTCCCGCTCAAGCGCTGGGAAGGCGAGCCGATCGGCGTGCTCAATGTCCTCAATAAGCGCGATGGCACGCTTAATGAAGATGACCTGGCGCTGCTGACGATCATCTCCGCCTTCGCCGCGGTCGCGATTCAGCAAGCGCGCCTCTTTGAGGAGGCTAAGCTGGCCGAGATGGTGCTCCTGCTGGGCGATATCGGCCACGATCTGAAGAACCTGCTTCAGCCGATCGTCTCCGGCACATCGCTGCTCAAAACCGAGCTTGATGAGATCTTCGGCAAGCTGCCGCAAACCGAGGTGAGTAAGGCGCAAGCGAGCCAGGAATTCTGTGATGAGGCGATCAAATTGGTAAAGAACACCTCCCGGCGCATTCATGACCGGGTGAAGGAGATCGCGGACTGCGTGAAGGGTTTAAGCGCGCCGCCGCAGTTTGCGCCGTGCCGGATCGCGGATATTGTTGAAAGCGTGCTCCAGACCCTGCGCTTGCTCGCCCAGGAGAAGGGCATTAGCCTCAGCACTGAAGGCCTCGACGCCTTGCCGCCGATCGTGGCCGACGAGCGACGGCTCTTCAGCGCCTTCTACAACCTGGTCAATAACGCCATTCCGGAGGTTCCCGCCGGCGGCTCCATCACCACTCGGTTGCGTGTGGAGTCCAAGGAGGGGATCGTCCTGCTGTCGGTCAGCGATACCGGACGGGGCATGCCGCCCGAAGTGCGCGATAGCCTGTTCGGCACCCGCGCCATCAGTCGGAAAGCCGGCGGCACGGGCTTGGGGACCAAAATCATCAAGGACGTGGTGGAGGCCCACGGGGGCCAGATATCGGTGGAAAGCGAGGTCGGGGTGGGCACCACCTTTCATATTCGCCTTCCGATCTCCCAGCCCGGCGTCGCCGCGCGGTAGTGGTTCGTCTGTTCATCATGAGCGAGGACTAATGTCGTATGTCTGAGAACGCGCCGGCCGGCACCATCAGTTACCTGTACAAATTTAGATTCCCCGACGGGATGGAGAAGGAATTTGAAGTGCGTCTGAACGCCGAAACGTTGGAACTGGAGACGCCGCGTGATGCGCCGAAGCCGGCCTGGACGAAGTTGAAATATCATCAGTGCCAAAACTGTCCCCTGGCGGACGATGTGGAGTATTGCCCGGTGGCGGTGAACCTTTCGACCCTGGTGGAATCGTTTAAAGACTCCATTTCGTTCGAGATCACGTCCGTCAGGGTCCAGACCCTCGAACGAACGTATGAAAAGGAAGCGCCGCTGCAGCGAGGGCTTAGTTCGATCATAGGGATTTACATGGTCACGAGCAACTGTCCGGTGATGGATAACCTGCGTCCGATGGTGCGGTTTCACTTGCCGTTTGCTTCGATGGACGAGACGATTTACCGAACGGTGTCCATGTATTTGACGGCTCAATTTTTGTTGATGCGAAAGGGAGAGAAGCCCGATTGGGAGTTAAAGAATCTGGTTGAGATTTATAACGCGGTGGCGCCCGTCAACAGCGGGATGTCCAAACGTCTCCGGCACGCGTCCAACGAAGATGCGAATGTGAATGCCGTGATCATTCTGGCCACGCAGGGGAGCATGGTGCCCAATTACATTGAAAGTAGCCTCGCGGAATTGGAGCACATCTTCAGCAAATACATCCCGAGCAAGCCGGGCCGCTGAAACCATGACGAATAGAGTCGCCATAGCGGCGGTTGTTCTGCTCTGTGGGATCGCCGGTGACGCCGACCCAGGGCTGGCGGAATCCCGCGCGGCGACGCTGGGGCGGGCGGGGTGGGATGCCATCAGGGACGGCCGCGCGCAGGATGCCGCCCGCTCGTTTGAGGCCGCCATTGCGGCGAATCCACAGGACGCCGCGTCGTTCCTGGGCGCCGGACTGGCCTCTCACCTGCAAGGGCAGGAGCGTGAAGCCCGCGCGGCCCTTCAAGAAGCCGTGCGACTTAATCCCAAGCTCACGGCGGCGTCGTTGTTGCTGGGCGAGATTGCCTACCGTGCCGGCGATCTGGAGGCGGCTATCCGGACTTACGAAGATGCGCTCACGGTCGTTCCGGACCAGGCCCAGGTCCGGTCGCGGGTGGAGGCGTGGCGTAAGGAGGCGGCCTTACATGGAGGGTTCCAGAAGGTCCTGAGCCCGCATTTCACGGTTTTGTTTGAGGGGCCGGCCGAGCAACGCCTGGCGGCGGCCGCGCTCGACATGCTGGAGGCGGCCTACTGGCGCATCGGCACGTCGCTGCTGGCCTATCCGCCGACGACCATCACCGTGGTTCTCTACACGGACGAACAGTTCCGCGATATCACGCGCAGTCCCGCGTGGGCCGCCGGCGTCTTCGACGGGAAGATTCGGGTGCCCATGCGGGGCGCCCTCAACGATCCGCGACGACTGGAAAAGGTCCTGGCGCACGAGTTTACCCATGCCCTGGTCAAGAGCTTGGCGAGCCGTGGAGTCCCGGTGTGGATGGATGAGGGCTTGGCGGTGGTGTTTGAAACGGGCGATCTGCGGTGGGCGGAGAGGCTGGTTCGGCAGGCGCCCTCCGTGATTCCGCTGCCGCAGCTTCGGAGCGGTTTTCAAAACTTGCCGCCGGACCAGGTTCCCCTCGCCTATGCCGAGAGCGCGTTGGCCGTGCAGTTGCTGATCGAGCGGGGAGGGGTGCTTTCAGTGACGGCGTTGTTCCAGGATCTTGCGGAAGGTAAGGAGTTTGCCGAAGCCTTTGAGCGGCGGTTTTTCCTCTCGTTGGGTGAATTTCAAACCGCCTGGGAACAGCGGGTCCGATGAAGGGAGGTCATCGCCATGATTGCTGCCATCTGTAAGATGAAAATGGTGTCTGCCCCCTTATTCCTTTTTTCCCTCTTTTTGTCGGTCCTGCTTGCCGCCTGCTCGATCCTGGGGGGGGTGGACAGCGCGCTCGGGGATCGGTTCGTGGAGGAGGGCAAATGGGACGAGGCCGTGGCCGCCTACCAGAGCGCGCTGAAGGATGATCCGTTCGATGCGGCGCTCCAGGCCAAGTTCAACGCCGCCAAGGGACGCGCCGGAGCGCTGCATCAAGAGCGGGGACGGGCGGCGTTGCGGGAGCGCAATCTGCCGCAGGCGATCGAGGAGTTCAAGCGGGCCATGGCGCTGGACCCCTCCAATCCGGAAAGCCAGGCGGGGCTGGCCGAGGCGCTGCGGTTCAAGGACGCGCAGGACCGCCTGGCGGTCGGGCAGAAGCTGATGAAGGCCGGACGGCTGGAAGAGGCGGCCGAAGCCTTTGAGCGGGCGCTCGAACTGGATCCGGGCCTGAAGGCGGCGCAGGATGCCCTCGTTCAAGTCGCCGAAAGGCAACGGACGGCGCTTCCTCCCTTGAGCGGATCGCGGCAGCCCATCACGCTCAAGTTCCAGAACGCCCGGACCAAAGAGGTCTTCGAGGTCTTGGCCCGCTCCGGCGGGATCAATTTCATGTTCGACAAGGACCTGAAAGACGATCCCATCACGATCTTCATAAAGGACGCTTCCTTCGAGGAGGCCCTGAATCTGATCCTCTCCACGCAGAGCCTCTTCATGCGCCGGTTGGCGGCGGACATGATCCTCATCGTTCCCAGGACGAAACAGAAGCTGGACCAGTACCAGGATCTCCTCATCCGGACCTTCTATCTTTCGACCGCGAAAGCCAAGGACATGGTCAACCTCTTGCGGACCATGCTGGAGACCAAGCGGATCTTCGTGAACGAGGATCTGAACGCCATTGTGATGCGGGACAGCGCGGACAAGGTCCGGTTGGCCGAGCGCATCATCATGGCCAACGATCGCAAGGCGGGCGAGGTGATGTTCGAGATCGAGGTCTTGGAGGTGGACAAGACCAAGAGCGATAAGTACGGGGCCAACTTCGCCAAGCAAGCGGGCGCGGCGTTTCTTCCTCCGGGCATCACCACCTTCCCGGCCGCCAGCGCGTTGACCACCTTCACGTACCAGCAGTTGACCAACATCGGCACCAACAGTTACCTGTTCACGTTGCCCGCCAGCGTGCTCCTGGACTTCTTCAAATCCGAGTCCGACGCCAAGACCCTGGCCAATCCCAAGATACGCGTGGTGAACAATAAGCAGGCCAAGGTCAATATCGGCGACAAGGTGCCGATCCTGCTGTCCAGCACCAATACGATCCCCGGGACGGTGCCCGGAACGGTGCCCGCGACCTCCACCATCACCTCGATCGAATTCAAAGACACGGGCGTGAAGCTCACGGTGGAGCCCACGGTCCACCTCAACTACGAGGTGACCATTAAGCTCCAGATCGAGGTGACGCGGCTGGGCGATTTGGTCACGCTTCAGGAGAACCCGCTGGTGCGTCAGTTCAGGTTCGGCACGCGGAGTGCCGAGACCACGCTGAGCCTGCGGGACGGCGAGACCGTCGTGATCGGCGGCCTGATCCAGGACGAGGATCGTAAGAGCGTCCAGAAGGTGCCGGGGCTGGGGGATATCCCGGTGTTAGGTGAAATCTTCAGGTCCACCACGCTGGATACGGTCACCACCGACGTGATCCTGACGATCACCCCGCGGATCGTGAGGGCCCTTGAGATTCCCGGGGTGGACGACCAGGCCTTCTGGTCCGGGACCGAGGAAGCCTTTGGGCTCAAACAGTTGTTCGGGGAAGCCGGCGTAGGAACCGGCATGTCGGGTGTCCGTCCCTCGGCTCCGGCGCCGGCGGCTCCGCCTGCGCCGCCTGGTCCGGGGGGCCTTGCTCCTTCACCATCGGGTGGTCCGTCTTCAAGCCGGGCGGCGCCGGTGGTGCTCTCGATCCGTCCTCCGACCGGACCCGTTTTGGTGGGTCAGGACATCAGGCTGGACGTGCTGGTCAGCAACATTGATGAATTTGCCGAAGGCACGCTGACCATCAGCTATGATCCCAAGATTTTGGAGTTCCGCCAGGTGCTGGAGGGCGAATTTTTGAAGCGAGACGGGTCGGCGACGGTGTTCGCCGAGGTGAATCCGTCGGCCGGGACGGTGGTTGTGCGGCTCAAGCGAGCCGAGGGCGCCAAGGGGGTGAGCGGCGCCGGTGTGTTGGCCACGCTGGCGTTCGTCGGCAAAGGGCCCGGCCTCTCGCCGCTGGCGATCCAGACGCCCCAACTCCTGAGTGCGAGCAAGGCCCCCCTGCCGGCGAGCGGTGGCCAAGGGGTTGTGAGGGTGCAGTGAAAGAAAGCGAGCATCCGGCTCTGCCGGTGCGAGCGCGGGGTGCGGGGGCATCGGAGCCCGGGACACCCATTGCTCTTGCGGTGGCAATAGGTCAAGTGGGCGCACGGGCCCCTGCGAGTGATGGCCAGTTGGGGGTCACGCTTCTTGAACTGCTGATCGCGATCACCATCATCTTGATCCTGGCGTCGGTTGCCATGCCCCTGTCCAAGGTGTCGGGGAAACGGGCGAAAGAGCTTGAACTCCGCCACGAACTCCGAATGGTTCGCAGCGCCATTGATACGTTCAAGGTGGACTGGAACCGGGAGGGCGATACGTTGCTTGGGCCGCTCTGCACCAAGAACAAGCTCACGTGCAAGGAGGTCTCTGGCGTGTCGGGGTACCCGAAGACGCTGGAAGCCATGCTCGAGGTGAAGCTGACGGGCGAGGAAGCCACGCTGAAAGGCAGCGCGATCCGGCGCTATTTACGAAAGATTCCTGGTGATCCGATGACGGGCAAGCCGGACTGGAGAAAGCGGTGCTATGCGGATCCGCCCGATGCCGCGTCGTGGTGCGGGGACGATGTGTATGACCTTTCCTCCACAAGTCCCGACGTGGCGTTGGACGGGACGAAGTACGGGGACTGGTGAGCCATGGTGAGGGGAAGGAAAGGAGAGCGCGGGTTCACCCTCATCGAGTTGATGGTCATCGTCACGGTCGTGGGGATCCTGGTGACGCTGGCCCTGCCGTCCTACCGCCTCTCCGTGCTCAAGGCCCGCGAAGCGGTCCTGACGCGGGACCTGTTTACGATGCGTGATCTCCTGGATCAGTACCAGGCCGACAAAGGACGCTATCCCGGCTCGCTCAATGACTTGGTCACGGTCGGGTATTTACGCGCCGTTCCGGAGGATCCGTTCACGCGGTCCAGGACCTCCTGGCAGGAGATTTTCGAGGTGACGGAAGGGGGCGTCTTCGATGTCCATTCCGGCTCCAACCTCGTCGGTACCAACGGCATGCCGTACAACCAATGGTGACCCTGTGAGGTTCGCGCTTGTATTGATTGTCGCGCTCCTGCTGCTGGGCGGGTGTACCTGGTTTCGTTCCTCGGCCCGTGACCTCCGGGTGATGGAAACCGCGCTCAAGGCCGAGTCCGCGCAGGCCCAGCGCACCATGATGGAGTTGCGCGCAGAGATCCAGCGGCTTCAACAGGAGTTGGGAGCCGCCCGGACCGCGCAGGCTCGACTGGAAGGGGATCTCCGCGAGGCCCAACGTCGCTTGACGGAGACCCAGCGGACGGTGGAGGCGCAACGCGAGGACCTGGCCCGGGCTCGGGAGGAGCGGGATCGGCTGGCCCAGTCGGGACGCGAGTTCCAAGGGCAAATGGCGGAGTTGGGTCGTCTCCGTCAACAGGTGGCCGAGGCGGTGCGCGACCAGACTCGTGATCAGTCGCGGGACCAGGCGCGCATCCAGTCACTCGAAGCGGCCATTGAAAAGCAGTCCCAAGAAATGGCCGAACTCAGGGCATCGGTGCCGAGATCCTCGGCCAAGTCCAAATCTAAATCAGCCAATGCCGGGGCCCCGCCTGTCTCGGTCTCCAAGGGCGCACCGAAAGGAGGGGCGTCGGTCGGAGGATCATCCGGGCCGACTCCACGAACGGTGACGGTGGAACGCGGCGACACCTTGTGGAATCTGGCCAGAAAGTATCGGGTGGATCTCGCGGAACTGAAAGCGCTCAACCACATCGTCAGCGACCTCATTGTTCCGGGACAGGAACTGCTTCTTCCGGACTCTCCCCGTGGGTAACTCCCGCCCACGATAAAGGCCGAGATGCCTGCTTTTTTGTATAGGGTTGCGCGCGCGGACGGTACCACCGTGGAGGGCCGGATTGAAGGCGAGGATGAGCAGGCGGCCCGCATGCAGCTTGAGGGGCAAGGCCTCCTGGTGTTCAGCCTGCAACGACACGGAGCCTGGCCGGCCTTCTTGGATGTCCGCCTGTGGGTCCGACGCACGGTCCCGCTTCATGAGTTTTTGGTGTTTAACCAGGAATTCCTCGCCCTGGTCAAGGCCGGCTTGCCGATCCTCAAGGTATGGGACCTCCTGATCGAACGCGCGCAACGCCCCGCCTTTCAGGCGACGTTGCGGACGGTGCGCCAGGACATCCGCGACGGTGCCGCCATGGCGGAGGCCCTGTCGTGCCATCCCGGAAATTTTTCCGATCTCTACATCGCCTCGGTGCGGGCCGGCGAGCAGTCCGGCAACCTGCCGGAAGTCCTCCAGCGGTATATCGCCTATCTCAAACTGATCATCGGGCTCCGCCAGAAGATGATGAAGGCGCTGGCCTATCCGGCCTTTCTCGTGGTGGTGGGGGCGGCCGTCGTCGTCTTCTTGTTGACCTATGTGCTGCCCGTCTTTTCCGCCGTGTACGGGGACTCGGCCATGTCGCTACCCCCCGCCACCAAGGCGCTGATCGTGCTCGTCAACGCGCTCCAGGCAAATCTCGTTCCGGCCGGCGCTGCTGTGGTATGTCTCGTGGTCGCAATGCGTTTGTGGGTCCGCACCCAAGCCGGCCGGGTCGTGTGGGATCGAACCCTGCTGGCGCTCCCGCTCATAGGGGAGGCGCTGATCAATCACCACACGATCCAATTTTCACGGACGCTGGCGACGGTCCTGGCGGCGGGGACTCCCCTGGTGAACGCCTTGCAGATCGTCCGTGGGGCGGTGTCCAACCGGTTTCTGGCCGCCGGCCTGGACAGGACCACCGAGCGGGTCCGGGAGGGCGGCACGTTGGCTGCGGCCCTGGGAGAGGTTCGGGCTGTGCCCAAGCTGGCCTTGGAGATGATCGCGGTGGGGGAGGAGACCGGGTCGCTGGAGACGATGCTCAGGGATGTCGCTGAATTGTACGAGGGGGACTTGGACCAACGGTTGAACCAGCTTACCACCTGGATCGAGCCGACGCTGTTGTTGTTCATGGGCCTGACCGTGGGCGTGATCGTCATCATCATGTACCTGCCGATCTTCCAGATGGCCGGGACGATCCGGTAGGGAGCAGTATACCTGATGCTTCTCATTCACTGGGGGAGAGGAGATGGTGAGGGAGATCATCTGGCGGGAGTCGTCTGCATAGCAGAATATCTTAAGCCATAGCGAGGTGTCAGAAAACTTGACAGCGTTCCGTGGTTCCCCCGCCAGGTAACCATTTAGACACAAATGAACCAGCTGTACAATTTCAAATAGTTAGCCGTTTTGGTTGGGGTATTCAACCCACGTGTCAGGTTTTCCCTCTCACAGAAAACTTGACAGTTGACCCTCTCCCCAGTCAGCACGTTTAGAGTTTCTGGTGGTTATTCAAAAGGTTAAGTTTTGGCAAATATTATGCTTGATCATTCATTGGTGTCTGGTTTTCTCAGGTGATAGCTGTCTGTAGGTTGAAGGCATGCCAATCTCCTTCCGGAAGTTCTGCTTGCCCCGGGTTCTGCTCGTCCTGACAGCTATATCCGTCGGAGTCGTGGTCTTACTGGGTGTGATGTGTCCGGCACAGGCGGTGACCACTGCCGGCCTCGCGCGAACCTGGAAGGTGTGAGGACCATAAGAGAGCGCTCAGCCTCTGGACCTGAATAATTCGCATGGCAAACAATGTGCTTTCTACTAAAGTCAGATGACCTAGGCCGTTACACTTTTTGTGGGGTGGCTTTGTGATGAAGCCTCCTTCCCTCCCCATGCCCGTTCGGAAAATTCTTGGGTGGCTCGCCTTCCCGTGGGTGCTGACTACTCTATTTACACTCCCAGCAGACTCAGCGATAACTGGCCTCTTGCAGTTACCCGTGTCGTCGCCCCCGCCCTTGCCCATAGCGGCCCAAGTGCAAGACCATTATGGTAAGCTGCCGCTGAGCTTCGAGGCCAATCTTGGCCAGGTAGACAATCAGGTCAAGTTTCTCTCCCGTGGTCCCGGCTACAGACTGTTCTTGACTCCCACTGAAGCGGTGCTCGCTTTACAGAAGCTTTCAAACGATTCCCGTACTTCCGACGCGGGGGCACGGATGAGAAAGGGAGTCGGGCAAAAGCAAATGACTCCAACCGAGGAAGGGTCGGCGACTGAAGAAGCAGTCCTCCGGATGAATCTTGTAGGTGCTAATCCAGCTCCCAAGGCGAGTGGGCTAACGGAGTTACCTGGGAAGGTCAATTACTTTAGCGGTAACGACCCCGCGAAATGGCTCACACAAATTCCGACCTATGCGAGGGTTGAGTACAAAGCTGTTTATCCCGGGATAGACGTGGTCTACTACGGCAACCAACGGCAATTAGAATACGATTTGGTTGTTGCGCCCGGTGCAGACCCGAACCTGATCAAATTGAGCTTCGCAGGAGCTGAGGATATCAAGATCAACGCCCAGGGTGATCTCATCCTCGCCACTGGCGCTGGGGAAGTTCACCTGCTCAAACCGCACGTCTATCAGCGCGTTCAGGGGAAATCAGAGACTATTGCCGCTCGTTATTTTCTGGAAAAGCCTTCTCCCTCCCTTCTCTCTGTCGGCCAGAGGGCCAAGGCCCAGGAGGCATCGGTCGGTGTTCAGGTCGGCATTCAGGTCGCGGCGTATGATGCCAGCAAGTCCCTCATCATTGACCCGGTCTTGAGCTACTCGACCTATGTAGGTGGCAGCAATGGTGATTTCGGTTTCGGTATCGCCGTGGATGCGAACGGCAATACGTATATCTCTGGGGGTACCAATTCGGTCAATTTCCCGACGACTCCGGGGGTGATCCATCCTTCTTTAGGTGGCGGCATCTGTGGAGCATCCCTCCCCTGCGCTGACGTCTTTGTGATGAAACTGAATGCGACAGGCTCGGATATACTCTATTCGACCTACTTGGGCGGCGCTAACGACGACTTTGGCACCAGGATCGTCGTGGATGCGGCGGGCAACGCTTATGTGACCGGTTCTACTAAGTCCTCGAATTTTCCAACGACGCCCGGCGTCGTGCAGCCTAGTTTCGGCGGCGGTCAAGGAGATGGATTTATCACCAAGCTCAACCCCAGTGGCTCAGGGCTTCTTTACTCGACATACCTTGGCGGGAACGATGACGATTTTGGTTTTGGGATAGCCGTGGATGCGAACGGCAATGTCTATGTGAGCGGCGGAACCGAATCTAGCAATTTTCCTTTCACATCTGAGGCCTTGCAAAAGGTTTTGAACGGAGGCCCATGTGCGACAAGTCCCCCATGCGGCGATGGTTTCGTGGCGAAATTGAATTCGACCGGCACGGGATTGATCTACTCGACATACCTTGGCGGGAACGATGACGATGCAGGCGCTTCTCTCGCCTTGGATGCGGCGGGGAGTATTTATTTGACAGGGTACACTTATTCAGCGAATTTCCCCACGACCCCAGGCAGTTTTCAGCCTGCATTGACTGGATCGTGTCAGGTGTCAACAGTGTGCGCGATCATTTTTGTGGCTAAGTTGAACACCGCGGGCTCCGGACTGGCCTACTCCACATACTTGGGCGATGGCGGTACAGGTCTCGCTATTGCAGTAGATGGAGCCGGCAAAGCCTATGTGAGCGGGGTAACGGACGATGTCAACTTTCCAACCACCCCGGGAGCGTTGAAGGTTGCTTTCGGAGGAGGCCCGAGTGATGCTTTTGTCACGAAACTCAACGAGACGGGGTCGGGGTTGATCTACTCCACCTACCTGGGTGGGAGCGGTGACGACGGAGGCTTAGACCTTGCCCTCGATAGCGCCGGCAACGCCTACCTGACTGGAGGTACCAATTCAGTCAATTTCCCCACGACCGCTGGGAACCTTCAGCCGGCACTCGGCGGGGGCACCTGCACGGACGATGGAGTGTCCCAGCCGTGCTTTGACGCCTTTGTGGCCAAGCTGAATAACGCTGGGACGGCGCTGACCTATGCCACCTACCTGGGAGGCAGTAACGGTGATGCCGGTGTGGGAATTGCCGTAGATGCCGCGGGCGCTATGTACGTGACGGGCGGAACCAACTCTCTCAACTTTCCAACAACCAGTGGGGCCTTCCAGGCATCGTTTGGTGGCGAGAGTATTATCTTGGATTCTTTAATTTCATTTACAGTCGGTGACGTGTTTATCGCTAAGATCTCGCAGCCTTTGCAGACCGTGCAGTTCAGCGCGGCGACCTACCAGGTGAGCGAGGCCACGGCGTCCATCGCCCTCACGGTCATGCGGGCGGGGCCGCCCATCGGGACGGTGAGCGTCGCGTACGCGATCACCGGCGGGACG